>WBZS01000252.1_pt1 | contig 87475 bp, 94 predicted proteins | sample 5204201 | NCBI WGS metagenome assembly WBZS01 (sample SAMN12344357, study PRJNA552823) | activated sludge metagenome | biome: Activated sludge suspended growth; feature: Nitrification reactor; material: Wastewater; isolation source: activated sludge from nitrification reactor of wastewater...
ACCGACCGCGGTGGTGGCCACCAACCCCCTGGGCAGATCCCATGGCCACCACCGGGCAGTTCTCGTGGCCGTCACTGGGCAGGTTTCATGACCGCCTCCGGGCAGAAACCAATGGCCCTTGACAGCCGTTCACACAGTACGTCTCCCCGACTCCGTTCAACCCCACCGCCACCAGGACTGCAGCCGATTCGTTATGCAACGACGTCGAAAATTGAACGAGCCAATTGTCTGTGCCGGTGGGACAGTAGCCGAAAGGTGAGGTGCCGCGCTACCCCCGTGCCAGGACAGCGTTTGCCGGTGTTGTCGAAAGTTGCCCCGGGGTCAGGGGCGACCCGCGTCCACGCCTCCTGCCGCGAGAGTCGTGCCGGGCCAGCCGTCGTCAGGGTCTCCGGTCGACCCTTTCGAGTTGGTTGATCCCGTAACCATGTCTGATGTCAGGAACGCCTGACATCCGGGAGCGAGGTGTGGGTGACACGACACGCGCGGCCGGGACCTCAGATCACGCACGGGCACGTCGTCGCTAGATCCCCAGATCACGTAAGAGCTTGGCCACGTGACCTTTCGCTCGCACGTTGTACTGGGCCACGTCGATCGTGCCCGTCCCCTCGTCATCGAGATCCACGACGAACGTCGACCTCAGAACGCCGGTGACGGGTTTGCCGTACAACTGCTTGGTGCCGTACGCGCCGTAGGCCTCCAGAACGCTGCGATCGGAATCGCTCAGAAGCGGGAAGCCGATGTTCTCCTGGTCACGGAAGCGCGCCAACTTGCTCGGCGCATCGGGCGAAATGCCGATGACGTGCAGTCCCGCTGCGGTGAGGTCCTTGAGGTGCGTGGTGAAGTCGATCGCCTGGGTGGTGCAGCCAGGCGTCAACGCCGCCGGGTAGAAGTAGACGATCACCCGTCCGGGAGCGAAATCCGCCAGCGACACGGGGAGCCCTTCGGAGTTCGGCAACGTGAACGCGGGCGCAGTTTCTCCCACGGCGAGGGTCTTCGACATGCGGCGACACTATCGGCCCCACACCTGCGCGTCAGCCCTGGCATAGTGGGGGCCACGAGCCCGGATGAGTCGGCTCCGCAGCGTGGGAGGTTCCCGTGGCGACCCAACAGTCAGAACACGACCGCAAGATTGCCGAGTTGAAGGCCAACATCGAGTTTCTGCAGGGGCGGGTCGAGCAGACGATCGCCGACGCGATCACAGAAGTCCATCCCAAGACAGTCGTGAACCGAACGGTGCACGACGCCAAGGCGTTTGCGGAGAACCAGTTCGAGCAAGCCAAGGTTCAGGTCAAGGACGAGTACGGCTGGCGCATCGATCGGATCGCATTGGCCGCCGGCGCCGTCGTCGGGATGGTGACATTCCTGCTGGTCGTCCGGTCGCTCACGAAGAAATCCAAGGGCGCCTGAGCGACCCCGGCTCCTTCCTCGAACTGTGGGCAAGACCTCAGGTGGGGGTCAACACCCATGTCGGCGCGAAGGCACATGCAGGTTGGCACGATTCGCTTGGCACGCCGACGTGGCGTTCGTAGCGTTCTGGTCAAGGCCCGACCGATAAGTCAGGGCCAGCTCGACAGAACAATTCGGTGTCACAACCTCACTTCGAAAGGAAACGGTCATGTGGTCGTTCATCGTGTGGATTATCCTCGGCGCTCTCGCTGGTTGGGTCGCGTCACTCATCATGAAGTCCCGTGAGGGATTGCTCCTCAATATCGTGCTCGGCATCGTGGACGGCCTGGTCGGTGGCTGGATTCTCGGTCTGCTCGGCTTCCCGCCCGAGAACATGGGCCTCTTCGCCTCGTTCGTCACCGCGGTCCTCGGAGCCTGCCTCCTGATCGGTCTGGGCAGGATGCTGTTCCGTCGTACGGCTGCACGCGCCTAAGGAGGATGTCAGATGCGTAATACAGGAATCGGAGCTGGAATTTTCCTCCTGGTCGTCGGGGCCATCCTCAACTGGGCCGTGGCTGACGCGATCAAGGGGGTCGACCTGCACATGATTGGACTGATTTGCATGGGCGGCGGGATTCTGGCCATCGTGCTGGGTCTCCTGCTCGGGACGGGATCGACACGCAGCGTGGAGAGCTGACACAGCGAGACCGCCGACATCAGAGGGACCGCGGCATCACGCCGCGGCCCCTCTCGCTTGCTCAAGGTTCGATGAGGCCGGTGCGGATGGCGAATCGGGTGAGCTCGAGCCGGTCACGCATGCCGAGCTTCTCCAACAGGTTGGCCCTGTGGCGCTCGACGGTCTTAGGGCTGAGCACGAGCAGGTCTGCGATCTCCTTGCCGGAGTAGCCCTCGGCGATCAACTTGAGCACTTCTTCCTCCCGAGGCGTCAGGAGGGAGGTGGCAGAGTTTTCGGGTCGGTTGGCGACGAAGTCACGGATGAGCCGAGACACCGCCGCCGGGTAAAGGAACGGTTCTCCGCGCAGCGCTGCTCTGCAGGCGGTGAGCAGGTCCCGATCCGCCTCCGACTTGTGCACGTAACCCGATGCCCCGTTCTTCAGCGCCTCGAACAGGTACTGCTCGTTGTCGTGCATGGACAGGATGAGGACGGGCACGTTGAGCCCACGCCGAGATAGTTCCCGGGCTGCTTGAAGGCCGGTCATCCGGTGGCCAGATCGATGCCGCCGTCGGCGATCCGATCCACAGCAGCAGCCCATCTGCCACCTCGGCCACGACGGTCAAGTCGGGTTGAGCGTTGAGGATGAGACGGAGGCCTTGCCGTACCAAAGCATGGTCGTCAGCGAGCAAGACCCGCGCAGGTCGGAGTTGGTCGGCGTCACAGCAGCATCGCCGCCAGGCAGATCACCACGACCAGGGCGACGAGTGAGGCGGCAAGCAACACCCGGGGCGCCTGAGGTGGTGGCGGTGCCGTCACAGCCGCGACGGGTTTCGGAATCGGAAGACATCCCGAGAGGGCACGACCACCGGTGCCGCCCGGGCGGAGGGCCTCGATGATCTCCCGTGCCGAAGACGGGCGGTCGGCTGGATTCTTGGCCAAGCACGCCAGTACGACCGAACTCAGGGATTTGCCCGCACTCGCCGGCAGAGGTGGCGGCGGATCCTGGAGATGGGCCAAGGCGGTGGCGATGGGCGTGGGACGGTCGAACGGTCTGACACCGCTGAGCATTTCGTGGGCCACGACGCCCAGGCAGTAGAGGTCGCTCGCGGGGGTCGCTGATTCACCTCGCGCCTGCTCAGGACTGATGTATTGAGGAGTTCCGAAGATCTCACCCGTACGGGTGTGTCCGGCTCACGTGAGCGCCCGAGCGATCCCGAAATCAGCGAGCAGGGCGCCGCGTCCGTCGTCCGACAACAAAATGTTGCTCGGTTTCACGTCCCGATGGATGACATCGGCTTCGTGAGCTGTGGCGAGAGCATCTGCGATATCGAGGAGGATCTCGGTGGTGCGCGCCGGAGAGATCACACCGTCGGCCTCCAACTGGTTCGCCACGGTGGTTCCACGGACGAGCTCCATCACGAGGAAGGCCAGCGAGCTGTCTTCGCCATAGTCGTACACCTCGACGATGTGCGGCGAACGGAGTCTGGCCGCGAGTTTCGCCTCGTCACGGAAGCGTTCGACGAACGCCTTCTCGGCGGCCGTGTGCGGATGGAGGACCTTCACGGCGACGCTTCGGTCGAGCACGGTGTCGAAGGCTTCCCACACTTCGCCCATACCCCCTCTGGCGATCTTGTGAGACATGCGGTAGCGGTGATTCAGGAGAAAGTCGGCCTGCAGTCGCTCCATTAGGCGTCAGTCGCTGCGGTCACGGGTGTCACTGTATCGGCGTCATCCGTACGGCGTTGGGTCACTCTGCTCGGGCTCAGGACGAAGACCGCGACGACGAGGGCAGCAGCCGAGAGAGCCGACCAGGCAATCAGGGGCGAGAGAGGCACTTCCTTGTCACACCCCTACAGTCTGGGCATGCCCCTCTTCTGGCGCCTCTTCCTGGCGAACGCCGCCACCTTGGGCGCTGCCTTCTCGCTCCTCGCCGCGGGAGCGCCCCAACTCGTGGGCGCCCACGGCCTGGGCACACTCCTCCTGGGCGCGGCGGCCCTGCTGCTCATCAACGCGGCGGTGATCGGGCAGAGCCTGGCGGGCTTGGCCGAGTTGCAGCACGTCATCGACTCGCCCTCCGAGCGGATACTGAGTCTGCCGGCGGGCAGCGCCATCGAAGTGAAACAGCTCGCGACCGCCTTCGCGGCGATGCGGCAACGGTTGGCGAACGAACGCGTGCTGCGGGCGCGGGCCGCGCTCCGAGCCCAAGAGCAGGAACGCCGTACCTTGGCCCGCGACCTTCACGACGAGGTGGGCCAGAACCTGACCTTCCTCCTCCTGCGTCTCAACCGGATCAGCGAGCAGGCACCACCCGAGACCGCTGCCGATCTCGAGACAGTCGCTGAGACAGCCAGGGCCACGCTGGACCAAGTGCGGTCGCTGTCGAGGCAGTTGCGGCCGGGCGTGCTCGACGATCTGGGTCTTCGCCCGGCGCTGTCCGCGTTGGTCGACGAGATCCGCCCGATCGTGCCCCATGCCACCCTCCGGTGCCCGTCCGGACTGGAGCGGGTGCCCGAGCGAGATCTCGTCGTCTATCGAGTGGTGCAAGAGGCTCTGACCAACGTCGCTCGCCATGCGCAGGCGTTGTCGGTCAGCGTCACGGTCGCCGTCGAGGGGACACAGCTCGTGGTGACCGTCGACGATGACGGGAACGGGTCATCTGGCACCGAGGGCACCGGAACCGGGAGCATGCGAGAGCGGGCCGCCCTCGTCGGTGGGACGTTCAGCCGTACGTCCGTGCCCGGCCGCGGAACCCACATCAGGCTCCAAGTCCCGATGACCCTGCCCAACGACTCCGGCACCGAGCTGAGCCACCCGATCCCCACCATCGGTCTCGTTCCGGTCACGCCGGCCTCGCACCCCCAAGGCTGAACGCGAACGCAAGCCAGCGCGCGGACGCGTCGGGCGAGCGGCGTCCGTCGCCGCTCGACACTTGAAGCATCACGACTGGGTGATTGAGTGCCGGAGAAGGGAGTCGAACCCTCACACCTTGCGGCACAGGAACCTAAATCCTGCGTGTCTACCCATTCCACCACTCCGGCGCAGCTACGCAGTGTACGGCTCTGAAGCGGCAGAGCCGTACCCCTCACTCGCCCTCGGGAACTCGGAGCCGTCCGCCCAACCGGGCCCGTCGGAACCCTCCTCGGCCGCCACGGGATGGGGGCGCAGCCGCGGATCGTCCTCCCTGAACGCCCGCACTCGCCCCGGCCGTACGGACTCCGAGGTCTCGAACCGCACGGTCACCCAGCCGTGTCCGCTCCCCCAGACCCAGCCCTCCCCGTACCCGTCATGCCTCACGTCGTCTCCCGGCCGATACACCGACTCCGTACGTCGCACCGTCACCGCGTGCCGTTCCGTGATCGATTGGTCTCCAGCGGCCGACGCCGCCTCGAACAACGCCTCCTGCGCCGAGTCGGTCAGACCCGACACACCGACGCCGACGAGCCGTACCCCCTCCCGCACGAAACCCTCCGCTCCCCTCACCAACGACCGCGCGGCTTCGGCGATCACCTCCGCAGAATCGACCGCGCCCAACAAGGTCCGCGACCTCGTGTGGATCGTGAAGTCCCCCAGCTTGATCTTCACCGTCACGGTCCTGGCGAACAGACCTGCCCGCTGCAACCGGCCAGCCAGCACCCCCGCGTCACGAGTCACCTTCGCCTCCAACACGGCCAGGTCGGCGACGTCGGTGTCGAAGGTGTCCTCGACCGAGATCGACTTGGTCTCCCGTTCGGGAGTGACCGGCCGGTCGTCGTCGGCGACGGCCAGCCGGGCCAGCTCCGCCGCCCAGGCCGCCCCGACCTCCCGGCGCAACTCCCCCGGCGACGCCGTCCGCAGGTCCGCGACCGTGCGCAACCCGAGCCGGTCGAGCTTCTCCCTCGTGACCGGACCCACCCCCGGGATCGCGCCCACCCCCAGCGGAGCGATCGCGTCAGCCTCGGTGCCGGGCCGCACGAGGCGTACGCCGTCAGGCTTGGCCAGCTCCGAGGCCAGTTTCGCGATGAACTTGGAACTCCCGAGCCCGACCGAGGCGGTCAGTCCCCCGGTCACAACCCGCAGCCGGGCGCGCACGTCCTCGGCCAGGTCGAGCAACGCGTGCTCGTCGGTCACGTCGACATCGGCCCTGGTCAAGTCGACGTACGCCTCGTCCAGACTGAGCGGCTCCACCAGGTCGGACAACTCCCTCAGGAGCCGCATGACGATGCTGGACGCCACCCGGTACGCCCCGAACCTGCCCGACAGGAACGCCGCCTGCGGGCACAGTCGCCGTGCCTCGTGCATGGGCATGGCGGAACGTACGCCGTACACCCTCGCCTCGTACGACGCCGTCGATACCACCCCGCGCCCGCCCAACCCGCCGACCACGACGGGCTTGCCCCGCAGCGACGGCTTGTCGCGCTGTTCGACCGCAGCGAAGAAGGCGTCCAGATCGAGATGCAGAATCGACGCGGTGTGACGCACGGGCCTACGGGGCGCGCCGCGTATAGGTGGCGAAGGCGTACCCCTCACGCGGCGTGCGCGACGTCTCGACCCAGGAGTCGTCGATCGCGGGGAAGAACGTGTCGCCCTCCGGCTCGGCGTCGACCCAGCAGATGTCGAGATCCGTGGTGATGGGCCACAACAACTGGTACATCTCGCCACCGCCCCCGCTCCACCACCGCAGGCCCGGGTACTGCTCGTGGAGGATCTGCACCACCTGGTCGACGGTGTGGGCGACCGGCCAGCCGCCGGCGTCGTAGGTCTGATCTCGGGTCACGACCAGGCGCTTGCGGCCGGGCAACCGTCCGATCGACTCGTGGGTCAGGCGGCCCATCACGAGCACCCCGCCCATCGTGACCGCCTTGAACCGAGCCCAGTCCTCCTTGATGTGCCACGGCACGTCTCCGTGTGCGCCGATCACTCCGTTCCGGGCGACCGCCCCGATCGCGGTCAGGCTGTTCGGTCCGGTCTGTGCCGCCGGTGGGTATTCGCGCATGTCCCTATCACACCGCAATCGGCGCTTTGATGCCCGGATGGGGGTCGTACCCGTCCACCCGGATGTCGTCGAGCGTGAATCGGTCGATCTCCTTGACCTCCGGGTTCAGCCACAACGTCGGTAACGGACGAGGCTCGCGAGCCAACTGCCGCCGGGCCTGCTCGAGGTGGTTGACGTACAGATGCGTATCGCCCAGCGTGTGAACGAAGTCACCGACGCCGAGACCGGTCACCTGGGCGACCATGTGCGTGAGGAGCGCGTACGAGGCGATGTTGAACGGCACACCCAGGAACACGTCGGCCGAGCGCTGGTACATCTGGCAGCTCAGCTTGCCGTCGACCACGTAGAACTGGAAGAACGCGTGACACGGCGGCAACGCCATCTCGCCGAGTTCGCCGACGTTCCAGGCGCTGACGAGGTGCCGCCTCGACGACGGATTGAAGCGAATCGATCCGATCACCTCGGCGATCTGGTCGACGTGGCGTCCGTCCGGCGTCGGCCATGAGCGCCATTGGTAGCCGTAGATCGGCCCCAGATCGCCCTCGGCGTCGGCCCATTCGTCCCAGATCGTGATGCCGTTGTCGTGCAGCCACGCCACATTCGTGTCGCCCCTGAGGAACCACAACAACTCGCCGAACACGCTGCGGGTGTGCAGGCGCTTGGTCGTGAGCAGGGGAAATCCCTGTGACAAGTCGAACCGCATCTGGTGTCCGAAGACGCTGAGCGTGCCCGTACCGGTGCGGTCCTGCTTCTCGACCCCCTCGTTCAGCACGCGGTCGAGCAGGTCGAGGTACGGCTTCATCGGTTCTCCTGCAGGCTGGCGATCAGCGGCATCATGGCCCGAATGGCCTGGCCGCGGTGGCTGATCGCGTCCTTCTCGTCGGGACTCAGTTCCGCGTTGGTACGGGTTTGGCCGTCGGTGACGAACGCGGGGTCGTACCCGAACCCGTTGGTGCCGCGCGGCACGTCGACCAGCGCTCCTTCCATCGTGCGCCGCACGACGTGTTCATTGGTCCCGTCGACCAGCGCCATGGCACAGACGAACCGTCCCCGGCGGCGGCGCGGCTCGACGTCGACGAGCTGACGCAGCAGGAGTTCCAGATTGTCGGCGTCGCACGCTCCTGGCCCGGCCCAGCGGGCCGACCGCACCCCCGGCATCCGGTTGAGCACGTCGATCTCGATCCCGGAATCGTCGGCGAGGGTCGGCAGGCCGGTCATGCGCGCCCCGGCGCGGGCCTTGATCAGCGCGTTGTCCTCGAAGGTGTCGCCGTCCTCGACCGGTTCTGGGTACGGCAGGACGTCACCCAAGCCCACGACCTCCAGTGCTAGACCCGCCGCCTCGACCAGCCTGCGCAGTTCGGCCAGTTTCTTCGCGTTCCCCGACGCCAGGAGCAGTCGGGTCATCGAGTCAAGGACTCGATCTGGTGACGGGTGAGTTCGGCGCAGCCGGCGAGCCCGAGGTCGAGCATCACGTCGAGCTGTTCACGGCTGAACGGGTCGGCCTCTGCCGTACCCTGCACTTCGATCAGCCGCCCGTCACCGGTCGCGACAATGTTGAGATCGACGTCGGCGCCGGAGTCCTCGGTGTAGTCAAGGTCGAGCATCGGCACGCCACCGACGATGCCGACGCTGACTGCCGCGACCGACCCGCGCAGGGTTTCACCCGCCAGGCTGTTGCGCGCCCTCAGCCACTCGACCGCGTCGGCGAGGGCGACGTACGCACCCGTGATGGCAGCCGTACGCGTGCCCCCGTCGGCCTGCAGCACGTCACAGTCGATCTGGATCGTGTTCTCGCCGAGCGCGGTGTAGTCGACGATGCCGCGCAGGGAACGGCCGACCAGGCGGCTGATCTCGTGGGTACGGCCGCCGATGCGGCCCTTGACCGACTCCCGGTCGGACCGGTCGTGCGTGGCACGCGGCAGCATGGCGTACTCGGCCGTGACCCACCCCAGTCCGCTTCCCTTCCGCCAGCGGGGTACGCCCTCGCTCACGCTCGCTGCGACCAGCACGCGGGTACGACCGAACTCCACCAGCACCGACCCCTCCGCGTGGTCGAGCCAGTTGCGGGTGATGGTCACCGGACGCAGCTCGGCCGGATCTCTGCCGTCGACTCTCTTCATGCAGCCGACCCTATCCGCCTCGACGATCCGGTCCCGAAACCACAACCAGCCGCTGCTCGCCTCGCACAACGCTGCGAGTGTCTCGGCGTAGCTTGGTCTCTGCTCAAGAAGAGACTGGCGGAAAGCAGGGGGTAGGCCACAGATCCGCTCACTCGGCGAGGCCGAGATCGTCGGTGAGCAGGTCAGGCAGCGGTTCGACGTCGGCCACGAACGGACCCATGAGGCGCCGGCCGATCCCCTGGAACCGCTCAGGGTTGCCCGTCGTGAGGAATCTGCGGAACCCCTCCTGCGGATGATCTCGCAGCAAGCCTCGGCGGGTCAGCATCGAGTACGTCGACCTGGCACATTCGTCGGCTGACGACACCAACGTCACGTCGTCACCGAGCACGTACGACAAGACGCCGGCCAGGAGCGGATAGTGCGTACAGCCCAGAATGAGCGTGTCGCACCCGGCCGCCTGGATCGGCTCCAGATACTCACGAGCGACGGACAACAGCTCCGAGCCACCGGTTACCCCGTTCTCCACGAAATCCACGAACCGAGGGCAGGCAGCAGTCGTCAGCGTGATGTGGGGCGCGGCGGCGAAGGCATCGTCGTACGACCGGGACGTCGCCGTCGCGACGGTGCAGATGACGCCGACCTGGCCGCTCTTCGTCGCGGCCACCGCCCGACGGGCCGCGGGCAGGATCACCTCGGTCACCGGGATCGCGTAGCGTTCCCGCGCGTCCCGCAACACCGCCGACGATGCGCTGTTGCAGGCAATGACCAGGGCTTTCACGCCGAGGTCGACGAGGTGGTCCAGGCATTGGAGCGCATAGGAGCGCACCTCGGCGATGCGCTTGGGACCGTACGGGGCACGCGCGGTGTCACCGAGATAGACGATGTCTTCACCCGGTAGTTGGTCGAAGACAGCTCGCGCGACGGTGAGGCCCCCGAATCCCGAGTCGAAGATGCCGATCGGCCGATCGTGCGCAGGGATCACCGCGGCAGTCTATGGCGAGACGTTGGAACCCTCCGGCACACTTGAGCCGCGTAAGAACGGCACGCCCACCGGGCGGCCCCTCCCAGGAGCCAGGCGATGATCATCCCCCCGAGTCCCATCCCCACCAAGGTCATGGAATGGTCGATGGAGTTCTGGCGCAAAGTCCTCCTCGGCGCCGAGCGCGTTCAGGAGGACGTCGCCCGCGAGACCAAGGAAGCCACCGAACGCCGCGAGCGGGGCAACTCCCCCGACGTCTGGTGATCTGCCTCCGCCGTTCGACTGTCTTCTCCGCCCACGTGCGTTGAACTCCCGCGGCCCGACCGGTCTATCGCCGTACCCGCAATTCGACCAGAACCCGACCCTGCCGATCGACCGACGGGCCGGGGGTACCGCACCCGGCGTGACCGTCCGCCGTACCCGAGGCACACGTGCCACAGCCCCCGCTCGGGCAACCGCTGGTCAACGCCCGAGCCTCCAGCCGACCCATGGCCACCAGATTCTCGACCGCGTCGGCGACCGTCCGCCGGTCGAGTCCCGACCACTTTGCCACCTCGTCCAAGGATGCGGCGCCGGCCGAGAACGCCCCCAACACCCGCGACAGCGGCCCGCTCACACGATCAGCCGGCCGATCTGGAATACCGCGACGGCTAGCCCGTACGCCACGACGAGTTGGAGCGCGATCCCGAACGCGGTCCACTTCCCGCCGATCTCGCGGCGCTGTGCTGCCAGAGTGGCGACGCAGGGCGTGTACGCCAGTAGGAACACCATGAACGCTGCCACTGCCGCGAGCGGGTGCCCGCCCGACGAGGTGTCGAACGCCAGCCGCAGGTTCTCGCCGAGGCTGGTGGTGTCGCCGACGTCGGCGACGGCGTACGTCTGCGCCCACGACGAGATCACCGCCTCTTTGGCGACGAAACCCACGATCAAGGCCGACACCGTCTGCCATTGAGCGAAGCCGGCGGGCCCGAAGACCGGGGCGATCGCGCGGGCGAGGGAGCCGTACAAACTCTCGGCCACCTCGGTGTGACCGAAGCTGCCGCCGCTGGTCGGAATGGCCTGCAGCACCCACACCACGGTGACCGTCGCGACGATGATGCCCGACGCGGTCCTGAGAAAGCCGAGCAGCCGCTGCCAGGCGACGGCAACGGTCAGGCGCAGGGTGGGCAGGTGGTACGGCGGAAGGTCCAGCACGAGCGGCTCGTGACCCATCGTTCGCCACAAGGTTCTTCTCAACACCATGCCGACTCCGACGACGAGCAGGATGGAGGAGACGTACATGAGGAAGACGGCCGTACCCGCCCAATCGCGGAAGAAGACCGTGCCGAGCATGACGTAGACCGTGAGCCGCGCACTGCAGGAGGTGAAGGGCACCAGCAATGCGGTCAGAATGCGCTGCTTGGGGGTCGCCAGAATCCGCGTCGCGGCGATGGCCGGCACGTTACAGCCGAACCCCACGACCAAGGGCAGGAACGCTTTGCCGGGCAGGCCGACCGTGCGCATCAGGCGGTCTGTGACGACCGCGGCCCGGGCCATGTAGCCGGAATCCTCCAGCAGGGCCAGCAGCACGAACATCAGCGCCATCAACGGGGTGAACGTGAGCAGCATGCCGACGCCGGCGATCAACCCGTCGACGACGAGCCCCTCGACCCAGGTGCCGCCCAGACCGACGCCCGCCAGCATGCCCGAGGCCGCGTCGCTGACCGGACCACCGAACAAGCCGTCCAGGGCATCTTGCAACGGCGCGGCCACCGTCGTCGTGACCTGGAATACCAGCCACATCACCGCGAGGAACAGGGCCGGGCCCCAGAACGGGGCAGTCGCTATGCGGTCGACCCGATCCGACCAGCGGACCCGCTGCTCGCCCGAATCTGTGGTGCCCCGATCCACCGCAGCCGCGACCCAGGTGAATTGCTCGTCGGCCACCGAAAGCTCGTCGGTCTCGTCGCGGGTACCGATGGGGCGAGGCGCAGGGAGATCGGCCGACAATGCCTCGTGCACCACTCGGGTCAGGTTGTCGAGGCCCTTCCTGCGTCGGGGGTCAAGTTGTACGACAGGGCAACCGAGGGCTTCGGCCAAGGTGTACGAGTCGACGGTGATCCCGTGGCGTCGCGCGATGTCGTCCATCGTCAGGGCGACGACCATCCGGGTCGGGCGCTCCCGGAACTGACTCACGAGGTGCAGCGAACGGGATAGATGAGCCGCGTCCACAGCCGCCAGCACCAGATCGGGCAACTCGGCGGTCGGTGCGTCGATCGCGACTGACTTGGTCAGGGCTTCGTCGGGCGTCGAAGCGTCGAGGCTGTAGGCGCCGGGCAGGTCGATCACGGTGGCCTCGACCGGCTCGTCAGCGTCAGGGCACGTGCAGGAATCGCAGCCGCAGGTGGTGGTACCTCGCTTGTAACGCCAGATTCCTTTCGACACCTCGACGGTCGTGCCAGGCCAGTTGCCCACGGTCACCCGCGCCCGAGTGAGGGCGTTGAAGAGCGTCGACTTGCCGACGTTCGGCGCCCCGACCAGGGCGATCGTCGGCGCTCCGGCGCCCGCGACCTCGTGATGTGAGCCGTGACAGCAGGCCTTGGCCCCGATACTGGAGCCACCCACGGGCTCGATCGGAAGCCGTACCCGAACCTCACTCACCGCTGCCCACCTCGACCAGCAACGACTCGGCCAACTCTCGTCCCACAGCAACCCTCGCCCCCGCGACCGACACGATCCGGCCTCCCCCGACCGTCTTCTGCACCACGCACACCGACGCTCCGGCGCGAAATCCGAGCGCATGCAGGCGGAGTCGGAGTTCAGGAGTGTCATCGGAAGGCAACAAGGTCAACCTGCTGTTCAGCGGTGCCTGGGCAAGGGACGTCACGTCCGGTAAGGCTAACCTAAGTCGATTCTTTCCGTAACACCGGTGTCACGTAAATGGGGGCACGGTTTGCGGCCCGTGTCGAAGTCGCGCCTCACCCCCCTCTGGACCGACTCTGCCTCCCATCATCGGAATCCAATCTGCCCGCAGTTGACCGGTTTGCGCGTTCAAATCGGATCGGCCTCGAGTCCAGGGGCAGTTTCGGTACGCGAAGACGTTGGGATGCACGGCCGGGTCCGGCGACCCGGGCGAGGTGACGGCCTGATCGCGCGAGCGAGAGGATGAGAGCTTCCATCTCGTCCCAGTGGTACAGGACCTGTTCGTAGGTGAGCCGGAGGACCACGTAGCCCATCGACGTGAGGATCTGGTCTCGTCGCCGGTCGCGATGGTATGCGGACTGACTCGTGTGGTGTTCGATGCTGTCGATCTCGATGACCAGGCGGTCACCCACGAGCAGGTCTACCCGGCCTACACCTCCGATGCGCACCTGACTCTTGACCTTGACCCCGAGTCGTCGAATCCTGAGTCGAGCCAGGGATTCCGTTCCTGATTCGGCCAGATCCATGCGGCTGATCGCGGTGCGCACATGGGATGCCAGTCCGGTCAGGGCCTCGTCGATCTCCTGCCGGGTGAGAAGGCGTGTATTGATCACCGAATCGAGCAGTACGACGAGGTCGTCGGGCTCGACGCAACATGCTGCTTGCCTCAGCGCCAGCATCGGCGAGACGACGGCCGACCCGGTCGCTCGGTCGACGTGGACAGGCCGACACCAGCCGATCTTGCCCGGAGGCATTCGTCTGCCATGTTTGGAGCGAAAGACATGGAGGTACGGGTGGCCGGTATCCCAGACGCCGTAGTAGACGAGTGCAGAGACGCATCCGAGCACGGCGCCGGAGGCGACGGCCCTGACGACGTCGGGGTTCGCATCGGGCAGCGCGTACCACCCTCGCCGGACCACCGTAAGTTCTCCGCTCACGACAGCAGCGCGAATCGCTCGTGCCGACATCCCGGCTCGTCGAAGTGTCGAGGTCCGGGCGACGCCGCCTTCGAACCCTGGTCTGTCCGTGTGATTCCTCATGCCTGGACCAATGGGCCGAGCGGGTCTGAAAATGTCTCTTCGTCTCCCGACCTGTGGATAAGTTCGGCCTGGACTGTGGAAATCGACCGCAGGCTGTGGACAGATGCCTCTCTTGACCGGGACCGGTGCCCGACGGGATGGGGCTTAAGGCAGCGGACAGCGACGGCCTCCGGGCCCGCCTTGCTTCTGCTCAGCCGGCGATCTCGAGAGACGCGCCGGTAGAGCCCTCCGAAACACCCCAGCGCGCCCCAATCGATACCCAATCTGCCTTCAGCTCGCTAGTTTTAACGATTCAATTTCAACGGGGTCGAATACAGAGGCAGTTTCGGTACATGGGGGGCCTGGGAGCAGGGGGTGAGAGGGCCTGGGGGCGGGGGCTGGGCGCCGGAGCGAGAGGGCAGGCACGGGTGGGAGCAGGGGTCGCCAACGGGGAGGTGACGGTCGCCAGAGGAAGCACTGACGCCGACGGCGAAGCCACCCATGCGTCGTCTTTGGAACGCAAACTGCCCGCAGAACCCACTCTTGAACGTTCAAATCGAACTGGGGTCGAATACAGAGGCAGTTTCGGTACATGGGGGGCCTGGGAGCAGGGGGTGAGAGGGCCTGGGAGCAGGGGCTGGGCGCCGGAGCGAGAGGGCAGGGACGGGTGGGAGCAGGGGTCGCCAACGGGGAGGTGACGGTCGCCAGAGGAAGCACTGACGCCGACGGCGAAGCCGGGGCTTGACCCCTGAGAGTGGACACGCGGTGGGTTTCACGCGGCGGTGGCCAGCGTAGTCGTGTGGTGGGTGTTCTCGTAGGTGGTGGGGCTGAGGTAGGCGCAGGTGGAGTGGCGGCGGCGGGTGTTGTAGCGGGTGATCCAGGCGAACACGGCCTGGCGGGCGGTGGTCTGGTCGGGCCAGCCGGGGGCGCCGGCCAGGGTCTCGCGTTTCAGGGTCGCGTTGAACGACTCGGCCATCGCGTTGTCGGCGCTGGTGCCGACCGTGCCCATGGAGCGGGTCACGCCGAGCTGGTGGCACAGCGTGGCGTAGTCGGCCGAGGCGTATTGGGCGCCGTGATCGGAGTGGAACACTGCTCCGGCCAGGCTGCCCCGGGTGGCGGCGGCGGCGCGGAGCGCGTCGCTGACCAGGGTGGTGCGCATGTGGTCGGTGATCGACCAGCCGACCAGGCGGCGGGAGAAGCAGTCGATCACGGTGGCCAGGTAGAGGAACCCGTCGTCGCCGCAGGGCAGGTAGGTGATGTCGCCGACATAGCGGCGGTTCGGCGCGTCCGCGGTGAAGTCCCGCTTCAGCAGGTCGGGCACTAGCTGGTCGTCAGCGGCGGGGATCGTGGTGCGGACCCGCCGACGCAGCCGGATCCCGACGATCTGGTGCTGGCGCATCACCCGGGCGACCCGCTTGTGGTTGACCCGCTGGTCGGTGGGCAGGCCGTCGTTGAGCTCGACGGTGATCCGCGGCGCCCCACACGCTTTGTCCTGGGCGTGGACCACACGGATCCGCTCGGCCAACGCCTGGTCGGCGGCTTGTCGGGCCGCCCGGCCCGGTGCGGCTGCTTGCCACTTGTAGAACGACGAGCGTGCGATCTGGACAACCTGACACAGCCGCTTCACCGGGTAGGTGGTCTGGTGGTCGGCGACGAACTGGAAGCGGCTCACCAGTTCGTCTCCCCGGCGAAATACTTCGCCGCCGCGCGCAGGATGTCGCGCTCGCTGGTCAACGTGCGCTCAGAGTCCTCCAACGCCGCGACCCGGGCCCGCAGCCGCACGACCTCCTGCTCGGGTGACTCATCAGGAGGCGGTGCCGTCGCAGCGGGCCGGGACTGCCCACGGATCGGGACCCCGGCGGCCTTGATCCAACCCGACAGGGTCGAGTCCATGATCCCCAGATCAGCCGCGATCCCGGCGACCGTCGCGGCCGGCGTCGTCCGATACAACTCGACCGCGTCGCGGCGGAACTCCGCCGAATACGTCTTCCGTGCCATGAGTGAATCTTCTCGCTTCCTCCAGGTAGAGCCTGGTTTCAGCGTGTCCACCCTCAGGGGTCAAGGCCCGCCACCCATGCGTCGTCTCTTGAACCCAAACTGCCCGCAGAACCCACTCTTGAACGTTCAAATCGAACTGGGGTCGAATACAGAGGCAGTTTCGATACATGGAGGCGGGGGGCTGGGCGCCGAGGCGACCAGGCAGGGACCCAGGGAGTGGCTGGGCGGCATCGACGTGAGTCGGGTGCACCGCAGAGTCGGCCGAGACCGACACCACGTCACGCGGTCATGAACTCTAGGAGACTGGATTGCACGTAGCCGAGCCACTCGTACACGTCGGCGACGGCCCGTCGAGGGTCGTCGTCCTCGAGGCCTTCGATGGCCTCGGCGTCGGCCTCGTCATGGATGCCGAGGCGAGACCCCAGAGCCAACCGCATCGCGTTGAGAACCTTCAACCACACGAGTTGCTGAGCGAGCGGGATTCGAATCATCGGATGGGCCTGCTCGGCCAGCGAGGAGACGGCAGCCCGGACCACCTCCGCCTCGGCAGCGCGAGCCGACCTCTGTTCACCTTCGACCAGCCGGCGATGGTCGGAGGCCTCGTCGGTGTCGTCGTACGCGTCAGGGAACAAGCGTCGGATGGCCGGGTCGGTGCGGTCGAGAGGCTCGGCGTCCTGCTCGTTGGCCCAGCGTTCGAGGGGGTCGTCGGACCACACGGGCGGTTCGTACAACTCCACTAATTGGCTTGCCAAAGACTCGAGCAGTCCGACTTCGAACGGCTGGCACAGCCAGTCGATCGTGCCGTCGTCACCTCGCCGAAAGACCCACCCCATCAGGCGGCCTGCTGCATGGTGGCCCACAACCCGTACGTGTGCATCGCGTCGACGTCCCGCTCCATCTCCTCTTTCGTACCCGCAGCGACGACGGTCTTCCCGTCGTGGTGCACCTCCAGCATGAGCCGGGTCGCCTTCTGCTTGTCGAACCCGAAGTACGTCTGGAATACGAAAGTGACGTACTGCATCGTGTTCACCGGATCGTTCCACACGATGCACACCCACGGTTGCTGGCTGAGGATCTGCTCGTCAGGGCGCTCCCTGACGGCGGTCGATCCGGCCGGCTGATGGCTCATGAGGTGCATTGTGGCAGGCACCACCAGGCTTGACGAACACCCGATTCGGCGCCGAACTTCCGGTTCCGAGCCCCGAATCAAGCTCCGTCTGGCCGTACGTGTCCCACTAGCCTGTGCCCATGACCGAGAGCACTGCGCTGCTGACCGACCACTACGAGTTGACGATGGTCCGAGCCGCGCTCGGCTCCGGTCGCGCACATCGGCGCAGCGTGTTCGAGTTGTTCCCGAGACGGTTGCCTGCAGGGCGCAGGTACGGCGTCGTCGCCGGCGTCGGTCGGGCTCTGGACGCGATCGAGCGGTTCAGGTTCGGCGACGAGGAGGTCGAGTTCCTGCTGGCGAATCGAGTGGTGGACGAGGCCACCGCGGAGTGGTTGTCGACGTACTCGTTCAATGGTGACGTGTGGGGGTACGGCGAGGGTGACCTTTACTTCCCCGGCTCGCCCTTGCTGACCGTGGAAGGAACGTTCGCCGAAGCCGTCGTGCTGGAGACCCTGCTGCTCAGCATTTACAACTACGACTCGGCGGTCGCGTCGGCCGCGAGCCGGATGACCCTCATGGCCGACGGCCGGCCGTGCATCGAGATGGGCTCGCGCCGAGCGCACGAGAAAGCTGCCGTCGCGGCCGCACGTGCGGCGTACATCGTCGGTTTCGCGGCCACGTCGAACCTGGAAGCGGGCCGCTCGTACGGGGTGCCCACGACCGGCACCGCAGCCCACTCGTTCACACTCCTCCACGACTCTGAGGAGGAGGCCTTCGCCTCCCAGATCGATGCGCTGGGCGAAGACACGACGCTCCTCGTCGACACGTACGACATCGCCAAAGCCGTGACGCTCGGGGTGCGGCTGACCCAGGGCCGACTCGGCGCGGTCCGGATCGACTCCGGAGATCTCACGGCGACAGCGAAGGAGGTACGCGCCCTGCTGGACGACCTCGGCGCGACCAAGACCCGCATCATCGTCACCTCCGACCTCGACGAATGGCAGATCGCAGCCTTGTCGGGGGCACCGGTCAACGGGTACGGCGTGGGCACCTCGGTCGTCACCGGATCCGGGCACCCCACCTGCTCGTTCGTGTACAAGCTCGTGGCCAGGGCCGATTCAGACGACCCCGACGCGCCTCTGGAACCAGTCGCCAAGAAGTCGACGAACAAGTCCACGGTCGGGGGCCGCAAGTACGCGTTGCGCCGCCGCGATGCCAAGGGCATCGCCGAAGCCGAACTCGTCGGCATCGGCACCCCTCCCGCCGGTGACGGCGACGACCGGGCTCTCCTGCGCGAGTTGGTGCGTCAGGGGGAGATCGTCGGTCGAGAGCCGCTCGCCGACGCTCGGACCCGCTACGAGGCCGCCATCCAAGAACTGCCCCGCGATGCCTACAAGATGAGCCGAGGCGAACCGGTCATCGACACCTACTTCCTCGACGAACACGGGCAAGCCGCCCCCAACCCCTACTCCAGGAGCAGCCATGACTGAGTACGGCGTACCCGTCGGCAAGCGGGCACTGGTCGTCGTCGACGTCCAGAACGATTTCTGCGAAGGCGGATCGCTCGCGGTCGCCGGCGGCGCGAGGGCCGCGACCCTGATCTCGGACTACCTCCGAACCGAGCCGGGCTACGACGTGGTGGTCGCCACCCGCGACGCCCACATCGACCCGGGCGATCATTTCTCGGCGACACCGGACTTCGTGGATTCGTGGCCCCCTCACTGCGTCGTGGGTACGGCTGGGCAGGACCTGCACCCGAACCTCACCTACACGGGGTTCGATTCCGTCTTCGACAAGGGAAATTTCGAGGCGGCGTACTCGGGCTTCGAAGGCACCGACAGCGACGGCCACGGTCTCGACGAATACCTCGCCAGCCACGGCGTCACCGACGTCGACGTCTGCGGGATCGCCACCGACTATTGCGTGCGTGCTACCGCGCTCGACGCGGCAACGCTGGGATACGTGACCACGGTGCTGACCGACCTCACCGCCGCTGTGGCGCCAGATCGGCTCGACACCACGATGACCGACCTGGCAGACGCCGGTGTCGCTGTCGCCACCGTGGCCGACTGAGTGACGCTCGCGCCGCGTGACACGGCGCGTGCTTTGTCTCCTGCGTGGTCCAAGATGTCGACATGGACGTCGCAGCGGGTCTCGTAGCCCTGATCGCAGTCGTGATCGCGGTCACCGGCCTCTGCGGCCGACTCAACCTGCCGGCCCCGCTGGTGCTGATCGCCCTCGGGGTAGGCGTTTCGTATGTTCCGTTCGTGCCGGTGATCGAACTCAGCCCCGAAGTCGTCCTGGTCGGCCTGCTGCCGCCGTTGCTCTATTCGGCGGCCATCTCGACCTCGCTGGTGGACTTTCGGGCCAACTTGCGAGGGATCGCCTTGCTGTCGGTCGGCCTGGTGGCATTCACGACTGCGGGAGTGGCCGTCGTCGTGCACTGGCTGATGCCCGACGTTCCCTGGTGGGCCGCCTTTGCGATCGGGGCGGTGGTCGCCCCGCCTGACGCGGTCGCCGCTACCGCGATCGGGCGTTCGATCGGGTTGCCGCGACGGATCGTCACGATCCTCGAAGGAGAGTCGTTGCTCAACGACGCGACCGCCCTGGTCGCGTTGCGCACGGCCCTGGCAGCCACTGTGGCCTGGCAGATGGTGGCGTTGGGCTTCCTGCGGGCGGCGGGTGGCGGCGTGCTGGTGGGTCTGGCCTTGTTCGTGGTGGTGGCGAAGGTACGGCGACGCCTCAGTTCGACCACACTGGATGCCGGGTTGTCGTTCATCACTCCGTTCGCGGCCTACCTAGCCGCCGAAGAGATTGGCGCGAGCGGCGTGATTGCCGTGGTCGTCGTGGGGTTGCTGCTGGGCCACAAGGCACCCGTGTTGCAGACGGCCCAATCCCGGATCTCAGAGCGGATCAACTGGGCGAGCATCGCATTTCTGCTGGAGAACGCCGTCTTCCTGCTGATCGGCTTGCAGGCGAAGCGACTCATCGCAGGGATCCAGTCGTCGGGCATCGGCACCGTGCTCGTGGCGTGCTTAGGCACGCTGATCGCCGTCATCCTGCTCCGGTTGCTGTGGGTATTCGCCGCGAGCATTCCACTGCTGCCGCGGCACGACGGTGGCCACAGACCCGGTTGGCGCGACACGTTGCTGATCGGCTGGGCGGGCATGCGTGGCGTCGTCACGCTCGCAGCGGCCTTCGTGCTGCCGCTGGACACACCCCACCGAGACGTCATGCTGCTCGTGGCGTTCACCGTCACCGCAGGCACCCTGTTCCTCCAAGGCCTGAGTCTGCCGTGGCTGGCGCGGAAGCTGCGGGTGCCGTCACCAGACCCGCAGCCGATGCCCTGGCCAGGGCCAACCTTCTCCACCAGGCCAGCACTGCGGGTCTGAAAGCGCTGGACGACTTGTCCGAAGACGACCCCTACGACGTCGACGAACAGCTGCGGGACCGGGTTCGCCGGCGAGACTTCGCGGCCTGGGAAGCCCTGGGCGGCAACGACGAGTCGCCCAGCTCGGTGTATGCCCGCCGTCGCCTGCTCATGATCGACGCCGAACGCGCCAAGGTGTTGGAGGTGCGATCCACCGGCGCGGTCGCCCACGAGGTCGTCAGCCAGGTGCTCACGATGCTCGACGTCGAAGAGACGACGTTGTCCTACAGCGAAGCCGAGCGAGAACGGATCGGCACCGCGGCTCCGACCATGCTCGAAGGAGACTGCGAACACCTGCGGCAAGTCGTGCCGTGCGTCGACCCGCAGACCCCCGGGCAGTGCGCGGGCTGTCTCGAGGAGGGCACCCAGCCCGTCCGGCTGCGCATGTGCGTGACGTGCGGCTACGTCGGCTGCTGCGACTCTTCTCCGGGCCTTCACGCAACACGCCACTTCCAGGCGACCGGCCACCCGGTGATGAGGTCGATCGAGCCCGGTGACGACTGGAGATGGTGCTACGTCGACGAGTTGCTCGGTTGACGGTCGCGTCGGCGTCGGACGCGGGTTGACTGCGGCCGATACTGTCGGCTTCGTCGTCACCAAGGGGGTTGCATGTCAGTCGTCCACGTCTCCAGCGAAGTCGCCGATGCGGTGGCCCAGGGCCGGCCGGTGCTCGCTCTCGAATCGACCATTTTCACCCACGGCCTTCCCCGGCCGCTGAACTCGCTCGTGGCCCTCGAAGCGGAGGAGACCCTGCGAGGGGCCGGTGTCGTACCCGCCACCGTCGGAGTCTGGCGCGGCACCCCGACCGTCGGCCTCACGACCGACCAGATCGAAGCCCTCGCCGCCGATGATCAGGTAACCAAGGTCAGCGTCCGCGACCTGCCCGTCGCGCTTGCCCTCGGGCTCAACGGGGGGTCGACGGTCGCCGCGACCGCCTTCCTCGCGCACCAGGCCGGCGTCCGGGTGTTTTCGACCGGCGGCCTCGGCGGTGTGCACCACGGGGCGAACGAGACGTACGACGAATCGGCCGACTTGTTCACGCTGGCGAGCGTGCCGATCGCAGTCGTCAGTGCCGGTGTGAAATCGATCCTCGACGTCGCGGCGACCCTCGAGCGGTTCGAGACGCTCAACATCCCTGTCCTGGGGTACGGCACGACCCGCTACCCCGGTTTCTACGTCACCGACTCGGGCTTCGAACTCGAATACGCCGTCGACGGCCCGGAGCAAGCGGCCGCCGTGATCCGCGCCCGGGACGCGCTCGGGGTCGGGTCTGCCGTACTCTTCGCCAACCCCGTACCCGCAGACCAGCAGCTACCGCCCGACGAACTGGGCGAGATCGTCGATCGGGCGTGGAAAGCCGCCGAGGCCGACGGTGTCACCGGGAAGGCGACCACGCCGTACCTCCTCGACGCGATCAGCCGTGACACCTCCGGCCGCAGCCTGGCCGTCAACGTCGCGGTGTACCGAGGCAATGTCGCTGTCGGGGCGGCGATCGCCCGGGCCCTGGCGGGGTAACCCACGATGCTGGTCGTCGTCGGTGACCTCGTCGAAGACATCGTGGTCTGGCTCGCCGAACCGCTTCGTCACGCGACCGATTCGGCGGTGGAGATTTTCCGTACCCGCGGCGGGAGCGCCGCCAATGTCGCCGCGTTCGCGGGGCCGATCTATCCGACCCGCTTCGTCGGCTGTGTCGGCACGGACGGCACCGGCCGGCTGCTCGCGGCCGAGCTGACCGCCCTGGGCGTCGACGTGCGGGTCCAGTACGCCGGCACCACCGGCGCGATCGTGATCCTGGTCGAACCCGACGGCGAGCGCACGATGCTGCCTCAGCGTGGCGCAGCACGGCTCCTGGCCGACGTTCCCGAGGAGTGGTTGAACGGGGTGAGCCTGCTCCACGTACCTGCGTACGGCTTCGACGGCGGCCCGCTCGCCACGACCGCGAGGGACCTCGTCGACCGGACTCGGGCCCGCGGCGGGCTCGTCAGCATCGACGCGTCGTCGGTCGGCGTCATCGAGGGGTACGGCATTGCCTCCTTCGTCGACCTGCTCGCCGACATCGCCCCCGACCTGCTGTTCGCCAATGAAGCCGAAGCGCTGGCTCTCGGGCTGACCGGCGGCTCACCGACCATGGCGCGACTGGCCTCGACGATCGTCGTGGTGAAACACGGCAGCGAGCCGACCGTGGTCTACGCGCCGGGGAGTGACCACCTCGTCGTCGCCGTGCCCCCAGTCACCGACGTCCGCGACCTGACCGGAGCCGGCGACGCGTTCGCTGCCGGGTTCCTCACCGCCTACCTGGCCGACCCGGATGTGGCAGAAGCCTGCGCTCGCGGGCACGCTTTGGCGGCTGCCGTACTCGCCAGTCCAGGGGCCAACCGGATCACTGAGGGTCCGGTGCCGAATCCCACTTCCCTCTGATCTCGGGCACGGTGGCGAACCCGTTCATCACCGCGCTGAGTCGCCTCGCCCGCTCCGACGCGTAGACGTCCTCCAGGAAGAGCCGGGCTCCGTCGGGCCCTGACAAGGGGACTCGCCAGTTCGGATACTCGTCGATCGTGCCCGGCTGATTCTGGGTCCTCCGGTCGCCGACGGCGTCGGTCAGCGCCACGCAGAGCACCTTCGACGGCGTCCAGGTGAGGAACCGGTGCAGCGCGAGCACGATGTCCTCGGTGTCACGGTCGTCGCGCGGTAGCGCCGCCCGGTCCTCCAGCATTCCGATCACGGCCGCCTGCTCGCGGGCGTCATGTTCGATCTCGGAATCCAACGACTCGGTCAGCAAACCCAACTGATAGCGAAGCCGTACGTGGTCGTGCGCCAGGTACCCGGCCGACGGCGGCAGATCGTGGGTCGTCACCGACGCCATGCAGTACTCGCGCCACGCCTCCGGCGGCAGCGGCCGACCTCCTGAGTCGTACTCGAACCATAGGATCGACGTCCCGAGAATTCCTCGCCTCCGAAGGTAATCCCGGACCCACGGCTCGACCGTACCCAGATCCTCCCCGACGACCAACGCGCCGGCACGATGAGCCTCCAACGCCAAGATGCCGACCAGCGCCTCGTGGTCGTACCGCACGTAGGCGCCCTGCTGCGGGCCATGACCGGCCGGGATCCACCACAGCCTGAACAACCCGATGATGTGATCGACCCGCACCCCACCGGAGTGACGAAGGATTCCGGCGACCATCGAGCGGAAGGGCGCGTACGACAGATCCGCCAATCGGTCGGGTCGCCACGGGGGCTGGCCCCAGTCCTGACCGGCCTGGTTGTAGGGATCGGGCGGCGCCCCCACCGTGACCCCGTCGGCGAACACGTTGCTCAGGGCCCACGTCTCGGCCCCGTCGGCGTTCACACCCACGGCCAAGTCGGACACGATCCCGATCGACATGCCCGAATCACGGGCAGCCTGCTGCGCCGACGAAAGCTGGGTGTCGGCGATCCACTGCAGCCACATGTAGAAACTGACGAGTTCCGCCTGCGCATTGGCGAACGCGGCCACCTCGGGCGATGCCGGCCGTCGCAGCGGTTCGGGCCACTGGCGCCAGGCCCTGCCGTACTTCTCACTGAGCGCGCACCACGTCGCGAAGTCACGCAACTGCCGGCCCTCGCGCCGCATGAAGTCCTCGAAGGCCATGTTGCGCGGTTGAGGGCGGCCGGCCCTGAAGATGATCTCGAGGGCTTCCCGCTTGGAATCCCAGGCGGCGTTGCGCTCGACCGCGTCCGACGTGCCGACCTCGTCGGTCAACTCGCGGCGCAGGGCCTTGATGGCCTTGCGGTCCTGGCCTTTCAGGCGGGCGAACTCGGGGATGGCCTCCGGCCTGATGTAGATCGGGTTGACGTACCGGCGACTGGAAGGGAGGTACGGCGAGGGCTCCAGGGGCGGGACCGGCTGGGCCGCATGCAGCGGGTTGATCAGCACGTACGAGGAGAACTGCTGGGTCGCCGACCAAATGGCCAACTCGCTCAGGTCCTGCAAGTCGCCGACGCACCACGACTCCCGGGACGCCACCGAGTAGAGCTGCGTCGCGTACCCCCAAATCCTCTTGTCCCGCATCTGGGGCGGGAAGCCGAGCCACACGGGCGTGACGACGACCGTGCTCTCGATCTCACCGCGACCGTCGACCCACAAGGTGAGCCGGTGGTAGCCCAACGGCATCTGCCCCGGCAATTCGAAGCTCGCCTCGCCCAGCCAGACCCCGTCCACCTCCCGGTCGGGGTTGTCGTTGCCGACCTGGCGGGCGTCGGCGAAGCCACCGTCCTCGAACTTCACGTAGACCCGCGCTCCGGCGCCGGAGGGGACGTGCACGTTCACCACGTACGGGCGGCCCTGCTCCATGACCACGCACGGCGGCAGGGCGCGTTGCCAGATTCTGCGGTGGTACGCCTCCACGGCACCCCGGGCCAGGTCGGGAGTGCTGGCATCGACGTCGAATGCCGTCAAGACCGCGATCACCGAGGCGTCGTCGACCTCGATGTGGCGACCTTTCCAGTCCCAGAAGTCGGTGCTGATGCCGTACAGCTGAGCGAGTTCCACCAACGACGGGTCCATCAGTGGCATGGGCGGCGGCTCCCTTTCGACGCTGTTCGCCGCCTCAGACTGTCAGCGTGGTGGACGTGATGCAACTACGGCGCCCGGTGTGCCCTGACGGGGCCGGCGAACCACCTGGGTGCGGGCTAACAGGTCGGGCAAGGTCTGGCGTTTCGGGTGCCAAATCGCCATGGACACACTGATTAACTGCACGATCAGCATCACGGTTCCGGTGCCGTTCGACAGGACGGTCCAGGCCAACGAGCGGGAGACCGTCGACGGCCAGCCGAGCTTCGCCTCGCCTTCACCGACGGGTACGACGGTGAGGCCGAGCATCCGCTGTCCGAACGTGCGCGAGGACACCCCGAGCAGGACGACGCCGTAGATGAACGTCGCCACGGCGGTCACGACCGTCAGCACGGTCAGTTGCGCGTTGAGCGCGTCGGAGGGCGGTGCTGCCCCTCCCGACGCTTGCAGGGCCGCGATCCAGGCCTCCATGGCCGCCGTCATCTCGGCGGCAGAGTCGGGGAATCCGATGGTCCTCACGATCGCGGCGAGGAACGAGACCAGGATCCGATCGATCACGCTGGCCACGACGCGTCGCCCGAACGAGGCGAGGGGTACGCTGTCGGGGGTCGCCGGTCCGGCCGTCAGATTCTGACCACCGACCTGGGGGGCGGGTGGAGGTGCGGGTGGGTTGACGGACGGGGCGTGGTCAATCCGCCGGTAGACGGACGAACCACGAGTCGCACCCGAAGAGGGCGGCCCCTGGTTTCTGACGCTCGGCCGTACGGGCGGCGCGGGAAAACGCACCTGATCGCTCCACGCTGTCCCGTCCCAGTACCTCTCGAGGGCGGCATTGGCCGGATCCCGGTACCATCCATGCGGGGGGATTGCCCTACCGGAGGTCTGAAAAGGATCTGCTGGAACACTCACCCCACCAGTCTGCCCGACAGTGGGCAGAGCTCCCCCCACGGTTCGAAGGCTCGAGTTGGACAAGATCGGTCGCTACCGATTGACACAGCGCATCGGCGCTGGGTCCTTCGCCACGGTCTGGAAGGGCCACGACGACGACCTGGACGTCGACGTCGCGGTCAAGATCCTCGCCGACAACTGGGCCGACAACGACGACGTGCGCGGCCGCTTCCTGGCCGAGGCCCGGCTGTTGCGCCGGATCTCCGACGAACGGATCGTGCGGGTGTACGACATCGGCACCCTGCCCGACGGCCGGCCGTACTTCGTCATGGACTACGCCAACGGTGGCTCGTTGGAGCAGTTGCGCAAGCACCCCGCGGAGGCGGGCCGGGTGCTGAGGTTGTGCGCCGAGGCAGCTCGCGCCCTGGAGGTGTTGCATCGCCACCGGATCATCCATCGCGACGTGACGCCCGGCAACATCCTCGTCGACCACTCCGAAACCCAAGGCCTGCGGGTGCTGCTCGCCGATCTCGGGGTGGCCAAGAACATGGTCGACCGGGCCGGTGCCACGATGACCGCCGGTACGCCTGCGTACATGGCGCTGGAGCAGGCGACCGGCGGCCAACTCGACGCCCGGGCCGACGTGTACTCGCTGGCAGCCGTGACGTACGCCCTGTTGAGCGGCAAACCGCCCTTCCCGGTCAAGACGCTCGGCGACCTGCTCTCTCGCAACCCGTCCATCGATCCCGCCCCCATCGCCGACCGGATCGGGGCTCCGCCCGCCCTGGACGCCCTGCTGGTCGCCGCCCTGTCGCCCGATCCGGCGAGGCGACCGCAGTCGGCGGAGGTCATGGCGGCAGCCCTGGACCAGATCGCCTCGGTGATGCCGGGGGGCGACACGTACGCGCCCAGGCCCTTGCCGCTGGCCGACACCTCGTCGATCCTCCGGCCGACCCCGCCGATGCCGTACCAGAGCCCGGAAAGTTTCATTTCAGGGTTGAACATGAGCCCGTCGGCCCCCGGGTCGGGCGGGTCGCTTCCGCCGCTGACCTATCCAGGCGGGTACGACTCGAGCTCGCGCGCCCAGGTGCTCGAGACCCCGGCGAGTGTGCTGGCGTCGTACATCCCCGAAGCCAAGTACGCACCGGCGGTCGTGAAGGAACGGCATTCCGCGTTGTTCTACGTCTGGGTGTCGCTGACCGGCATCGCGTTGTTCTTCCTGGCGTTGCTCATCACGATGTGGCTCATGAATCGCTGACCATCCCGAGCGGGATCGACGGCCCGGCCACCCGCGTAGGCTGGCGGCCATGACCACGACTCCGAAGACACTGACGGCACCTGGCTCTCAGACCGTCGTCGACGAGCGCACCGACTATCGGCTCGACGACGGCGACCACGAACGATTCGCCCACTACGTGCCGAAGCGCGTGCTCACCGAAGCGATGGTCATGGGAACGCCGGTTGTCGCCCTGTGCGGCAAGGTCTGGGTACCCAGCCGCAATCCCGACCGCTACCCCGTCTGCCCCGAATGCAAGGAGATCTGGGAAGCCCACCCCGACGGTCCCGGCGGCGACGACCCCGACGCCTGACCGGGCTGCCCGTGTGCGCTCGCGCGAGGGACTGGGACGCGTGGCTGTTGCTGAGTTCGTTCGCGGCGTTGGATTTCTCTTGCGAGGATTCGGATTGTGGGCAGATCTCGGCACTCCTGCGGCGATGGCCGGAGCGTCGTTCACCTCGGGCCGCTAGCATCCGGCCATAGGTCCCGAAGGAAGGTACGCCATGTCTCGCACCCTGGTGTTGATGCGCCACGCGAAGAGTTCCTGGGACATCGATACGACCGACGACCGACGTGAGCTCTCGCCTCGTGGCACGCGGGATGCCCGGAAAGCCGGACAGGAACTCGCCGCCGCCGAGATTCGCCCCGACCTCGCCGTCATCTCGCCGACCGCCCGTACCCGGCTCACGTGGCAGGGCGTGGCCGAATCGTTCGGCACAGTTCCAAGCGAAGAGCTGGCTACCTTGTACGGCCACGACCCCGAGGAGATCGTGGCGCGCCTGCGTGACCTGCCGGCTGACGCCCAGACCGTGATCGTCGTCGGTCACGCGCCGACGACCGCCGAGGTCGTCGAGTTGGTCGCCCGGCGTGAGCCCACGAGAGCCTGGTACGGCATCGACGAGAAGTTCCCGACGGCCGCATACGCGGTGATCGATCTCGACGGCGAGTGGACCGATCTGGGCCACACACCGGGCCGGCTCGTCTACTTCGTCATCCCACGCGGCTGAGGCTGGCGGATGGCCAAGCTCGCGATGGTCGACGTCGACGGAACCTTGAGGCACGTCGACGACTGGAAAGCTCACGCCGTCGAGTTCGTCGACTACCTGGGGTCGTCCGGATACACCGTCGCCCTGTGTTCTGGCCGGCACCCCGATGCGCTGCGTCAGGTAGCCGCCGAACTGCCAGCCGTGTCGTACATCTCGGCAGCAGGCGGATCGATGGTGCGCCGCCTCGAAGGCGGGGCCTGGCTCTCCGTCGCCGACCGGTTCCTGGACTCCGACCTCGTCACCTCGGTGGCCAACGAAAGCCGACGACTCGGCCTCGAGCTGTGGGCCTACACGCCGACCTCCTGGATCGTGACCACGATCAGCCAGGCCGTGCAGAATGACGTCGACATGACCGGAGCCCGCCCGCAGTTGGGCGAGATCGAAGGCCTCACCGACGTCATCAAGCTGGAGACGCTCCCCCGCACCGCCGCGCATCGCGCCTTTCTCGAGACGATGGCAGCCAACCCCGACGTGCGGGTGGTGGAGTCGTACCCCGGCTACGACGACATCGTCCCCGCCGGTTCCGCCGAGACCAAAGGTGGCGACTTCCTGATCGCTGATCTCGGCCTCACCTGGGGCGATGTCGTCGCGGTCGGCGACGGTCAGAACGACCTCGGCATGCTCGGCAAGGCGGGTACGGCGTTCCTGCTGAGGCCCCTGACGACGGCTCAGCTCACCCCCGCCCAGAACGGCCAGTCCCGTCACGAGGTCTCCGACCTCGGAGAAGTGCTCCACACCCTGCGTACGGCTCAGCTATCGGTTGAGGGAAACGCTTCCTGAGGCGGGCCCGCCGCTCGTTACCCGATCTCGAATCCCGCGTAGCCCGTCGGCTGACGATCGGTGACGTCGACCGCGGACACGAAGGTGAACCCAGGGCTCGACAACCACGTCAGCACGGTGGACACGGCGGATCGTTCGCCCTCCAGCCAGGCTTCGACCGTGCCGTCGGGCCGGTTGCAGACCCAACCCGTCACGCCGTACGACCGCGCCTCATGCCGGGTACGGAACCTGAATCCGACCCCCTGCACGTTACCGTGGACGATCGCCGAAACCGCGCGGATCAACGTCAGTACCGGTAGAGCTCCGGTTTGTACGGCCCGGCCACGGGCACGCCGAGGTAGGCGGCCTGGGCCTCGGTCAGCGTTGTCAACCCCACGCCGAGCGCATCGAGGTGCAGCCGCGCGACCTCCTCGTCGAGGTGCTTCGGCAGCGTGTAGACCCCGACGGGGTACTCCTCGGGCTTGGTGAACAGTTCGATCTGGGCCAGGACCTGGTTGGTGAACGAGTTCGACATCACGAACGACGGATGCCCAGTGGCATTCCCCAGGTTGAGCAGCCGGCCTTCGGACAGGATGATCACCGCATGGCCGTCGGGGAACACCCACTGGTCGACCTGAGGCTTGATCCGGACCCGCCGAACGCCCGGCCACGACTCCAACCCCGCCATGTCGATCTCGTTGTCGAAGTGGCCGATGTTGCCGACGATCGCGTTGTGCTTGAGCTGGTTCATCTGGTCGGCCGTGACGACGCCGAGGCAGCCGGTCGCCGTGACGACCAGGTCGGCGATCGAGATCACGTCGTCGAGCCGAGCTACCTGGTAACCGTCCATCGCCGCCTGGAGAGCGCAGATCGGATCGATCTCGGTCACGATCACCCGCGCGCCTTGACCCCGCAACGAATCCGCACAGCCCTTGCCGACATCGCCGTACCCGCACACCACCGCGACCTTGCCGCCGATCAGCACGTCGGTCGCCCGATTGATCCCGTCGACCAACGAGTGGCGGCAGCCGTACTTGTTGTCGAACTTGCTCTTGGTGACCGAGTCGTTGACGTTGATCGCGGGGAAGAGCAACGAGCCCTCCTTGGCCATCTCGTACAGCCGGTGCACGCCGGTCGTCGTCTCCTCGGTCACCCCACCGATCGACGCGGCCAGCGCCTCGAAGTCGACGGATGCGTCAGCGAGTACGGCCGACAGTTCCGCCAGGACGACCCGCCACTCCCCCGACGCGTCGGGTGCCGGTGCGGGTACGGCCCCGGCCCGCGCGTATTCGAGCCCCTTGTGCACGAACAAGGTCGCATCGCCACCGTCGTCGAGGATCATGTTCGGCTGCTCGGTTCCCCAGTCGAGGATCTGCCGGGTGCACCACCAGTACTCCTCCAGCGTCTCGCCCTTCCACGCGAAGACCGGCACACCGGCCGGGTCGTCGACCGTGCCGTGACGACCGACCACGACGGCCGCGGCCGCCTGATCCTGGGTGGAGAAAATGTTGCACGACGCCCAGCGCACCCGAGCTCCGAGTTCGACCAGGGTCTCGATCAACACGGCGGTCTGGATCGTCATGTGCAGCGAGCCGGCGATCCTGGCACCCCGCAGGGGCTGGGTTGCGCCGTACCTCTCGCGCATCGCCATGAGCCCGGGCATCTCGTGCTCGGCCAGTTCGATCTCTCGCCGGCCGGCGTCGGCCAGGGCCAGGTCGGCGACCTTGTAGTCCAAGGAGGTCGCGGTCTGAGAAGGACGATCCAGCAGGTCGGTCATGGGCGAATTCTATCGGTGCGGTCCGACGGCCTCGACCATGTGCGGCACCGGGGTACGGCTCACCCCACCGGCGTCGTCACCGCCAGTCGGGCCAACGACTCCCAGTGAGCGCTCGCCGACCTCGGCACGACGACCCATTGCTTCATGGCACGCCCCGCCATCGGCTCGAACAAGTGCGCCCCGGGCAGGTCCAACGCCGAGGCGATCGCCGGGCCGGACAGTTTGAACACGAGGTCGTCGCCGTACGCCCCCATGAACACCTTGCCGCTGACGTGTTTGGCGCACGGCATGCCGAACATCTTGCCCTCGACGACCGGGTATTCGCCGGCCAGGTCGTCGATGATCGCGGCAAGGTCGGCTCGCGCCTGGGCAGAGTGTCCGTCGACCGGTGGCATGCCCTCAGCCTCTCGTCGCCGCGATGTGAGCGAGCGCCAGGTCGTACCCGCCGAGGCCGAGCCCGACGATCACCCCGGTGACGTACGGCGACACCACCGAGTGACGGCGAAACTCCTCGCGCGCGTGGACGTTGGAGATGTGGACCTCGATGACCTCGGGGACTTGCACGACCGCGTCTGCGATCGCGATCGAGTAGTGGGTCCAGCCAGCCGGGTTGACGACGACCGGGATCGCGGCTTCGGCCGCCTCGTGGAGCCAGCCGATCATCTCGTGCTCCGCGTCGGTCTGCCGTACCTCCACCTCGAGACCGAGGCCTCCCCCCGTACCCACCAGATGGTCGGCCAGTTCGGCATAGGTGACGTGGCCGTAGACGTCCGGCTCACGCTTGCCCAACTGGCCGAGGTTCGGGCCGTTCAAGACGAGGACGCGCTGCATGGCGTCATCCTGTCACCGCCACGGCGCCGCTGTCTGCGACCCACCCGACCGTGTCGGCGTCACCTCGCCGTCAGGACGTTTCGAGACCCAGCCGCAGGTAGGCAGCACCGAACAATCCCTGTTGCAGCAGGCTCGCGTACCGCTCGACCTCGCCGCCCTGGTGGTGGCTGATCCGCGCGACCCGCACGTCGTGACGCTCGCTGAGGGCGACGAGACTGTGTTCGGTCCGAGCGACTACCGGATCGGCCGAGTCGTCGTCGAGCACCACCAGCGTCGTGCACCGGCTCGACGTGGGATCGTCGAACGGATCGGCGAACGGATCTCGCCGCTTGGCCGATTCGATGACGCTCACCAGATCGCCGGCGTCGGCGGCGAGGGCAGGCCGGCCCGATGCCTGCCTGAATGCCTCCGCGACCCGGCGCGACGCGCGGGCGGCCAGCACCGAGCCGCCCCAGACCAACGGCAGTTCGTCGGCCAACGTCACAGCGAGGTCCTTCGCTGGATTCGTGGCCAGCGACTCGTGAGGGGAACACGCTTCGGCTACGGCATCCATGGCGTCGGCGACACGCGACACGTGCACTTCGGGGGCCAGGCCGATGCGGTTGAGCCCGTTGAGCATCACGATCGCTGCTGCCGTCACGTCGGCGGTCTTCATCGGCAGGATCGAGGTGGTACGGCCGGCCGCTTGCTCTGCGACGGGCGAATCCTGGGGACAGGCGACCACGACCCTGGCTCCGCGCCTGGCCGCTTCGGCGATCGTGGCACTCACGTCGGCGTCGAACGTCTGATCGGTCAGCACGATGACCAGGTCCAACGCTCCGACCCACCCGGGCAGCGCATGCACCGGCCAGGCGACGAACGGCACGGGGCAGGTCGGCTCGATGACCGCTCGGATCAACCGTGACTCGGGTCCGGAGGCGATGATCGCCCGGGGCCGGTAACGCCCACCCAGATCGTCGAGGCTGGACAGGTCCGCCTGACCGTCCTCGATTCGCAACCGTGCCCCGGCCTGGGCCATATGCCTGAGCAGGGAGTCGATGTCGGCCAATGCGGCGGGATCTTCGAGTCGCGAGTCGTCGAACTCAGGCATGACCGGTCACTCCGCTTCGGCGCCCGGGGATGCGGCGTCGTCCGGGGTCACGTGGCCGGGGCTGCGCGCTTCGTCGACCAGCAGGATCGGGATCGAGTCGCGGATCGGGTACGCCAGGCCGCAGTCGGGGCCTGCACACACCAGTTCGGACGCCTCGTAGTCGACGACCAACGCCGAGCGGCAGTTCGGGCAGGCCAGGATCTGCAGCAAGGCCTGGTTGAGTTCGGTCATGACGCCTCCGCTCCGCGAACCAGAGCGAGCGTCTCGTCTCGCAGATTCGCCATCGTGATGTGGTCCTTGGCTTCGACGTTGAGTCGGAGCAGCGGCTCGGTGTTGCTCGATCGCAGCGAGATCCACCAGTCGTCGGCGTGGACCGCCAGACCGTCGGTCCAATCGATCCGTCCCCGGCCTTCGAACGCGTTCGCGACCTTCTTCATCGTCGCCTGGGCATCGTCGACGGTGGAGTTGATCTCTCCCGAACCGACGTATCGGTCGTACGACTCCACCAGTTCGCTCAGCGGCCGGCTGCTGTGGCCCAGTTGCGCCAGCACGTGCAGGCCGGCCAGCATCCCCGTGTCGGCACCCCAGAAGTCCCTGAAGTAATAGTGCGCCGAGTGCTCTCCGCCGAAGATCGCGTCGTGGCCAGCCATGAGCGCCTTCACGTACGTGTGGCCCACCTTCGAACTGACCAGCGTGCCGCCGTACTCCTCGACGACCTCGGCGACCGCACGTGACGTGATCGAGTTGACCACGATCGTCGCGCCGGGCTCGCGGGTGAGTTCGGCCGCGGCGATCAGGGCGGTCACGATCGACGGCGACACGACCTCGCCTCGCTCGTCGATGACGAAACAGCGGTCGGCGTCACCGTCGAAGACCAGGGCGAGGTCGGCGGAGTGCTCGATCACAGCTCGCCGCGCGTCGACCAGATTCTGCGGCTCGAGCGGATTCGGCTGGTGGTTGGGGAACGTGCCGTCGAGGTCGAGGTACAGGCCGATCAGGTCGACGTCCAGGGTGCCGAGCACGCTGGGCGCGGTGTGTCCGGCCATCCCGTTTCCGGCGTCCACCACGACCCGCAAGTGACGAATCCCGTCGAGGTCCACGAGCGACTGGAGGTACGCGGCGTACTCGGTCAGCAGGTCGCGCTGCGTCACGGTCCCGGGTACGGCTGCAGGCGCCGGCAGGCCGAGGGTGTCGTACGCCGTGGCCGCCCGCGCGATCTCGCGCAAGAAGTCGCTGGTCACGGGTTGGGCGGCGGGCTTGCAGAACTTGATGCCGTTGTACGCCGCGGGGTTGTGGCTGGCCGTGAACTGCACCCCCCACTCGTCGAGGCGCCCCGACGCGAACCACAGCTGATCGGTCGAAGCAAGGCCGATGTCGATGACGGATGCCCCTGCTGCGGTCGCGCCATCGGCGAAGGCTGCGCTCATCGCGGGCCCACTCGTGCGCATGTCGCGTCCCATGACGAACGAATGCCCGGCGAGCCCGGCGAGGTCTACGAACGCGACGCCCAGAGCTCGGGCCCCGGCCGTGTCCCACTCGACGTCGGGGCCGGTGACGACCCCTCGAATGTCGTTGGCTTTGAAAATGTGCGGCGTCAACATGTCCGGGCCAGCCTAGCGAGCCGACCGTCGGGATGCCCCATGCGTGGCTTCCCGCGAGCTACGAGCGCGGATCCGCGTCGGTGAGCAAGGTCAGGTGCCGGCGGCGGGCGACCTGCACGACGGACGGCGGCAGCTGGGCATCGGGCCGGGTGAGGCCGGCTGCTTCGCGGACGGCGTCGGCGAGCGCCAGCAGATCGTCGGCGGAATGGGTCGGCTCGTCGGCGTCCAGTGGCAGGCGGATGACCTCCCAGCCCCGTGGAGCGGACAGTCCTTGGGAGTGCGACGCGCACAGGTCGTAGGTGCCGGGTTCCGAGCGGAGAGCGAGCGGGCCCACGACCGCGACAGAGTCGGCGTAGATGTAGGTCAGCGTCGCGACGGAAGCCGCCGCACAGCCGGTTCTGGAGCAACGCCTTCTCACCCGGCAGAGGCTATCCGGCTGCGTCCCCCGCGCCGGGGATTGTGCCCCGTGTCGGTGCCGGCTGATGCGCGCGTTTAGAGTGACCGGGTGTCCAGCCGCCGAGACCGTCATCAGCGAGGAATGCTGGGGCCCTTGGCCCCGGTCAACACGGTCGCCGGCCGTGCCTTGCGGCGCTCTCGGCCGGTCGGCCGAGGCGAGTTCTTTCTCCGCTGCGTCACCGAGTCACTCGCCCAGATCGCCGATCATGCGCCGCACGCGCTGATCGGGGTGGACATCGGGGTGGAAGACGTCCCCGACACGACCGGCGCCTGGTCCCATCGGGTGCCGCTCGCAGCGGCGCAGGACGCGACCCCCGACACGCTCGCCAGGATCGTCGTGTTCCGGCGGCCGATCGAGCACCGCGCGTCCAACCGCCGTCAACTCAGGTCGTTGGTCCACCGGACCCTGGTCGAGCAGGTCGCCGCGCTGACCGGCATTCCGGTCACCACCTTGGATCCTGAAGGGGACGACGAAGACTAGGCAGGGGCCAACCGCGGGTCGAGAGTCGGGCTGACGGTCGATTCGGCGATGCCTCCGGGCCCCAGGGCGACGACACCGATGCCCTTGACTTGGTCGACCTGGGTCACGATCATCGCGATCCGCAGGTCAGAGCTTGACGTGGCCAGCTCGGCCGACCTGCCGGTCGTGACCGGAACCTGGATCGTCGTGTGGGGGGCCACGAGGGTGGGCGTCGCCGTACCCTCGTCGACCGCGATCGTGACCGATGCCTCGGACTCGCCCGGGTTCGTGAGAACCAGCGCAGAGTTGGGGACGAGCGGAACCACCGAGCGGCCGGCGAACGCCGGGCGGGCCGGGGAGAAGGCCACGTCCCCGTCGGTCGACGTGGCACGGACGGCGGCACGCACCGGTTGGCTCGACGTCAGCTTCAGTCCGGAAACGTCGCCGCGCAGGGCGCTGTCGATCCGCACCGAGGTGGTGCTCTCGGCGTTGACGTCGACGGACTCGGCGCCGGCCGGTGCGAAGGCACCCTGCGCCGTCAGCGCTACGACGCTGACCGTGGCCCGACGTGGGCCCGGGTTGTTCACGATCAACGTTCGCTCGCCTTCGCCGGCCGGGACGCCCGCGATCACGACCGTCGGGGCCGCGGGTGCGGCCGTGCCGACCCAGTCAGCGCCACCCGCGCCTTCGACGCGGGCGACCGTGCGAACCCGGCCGGTCGACGCCCGTACGACCGCTGTGACGGGTTCTGCCGCCTGCACGAGGGGCTCGAGCGCCAAGGTCCGGGTGCTGTTCCCGAGCACGACCAGACCTCGGGCGCCGGCGGCCTGGACACGTCCGGAGGCGTCGAACAGCGAGACGTCCACGATCGCCTGGGCGGGATCGGGGTTGGCGATCAGCAGGAACGCCCGGTGGGTGGCATCCGAGGTCAAACCCACGAGGGTCTGTTCGACGGCGGGCGCGTCGCAGCCCGTGGCCCACAGTCCCTTGAGCGGACCGGCGGCCGCCCCTCCCACGCTCAGCGCAGCGAGACTCTGGTCGCCGGTGACGACGTACGGCTGCGCCCCACCCGTGAGCCCGTCCAGAGTGACGGTCACGGTGGACGCCGACCCGAGCACGCGGGCCGTGCTGCCGGACGTCGCGCGAACTCGCGTCGCCACCAGAGCCGGCTCGTGCGACGGACACACGACGGTGGCCGAACCCGTGACGGCGACGGGTACGGCGTGAACGGTCGACGAGCCGATCCACGACAAACCGGTCGCCACCAATCCGCAGATCAACAACGCCGCGACGGCCCACGAGAGTCGAAGCTTCATGCCTGGCCTCCCACGGATCGACGCGCCGCCACCGGTTCGAGGTCGTCGGATTCACGCCTGAGCGGAGGCGTGGCGGCCAAACCGAGGGCAAGCAGGGCCACGAGTTGGCCCAAAGCTAGCCACCCGGACCACCGGTCGGGCCTCAGTTCGACGGAGACGTCACCGGAGGCGCCGTCGAGTGCGAACGCGGGCCGCCAGTCGTCAGACGTCGTGGCCGTCAACACCCGTCCACCCACGCTCACCTGCCACCGTGGATCCGCGGGTGCGGAGATGACCAGATTGCCCCTCTGCCCAGGCGACACCGTCGTCACCGGGGTCCTCGTGGCGCCGTCGACGACCATGGCCAGCCCGGGCTTGCCGACGACCGAGAACAGGGCGACGCCGTTCTCTTCGCCGCCTCGCGTGATGCCCGGAGACGCGGCGAGCGCCGCGCTGACATCGGGCGTCACCCCTCTGACCTGGACATTCGCGATGCCCAATTCGGCGAGGGTGGAAGCCGTACTGTCACCCTGCCGCGCCGCCGCTACCTGGGCCACGACCGACTCGGCCCGGCTTCGCGCCTCGGCGCCGATCAGCCCTGATTCGGCGTCGGCCCAGGTCAGGCCCGGAGTCTCGTGGACGAACCAAACCGGCCGATCGGGTCGCACGTCGATGACGAGGGTGCGGGCTCGCTGGGCGCTCGCCTCGGCGTCGAGCACGTAGGCCGGTAGGCCCGAATCGCCCCCCCGGTGCAGGGGCGCGCCGAGTCCGCCGACGACCCACCAGCCCGCCGATCCGAGCACCGCGACCAGCCCGAGAATCGACGTCACCACGAGGACCCCCTGTCCGGCCCCGAAGCTCTCGCCTGAGAGGAGCACACGTGACCGGTCGAGGGCGAGGGCGACCGCCGTCACCAGAGCAGCGAACGCGGTCACCAGCCACATCGTGACCTCGGGCCGGACGATCCCTCCGCTGGTCGACACGAGCAGTCGGCTGGTGGCCACCGCGAGGCACAGCAGCGCCAGCGCGCCAGCCCACCAGGGCCAGACGTGCTGGCTGAGTGCCAGGGCCAAGGCCGCAGCCAAGACCAGCAAGCCGACGACCGCGGCGCTCACCCACAACGGGGGCAGCGCGGCTCCGGCCGAGCGACCGAGAAAGAGCTGCCAAGCGGGTACGACGCTCGTGTCACCGAGGAGCGGCGCGGGTCCGGTCAGCAACCGCCCAGGATGTCGGGCCAGGCCCGGGATCCAGGGGCTGAGCAGCGCCAACACCACGACCGCGGCGCCTACCGCCCTGAGGAGACCGCCTCGCCGTACGCCCGTCACGATCAGCGCAACCGTGCCGAAGAGGTAGGCCAGCGGGGCGATCGCTGTCAGCACCACCAGCGTCAGGGCCGCCGCAGCCGGCGATTGCAGGCGTTCGGTCCGGCTGCCGTCGCGGCGCCAGGATCGAAGCGCGACGCCGAACGCCGGCAGGAAGGCCGCCCAGACGAGGAGCCAGACCTGCCCCCGGGCCAGACCTCCCACGAACGTGGGGAGGAAGGCGTACCCGAGCGCCGACAGCCACCGCACCCGAGGGTTCAGGACGAGCGGCCGGAGGAACCAGGCAGCGACGGTGGCGAGCACCGGGACGCACAGGAACAGGCCGAGAACCACCGCCCACGTGGGAACGATCGCCGGAATCGAGACCAGGGCGGCCAACCCCACCCACGGAGGCGATGCGACGTCTGACCCTGCGGGGCGAAGCAGATAGTCGGAGAAGGCGGCCGCGAGCGACCGCGGGGCGGGCAGAAGTCCGCTGCTGGTGACCTGGCCGGCCGCGAGCAGGGCCCGCCCCGCGACCACCAGCGCAACGAGACTCACCACGCCGACGACGATCGGGATGATCGCCGGCCCTCGGGCGCCGCCGGCTCCGGCGAAGTCGTCGCCGGTCAGTTCGTCGAGCGAGGGATCGTCGCCCGTGGTGAGGTCTCGGAGCCGTTCTCGCACGGCGCGGACCACGGTGTCAGCCCCGTACGACCAGCTGGCCAGCGGATGCGGCCGGAGCCGTACCACCCGGTCGCGCGCCTTCTTCTCGGGTGACAAGAGCCGTACCTGGTCCCGCAGTGACCGGGTGCCGGCACCTCCGCGGATCAGGTCACCGACCGCGCCGACTTCCTCGCGGGCGGCGTCCGCCCGCTTGCCCAGCAGGAAGCCGAGGGCTCGCAGGAGGCCACCGAAGACGAGCCGGAGCCACACGAGAGGTGTCGTCGCCGGGGATGCATGGGCCAGCACGAGGCGCATCCCGAGGAATCGGTCGTACCCGTTGTCCGTCCGACCCGCCCGCGCAGCGTGAGTGTCGGCTCTGAGACCGCGCCTCGTCGCCTGCCGGTGAACGATTCGCGCCTCGGGGCAGGTGACGACGATGGCGCCCGACAGGTTCGCGCGCCAGCCGAGATCGACGCCGTCGCGATGCATCGGCAGGGCTTCCGACAGCCCTCCGAGCACGTCGAGGCGGGTGCGCCGAATCAACAGGCCGCAGGTCGAGGCGCCCAGCACCGGTGCCGAGTCGTGCTGACCTTGGCCGATCTCTCCGGGCTCCAGATCGGTTTCGGTTCGACCCGTGTGCGACACCGTGACCCCGAGTTCGGAGATCTCCGGGGCGTGGTGGCGGCGCGCGGGGCGCAGCAGCATCGGGGCGATGAGGTCGGCGTGTGACGACCGTACGGTCTGTTGCAGCAGGCGTTTGAGGGTGTCTGGTCGCAGCACGATGTCGTCGTGGAGCAACCAGACCCACTCGGCTTCTTCGGCTTCGGCCAGCGCGGCGTTCACGGCCTGGGCGAACGACCAGTCGGCTTGGCCGTCGACCACCCGGTCGACCCGTCCCTGGTCGACGGCCGCGGCCAGGAGGGCCGGAGTCGTGTCGGTCGACCCAGTGTCCACGACCACGAGCGTGCCCGGCTTGACCGCCATCGCCGCGAGCGACGTGAGAGCTTCGCCCACCCAGTCCGCGCCATTGTGGGTGACCATCACGGCCGTCACCGTGGCGCCGGACGGGGTCTCCGGCTCGGCGACAAGGTCCGATTCAGCCCAGGTCCACAGGTCAGGGTTGCGCGTCTCGATCATGGCCGGGTCAGCCTACACACCGCGGTCCGGACGCTCCCGCTCGCGAATATGTGCGTTCCTAGACGGCGCGCTTTTTCAGGCGCCGGCGTTCGCGCTCGCTGAGCCCGCCCCAGATGCCGAACCGCTCGTCGTTCGCCAGCGCGTATTCGAGGCATTCGGCCCGTACGTCGCACGAGCGGCACACCTTCTTGGCCTCGCGAGTCGACCCACCCTTCTCGGGGAAGAAGGCCTCCGGGTCAGTTTGGGCGCACAACGCGCGCTCTTGCCATCCCAAGACACCTTCGTCGGCTTCGTTGCCGACGATACGGATGTCGTCCATCGTGCCTCCCGACCCAACGCTCCCGCCGCCCACGGGAACTACATGGATGGAATTACACGCTTGTTATGTCACCCTGTCAACCGGAGATCCCATTCCAACGGCGTGTCGCTTCGTGGAGCGACAAGGGATTTCGCGATCAGCACTAGGATGGCTGGCTCCGTCGAACCGCCAGGCACCGATCAGGGCGCCGGATCCCAGGAGGGTGGGCCCGATCGTCGGACCGGTGGTCCGTCGTACCCCTCAGGGAGGAAGATCCTCGGCCCGGCACTCGGTTCGGCAGCGGGGCGGGCAGCCTCGGGTACGGCGTCGGCCGCCGGACCGGCTTCGAGGGCCGGGGGTACGGCAGTCGATTCGTCGGCTTGCCAGCCCGAGCGAGCGGACCCGAAGGCGGTCGCTGCCGTACCGGCCGCGGCATCGCCCGCGCGTCGCCAGACGACTCCCTGCGCCTGGTCTAGTTGCCACACCGGCTCCCGACCAGGATCGACCGGCGGCGCGGGGCTGACCTGACCGGAACTTTCCGGAGCGGGCGCCGACGCCTCGGTGACCGAGGCGGCCGAGAAGGCGAGGCGTGCGACCCACGCCATCGCGGCGGTCAACACCACGACTCCGACGCCGCCGAGCGACTCGACGATCCGGGCCGACAGCGAGCCGCCCGGATCGGCAAGAGCCCCCACGAACATCACGACGTTGGCGAGCGTGGCGATCGACAGCAACGCGGTGGCCGTCCCGGCGATCGCCCGCGCGTGATGGGTTCGGGGCTGGAGGAGCACGCACGCCAGGGTGGTCGCGGTCAGAATCGAAGCCTCGACGAGCCCGAACAGCGACGAGACGCCTCTCAGCGCACGCGTCAGGCTCTCGGTGCCGAGCGCGTCGGCGAGCCGGACCACGCTGCCGATGCTGGCGGCGACCGCCACCAGGATCGCCACCACGGCCAGCGGCTCTCGGATCCGCCACACCCTGTCGATCACGGTCGCCTCCTCAGGCGTACTGGGTGCCGGCCGTGGTTCGCACCAACTCGACCAACTGCTTGATGCGTTCGGAACTTCCCATCGGGCAGACCAGAGTGATCTCGCCCGCCGACACGACGACGGTGTCGGTCAGCCCGACGATCGCGACGATGCTGCCGTCGGCTCCTCGGTTGACGACGAGGTTGCCCGTGCTGTCGTACACGACTGCCTGCCCGTCGACCGCGTTGCCGTCGCGCTGCGGCAGATGTTCGGCCAGCGCCGCGAAGCTGCCCACGTCGTACCACTCGATCGGCAGCCGTACGGCGATCACGTGCGCACTGCCCTGGCCCCTCGACACTGGCTCCATGACCGCGAAGTCGACGCTGTTCTTCGGCAGGGTCGGGTAGATCTCGCCGATGCGATCGGGGTGTTCGGCCAGGTCGGTGACGCCGGTCCAGGTGTCGGGAACCAGGGTCTCGAGCTGGTCGAGCAGGGTCTGTGCCCGCCACACGAACATGCCGGAGTTCCACCAGTACTCTCCCGAGTCCACATAGGCCTGCGCGGTCGGCGCGTCGGGCTTCTCCCGGAATTCGCGCACGTCGACGGTGTTCGGCAGGCCGGGTACGGGGTGGCCGACATGCAGGTAACCGAACCCCGTCTGCGGCGCAGTCGGCACGACGCCGAACGTGACCAAAGCCGACGGGTCGGACTCGGCGGCTCTGTACGCCTCGTCCAGGGCCTCCGCGAACGCGTGCAGCGGCCTGATGATGTGGTCGGCCGTCAAGGTCGCCACGACCGCCTCGGGGTCGCGACGCGCGATCACCGCGGCCGGCCAGGCGACGGCATTCAGCGAATCGCGGCCGACGGGTTCACCGAGGAGGTTGGCGGCCGGCAACTCGGGGAGCTCGGATGCGACGACGTCGAGGTACGAGGCGCCGGCGCACACGTAGATGTGCTCGTCGGGCACGAGGTTCTTGACCCGTTCGTACGAGATCCGTAACAGCGACTTGCCGTCGACGAGCTTGAGCAGCTGTTTCGGCATGCCGTTGCGCGACAGCGGCCACAACCTCGTGCCCGCGCCGCCGGCCATGATCACCACGTAGCGCATGGCCGGAGCCTATTCGCCCGCGCGGTTCCGCGACCGGCTGACCCGCCGCGAGATGATGAGCCGGTGACCGTGATCTCCGACGCACTGTTTCGCCGCGTACGACGTGACGGCGCCCGGCCGTTCCTCACCTACTACGACCTGCGCACGGGTGCCCGTACGGAGTTGTCGGGCGTCACCTTCGCCAACTGGGTCGACAAGACCTGCCATCTGTACGCCGAGCTTGGCGTCGAACCCGGCGACGTCGTCGCGTTGCCGATCGCCCTGACCGATCCGGGGCATTGGGTCACGCTGGCCCTGACGATGGCGGCCTGGCAAGCGGGGGCCACGGTGACGCCGGCCGATGCGGGCGACGCGCTCGTCACGGCCGTGGGTCCGAGCGACCCGCGCGTGGACGTGGGCGGCGCGTTCGGTGGTACGGGAGTGCTCCTTGCCAGTTCCCTCCATCCCCTCGGCGCCGGCTTCGAGCGCCAACTCCCGCCCGACGTCGTCGACTTCTCCGTCGACGTCCGCAGCCAGCCCGACCAGCACATCGAGGCCGAGCCCGACCCGTCGGATCTGGCGTGGGTCGACTCCGCGAGGCGGTTGACGTACGGCGACCTGGCCCGCGCGGTCGAAAGCTCACATGACCGCGGCGTGCTCGTGCCGACCACCCCCTACGACACCGTGCTGGCCGCGCTCGTGTCACCGCTGCTCGGGGGTGGCTCGACGGTCGTCGTGGTGGGTCCGGCACACGCCGATCACCTGGCTCGGATCGCCGAGAGTGAGAAAGCCGTACGGCTTCAGGCGGAAGTCTGACCGCTGACGAGCGCGACCGACGCCCGATCCAGGGCGGAGCTCAGGCCGGCCTGTTCCTCGAGCAACACGGTCACGGCGTCGATCGCGGCCTCGGCGATCCTGCCGACCCTGCGGATCACGCCGGCGATGAACCGGGCCGCCCACGCCACGAACGCCAGCATCGCCCCGCTCGTGAACCCGGCAGCGACCGCGTCGAGGGCGCTGCGGCTCACCCGTGACAACGCCTCGGCGACGATTCGGTAGATCTCGACTCGTGCCTTCGCCGCACTGGCCGCGGTTTCGAGCACGAGCACTCCGAGCCGTCGGAACACTCGGGCGACTTCGTCGTTGACTTCCTGGTACGAGGCGATCAGGTCGATCGCGACCTCTCCCGCCCCGCCGGGCCACGCTCCGGCGACCGAGGCGGCGCACTGGGCGACTTCGTCCGAATCGCCGGTCACGATCGCAGCGAGACGTTCGAGTTCCTGGGCACGCTTGTGTACGGCGGACGCGTCGCCCGCGAACAGATCGAGAACCGCGCGCAAGGGGCGAACGTGGTCGTCGAACCACCCCTGCAGAGGACCTAGCCGCTCGGAGATGTCGAACATGGGGCCGGCATCGTGCGACAAGATCACGATCGACACCTCGGCGGGCGGCACATGCGCCTGCTGCAGGCCCTCGGAGAGAATCGCGGCAGCCCCGTGGGCCGATCCAGCAGTCAGGACCACGACTGCCTCGACTCGACCTCGGCCTGTTCGTCGGCCGCACCGTAGCGTGCCGCCGTCTGCACCAGTCGATCCCCCAGATCCGACGACGCCGCCGCCAGCGAGAGCATCATCGCCTGGACCGATTCGGTGAGATCGGCGATCCTGCGCCCGGCATCGCCTTCGGCTACCGGGCCGTAGATGGACGGCGACGCTGGGCCCACCACCCGAGTGGCCTGCCGCTGCCGCTGCCCGAGATCCACCAGCAGGACGCCGGCGCGCCGCAGGGCCTCAGGCTCGATGCTGAAGCTAGCCATGGCGCCATCCTTTCCGAACGAAACGTATCAACGACGAGGTCAGAGTCAGCACAGCCGGGCCGCTTCACTCGACGCTTCAGCGAGGGCGGTTTCGACCATGACCAGCACGTCGGCGGCCAACGCGGCGGGTTCGAGGGCCAGCGCCTGAGGCCGAAACCCCACCCTGCGCAGGCGTCCGGAGCCGGTGAGCGTCACCGAGACGAACCGGGACTCGGCGGTCGCGGTTACCTGTTCGATGCGGTCGGCTCGATCGCGGGCCGCGAACACGAACTCGTCGACGTACTGCCGTATCCGATGGTCGAAGGCGGCCAGTTCGATCTGACTGGGGTACGGCCCGAGCTCGAACTCGGGTCCGTCGAGTCCGTCAGCGTCAGGGTCGAGCGCGACGTCGTCGTCAGCCGCTGAGCCCGCCGAGAACGTCTGTGCTACGACCGATTCCAGCGCGGCGGAACAGGCCGACGACGCGGCCGCGGACGCGTCGACGTACGCCTCGAGGACCGCCGCCGCCAACCGGGTCACGGAACTGGCCTTCACCCGCTTGGAGAACTCGAGGTCGACCACCCGACCGCGCCCGTCGACCCGCACCGAGACCAGGTCGTTCTCCGCTTGAGCCCCGCTGTTCTCCAGAGCTCGCGCAGCTGCCGCCGCCTCTGCGTCGTACGCATCGGCAAGCCTGCGGACCTCGGCCAGCACGTGGCTGGGTTCGTTCACGACGGAGCCGCTGGACGGTCGTGGCCGAGACCCACGACGAAACCTGTCCCCCATGCCATGTGCATGATCGCCAACACGCCGGGCAGCCGCAGTCGAGCCCCCACACTCATGGGGCGACGCATCGTGGCGGCACCCAACGTGACCAGGGCGCCGTACCCCAGCGGCGCAGCCCACCCGAACAGCAGCAGCTTCGACTGCGGGAGTACGAGCCCGGCCAGACCCAATGCCGTACCCGCAAGCACTCCCGCGACGGCGACGGGCGGAGCAAGATAGCGCGGGCTGGCCGTGTCGGGATAACGACGGATCACTTCGCGGCGCCATTTTCCGGTCTCGAAGAACTGCCGCGCGAGCGCCCTGACCGTGGATCGGGGGCGGTAGGTGACCCGCAGCTTCGGGGTGAACCAGATCTGCTCTCCGGCGGCGAGGAGGCGATGGTTCAGCTCCCAGTCCTGGGCCCGGAACATGGTCTCGTCGAATCCGCCGACCGACTCCAGCGCGTCCCGCCGGAATGTGCCGAGGAAGACGGTCTCGGCCGGGCCTTCGGGACTGTCGAGCAGATGGAAACTCGAGCCGCCGAGACCGAGCTTGCTGGTGTACGCCACGGCCACGGCCTCTTCGAACGGGGTGGTCCCCTGCGCATCCATGAGCCCACCGACGTTCGCCGCGCCCGTGCGCACGAGCGTGTCCACCGCGGTCCGTACGTAGCCGTCGGCGAGTTCGCCGTGCCCGTCGACACGCAGGAGGATGTCGTACCTCGCCGCGGCAATAGCCCGGTTGAGACCGGCCGGCGTTCGTCCCGACGGGTTCTCCACGATCCTGACCCGGGGATCGGCAGCGGCGAGCTCGCCTGCGATCTCGAAGGTCCGATCCGTGCTGGGGCCGACCGCCACGACCACTTCGAGATCCCCGTCGTAGTCCTGGCTCAGCACGCGCGAGACGGCTGCCGCGAGGTGGCGCTCCTCGTTGCGGACCGGCATGACGACCGACACGGGCGGCAGTGGTGACGACACGACGCTGAATCTCCTGGCGGGGCTGAACCCTTCGGACTGTATCGCGCCCCACCCCCTGGCCAGGAACCGGTCGACGCGTCGAAAGGGCACAAACCCGGTCCCTTTACGGGTCAGCGCGCCGCGCAGACCGACGACAGGTTCTCGGTGACGGTGGGGTCTTCTGTCTGGGGAGCCTGCGAGGTGGCCTTGGCGGTGCTCTTGGCCGTGCTGGCAGCTTTGCTCGCCGCCTTGGTCGACGCAGGAGCGCTCGTCGGCGCCGGTGCCTGAGTGGTCGGTGCGGCGCCACCCTTGTCGAGCGCCTCCGACGCCGTGATCTCGTCGGTCACGGTCGTGCGGATGAGCGCGTAGTCAGGCTTGCCCGGCTGGATCAGCGGGGGTGTGAACGAGACGCTCGCGATGTCGAGCTGACGTGCTTTCAGGGCCAGGTTGGCCAGCATGTTGACGTCGCCGGACGGGACGTCGGTCACGAGGATCTGCTGCGACGCCGCCGCGATCTGCGTGAACTTCGTCGCCACGGTGATCGGGTCGAGTTGGTGCAACATCGCCGCCATGACGCACTTCTGACGCTGCATGCGTTCGTAGTCACTGGACCCGGTCCGAGACCGGGCGAACCACAGCGTGTGGTACCCGTCGAGGAGTTGGTTCTGTCCGGGCTCGATGTAGCCGGAGATCTTGGACGTACCGCCGCCGATCGGGACGCGCTTGTTGACGTCCATCCTGATGCCGCCCACGGCGTCGACGAGTTCGACGAACCCGTACAGGTCGACCATCGCGTAGTAATTGATCTTCAGGCCCGTGATCTGTTCCACCGCTTCCTTGGTGGCTTGCACCCCGGGCAGCTTGACACCGGGATACAGGTCCTTGTGTGCGACGGCGAGGGTGTAGACGGCATTGAGCATGCACTCGTGGGTCGGGCAGTCGTACCCATTGGGATACAGCTTCTTCAGCGGGGACGAATCCGGGAAGGGAATGTTCTCCATGTTCCGGGGCAGACTGAACAAGACCGTACGGCCGGTCTTGGCGGACACACTGGCCACCGTGACGCTGTCGGCGCGCAGCCCGTCGCGGCCCTCCCCGGCGTCACCGCCGATGAGCAGCACGTTGTAGCGCCCGTCGTTCGCCTGGCTCTCGCCGCCGCCGGTGAAGACCTTGCCGAACAAGTCCGCCGACGCCCGCATCGCCGCCGCCGCGTTGAACGCTCCTGCCCCGAGAACGAACGCGAGCAGACCGGCGACGATCGACAGAATCGCGCCCCTGACGCCACCCATCTGCCGCGGCCGGGCCGACCACCAGGCATTGACGACGAGGAACGCCCAGCCGAGGCCCAGGGCCAGAACCAGCCACGAGGCACCCCACAGCACCCAACTGGTCGTCAGCAGACCGACCAGCAGACCGCGGGCGACGAAGACCAGGACGAGCGCAAGAATCGCGAGGCCGACGAGGGTCAGCCACACCCGCAGACCGAATCGACCGATCCTCCGGTTGCCTCCCGCGAGTTGGCCGGTCCCGGGCACGAGCAGCGACATGAAGACCATCGCCAGACCGCGCCTGAACTTCGCGGCCCGGCTCTTCTCCTCGACGGTCGGCACGGACACGTCGGTAGCGGCTGCCATGTGCGGCTCCAGGAATCGTCGAACGGGCTCGGTCCAGTATGGCCAGGGCAGGCGAACGGGCCCAACAGCCACGCGGGCTTGGACCGGATCAGGATCCCCGGACGACGGCACCCTTGGCTTCGGCGACGGCCCGGAGGTCGTCTTGGAACGCGAGCATGCGTGCGGTGAGGTCGGGGTTACCCGAGGCAAGAATCCGTACGGCCAACAGTCCGGCATTGCGGGCGTTCCCGATCGCGACGGTGGCGACGGGGACCCCGGCCGGCATCTGCACGATCGACAGGAGGGAATCCATCCCGTCGAGGTATTTGAGCGGAACCGGCACGCCGATCACCGGCAGTGGCGTCATCGCGGCCAGCATGCCCGGCAGGTGGGCAGCGCCGCCGGCCCCGGCGATCACGACCCGCAGGCCCCTCCGATGGGCGGATCTGCCGTACGCCACCATCGCGTCGGGCATCCGGTGAGCGCTGACGACGTCGGCTTCGTACGACACACCGAACTCGGTGCACGCGTCGGCCGCCGCCTTCATCGTCGGCCAGTCGGAGTCCGAGCCCATCACGATGCCGACCAGGGGTGTTGGAGTCATAGGTCTTCTCCCGTGAACGATGCGGCGCCCCGCCGCGCGCGGTTGCGAACGTCGTCGAGGTCGTCGCCGTACGCGGTGACGTGCCCGACCTTGCGACCGCTGACGACGGTCTTGCCGTACAACTGAACGCGAAGCGCGGGATCGTGCAACCCGCCGAGGCCGCCGACGAGGTCGTCGCGCGCGCCGCCGAGGATGTTGCGCATGACCGTCCAGCGGGCGCGCGGCCGGGGATCGCCGAGGGGCAGGTCGAGCACCGCCCGCAGGTGGTTCTCGAACTGGCTGGTCACTGCGCCGTCGATCGTCCAGTGGCCGGTGTTGTGGGGCCGCATGGCGAGTTCGTTGACGATCACGTGACCGTCGCGGTGCTCCATCAACTCCACGGCGAGCACACCGACCACGCCCAGTTCCGCCGCGATGTCGAGCGCCAAGCGCTGGCAGGTCTCGGTCTGATCGCGAGTCAGGCCCGGCGCCGGGGTGGTCGTCTCGACACAGATTCCGTCGGTCTGCACCGATTCGCTCACGGGGTAAGCGACGGCCTCACCCGTGGCTCCCCGGACGACGAGAGCCGACAGCTCGCGCACGAAGTCGACGTACTCCTCGGCGACGATCCGGATCCCGTCGCGCAGGCCCTCGAAGGGAACCTGGCAGTGCTCCGGGCCGTTGATCTTCCACACGCCCTTGCCGTCGTACCCGCCCCTCGACGTCTTTGCGATGATCGGCCAGCCGACCCGGTCGCCGAACGCACCCAGCGCCTCGGGCGTGGCGACCACCTCGTTGACCGGGACATGGGCGCCGTGGCTGGCGAGGCGCTCACGCATCACGGCCTTGTCCTGGGCGTGGACGAGGGCGGCAGGCCCAGGCCGGACGACCACGCCTCGACCTTCCAGATCCGTGAGGATCGAGGTCGGCACGTGTTCGTGGTCGAAGGTGAGCACGTCGACGTCGGCTGCGAACTCGGTGACGGTGGCCGGATCGGTGTAGTCGCCCACGACCACGTCGTGCACCACCTGCGCGGCCGATACCTCCGGCCCCTCGGCCAACAGCTTCACCCGAACACCGAGCCCGATGGACGCTGCGTGCATCATCCGGGCCAGTTGGCCGCCACCGACGATGCCGACGATCACAGAGATGTCATCTTCATCGACTCCACCAACACGCCGGAGGTGGAGGGTTCGAGGGATTGGTGAACCCGGTAGACCCTCGCCCCCGGGCGCTCGGCCAAGAACTCGACGACCTTGCCGTCCCTCAGATGTACGGCAGCGCCGTCGTCTGCGCCGTACCCGGCCGGCAGGAGGCCGTCGGAGACGGCTTGGACGTACCGGGGGGCCCGATCCGTCTCACCGTCGTAATGAGGGCAGAACGAGCCCTCGACCAGACCGAGGCCGCCCTTCCACGGATCCGTACCCCCGAACGAATCGGTGATGCACCCGGTGAACCAGCACGACGCTCCGGCAGAAATGCCGCCGAGTACCTTGTCGTCGGTCGCAGCGATCTTCTTGAGCACCTTGTCGACCCCGTGGGCCTTCCACAAGGCCACGAGATTGACCGTGGAGCCACCGCCGACGAGCACCACGTCGGCCAGGGCCAGCCGTTCGACCGAGGTCCTGGCGCTCTCCCACAACGTCAAGACCATCGGCCGGATCCCGAGCGTGCCGTACGCAACGAGGAACCGGTTGACGTACGTCGGATCATCGGCACTGGCCGTGGGGACGAAACACACCAGCGGGGTGCTCTTGCCCGTCAGATCGAGCAGGTAACGATCCAAGGCGGTCGGTGCACCGGACGCGGACATGGAGAAACCGCCGCCCCCGGCGGCGACGATGTGGGCGGTCATGCCGTCATCTTGGCACGGACGGCCCGCCACGGCCCGGGCGAGTCAGCGGGCCGGTCGGAAGATGACGGTCCGCTGGACGACGAAGTTGACCGTCGTCGCCACCCCTTGGGCGACCACGAAGCCCACGACCTGAGCCACGGTGGTCCCCCAGTTCCGTTCCAGCCACGGGAACAGCAATGCGAACAGGCCCACCTGCACGACAAACGTCGTGCCGTACAGCACGAGCACCGCCAGGAACGCACGAGTGCTCCCCGAGGATCGGAACGTCCAGCGTCGGTTGATGAGGTACGCCGTCGTCGTGCCCGCCACGAAAGACAAGGCCTTCGCCTGGTTGTGGCCGAGTCCGACGGCCATGAGCAACGTCAGCAACCCGAAGTCGACCACCGCGGACAACCCCCCAGTGAGCACGAACCTCGTCAGTTGGGTCCGCAAAGGCAGGTGGGTCGCCGCGGACGGGGCAGGATCGTCGACCTCGTCGGCGGCCTCGCCCGAGCGGTCCGTCACGGCTGGGACTCGGTCTTCGCCTCGTCGACGATGAGATCGGTCAGGGTCGTGTGCACGCGCTCGACGTCCGGGACATCGTCGAGCGTCAGGGGTTCCTCGGCGGCGGTCATGAGTTGCAGGGTGCCGCAGCCGAGCATCCGGTCCAGCAACGATCGGGTGTATTCGACGTTGTTGATCCGGGTCAGGGGCAGATCGTGGCCGCGCGTGGTGAAGATGCCCGAGCGTGTGATCAACCGTCGATTCGTCACCGTGAACGTAGTGGTCAGCCAACGGAGGAACGGGGCGATGGTGGCGATGCAGATGCCGACGACCGCCAGCACGGCGATCGCGACCAGGGCGATCGCGCGGCCCGGCTCCGGCAGGTTCGGCCGTACCCACGCGATCCCGAGCCCGGCCAGGAAACAGATCACGACGAACAACAACCCGGGCACCACCAGAGCCTTGCCGTGGGTCCGGGTGTGGATCACGACGTTCTCGCCGGCAGCGAGTTGTTTGCGCGACAAAGCCATGAGGTCAAGCGTGGCACAGCCTGGTCACGCCGGCCGCAGGTGGTAGACGTCGCCGGCGGCGTAGGCGGCCGTGGTTCCGCTCGACCTGACGACCAGGCGACCGTCGTCGGAGATGCCCCTGGCCGTACCCACCACGGAGGAACCGCCGGTGAGATCCAGCCGTACCTGCCTGCCGATCGTCACGCACCGGGCCCGGTAGGTCTCGCCCAGCGAGTCCCAGCCCTGGAGATCCCAGGCTCGGTACGTCTCCCCCAACCCCGCGAGCACGGCCACGGCGGTCGCCTCGCGCGTCACCCGGGCCCCGGCCAACCGAAGCGAAGTGGCCCAGGGCACCGGCAACTCGTCGCGGGTCTGGGAGACGTTCACCCCGACCCCGGCGACGACGACCGGCCCACCGGGAGCAACGACCAGTTCGGCCAGGATCCCGCACGCTTTGCGTTCGTCGTCACCGGTCAGCAGCACGTCGTTCGGCCACTTGAGTACGGCTTCCACCCCTTGCCGGTCGAGGCCGCGCAACACCCCGAGGCCGGTGACCAGAGGCAGCACCGCCCAGGCGGCGGGAGGCGCAGCCGGCCGCAGGAGGACCGACAGGCTGACCGACGTGCCGGGCGGACTGGACCAGCCACGGTCGAGACGCCCACGACCGCTGGTCTGCTCCCACGCCACCAACGCCATTCCCGGCTCGGCGCCCGAGCGGGCAAGGGCGGCCAGGTCGCCGTTGGTGGAGCCCGTCTCGGGAAGGAGCCGTACCTCTCGCCACCACGGGCCCGCCTCGATCACGCAGGCACCCTAGACGCTCCCGCAGCCGGTGGCGCGCCACTAGGGTGCGACTCATGGACATCGACCTCCACACGACGGCAGGCAAAGCGGCGGACCTCGGGCGACGGATCGAGCAGGCGATCCACAGCGCACCCGCGTCGGCGGTCGAGAAGCAGCATGCCAAGGGCAAGATGACCGCCCGCGAACGGGTCCTGGCCCTGCTGGACGAGGGTTCGTTCGCCGAGTTCGACCAGTTCGCGCGGCACCGGTCGTCGAACTTCGGGCTCGATGCCAAGCGGCCGTACGGCGACGGCGTCGTCACGGGTACGGGGGCGATCCACGGCCGGCCGGTGTGCGTATTCAGCCAGGACGTCATGATCTTCGGCGGCGCACTGGGTGAGGTGTACGGCGAGAAGATCTGCAAGATCATCGACTTCGCCGTCAAGACCGGCGTGCCGCTGATCGGGATCAACGAGGGCGGCGGCGCCCGCATTCAAGAGGGCGTGGTGTCGTTGGCCCTGTACGCCGAGATCTTCCGCCGCAACACGCTCGCCTCGGGTGTGATCCCGCAGATCTCGCTGATCATGGGCCCGGCCGCCGGCGGCCACGTCTACTCGCCGGCCCTGACCGACTTCGTGATCATGGTCGACCAGACCTCGCAGATGTTCATCACCGGTCCCGACGTGATCAAGACCGTGACCGGAGAGGACGTGACGCTCGAAGACCTCGGCGGTGGCCGTACCCACAACACGAAATCGGGCAACGCCCACTATCTGGCCGCCGACGAAGCCGACGCGCTGGAGTACGTGCGCGAGCTGATCACCTATCTGCCCCAGAACAACCTCGAAGACCCGCCCGTCTACGACGAGGAGGAGGTCGACCTCACGATCACCGACCACGACCGGTTGCTCGACACGCTGGTCCCCGACTCGCCGAATCAGCCGTACGACATGCACGAAGTGATCCGCACCGTACTCGACGACGACGAGTTCTTGGAGGTCCAGCCGCTGTTCGCCCAGAACATGGTGTGCGGCTTCGGTCGCGTGGAGGGGCGCTCGATCGGCATCATCGCCAACCAGCCGTCGGTGTACGCCGGATGCCTCGACATCGACGCCAGCGAGAAGGCCGCGAGGTTCGTCCGTACGTGTGACTGCTTCAACATCCCGGTCATGACGTTCGTGGACGTACCGGGATTCCTGCCCGGCACCGACCAGGAGTGGAAAGGCATCATCCGACGCGGCGCGAAACTGCTGTACGCCTACTCCGAAGCCACGGTCCCGCTCCTCACGATCATCACGCGGAAGGCGTACGGCGGTGCCTACTGCGTCATGGGTTCCAAGCACCTCGGCGCCGACATCAACCTGGCGTGGCCGACCGCCCAGATCGCCGTCATGGGTGCCGAGGGGGCGGTGAACATCCTCTATCGCAAGGAACTCAAGGACGCCCACGACCCGGTCGCCAAGCGTCAGGAACTGATCGAGGACTACAACGACACGCTCGCCAACCCCTACATCGCGGCCGAGCGCGGGTACGTGGACCAGGTCATCTACCCTCACGAGACCAGGGCGGCCGTGATCCGGGCCCTTCGCCTCCTCCGGACCAAGAGGGAGTCGCTTCCTCCGAAGAAGCATGGGAATATCCCTCTGTGAGCATGGAGTTGAACGAGTCGGGATTTCGTTTCGCCCGTGGTCATCTCACGGACGAAGAACTCGCCGCCGTTGTCGCCGTCCTCACGGCGGCGACCCGACCACCGGACAAACCCCGCCCATCGGTCGATATGGGTCTGGCTGCCGGTTGGAAGTCCTACTGGAGGACGGTGCCCGCCCCGTTCCATTCAGGCCGTGAGGCTTGGCGCATGAGTTTCCGCTGACGAGGGAGAAGGACCCCATGAGCGACAACGCAGTCGAGGAGATCCTCGGCCAGATTCCCGCCGACCAGTTGGCCCAGGCTTTGGGCACCGACGAGGGTACGGCGCTCCAGGCCGCGCGAGCGGTGATCCCGACTCTGATCGGCGGGATGCAACACAACGCCGGCGATCTCGCCGGTGAGCAGAGCCTTGCGGGGGCCCTGTTGCAGCACGAGGCGTCGAGCCTGTTGGACGGGGGCCAGGTCGATCTGGGCCAGGTCGACACCGCCGACGGAGCGAAGATCATCCAGCACATCTTCGGCGAGCAGACCAACCAGTTGGCGTATGCCTTGGGTTCTCGCTCCGGCGGCGGGCAGAGCCTGTTCCAGAAGTTGCTGCCGATCCTTGCGCCGATCGTGTTGGCCTACCTGGCCAAGAAGATCAACGCCGGCATGCAGTCCCAGTCGTCCTCCGGCGGTGGGATCCTCGGCGACATCCTGAACGGTGGCCTCGGCAGCATCCTCGGGGGTGGTCAGCAGGCTCCCCAGCAGCAGTCGTACCCCCAGCAGGGCTACCCGCAGCAGCAGCAGGCACCCGACCAGGGCCTGGGCGGCGGCATTCTGGGCAGCATCCTGGGGTCGATCCTGGGCGGGGGCGGTCTCGGCAGCATCTTGGGCGGCGGTCAGGCAGACCAGGGGTACCAGGATCCGACTCCTCAGCAGTCGTACCCTCAGCAGTCGTACCCGCAGCAGGGCTATCCCCAGCAGCAGGCGCCTCAGAACCCCTTCAACCCCAACAATCCCAACGATCCGGGGAACCTGCAGATCGACGATTCGGCTCCGACGACCGCCGATGGTCGCCCGCTGCCTGGCTCGTACGACCAGCAGCAGCGGGACGGCGGCCAGGGTGGCGGAGGCCTCGGCGACATCCTCGGCAGCATCTTCGGCAGGCGCTGACCGCTCCCTGATGCGCGTTGTTCTTGCTTCCAAGTCCCCGGCCCGTCTGACCACGCTCAGGCGGGCCGGGGTCACTCCGGACGTCGTCGTGTCCGACGTCGACGAGACGACGACCGGACTCACCGACCCGCAGGTGTTGGCTCTCGAACTGGCTCGCCGGAAATGCGAGGCGGTGGGCGGCCAGATCAGCCCGGACGACGACGTCGTGGTCATCGGATGCGACACCGTGCTCGAACTGGACGGGAGGCCGTACGGCAAACCGGGGAGCGCAGCCGCGGCCCAGCGCTTGTGGCGGCGACTCCGCGGCCGCTCGGGCATTCTCGTGACGGGTCATCACGTCGTGGTCCGCGTCGGCGGCACCGAGAACCGCGCCAGCCGTAACGCTGTGACCACAGTGCACTTCGCCGACCTCGACGATGCGGAGATCGCCGCGTACGCCAGGACCGGTGAACCGGAGAACGTGGCCGGGGGGTTCACGATCGACGGGTACGGCGGACCCTTCGTCACCGGCATCGAGGGTGACCACCACAACGTGGTGGGGATTAGCCTGCCGCTGTTGAGAATGATGCTCGCCGACTTGGGGGTCGCCTGGCACAGCTTGTGGGACTGACTCTTGCTTGATTGTTTCCATCGTGGAACTATTTGCGAGTGCGGCGTACATCCCTGTGGCTTCGACTTCTTGCTCTTGCCATCGTGCTCGTCTGGCTGGGGCTCGGCGCCGTGGGCGGCCAACGGCTAGGTCAGCTCTCGGCCCTCCAAGAGAACGACTCCACCGCCTTCCTCGACGCCTCGGCCGAATCCAGCCTGGCGCGCGCGGAGGCGGCGCCGTTCCAGGATGGGTCGTCGTTGCCGGTGTTCGTGGTTCTCACGCGATCGACCCCGATCGCACCTGCGGACATGGCTTCGGTACGGCCCTTCCTCACCTCTTTAGGTGATGCGGAGATCCATCCGGGAACGCGGCTCGTCGACGTTCTGACCGCCCCTCCCGCAGCGCTGATTCCTTCGGAAGACGGGCGCGCGCTGCTCATCCCCGTGTCGATCAAGGCCGACCTGGCCGGCGAGAAGCTCGGCAACAACACGGTGACCCGCCTCGTCATCGACACGATCCGCGCCAAGGCCCAGGGTGACCTTTCGTCGTACGGGCTCGCAGTCACCGGACCCGCCGCCTACGTCGCCGACTTCGGCAAGGCCTTCGCCGGAATCGACGGCATCCTGCTCGTGGTCGCGTTGGCGGTCGTCTTCGTCATTCTGGTGCTCGTCTATCGCAGCCCGTTCCTTCCGATCGCCGTGTTGCTGTCGGCGGTCTTCGGGTTGTCGGCGGCCGGTTTCGCCGTCTACGAGTTGACCAAGCGGGGCTGGTTGTCGGTGTCGGGCCAGTCGCAGGGAATCTTGTCGATCCTCGTCGTGGGCGCCGCGACCGACTACGCCCTGCTCGTGGTGTCGCGGTTCCGGGAAGAACTGGGCGGCACCGATTCGACCTGGACCGCGATGAAGCGCACGTGGCGAGGGACCGTGGAACCTATCTCGGCGAGCGCGGCGACCGTGGTGGCCGGACTTCTGTGCCTGCTGTTGTCGAACCTGAAGAGCACGAATTCGCTCGGCCCGATTTCGGCTCTGGGCATCGTCGGTGCCTTGCTGGGCGCTCTGACGTTCTTGCCGGCCGTGCTGCTGTTGACCGGCCGGCGGATCTTCTGGCCCCGCGTGCCGAAGGTCGAATCTGCCGTACCAACCCCTGTGGGTCGGCGGGGCATTGCACCTGCGGAGCGTGAGACCGGTTGGGAGCGCGTGGCCGGCTTCGTCGGCCGTCACCCCCGCAGGGTGTGGATCGGTGCCACGGCGCTGCTGATCGTCATGGCGGCCTTCGCAGGTACGTTCAAGGCGACCGGACTGGGCAACGACGAGGTCTTCAGGATCAGCGTGGATTCGGTCTCCGGGGAGCGGGTGTTGACCGAGCACTTCCCGGCGGGTACGACGTCGCCCGCCACGATCGTCGTCGCCAAGGATCGGGCTGATCAGGTCATCGAAGCCGTGCGTGGCCTTCCCGGAGTCACGAACGTCGCTCGCGCGCAACAGGGCCCCCAGCCGAAGGAGGTCGACGGAGCCGTCCTTCTGCAGGTGACCCTGGCCGACCAAGGCCAGTCGCGAGCCGCGCAGGACGAGGTGGTCGAGCTGCGCCGAGCGGTGCACGAGGTCGACCCTGCTCTGCACGTCGGTGGGCAAACGGCCCAGACCCTCGACACCCGCCTGGCGAACGAGCGTGACATGCGCGTCGTGTTGCCGGCCATCGCAGGGGTCGTGTTCCTCGTGCTCGTGGTGCTGCTGAGGTCCCTGGTCGCTCCGCTGGTCCTGATGACCGCCAATATCGGGTCGTTCCTCGCCACCATCGGGGTCTCGGCTCTGGTGTTCAACCACGTCTTCCGGTTCCCCAACTCCGACCCGTCTACTCCCATCTATGCGTTCGTGTTCCTGATCGCGCTGGGGATCGACTACTCGATCTTCCTCATGACCCGGGTACGGGAAGAAGTTCCGCGTCTGGGAGCTCAGCCCGCCGTGCTCAAGGGGTTGTCCGTGACCGGCGGGGTCATCACGTCAGCGGGGGTCGTGCTGGCGGCGACGTTCGCCGCGTTGTTCGTCATCCCGTTGGTCTTCATGGCCCAGATCGCCTTCCTGGTCGCGTTCGGCGTTCTGCTGGACACCTTCGTGGTGCGATCGCTGTTGGTGAGCGGGTGCGCGTACGATCTGGGCCGTCGCGTTTGGTGGCCGGGCAGGTTGGCCCGAAGCGCGCAACAAGGAGCGCCGCATGCGAGAAGAGCCAGGGCCTGAGCGGACGAGTCACGCCGCCGAGATCGGGCGAGTGGCGAGGCTGTTGCGAGACGTCACGACGGCGAGCACCCTGTACGCCGAACGCGCGCGCGGCGAAGTCGGCGTGCACCGAAGCGACCTTGGGGCTCTGGGAATCCTGAGCCAAGCGCTGCGTGACGATCAAGCTTTGACCGCCGGTGATCTGGCCACCCGGTTGGGACTTTCGGCGCCTGCCACCAGTGCTCTGCTCGATCGGCTGGAAGCGATCGGTCACGTGACTCGCCAGCGCCACCCCGACGATGGTCGGAAAGTCGTCATCCACATGACCGATACCGCTGTTGCCACCGGCTGGCGCGCGTTCGGCCCCATTCAGGGCGCGGTCAGCCAGGCGTTGAGTGACTTCAGCGAGCAGGAACTCACCGTTGCCGGTGACGTGCTCGAATCCCTCCTCGGCGCTATTCAGTCAGCGTCGAGGAGCGTCGGGCACTGATCGGCCACCGGTTTCGGTGATGGGTGGTGGTTGGTGGGTGTACGTCGCGCCCGCAGGGGTTCGGGTGGTGCGGGTTCCGGCTGGTTGGTTGGGGCAGCTGGTGACCTGCCAGCCGGGTGTTTCGCGGGTGTGGTTGCAGCGTTCGCAGACCGCCGCGGCGTTGTGGTAGCTGGTGGGGCCGCCGTCGGCGACCCGTTCGGTGTGGTCGATCTGGCGGGCCGGCGCGTCACACCAGGGCGTGGAGCAGCGCTGGTCGTCACGCAGGATCACCAGCCGGCGTAGCTGACCGGTGAAGCACCGGGCCTTCGAATCCATCCCCACCAACTCACCCGTCTGCGGGTGCGTGTACAAACGCCGCAGCCAGACGAGGGTGTCGGGGTTCCCGAGCCACGCCCGGGCCGCGGGGGCGCCGACGACGCCGTGGCCGGGGAGCCAGGCAGGCTCGTCCACGCTCCGGCTCGGGTCGCCGGTGCCGAACAGGGCCCGGTCAGTCATCAGCAGGTGCACCTCGACCGGAGTCGGCTGACCCGTGGCGCGGCCGGAGAGGAGTTCCAGGGCGGTGTCGGCGGCGACCTGAGCGACGGTCCGGGGCTTTGTGGCCAATTCCCCAGTGTCCGGATCGACCGCGTCAGGGTCGAAACTCGCGCGTTCGGCGCACGCGATCGTGGTCGCGTGCGCGGTGATCGCCGCGTAGGCGCCGATCACGTCGGCGACCGGGCCGAGCACCGTCAGGTAGGCCATCTGATCCGGCGCCGGCCGGACACTCACCCGCCGACACTTCACCGCCTTGGAGTGCCGGGTGGCGACGGCGGCGTTGTCCAACTCCGCGCAGATCCGCCGGGCCCGGCCGGCCGCCTGCCTGACCGTCGACCCCGGCAGATCAGGAGCCAGCCGCCGATCCACCTCGGACCGGTGCTCGGCCGACACACAGGCAGTCTCAGCCACCAGAGCGTGAGCCAGCTGCTCGGTGATCTCACCGGCCAACAGCAGATTCCAGGTGTGCGGCATCTCCCGCGGCAACAACCGCGCATCGCCCACGTGCAGGTCTCCCCACCACGGCGACACCCGCCGCGCCAAACCCACCTCAGCGCCGACCGACCCGATCGCCTCAGCCTGCGCCCGCCGATCCGTACCTGCCGCCGCGACCCGCAGATCCCGCAGATCGTCAGTCGCACGGGCCTGCAACCCAGCCAGGGCCCGCTTCAACAGTTCGGCCTCACCGATGATCGCCACCAGTTCCGCATCCAACCCGGCCGCCGACCCGTCCCCGGCAGCCGAGTCGCATGAGTTGGCGCCGCGGGTGACGAGGCCAGGCCCGGGGTGGCAACAATCGCCCACGGAGCCGAGCCAAGCGTCGCAGCCGCCATGAGCCCCAGGCTCCAGCGAAGCCTCACCACACGCCCGCCGCACACTCGCCAACAACCGCACCAAACACGACTGAGACAACGGTAGGGAGTGGAGACGGGCTCCAGGGCGAGACTCGAACTGGGCCGGTGGCGAACCAGAAACAACAACGGGCGAGTCGTCGGTGACGACCGCCATGGGGGTGATGACTGTCATACAAATAGTATATGCGTACGATTAAGCACGCGCAAGGGCGTTGAAGAAGGACGTCCATAACCGGCCATGATCCTCTGGGAATACCAGGTGCACGGCTGGGATCTGGCAGCCGCGACCGGCCAGCCGTGGCGCCCCGACCACGCATGCCTCGAGTCCAGCCTCGCGTTCGCCCCCGCGATGCTGACTCCCGACTTCCAGGGTGAGGGCAAGTCGTTCGCTCCGGCGGTCGCCGTTCCGGCCGACGCGCCACCCCTCGAGCGGCTGCTTGGGCTTTCCGGTCGGTCCCCGTCGTGGCGGCCCGAGTGAGCGAGTGAGGGCGCTCTAGATCGGCGGAATCCCTTCCACCAAAGGAGATTCGGTGCTCCGAGGTCGGTCGAGTTGACCGACTTTGACCAAGACGACCCCGCCGACGATGGCCAGCGCACCCCACCATTGGTTCCCGGTGGGCAGGATGCCGAGGAGCAACGCGGTCCAGGCGATCCCGAACATCGGTTCGGCGTACCCGGCGAAGCTCGACAACGCCTCCCCCAGCCGCCGCGCGCCCAGGATGCCCGTGACGTACGCCGCCGCTGTCGAGACGAGGATCACCAAGACGAGCACCATCCAGGCGGGCAGCCCTTGCCCGCCGAGCACCACCTCGCCCCACCGCGCCCGAAAGGGCAACAGCCCGACCGCACACACCAGACCCAGCACGACCCCGCCCACGGCCAGCCCCAGCCCGGCCAGCGCGATCGGGTGCAGGTCGACCTCGGTCTTCGAGGCCGTGGCCCAGTACGCGGCGTTCCCGACCGCCGCGCCGAGCGCCAAGAGAATGCCGACCGGATGCAGGGACTCACCGCCGATCCCCGAGATCAACGCCAGCCCGGCCACCGCCGCACCGGCCCCGGCCAGAGTGGTCAGCGCCGGACTGCGGCGCGTTCTGACCCAGGTCACGCCCACCAACAGCACCGGACCCAGAAACTCGATCAGCAACGCCAGCGACGGTGTGATGTAAGCGACCGCGCTGAAGAACGCAAGCTGACACAACGCGACCGCCATCAACCCCAACACGAGGACTTCGCGCCAGGCCCGCCGTACCGCCCCCCACTGCCCTCGCAGCAGCCAGACAGTGGGAACCGCGAGCGCTAGCGCTCCGCCCAGGATCCGGACGGTCGTCACCGCACCCGCGGACCAGCCACCCGACAGCAGCGACGAGGCCAAAATTCCCGACAACCCGAACGACGCGGAACTCGTCAAGGCCATCGCCAACCCGACCGACCGGCGACTCATCGACGCACCCTGATCGTCAGCCCCCACACGTCGGCGTCGCTGGTGAACGCTCCGTCGTACGTCCCGTCTGCGAAGATCAGCGACCCCCCGGCGTCGGCGGTGACGGTCCAGCCAGCGGCAGGGAGGGTACGGCGGAGAGCCGCCAGAACCTGGGCGGATGCACCACCCGGTCCGAAGGCCGACACGACGTTGGCTTGGTCGATCCGACGATCGATCGTGGTGCCGACGGGCAGGAAGACCCGCCCCGCAGGCCCGTTGCGCCAACCCAGCGAGGCCAACGAAACCGTGCCGGACGGCACCGCGTACGACGTCGTACCGGCGGATGTCGGGGAGACGCTCGACTGTGCCGTACCCCCACTGCCGCACGCCGACAGAGCTGCCGCGCAGGCGCAGGCGGCCACGGCGAGGCGGAGGCGGGTTGGCACCCGGTGAGGGTACCGCGCACTAACGTAGGGGCCGATGACCGACGAGACAGCGAACATGATCGCCGCTTCCCAGACCGACGAGCGGGCCGTCCGGCGACCCTCACGAGTGCCGGCCGTGGTCCGCGCTCTTCGGCCCAAGCAGTGGGTGAAGAACGTGCTCGTCTTCTCCGCGCCGTTGGCGGCCGGCAGGTTGTTCCAGCGTGACGTGCTGGTCTCTTCGGCGTTGGCCCTCGTGGCCTTCGCCTTGGTGAGCTCGTTCGTCTACCTCGTCAACGATTCCCGCGACGCCGACGAAGACCGCCAGCACCCGACCAAGAGATACCGCCCCATCGCCGCGGGAGAACTGTCGGTGCCGGTCGCCCTGGTCATGGCTGCGATCTGCCTCGCCGCCGGCCTCGGGCTCGGCTTCTGGACGGCCCCGCCCCTGGGTGCCGTGCTCGTCGTCTACGCCGTCCTGCAACTGGGCTACACGGTCTGGCTCAAACACCAGCCGATCGTCGACCTGGCAGTCGTCGCGATGGGATTCCTGCTCAGAGCCCTGGCTGGTGGCCTCGCCAGCGGGATCCCGCTCAGTCAGTGGTTCCTGCTCGTCGCGTCGTTCGGCTCCTTGTTCATGGTCGCGGGCAAGCGCTACTCCGAACTGGTCGAACTTGGCGCCCAGGCGGGTACGCGACCCAGCCTGGCGGCGTACTCGGAGAACTACCTGCGCTTCGCCTGGATGAGTTCCGCGACCCTGGTCGTCACGTTCTACAGCCTGTGGGCCTTTGACCAGCGCACCCGGGTTCTGTGGGGCGTCCCCTGGGCCGCGGTGTCGATCGCCCCCTTCACGCTGGCGATCTTGTCGTACGCCCGCGACATCGACCGTGGCGCTGCCGGCGAACCGGAAAACGTCGTCCTGCACGACCGCGTGCTGATCGTCCTCGGCCTTCTCTGGCTGGCCACCACCGGCCTGGCCGTGTTCGGTCGGCCGATCTAGCCCGACGTTCGGGCCCTGCAATCCTGCGCAGCTGACGAGGGCGCTAGTGCCCGCGGGCGATCCACTCCTCGAGGTGGGGGGCCTCGTCGCCGATGGTGGTCGGCTCACCATGACCGGTCAACACCACCGTCTCCGGCGGCAGAGTCAGCAGGCGGTCGCGGATCGAGGCGACGATCGTGTCGAAGTCGCTGTACGAGCGTCCGGTCGCGCCCGGCCCACCGTTGAACAGCGTGTCGCCGCTGAAGACGACGCCGAGATCCGGCACGTACAGGCACACACTGCCCGGCGAATGCCCCGGCGTGTGCAGAACGTGGATCGGCACGCCACCCACCGTGAACACCTGACCGTCGGCCAGGTCGTGATCCGGTTCCCGCTCGACCGTGACGTCCCAGAGCATCCGGTCGGCCGGGTGGAGGTACGTCGGCGCTCCCGTCGCTTCTCGTACGGCTTCCACCGCCGTGACGTGGTCATTGTGACCGTGGGTGGCGACGATGGCGACCACCGACCGACCGAGCAGATCTTGCAGGATCGGCTCGGCCTGGTGGGCCGGGTCGATGATCAGGCACTCGTCGTCGTCACCGACGATCCAGACGTTGTTGTCGACGTCCCAGGTCCCACCGTCGAGGCTGAACGTACCCGCGGTGACCGTACGGTCGATCCTCACCTCACCCATGTCACATCACCACGACGGAGCGAAGCACCTCGCCGCGATGCATCTTGTCGAACGCAGCCTCCACGTCGTCGATGCCGATCTTCTCGCTGACGAACGCGCCGAGGTCGAACCTGCCCTGCCGGTACAGGTCGACGAGCATCGGGAAGTCACGACTCGGCAAGCAGTCGCCGTACCAGCTCGACTTGAGCGCGCCTCCCCTGCCGAACACGTCGAGCAGCGGCAACTCGACGGTCATCTGCGGGGTCGGGACACCGACCAGCACGACCGTACCCGCGAGATCGCGCGCATAGAACCCCTGCTTGTACGTCTCCGGCCGCCCGACTGCCTCGATCACCACATCGGCTCCGTTGCCCCCGGTCAACGCCTTGATGGCCTCCACCGGGTCCGATTCGCGGGAGTTCACGGTATGCGTGGCCCCGAATCCCTTGGCGCGTTCGAGTTTCCGGTCGTCGACGTCGACGGCAATGATCGTCGTCGCGCCGGCCACGTTCGCCCCGGCGATCGCCGCGCAGCCGACGCCGCCGCAGCCGATCACGGCCACCGAGTCGCCACGGCCCACGTTGCCCGTATTGACCGCCGCGCCAAAACCCGCCATCACCCCGCACCCGAGCAGGCCCACGGCTTCGGCCGGGGCGTCGCGATCGACCTTCGTGCACTGTCCTGCGGCGACCAGGGTCTTCTCGACGAAGGCCCCGATCCCGAGGGCCGGCGACAGCACGGTGCCGTCGGTCAGCGTCATCTTCTGGGTGGCGTTGTGGGTGGCGAAGCAGTACCACGGCTTGCCCTTGCGGCACGCCCGGCACTGACCGCACACGGCTCGCCAGTTGAGGATGACGAAATCTCCGGGAGCCACCTCCGTCACACCTTCGCCGACGGCCTCGACCGTCCCGGCGGCCTCGTGCCCCAGCAAGAACGGGAAGTCGTCGTTGATGCCGCCTTCGCGGTAGTGCAGGTCGGTGTGGCAGACGCCACACGCCTCGATCTTGACGACGGCCTCGCCCGGTCCCGGGTCGGGTACGACGATGTCGGCGAGTTCGACGGGAGCTCCCTTGCTGCGGGCGATGACACCCTTGACTGTCTGCGGCACGATTCCTCCATTGGCGCGGGCGATGGGCAGAACCTAGCCGAGACTCCGGAATCGCGACAGCCGAAGTCGATCTGTCACAGGTCAGCGGGTTCGTCCGCCAGCCAGGCGTCGACGTCTGCGAGCCAGGCCGTCTTGTCGGAGGGGGCGGCGAACGAAGCAGTGATGCTCGACCTGGCCAGGTCGGCCAGCTCCCGATCGGTGAACCCGTGAACGTCGCGGGCCAGCCGGTATTGGTCGGTCAGCCGAGAAAAGAACAGCAACGGGTCGTCGGCGCCCAGCGCGACCGACGCGCCGGCGTCGACCAGGGCACGCAGGGGCACGTCGGCGGCCTCGTCGTACACCCCCAAGTGAACGTTCGACGTCGGACACACTTCGAAGGCCACTCCACGATCGACCAGTTCCGCCAGCAACGACGGATCCTCGGTCGCCCTGACACCGTGACCGAGTCTGGTCGGCCGCAGGGTGGCGAGGATCTGCCGTACGTGCTCGGCTCCCCGTAGTTCGCCCCCGTGAGGTACGGCAGGCAGCCCGGCCTTGCGGGCGATCCGGAAGGCATGCTCGAACTCCTCGGTCACCCCGGCATGCTCGTCGTTGTTCAGACCGAAGCCGACCACCTGACCCGCGCCGTCCCCGGCATGACGAGCCGCGATGCGGGCGAGGGTCTGTGCGTCGAGCGGATTGCGCAGCCTCGACGCGGCGACCACGATCGCCACCTGCAGGCCGGTGCTCGCCGACACAACGGCCGCCTCGTCGAGCACGATCTCCAGCGCCGGAATGATCCCGCCCACGTGCACGGCGTACGAGGTGGGGTCGACCTGCAGTTCGAGTCGCCGCGACCCTTCCCGCACGTCGTTGGCCGCGGCGGCCTGCACGACCCGTCGCATCGCGAACTCGCTCGCGACCGCGAGGCGGGCGACGTCGTACGACCGTTGAAAACGGAACCACCCACGCACGGTGCCGGGTACGGACAAAGCCTGCTCGTCGATCAGGTGGTCGGGGAGCTCCAATCCGGCGACCTCGGCCAGCTCGCGCAGGGTCGGTACGTCCAGAGATCCGGTGAAGTGGAGGTGCAGATGGGCCTTGGGGAGCAGGTCGAGGTCACGGCGACGTACGGCAGCCTGCGACATTCGACCTCCCTTGGAACCGCTGGCGCGACACGGTGGGGGTGACCCTACAGCCGTGCACCACCAGTGCCAGACTGACGCGGGTGGACACCATGACTACCGTCCAGGGACGTGTCTGGAAGGGCGGGGACGTCGTCGCCACAGACTTCCCACTGGAAGATCTCGACACGTGGCTCGCGGACGACCAGGTGCTGACCTGGGTCGACATCTGCCAACCCGAGCCGTCGCACCTGGCAGTGCTGGCCGAAGAACTCGGTCTCGATCCGCTCGCGGTCGAGGATGCCTGCGCCGACGGCGAGCGAGTCAAGCTGTCGCGCTACTCGAACCACCTGTTCGTGACCGCCTATTCGGCCCGGATCGTGCCAGGAGCGACGCCCGAAGAGCACGAGTCGAACCTTGTCGCGTCGCAGATCTCGGTGTTCGTGATGCCCCGAGGGCTGATCACGGTCCGGCACGATCCCGGCTACTCGATGAGCGAGGTGCTGTCCCGCTGGAACGACGGGGCCGACCTGCTCGTCCACGGCGTGTTCGCGCTGCTGCACGGGCTGCTCGACACTCTGGTCGACGAGTACTTCGTGACGATCGGCCACCTCGACGAGGTGATCGAGGACCTCGAGGACGGACTGTTCGGCGGCACGATCTCGAATACGGCCCTGCAGCCGCGGGTGTACCGGCTGCGCAAGGAACTGGTCGAGCTGCGCCGCGTCGTACTGCCGATGCGCGAGGTCGTGGCCAGCATCCTGCGGCGGAGGCTGTCGGGCTCGGCGGCGCTGGACGGCTGGTACGAGGATCTGTACGACCACATCCTCCGCTCCGCCGAATGGACCGAATCCTTGCGCGACATGCTCAGCGGGCTCTTCGAGACGAACTTGTCCCTCCAGGACGCCCGACTGAACACGATCATGAAGAAGCTGGCCGGCTGGGCGGCGGTCATTGCCGTACCGACCGCTGTCACCGGCTGGTTCGGCCAGAACGTCCCGTACCCCGGTTTCAGCACCAGTTTCGGCCTCTACCAGAGCATCGCCTTGATCCTGGTCGGCACGGTCGGCCTCTACCTGCTGTTCCGCAAGTACGACTGGATCTAGGCCGTCAGGCGTCAGGCAGCGTGTCTGTTCCGAACGTCGCCCGCCAGTCGTCTGCGAAGGTGTCGACTGCCTGGGTGATGTCAGGCGAGGCGAGCGCGGCCCGCAGGAGCGAGGGCGCGACGGTCACCGCATGGGCGCCGGCGTCGAAGGCAGCGCTCACCTGGGCGACGTTCTTGAACGACGCGGCCATGATCTGGGTCGGGCTCTTCTGCCGCTCGATGAACTTGGCCAACGACTTGATCGTCGCAGAGATGTCGATGTCGAGGGATTCCATCCGGTTGAAGTACGGCGCGATGTAGTCGGCCCCCGCTGCGATGGCCAACAATCCTTGTGCCTTCGAATAGATCGCCGTTGCCGTCACGTTCACGCCGTCGTGCTTGAGACGGCCGATCGCCTTGAGGCCTTGTTCGGTGACAGGGATCTTGATGTAGACCCGTTCGTCGAGCATGCGGCGGATCAGGTCCGCCTCGGCCAGGATCCCATCGGCATCCTTGGCGATGGTCTGCACGTGCAGGGTGCGGCCGAGGCCGATGATGCGTCTGATCGCCCTGAAATGAGGCCAGAAGTCGATCTTGCCTTCCATCTTGATGATCGACGGATTGCAGGTGACACCGGTCACCGGATAGATGCCGGCGTACTTCTCGATGTCGGCGAGGTTGGCGGTGTCGAACAGGATCTCCATGGCGTCATCTCCAGCGCAGGTGGCGGACTCTGGCATCTTCCACCCCGCGCGCCAGGTACGGCAAAGTCGCCCACCACGGACGTCGCAACTGTCCTAGAGTGCGAACGAAGCCGACTCGAGAGGAACCCCCGTGGCCATCCGCAAGGTCCTGATCGCCAATCGTGGAGAGATCGCCGTCCGGGTCATCCGGGCCGCGGCTGACGCCGGCCTCGAGAGCGTCGCGATCTACGCGGACTCCGACGCTGACTCGCTGTTCGTCAAGCTCGCCGACGAGGCGTTCGCCTTGTACGGCGCGACCCCGGCTGAGACGTACCTCAACGTGGCGAAGATCCTCGACGTGGCTCAGCGCAGCGGCGCTGACGCGATCCATCCCGGGTACGGCTTCCTCGCCGAGAACGCCGGGTTCGCCCAGGCGGTCATCGATGCCGGCCTCACGTGGATCGGCCCGCCACCGGCGGCCATCGATTCCCTCGGCGACAAGGTGAAGGCCCGCCACATCGCCCAGAAGGTGGGCGCACCCCTGGTGCCAGGTACGGCGGACCCGGTCGCCGATGCCGACGAGGTGCTCGCGTTCGCTCGCGAACACGGCCTGCCGATCGCCATCAAGGCGGCCTTCGGCGGCGGCGGGCGCGGGCTCAAGGTCGCACGCACCTTGGAGGAGGTGCCCGAACTGTTCGAGTCCGCCACCCGCGAAGCGGTCACGGCGTTCGGACGCGGCGAGTGTTTCGTCGAGCGCTACCTGGACCGGCCCCGCCACGTCGAAACCCAATGCCTGGCCGACCAGCACGGCAACGTCGTCGTCGTCTCGTCGCGAGACTGCTCCTTGCAGCGCCGCCACCAGAAGCTCGTCGAGGAAGCTCCGGCCCCGTTCCTGTCGGCGGAACAGGTCGACCGGCTGTACACGTCGTCGAAGGCGATCCTGAAGGAGGCGGGCTACGTCGGCGCCGGCACCTGCGAGTTCCTCGTCGGCCAGGACGGCACGATCAGCTTCCTCGAAGTCAACACGCGCCTCCAGGTCGAGCACCCGGTATCGGAGGAGGTGACCGGGCTCGACCTGGTGCAGCAGATGTTCCGGATCGCTGACGGGGAGGAACTGGGATTCGACGATCCGGCAGTCAAGGGTCACTCCTTTGAGTTCCGGATCAACGCCGAAGACGCAGGCCGCAACTTCATGCCGGCCCCCGGAACGCTGGCGGCGTGGCAGCCGCCGACCGGTCCCGGCGTCCGCGTTGACGAGGGCTACCACGCGGGGATGACCGTCCCGGGATCGTTCGATTCGCTGGTCGCCAAGGTGATCGTCACCGGCTCCGACCGCGCCCGGGCCCTCGCTCGCTCGCGCCGCGCTCTCAAGGAGTTGCGCCTCGACGGCATGCCCACGGTGATCCCGTTCCACGAGGCAGTGCTGAACGATCCGGCGTTCACCGCGGCCGACGGTTCGTTCGGGGTGCACACCCGGTGGATCGAGACGGAGTTCAGCCAGACGATTGCGCCGTACGGCGGGGTCATCGGCGATGCGGCAGAACCGGCCGCCCGCACCACTGTGGTGGTCGAGGTGAACGGTCGTCGCGTCGAGGTGTCGCTGCCCGCGTCGCTCGGGGCCGCGACCCGCCCGGCGGCGAGTACGCCCAAGAAGCCGGTCAAGAGAGCTCGGGGCGGCGCCAAAGTGGCCGAGGCGTCGGGCAACTCCCTCGCCTCACCCATGCAAGGGACGATCGTCAAGGTCGCCGTGAGCGAGGGCGACACCGTGACCGAGGGCGACCTGGTGCTCGTGCTGGAAGCCATGAAGATGGAGCAGCCGATCAACGCCCACCGATCCGGAGTGGTGACGAATCTGACCGCCGAAGCCGGCACCACCGTGACGTCGGGCACCGTCTTCTGCGAGATCGTGGACGCCTGAGGCGACCGTCATGCGCCCGATGCTGGCGGTCGACGCCGCCGAGCCGGGCGTTCCGCCGTCGGGGCCGGAGTGGGTCCACGAGGTCAAGTGGGACGGCGTCCGGGTCATGGCCGAGACATCCGAAAGGTCCCTACGTCTGACCAACCGCAACGGCGGGGACGTCACGGTGGCCTACCCCGAGGTCGTGGCCAGTGGCGGTGACCTGCCAACTGACCTGATCCTGGACGGCGAGATCGTGGCGTTCGACGCCGACGGTCGGCCCACGTTGCAGGCGATCGCGCACCGGATGCACGTGCGTGATCCTCGCCGGATCAGGACACTCGCCCACACGAGGCCGGTGTCGTACGTCGTGTTCGACCTGCTGCGCCTCGACGGTCAAGACTTGGTTCATCTCCCCTTGTGGGAGCGAAGGTCGGCGCTCGACTCGATCGACCTCCAGTCGGTCACGTCACTGCATCTCGGCCGGCCTTGCTGGCAAGTCTCACCGCTCCACGACGACGGTGACCTGCTCGCGACGGCCACCCAGCTGAGCGGGCTCGAAGGAGTCATGAGCAAGCGTCGGGCATCGCCGTACCGCCCGGGAGTGCGCTCCCCCGACTGGGTCAAAGTTCCACATCGGACGGAGATCGTCTGCGTGATCGGCGGCTGGGTGCCTCAGACCGAGAACCCTCGTCACCTCGGATCGCTCTGGGTCGGGCTGCCCGATGCGACGGGTCTCACCCCGCTCGGACGCGTGGGATCGGGACTGAGCCATGCGGTGCGCGACGACCTGCTTCGGGTGCTGCGCGACATCGAACGCCCCGACTGCCCGTTCGATCCGGCTCCGAGCGGCCCTCTGGCCCGCGGTGTCCGATGGGTCGAGCCGCTGTTGTGCGTTCAGGTACGGCACTTGGGCCGGACCGAAGCCGGCTTGCTGCGTCAGCCGGCTCTCCGAGCCCTGCGCCCCGACGTGATGCCCACCGAGGCTGCTTCGGCGGCGCCGGTCCGGGTGTAGGGCTCGGGCAGGGACCGGTCAGACGGTGATCGTGTCGTGCTCGGCGTGCCCGTGCAGCCGGCGGGCGGCTTCGGCGATCGAGCCGGACACCGAGGGGTACACGGTGAAGTCGTGGCTGAAGGTGTCGACCGTGATCCGTTCGGCGACCGCGATGGAAATCGCATGGATCAGTTCGCTCGCGTGGGGGGCTACGACGACACCGCCCACGATGATGCCAGTCAGCGGCAGGCAGAACAGCTTCACGAACCCGTCGGTGACGTTCTGCATCTTGGCCCTCGCGTTTCCGCGGAGCGGCACCATCACGCCGACGGCCGACGACAAACCGGCGTCGACGTTCTCCTGGGTGACCCCGACGGTCGCGATCTCGGGCGCGGTGAACACGTTCGACGACACGCGGAGCAGGTCGAGCGGCGCCACAGAGTCACCCAGTGAGTGCCACATCGCGATCCGCCCCTGCATGGCGGCGACCGAGGCGAGCGCGAACACACCGGTGACGTCGCCCGCAGCGTAGACGCCCCGCGCCGAAGTCCGCGACACCCGGTCGACGGTGATGAACCCGCGGTTCGTCGCCACGCCCGCCTCGGCCAGGCCCAGTCCCTCGGTGTTGGGCAGCGAGCCGACAGCCATCAGGCAGTGCGAACCCCGGATCTGCTCACCGCCGACGAGCGTCACGACGACCTCCTCTCCCACCCGGCTCACGCCTTCGGCACGCGACCGAGAGCGGATCTCAATGCCTCGCCGTACGAAGACCGACTGCAACACCCGAGCAGCTTCCTGGTCCTGACCGGGCAGCACCATGTCGCGCGAGGACACGAGCGTCACGCGGGCGCCGAGCGCGTGATAGGCCGAAGCGAACTCGGCACCCGTCACGCCGGAGCCGACCACGATCAGGTGCTCGGGCAGTTCGGACAGCCCGTAGACCTGCTTCCAGTTCAGGATCCGTTCGCCGTCGGGCATCGCGCCTGGTAATTCTCGTGGCCTGGTGCCGGTCGCCAGCAGCACGATCTCGGCTTCGTAGCGCTGCTCACCGGTGTCTGTCGACACGAGCACGGCGTCGGTGCCGTCGAGTCGGCCCGTGCCGCTCACGACTTCCACGTCGTTGGCCCGCAGCGTCGCCCGGATGTCGGCGGATTGCGACGCGGCCAGATCGAGGACTCGCTGGTTCACCCGACCGAGGTCGACCGACACGGCATTTCTCACGGCCTCCCCCGCGATCGACAGTCCGAGTTCGGCCGCGCCCAACATCGTGGTCATCACTTCGGCCGTCGCGATGAGCGTCTTCGACGGGACGCAATCGGTGAGTACGGCTGCCCCACCCAGGCCGTCTCGCTCGACCAGCGTCACCTCGCCCCCGAGTTGGGAAGCCACCAGGGCAGCCTCGTATCCGCCCGGACCACCACCGACGATCACCACGCGCGTCACGGCCGCCATCCTCCCACGCCGCGTCGTCCTTGCTAGCCGGCCCGGGAACCCCGTTAGGCTGGCGGCCGTGCGCCGCCCTCGACCCAGTCTCGTCGTCGCCATCGCGATCGGAGTCGCCCTCGTTGTGGCCGGAGCGTGGATGGCGATCGCCGGCTGGCCGATGCGCACTCCTTCCGAACAGGCGTTGATCGATCTCGCCCAGCTTCCGATGGCCGGCGCCGTACTCGTCGGGATCGTCGAGATGACCTGGGCCCGGCGGCTCTGGTTACGCTCGCCGGTGGTCTTCTTCGGGGTGTTCGGTCCCGCGTTTCTCGCGTTGACGGCCGGGATCGTATGCGTTGCGATCGCGTACGGCCCAGGCCCCCGATCGTTGTCCGGCACCGGGCAACTCGCCATCTGGCTCGCGGTCGGATTCGCGTTTGTCTACCTGGCGGTCGATTCCCTTCGGCGGGAGCGTGTGGTGCGCACCGAGTTCCTCGAAGAGATCGACGAGGACGACGCAGACCCCCACGACCGGATCGGCCTCGACGACTGGACGACCGAAGACCCCGAGACCGGCGAGAGCTCGTGAGCCTGGTCGACGCTGGATACGGCCGGAGCCGTTGTGGGTGGGCCGGCACCGACCCCGGCTACGTCGCCTACCACGATGACGAGTGGGGCCGGGTCGTCACCGACGACCGGCGCTTGTTCGAGAAGCTGGTCCTGGAAGGGTTCCAGTCCGGGTTGTCGTGGCTGACCATCCTGCGGAAACGTCCGGCGTTCCGGGCCGCCTTCGCCGAGTTCGAACCGACCGTGGTCTCGTCGTACACCGAAACCGACGTCACCCGCCTGCTGGCCGACGCAGGCATCGTGCGGCACCGAGGCAAGATCGAGGCGGCCATCGCCAACGCCGGGGTGGTGCTGGCGCTCCAGGAGGAGTACGGCTCGTTCCTCGACTACGTACGGCTGTTCCGCCCCGCCGAGCACCCACGCCCGACCGGATTCGGCGACATCGCGGCCACCTCACCCGAATCGACAGCGCTCGCCCGCGACCTCAAGCGCCGAGGCGCTCAGTTCGTCGGCCCGACGACCGCCTATGCCTTCATGCAGGCCATGGGCCTCGTCAACGACCACTACGCAGGATGCTTCGCCGGCGACGAGATCACTCGTCGAGGGTAGACAGGTCCCCTTCGTCTTGGCCCAGGGCACGAGCCTTGAGCACCCGGCGCATGATCTTGCCCGACCGAGTCTTGGGCAGCTTGTCGGCGAAGGTGATCCAGTCCGGCTTGGCGATGGGCGACAGGTGCTGGCTGATGTGCATGCGGAGATCGTCTTCGAGTTCTTGGCTCGGCTCGACCCCGACGCGCAGGATGACGAACGCGTGGATCGCGTTCCCCTTCACGTCGTGCGGCAGGCCGATGGCTGCTGCCTCGGCGACCGCCGGGTGTGACACGAGAGCGGACTCGACTTCTGCCGTACCCAGCCGATGCCCCGACACCTTGATGACGTCGTCCGTGCGGCCGATGACCCAGAAGTAGCCGTCGGCGTCACGCTTGGCCGAGTCCCCGGCGAGGTACTTGCCGGGGTACTTGGACCAGTACGTGTCCACGTAGCGCTGGTCGTCTCGGTAGAGCGTGCGCAACATGGCCGGCTGGGGATTCTTGAGCACCAGGAAGCCTTCTTCGCCGTCGGGCACGGGGTTGCCCTGCTCGTCGAGAATCTCGGCATCCTGGCCCATGAACGGCTTGCCGCCCGATCCGGGCTTCTGAGGCTCGCCCGGAATCTGGGTGATCTGGAACATGCCGGTCTCGGTCTGCCACCAGGTGTCCATGATCGGGCACTTGCCCTTGCCGATGACCCGGTGGAACCACTGCCAGGCTTCGGGATTGATGGGCTCGCCGACCGACCCGAGGAGCCGCAGCGACGACAGGTCATGGCGGTTCGGCCACGCCTCGCCGAACCTCATCAGCGACCGAATCGCCGTGGGAGCGGTGTAGAACGTCGTGATCCCGTAGTACTCGATGAGCTGCCACCAACGGTTCGGGTACGGGTAGGTCGGCCCGCCTTCGAACATGAACGACGTCGCACCGCACAGCAGAGGTCCATAGACGAGGTACGAGTGGCCGGTCACCCAGCCTGGGTCGGCCGTACACCACCACCGGTCTTCGGGCTTGATGTCGAACGTGTACTTCAAGGTCGTGTAGGTGCCCACCATGTAGCCGCCGTGCACGTGCAGGATCGCCTTCGGCCGGCCCGTCGAGCCCGAGGTGTAGAGGATGTAGAGCGGGTCCTCCGAATCCATCGGCTCGGTGTCGCACCTGCCCTTGGCGATCGGCAGGGCGGTCAGGTCGTGGTACCAGTGGTCGCGCAGGGGGTCCATCTTCACGTCGGACTTGGTACGGCGAACGACCACGACGTTCTCGACGGTCGGGGAATGCCGTACCGCCTCGTCGACGATGTCCTTGAGCTTGAACACCGACCCGTTGATCCACGAGCCGTCGGCCGTGATCACGAGCTTCGACTCCGAATCCTCGATCCGGCTCTGCAGGGCGTCGGCGGAGAACCCGGCGAAGATCACCGAGTGCACCGCGCCGATCTTGGCGCACGCCAACATCGCGAACACCACTTCGGGAATGCGCGGCAGATAGATCGTGACCTTGTCGCCCTTTCTGACTCCCATCGACTTGATGACGTTGGCCATCATCGTCACCTGGCGGTTGAGTGAGTAGTAGCTGAACGTACGGTGCTCCTGCCCGTCCTCGCTCTGCCAGATCAGGGCCAGCTTGTTCTTGGTCGCCGTCGTCAGGTGCCGGTCGATGCAGTTGTGCACGATGTTGGTCTTGCCACCGGTGAACCACTGGTAGAACGGAGCGTTGTCGTCGTCGAGCACACGGTCCCACTTCTCGAACCACTCCAGTTCTTCGGCCCGGGCCTCCCAGAAGCCCTGCGGGTCAGCCAGGGCTGCGGCTCGGACGACGTCAGGATTGGGGCAGTTGGCGTTCGCCCCGATGGATGGGTCCGGGTAATAGACGTCACCCTCGAGCTCGGTCATGGCTGTTCCTCCTGGTGCATGTGCGCGTTCGGCGAGGCTAACCGTCCGTGACCGCCTGGCGGAAGAGGCGTTACCAGATCGGGGCTGCTCGCGTTCTCACCAGGCGCGATAGTCTCCGGCCAGGCGCTCCGGACGGAGCCCGCCGCGCGAAAGGCAGCCCATGACCGATCTGCTCGCCGATGCCCGTGCCTGGCGTGACCAGGACCCCGATCCCGACACGGTTGCGGAACTCGACCGGCTGGTCGAGGCGGCGGCAGCCGGAGACCAGTCAGCGGCTGCCGAACTCGAATCCGCCTTCGCGGGGCCCCTCGAATTCGGTACGGCGGGGCTGCGGGGCCCGCTCGGGCCTGGGCCCGCCCGGATGAACCGGGTCGTCGTCTCCCGGGCGGCCGCCGGTTTCGGAACATGGTTGATCGAGCACGGGTACGGCGGTGGTCGCGTCGTCGTCGGCTTCGACGCCCGCTACAAGTCGGCGCTGTTCGCTCAGGACACGGCAGAGATCCTGGCCGCCCAGGGATTCCAACCGCTCCTGCTCGAACGAGCGACGCCCACCCCCGTGGTCGCCTTCGGGATCGGTCACTTCGAATGCGTGGCTGGGATCGTCGTCACGGCATCGCACAATCCGCCCCAGGACAACGGCTACAAGGTCTACCTCGGCGACGGCAGCCAGATCGTGCCACCGGTCGATGGCGAGATCGCGGCGCTGATCGCAAAGGCCAGCGGACTCCCGACGGCGAGCCTCCCCCGGGCCCAGACGTACACCACGGTCGGCGACGAACTCGTGGAGGCGTACGTCGCCCACGTGGCGAGCCTCCTGCCGTCTTCCGAACCCCGCGACGTCTCGTGGGTCTACACCGCGATGCACGGCGTCGGCGCGCGGGTGCTGGAAGCCGTCGCCGTACGGGCAGGGCTGCCTGCTCCCCACGTCGTCGCGGCACAGCACGACCCCGATCCGGCTTTTCCGACCGTCGGCTTCCCCAACCCCGAAGAGCCCGGAGCGATCGACCTCGCCCTCGACCTGGCTCGCCGTACCCGCGTCGATGTCGTGGTCGCCAACGACCCCGACGCGGACCGCTGTGCCGCAGCGGCGGTCGTCGACGGCGACTGGCGGATGCTGACCGGCGACGAGCTGGGTGCCCTGCTCGGCGACGATGCGCTGAGGCGAGGAGTCGAGGGTGTGTACGCCTGCTCGATCGTCTCGTCGTCGTTGCTGGGCCGCATGGCCGCTGCGTACGGGCAGCCGTTCACCACCACGTTGACCGGCTTCAAGTGGATCGGGCGCGTGCCCGGTCTGGCGTTCGGGTACGAGGAAGCGATCGGGTACTGCTGCGATCCCGGCACGGTTCCCGACAAGGACGGGATGTCCGCGGCGCTCCGGCTGTTGGCGCTGACCGCACGGCTCAAGGCCGAAGGCCGCACGCTCAACGACCGGCTCGACGACATCGCCCGGACGTACGGCCTGGTCAGCACGTCGCAACTGTCGGTCCGGGTCGACGACCTGACGATCATCTCCGACGCGATGGCCCAACTCCGGGCCGAGCCGCCGACCCATCTGCTCGGCGAGCAGGTCGCAGTGACCGACTTCGTCGACGGTGCAGACGGGCTGCCACCGACCGATGCGGTGAGACTGGCCGGGCAGACGGTCCGGGTCGTCGTACGCCCCTCGGGCACCGAACCGAAGCTCAAGTGCTACCTGGAAGTGCGGGCGACCGTGGCCGAGTCGGCCGACGTACCGGCCGCCCGTACCCGCGCTGCGGTGCGGTTGGCGGCGTTGCGCCAGGAGATGGCCTCCACGCTGGGGCTCGGCTGACCATGGGCTGCCGGCCGGCCCTGGTCCTGCTCGCGGGCTCGTCCGGCAGTGGCAAGTCTCACCTGGCCAGGGAATCCGGCTTGCCTCGGCTTCGCCTGGACGAGTTCTACCGCGACTTCGACGCTCCCGACTTGCCGAGGGCTCACGGCATCGTCGACTGGGACGATCCGGCGACCTGGGACGGCGACGCGGCCATGGCCGCGATCCGTACGTTGCTCACCGTCGGTGAGGTGACCGTTCCCGTGTACGACATCAGCACCAGCCGGCGCGTGGGTTCTCACGTGTTGAGGCTGTCCGACTTCACCGACCCGGCGGCGGGTGAGCGTCGGGTCGTCGTCGCCGAGGGCATCTTCGCCCCCGAGCTGGTCGGCAGCTGCCAGGCCGAGGGGATCGACGTCACCGGGATCTGGCTCCATCGACCGCAGGTTCTGGTGTTCCTGCTGAGGTTGGTCCGTGACCTGCGCCAACGCCGCAAGCCACCCCTGGTGCTGTTGCGTCGCGGTCTCGCTCTGCTCCGGCAGGATCCGGCCCGGCGACACGCCGCCAGGCTCAAGGGATGCCAGGTGAGATCGATGACGGGAGCCAAACGTCTGCTGGCTAGGCTGCGCGCATGCCCGTCCCCCAGGCCCTGGTCAGATTCCTCGGCGCCCCCAGCATCCCCCGGCCAGCCGACCTGCTGACGGCCGATCAGCCGTACAAACCGTTCCCGCCCGTGCGTCGCTGGCGTTACAACGCGCTGATCCGGTTCTTGGTCTTCGCCGGACTGGTCGCCGCGATCGGGCTGGTGTTCAGCCTGGTGATCGGACTCGTGATCGGGATGGTCCTCGGCTCGGCCGCGCAAGGTTCCGAGTTCGGCCGAGCCGTCGCCAGTTGGGGCAATGTCATCGCCATCCCGGTCTTCCTGGCCGCGTACCTGCTGCTCGGCCGGTGGTGGGAGCAACGCAGCCCCGTCCACGAACTCTCGCTTCGTCGCGTGGGCGGGGTCGGTACGGGATTGCTGATCGGCACCGTCCTGGTGAGCGGCAGCATCGGGCTGATCGCCCTGTTCGGGGGGTACCGGATCGTCGGTGTGGACCCCTCCTACAACCCCTGGTTCATGATCCTGGTCGCCGGCTTCTCGGCCGCGATCAACGAAGAGATCATGTTTCGCGGGATCTTGTTCCGGCTCACCGAGGACACGTTCGGCACCTGGGCAGCGACGGCGATCAGCGGCTTGGTCTTCGGGCTCGTGCACCTCACGAATCCCCACGCCACACTCGCCGGAGGGGGTGGGATCGCTTTGGAGGCTGGGATTTTGTTCGCTGCGTTGTACGCCTTCACCCGCAGCCTGTGGGTGTGCATGGGTGTGCATTTCGCGTGGAACGTGGTCCAGGGCCCGATCTTCGGGATTGTGATCTCGGGCACGTCAGCCCAGGGGTCGGGGTGGATCCGATCCACGATGCCCGGACCGGACTGGCTCACAGGCGGTCAGTTCGGCATGGAGGCCTCGTGGGTCACGATCGTGGCCGTCACCGCCGTGGCCATCTGGCTGATCGTCCAGGTCGCCAAGGCAGGGCTCGTGGTCGAACCGTTCTGGGTACGGCGACGCCTCCTCCGCTCGGCCGAGAACCCTGTCTCGGTCCACTAGGGTCGGCTCTATGCGTCGAGCACTCGCCACCGTCGCGCTCTCTCTGCTCACGATGGCCGCCTGCTCTGCCGCACCGTCGACCCCGGCCGACTCCTCCTCGCCGGCCGGATCCTCGGCCCCGTCCGTCCCGTCTGCGGGATCCCAGACCGGCGGGTCCAGCCGGACCACCGCCACCGGCCAGATCCCCCGATCGTGCGACTCGGTGACGATCCCGGCTCTGCTCGAATCTCTCTCGGTGAACCCCAGGCCGGTTCAGGCGTACACGGAACCCTCCAAGGCGAGCCCGATGCCGACGAGCGAGGAGCAGGCCCAGGAAGAATCTCGCACCTGGCCAGGGCTGAGCTGCCTCTACAAAACCGCCAGCGAGGACGAGGAAGCCCTCGTGCTGGTCATGCCCGATTCGGCCTGGTTCACCCATCGGCAGACGTCGAGCTGCATGCCGACGTACGGCAAGGGGTCGGCCGTCACGGTCGGGTCGACGAAGGGGTGGTACTGCCCCACGACAAACGAGACCCCGGGTGAGTGGGTGAGCTTCGCCCAACACGGGTTGCTCGTGACGGTCATGCGCGTCTCCCAGCCGACCGGCGGTAGTCCCTATCGGGACGCTCTGGTCGCGTACGCCACCGCGTTGAGTCAGCGGCTCTAGGAACCGCTGAGCGCAATCCCTCCCCAAGCCCGGCTGGTCGTGCTTGCATGTGCGCACAGGAGGTGAGATGGGCGACGACATCAGCACGGCCAGATTCACCCGGGAGCAGCGGAAGGCGTACCGGCTGAAGGTACGGCGTTGCCTCGACGTGTTCGAGCGCATGCTGACCGAGCATCAGTTCGAGTTCGACCAGCCGTTGACCGGGCTGGAGATCGAACTCAACCTCGTCGACGACACGTGGCGACCTGCGATGCGCAACGCCGAGGTGCTGGAGGCCATCGCCGACACTTCCTTCCAGACCGAACTGGGCCGCTACAACATCGAGCTCAACGTCGCGCCGCGACCGCTGCCCGGCATGTCGGTCGTCCACCTCGAAACCCACCTGCGGCGGGCTCTCGACCGGGCCGAGGAACGGGCCAACGAGTCCGACAGCCACATCGTGATGATCGGAATCCTTCCGACGCTGATGGCCGGCGACCTGACCGGTGAGTGGATGAGCACGAACGCGCGGTACGCCGCCATCGACGAGGCGGTGTTGGCCACCCGCCGGGAGAACATCGAGCTCGACATCGACGGTGTCGAACGCCTGCAGATGGTGAGCGACTCCATCGCACCGGAATCGGCCTGCACGTCGGTGCAACTGCACCTGCAGGTGTCGCCCGAATCCTTCGCCGACTACTGGAACGCAGCTCAGACGCTGGCCGGACCCCAGCTCGCGCTCGGGGCCAATTCGCCGTACCTCTTCGGCCATCACCTGTGGGCAGAGACGCGAACCGAACTCTTCCTCCAAGCCACCGACACGCGGTCGCCGGAACTGAAGAACCAGGGCGTACGGCCGGTGGTGTTCTTCGGGGAGCGATGGATCACCTCGATCTTCGACTTGTTCGAAGAGAACGTGCGGTACTTCCCGGCGTTGCTGCCGGAGATCAGCGACGAAGACCCCGAGGCGGTGCTGCAGTCGGGGCACGCACCGAAGCTCCAGGAACTGCGACTCCACAACGGCACCGTCTACCGATGGAATCGGCCGGTGTACGACATCGTCGAAGGCCGCCCCCACCTGCGCGTCGAGAACCGGGTGCTGCCAGCCGGGCCGACCGTCGTCGACACCCTGGCGAACGCGGCCTTCTACTACGGCGCGGTGCACCGGCTCGCCGGCGAGGAGCGGCCGGTCTGGACGAAGATGAGCTTCGACGCCGCCCACGACAACTTCACTCAGGCGGCGCGCTACGGGGTCGACAGTGTCCTCTACTGGCCGGGCCACGGTCAGATCTCGTGGGACGAACTCCTGTTGCGACACCTCCTACCTCTTGCCGACGAGGGCCTGTCCCGGTGGGGGGTCGCTGCGGCGGCCCGCGACCGGTACCTCGGGATCGTCGCCGATCGGTGCCGACTGCGCCGAAACGGAGCCTCCTGGCAGGTCCAGACGGTCGAGGCGTTCGAGAGGAGAGGGCTGTCTCGCCCCCGGGCGCTGAGGCAGATGTTGCGCCTCTACTCCGAAGGCATGCACTCCAATCTCCCTGTCCACACGTGGGAGATCCCGTCCTGAGGCTCGGGCCCGTTCCCTAGGCTCCCGGTCGTGACGTGGGCTGGCCGGCGGATGCGCGCGAATGTGCTGCTGCTGGTCGCTGCCATGATTTGGGGCTCGGCGTTCGTGGCTCAGCGGGTCGGCGCAGACGCGATGGCTCCGGCGTCGTTCACGGGGGTACGGCACGTCCTCGGCTTCCTCGTGCTCCTGCCGGTCGTGACGTTCTTCGACGCCGCTTCACGTCGCGACAAGCAGGAACGCCGGGCTCGCTGGCGTGCCGCGCTGGTGCCGGGTGCGCTGATCGGGACGGCCCTGACCGGAGGCAGCCTGCTGCAGCAGGCGGGGTTGGCCTTCACCACGGCCGGGAACGCGGGTTTCATCACCGGGCTCTACATGGTCTTCATCCCGGTGACGGCGTTCGTCGTATTCCGCCAGACGACGAGTTGGACGGCCTGGCTGGGCGTCGGGCTGGCCCTGGTCGGCCTGTTTCTCCTGAGCGTCGGGGACACATTCCACGTCAACGTGGGCGACCTTCTGGTCCTGGGCTGTGCGGTGTTCTGGACCGCTCACATCCTCGCGATCGAGCGCTTCGGTCACGTCGATCCGCTGCGGCTGTGCGTCGTCCAGTTCGGCACCTGCGCGCTCGTGTGCAGCATCGTCGCGCTCGGTTCGGAACCGCGACCGTTCGCCGGGCTCGCCGACGCGGTGGTGCCCTTGTTGTACGCCGGCGTGTTGTCGTCAGGCGTGGCCTTCACCTTGCAGGTCATCGCTCAGCGCGATGCCAAAGCGTCGCACGCGGCCATGATCATGGCGTTGGAGGCGGTCTTCGCAGCCGTCGGTGGGGCCTGGTGGCTGTCGGAGCGCATGTCAGCCCGAGGGTTGGTCGGCGCCGCGCTCATGCTGGCCGCGGTGCTCGTGGCGCAACTCGGCGCCGTGGCCGAAGTCCGGGCGGGCCCCGAACCCCGACCCCTACCCCACGTGCCCGAGCCTTGACGCAGCCGCTCACAGGCCCCAGGCCAACGCGACATCACGATGCGCGACCAGCGGTGGTCGGGCTGAGGTCCGTCAACCGTTAGGTTGCCCTCATGGAAGTGCTGATGCTGGGCACGGGAGCAGCCGACGGTTGGCCCAACGCGTGGTGCGCCGAGGACTGCTGCACGGGATTGGTCGAAGCCGGCGTACTCCGGACCCCGACGTCTGCGCTGGTCGACGACGTGCTGCTGATCGATCCAGGGCCCGAAGCCCCGCGTGAGGCACTACGTTCCAACATCTCGCTCGCCGGCGTGAAGTACGTCTTGGTCGGCCACGCCCACCACGACCACCTGGACCCGGCGTTCCTGTTGCATCGCTCGTGGGTGAACCACGAACCACTGGTCGTGGTCGGCCCCGACCCGGTGATCCGGGCGTGTCGTCCATGGTTCGAGGATTCGGCGGTGAAGCTGGTGCCGATCACCGCCGGTCGTGACGTCGTGTTGGGGCCGTATCGCGTGAGGGCTCTGCCGGCCGCCCACGTCGCCGACGGTGAGGCATGCCTGTACGCGATCGCGGGGCCCGACGCCACTATCCTCTGGGCGACTGACACCGGACCCTGGGCGCGGGGGGTCAAAGAGATGCTCGCCGGCACCGAACTCGACCTGGTGCTGCTGGAGGAAACCTTCGGCGACGCGACGGACCAAGCGGTCGACGGCCGACATCACACGCTGGCCACGTTCGCCCGAGCGGTCGAGCAACTGCGGGAGTGGGGCAACGTCACGGGTGAGACCGACGTCGTCGCCGTACACCTCAGTCACTTCAATCCCAGCCCCGAGAGTCTCTACCTACGGCTGCGGGATCTGGGGGCTCGAGCCGTACCCGACGGGACGCCGATCATTGCGGGCGGGGTACGGCAAACGCTCGAATTGTGACGGCGTGGCGCTTTCGCTCGATCCGCCCCATCCACAATCGGCAGGGGTACTGTCAGCGCTGACGCCACACCATTGAACCGATCTGGGCGTCGAAGGAGGAGTCCATGGCGGACTGGGCAGCAGACGTCAAGAAGTACGACCCGGCGGCTGACGACGGCCATATCGCGGCGATCGTCCGGCATTGTGGCATTGCGCTGCAGAAGCAGGACTCGTCGCTGGTGTCGTTCTCCGATCCAGAGGAGTTGAAGCGAGTGCGGGAGGGCTTCATCAAGAAGAAGCTCGCCATCACCGATTCCGACGCCGACATCGACAAAGCTCTGGCCGAGGTCGGAACGATTCTCAAGGGCGCGCACCGCAAGAACCGCGTCACCGTCTACTACCTGCTTGCCAAGCACTACGGCAAGCTCAGCCTGTTCGAGAAGAAGGCCTGAAGGCTCCCGAAGCCCCGGATCCGCTCGGGTCCGGGGCTTCGGCGTGCCTGGTTCAGTCCCCGCCGTAGAACAGCCGCTCGACCACGAAGCGAGCTCGCCGAGCCGTACGCGCCCAAGCATCGAGCAAGTGCGAAGCGCCACCCCGCCCGTACCCCAATGCCTGCGCCACCTGCGCCAACTCCCTGACGTCCGTCGGAACCGTGTCGGAAGCCCGACCACGCACGAGCATCGAGGCGTTCCGGATACGGCCCGCCAGGTGCCAGGCATCACGCAGCGCCAGGGCGTCAGTGCCGTCGAGCAGACCCGCTTCCGCAGCCGCCTGGAGCGCCGGCAGGGTCTTCGGGGTCCGCAGAGCCGGCACCTCGAAACCGTGCTCCAGCTGCAGCAACTGCACCGTCCATTCGACGTCCGACAAGCCGCCGGGCCCGAGCTTCACGTGCCGCTTCGGGTCGACGGCGCGCGGCATGCGCTCCGCTTCCATCCGTGCCTTGAGCCGTCGGATGTCGACGATCTGCTTGGCGGTGAGACCGCCGTCGGGGTAACGAACCGGATCGATGATCTCCACGAACCGGGCCCCGATCGACCTGTCCCCCGCACCCGGATCGGCGCGCAGCAGCGCCTGCGCCTCCCACGTCGCCGACCAACGGCCGTAGTAGGTGCGGTAGGCCGACAGCGTGCGCACCAACGGCCCGTCCTTCCCCTCGGGCCGTAGGTCGGCGTCGAGCGTGAGCGCGCTGTCCGGACCCCCTTGCTTGAGGAGTGTCCTGACCCGGCTCGCGATCGCGATCGCCTTGCGCGTCACCTGAGGGTCGTCCGTGTCGTCGATGACGAACATCGCGTCGGCGTCGGATGCGTACCCCATCGAACTACCGCCCCAACTACCGCACGCGATCACGGCCATCGTGGGCGCATCGTCGACCTCGCGGCGCGCGGTCTCGAGCACCGCGTCGACCGTTGCGTCGGCGACATCGGTCAGTGACCTGCCGACGATCTCGGGCGGTGCGTGTCCCAGGATGTCGGCCATGGCGAGACGCAGGAGCTCGCGCCGACGGATCGTCTGTACGGCTTCCAGCGCAGGCTCGGTCTGGCCGTACCTGCCCAGGCTCGCCTCCATCGCCGCCCGGATCTCCTCGAGGGGCCGGGGCACGATCAGTTCGTCGGAGGCCAGCAATTCGACCTGTTGAGGGGCTCGGCGCAGAAGGTCGACCGCGTACCGGGACGTCGACAAGATATGCGCCATCCGTTCGGCCATGGCCGACTCGTCGCGCAGCGCGCGCAGGTACCACGGGGTAGACCCGAGCTGGTCGGAGACCTGGCGGAACGCCAATAGCCCATGGTCGGGATTCGGCCCGTCGGCGAACCAGCCCAGCATCGCGGGCAACAGTTGCCGCTGGATCTCGGCATGCCGGCTCATGCCGGCGGACAGTGCCCCGATGTGCCGAAGGGCTGCGCCTGGATCGGCGTACCCCAGCGCCGCGAGGCGGGTCATCGCCGCGTCGGTGGTCAGGCGAATCTCCGCCGACGGGATCCGCGCGACCGCCTCGAGCAACGGCGAGTAGAAGACCCGTTGATGGAGCCGCGTGACCAGTCGAGCGCTCTGCCGCCAGGCGTCGACGACGTCGTCGGGCTCGGGCAGGTTCGTAGCCCGGGCAAGCAAGGTGAGACTGTGGGTGTCGCCCGGCTCGGGCAGAAGATGGGTACGGCGCATTCGGTAGAGCTGGATCCGGTGTTCCAGCAGCCGCTGGAACCGATACGCGTCGGCGAGTTTGGCGCCGTCCTCACGGCCGACGTAGCCGTGGTCGACCAGCTCCCTCAAGGCCGGCAGGGTGGCCCTGACCCGCACCCGCTCGTCGGCGCGGCCATGCACGAGTTGCAGCAATTGGACACTGAACTCGGTGTCGCGCAGCCCCCCGGCCCCGAGTTTGATCTCGCGGTCGGCCTGGTTCGACGGGATCAGCGAAATGACCCTCCGCCGCATCGCTTGGGTGTCGGCGAGGAACCCGTCCTTCTCCCCCACCTGCCAGACCAGCGGAGAGACCAGGTCGCAGAATTCCTGGGCGAGGTCGAGGTCGCCGGCCATCGGGCGGGCCTTCAGCATCGCCTGGAATTCCCAGTTCTTCGCCCACTTCGAGTAGTACGCCCGCATACTCGCCATGGTTCGCACGAGGGGGCCCGCCTTGCCCTCGGGACGGAGCCCGGCGTCGACTTGCCAGATCGTGCCCGCCCCCGTGTGGTCGGAGCAGGCACGGGTCGCGGCGGCCGCCAGGCGGGTGCCGATCGACACCGCCTGTTCGGGCGAACACAGCGGTTCTCCCGTGTCGTCGAGCGCCGGTTCGGCCACGTAGAGCACGTCGACGTCGGAGATGTAGTTGAGTTCCTGGGCCCCTGTCTTCCCCAACGCCAGCACCGCGAATCTGACCAGTTCGTGGTGGACGGTGGTCGAGCGGGCGATGGCGAGAGCGGCCCGCAGGGCCGCGTCGGCAGCGTCTGCGAGCTCCGCTGCGATGTCGGGGAGGACGGTCAGGGGCTCGGAGGCGGTCAGGTCCCTGGCAGCGATTCGGTAGAGCTGTCTCCTATAGGCGTGGCGGAGGTCGTCGGGCGCCGTCGGCGACGACGCAACCGGCAGCTGGGCTGCCGGGTCGGCGCCGACGGCGCCCAGGAGGGTGGTGGTGATCTCGTCGGCGGTGTGCCGCACGGGGTCGGGGAGCAGGACCTCGATGTCGTACGGCCGCATGGCCAGTCGGCGGCCAAGTTCTGACGAACCACCCATGACCGCCACCACACGGCGCGCGAACTCCGGCTGCTCGATCAGCGAGTGAATCCGAAGGGGATCTGCCTTGAGCAGGTCCAGCAGGGTCGCCAGAGCCAAGTCTGGATCGAGCGCCGCTGCGGCCAGGTCGACGAGGGAGGCACAACCGTCTTCGTGCAGGTCACTCAATTGGTCGATGACGGCGGCGGCCTTGGCTGGTTCAGCGAACCCCTTGCGGGCGAGATCGCCCTCCGTCGTCACCAACCGCACGAACGCCAGCCTAACCGCGGGGATCGTCACTAGTGTTCGCTCATGGATGTGTCCGGCGACGGTCCGCGCGCCTTCCTCGCCCGTTTGAACAGCCTCACCGCGCGGTTCGAAGCAGAGTCGGAAGCGTTCGCCGAGACCACGAAACAGGCGGCCACGACCGTCGTACGGCCGGAGGTTTCGATCCGGGTCAACGGCACCACGATCGAGGGGTTGCGCTTCACCGGTCGCGGCGCGACGAGTCATGCCCAGCTGCGCACAGCGGTCATGCAGGCGTATGCCGAGGGCCAGGCTCGGAGCAACGCCCATCTTGCCAATGCTGCAGCCACGATCCTGGGCAGCAATGCCCTCGCGCAGTCGGTGCGGGGAAGCCTAGGGCCAGAAGCTGCCGCCGCGGCTGCGGGTCGCGACCTGCCGACCGCCACTGCTCCCCCGTCACCTCCGCCGGTCGCCACGCCTGCGACCGAGTCGGCCTTCGACAGAGTGTTCGACACCGACGACGACGGCCCCTTTTCCGTTGACGACTTCGTCCGCGAACTCGACTTCGACCGCCACCGGGTCGGTGGTGACCCGTCCACCTGGCAGGCCGACCTCGAGTCACGCACCAGAGCGTTGAGCCAGCAACTGCCCCTTCTGAAACGCGCCTACGAACTGGCCCGCGGCACCGCTGAGACGCCGGAGATGCGCGTCGAGTGCGGGCCCACGGGCGAGATGACGGACCTGACGTTCCTTCCGTCGTACGGCCGCTTGAGCCCCGAGGAAGCGTCCGCACTGTTCTCTCGGTTGTACGGGGACGCGTTGACCCGCGCTCGTGAGAACCTGAGCCAATTGCTCGCCGATCTTGGGGTCACGATCGATCCGGCCGGGCCACGGGAATAGAAAGATTCAGGGGGGAATCATGACTGTGATAACATTTTCGGTGCGTGAACTAACCGAACTCGCGCGTGCACACGAGGACCTTGCCGCTGAGATTGAAAGTGTCGTCGGCGATGCCGTTGCGTCGTCCATCGGCAATCCTTTGATGTACGGCCTCTTCTGCGGCCCCATTGCCGTTCCTGTCTTGGCAGCAACACATCTTGCGTTGAGTGGGGCGAATGTCCAGTTTGCACACGTGCTGCGCGCATGCGCCGAGACGATGTGGGGGACCGTCGGCCGGTACACGACAACTGAAAACGAATGTGCGGTCCTGGCAGACAAGATGATAGAGGACCTGCAATGAATGCCTCGTCACAACTCATGATCGACGGAACAGAACTCAAGATTCCGATTTATTCGTCGCTGGCCACCGCCTTCGATCATTGGTCGGACGGACGGTCGGAACTTAGTGATGGCGTGAGCGTCTTTGACGTCGGCCTCGACATACTCGACACCGTGGTCGATCCCCTACACGCAATCATCAGTGCCCCTGTCGGCTGGCTGCTCGACTTCATAGTCGAGCATGTGTCGTTCCTCAAGGACACGCTCGACCTGTTGGCGGGCAACTCCCGTGCCATCATGGCGCAAGCTCAGGTGTGGGAGAACCTGAGCCGACGAATGGCGGGCGCGGGCGTCGCACACGAGGGCATGATCACCGGCACCTCCTGCTGGTCCGGTCCGGCCTTTTCTGCCTTCCAGAGAACTCAGACAGCAACTCATCATTTGTTCGAGAGCGCCCTAGCCTCCGCCGTGTGCATGGAGAATTGGATCAAGGGGGTTGGTTTGGTCGTCTCCATCGTTCGCGAGTTCGTCTGGGGCCAAGTCAAAGAATTCGTTGTCCAGATCGTGCAGGCCGCCATCCTCGCCCTTGCGGCCGCTGTACCCTCGGGCGGTGCATCGATCGCCGGCTTCGGAAGCTGGTTTGTCGGAAAACTCGTCATCACAGCCGGAAGAGTCACGCGGGCCTTCGAAAAGCTGTTTCGCCAGATCTCTAAGCTAGCCAAGAGCCTCGGGCTGAGCGGCGAGTGGTTCGACAAGGTCGCATCCACATTGTCGAAGGCGGCCGCCCACTTGAGCCACAGTGGGGCCGGCAAAATCCATGCGACCGGAATCTTGGCTGATCCACACCTCCCCAGTTTGCGTCCGGCCCTGCTCGGCAAAGAAGGGAGTCGCTCAACCAAGACTTACGACGCATTCATGGACGTCTCACACGCAGCCATTGAGGGGATCCAGAAGGCCATGGACCCCCCGAGCCCGCCTTCGGAGATGTGATCGCCGCATGGGTGGCATTTCGCGTGCTCGGGTCAAGGAAACGATCGAGCACCTGCGTGCGGAGGTTGGCGACCCGGGTCGGGTAGTTCCACCTGCTGCACCTGACCCGCCTGAACGAGAGTTGGCCGATCTGCTCGTTCGCGCCCAGCGGGCCGGTCTGGCCGTACCGTCAGACACCACTGCCCTTGCTACCCGCGCGGTTGCGTTGCGGTTGGCGGCTCTCAGGCCGGGAAAGACGGTGGAGGTACGGATTCCGCCTTTCGCGGCTGTGCAGGTCGGAGATGACTCAGGACCGTCGCACACCCGCGGAACGCCACCCAGCGTGGTCGAGACCGACGCCGCGACCCTGCTCGCTCTCGCAGCCGGTCACCTCACCTGGCAATCCGCCATTGACTCCCGGGCCCTGAAGCTGAGCGGCATTCACGCGGATCTGAGCGACCTCTTTCCTCTGAAGTGAGGGTTGCGCGCTCTTAATCGAACGTCTATACTATTTGCATGACAGCCATCACCCCCATGGCGGTCGTCACCGACGACTCGACCGTTGTTGCTTCTGGTTCACCGCCTGCTCGATCCGATGCCGCGCCTGACTTTGAT
>WBZS01000253.1_pt1 | contig 87264 bp, 85 predicted proteins | sample 5204201 | NCBI WGS metagenome assembly WBZS01 (sample SAMN12344357, study PRJNA552823) | activated sludge metagenome | biome: Activated sludge suspended growth; feature: Nitrification reactor; material: Wastewater; isolation source: activated sludge from nitrification reactor of wastewater...
GCCTCGCCTGCGACGCCGACCTGCTGCCCGCCGTGTTGGGCGGACCCTCGGAAATCCTGGACCTGGGCCGCTCCCAGCGCCTCGTCACCGGACCCCTCCGACAAGCCCTGAACCTCCGAGACCGGGGCTGCGTGTTCCCCGGCTGCGACGCCCCAATCGGCATCTGCCACGCCCACCACACCATCCCCTGGTGGGACGGCGGCCCCACCGACCTCGCCCACACCGCCCTCGTCTGCCCCCACCACCACAACCTCGTCGAACCATCACACACCACACCCCCCGGCCACCGCTGGGAACTCCACATCGCCCCCGACGGCACCCCCGAAATCCTCCCCCCCACCCGCGTCGACCCCACCCGCACCCCCAAACGACACCAACGCTTCCACCAGCCGGCACTCGAATGACCACCGCCGCCGTCAACCCCGCAGACCCCGGCCGAGGGGCAGCCCCACCCACACCCCGAGGAGACACCACCGCGTCCATGGCACCCCGACGCGGGAACACCGCCCGCCGGAGTTGCCCACCGAAGACCGGCCCCACCCGCACCAGAGCGTCCACGTCCGCTCGCGCCGTGAGACCCGCCCCCGAACCGGGGTGGGGTGTCAGCCACGCCTGGAGGCGCGTGCTGCGCGGCGGCGAGCGCCCCTCAGACGCGCAGGGCGTCGGTGCGCAGTTGGCGGGCTTCGTCGCTGGACGCCGTCCGCAGCGCGGCCTGCTCCTGCGTGACGCCCCGGCCCACCAGCACCACCCGATCGGCGCCCAGGTCGACGTAGGCGGCCCAGCGTCCGGGTTCGGCCACGAACGCGGACGCCGCGTGCGCGACCCCGTCGACGACGACCTCCGCCGCCGTCCACTCGCGGCCGGCGAGCCGGCCCGCCTCCTCGGCGGTCAGCCGGTTCAGCGCGTCGCCCACGGCGTCCGGTTGCGCTGCGAGGACGCCGAGTTGGGCGACCTGGTTGATGGCCCACGAGCGGATCCGATCGCTGGGCTGCTCCGCGTGCACGAGCACGTGCAGGTAGCCGGCGACCACCGGGTCGGCCGCGCGGCGGCGTCCGAACAGGCCGCGGCGCGGGGGCGCACCCGCGACGAAACACTCGACGCCGATGGGGTCGATGGTCAGCGTGTGGGCCCGACCGGTCCAGCGGGAGAGCACCCAGTCGCAGTCGAAGGCGGGCAGGTAGATCATGACGGCTCCCTCTCGACGGTCCCCGTCACCCTAGCCGCACGGAGGGGAACCCGAAGGGGCGGGCGTCCGGGGCATCCACGCGACCGGACGCGGCGAGGTCCTGGCGAGATTGGCCACACCCCTCGCGCGGAGGCCCCCGAGGGGGAAGAATGACCCCATGACGAAGGGTCTGCCCAAGCTCGACAACGACCTCTACGAGGGCGAACTGGCCCACCTGCAGTCGCAGTTGGTGGAGATGCAGGAATGGGTCAAGGCGACCGGGGCCCGCATCGTGGTGATCTTCGAGGGCCGCGACGCGGCCGGCAAGGGCGGCGCGATCAAGCGCGTCACGGAGTACCTGAACCCGCGCGTCGTGCAGGTGGTGGCGCTGCCCGTGCCGACGGAGCGCCAACGGACCCAGTGGTACTTCCAGCGCTACATCGAATATCTGCCGGCCGCCGGCGAGATCAAGTTGTTCGACCGCTCCTGGTACAACCGCGGCGGCGTCGAACGGGTCATGGGGTACTGCACGGCCGAGGAGTACCAGCGCTGGGTGCGGCAGGTGCCGATCTTCGAGCGGATGCTGGTCGACGACGGCATCCTGCTCAACAAGTACTGGTTCTCGGTGTCGGACAAGGAGCAGGAGAAGCGCTTCCGGTCCCGGACGACCGACCCGATGCGGCAGTGGAAGCTGTCGCCGACCGACCTGGAGTCGATCACCCGCTGGGAGGAGTACAGCCGGGCCAAGGACGACATGTTCATCCACACCGACGTCGACCCGGCCCGGTGGAAGGTCGTGGAGGCCGAGGACAAGAAGCGCGCCCGCATCAACATGATCCGCGACCTGCTGGACACCATCCCCTACGTCAAGGTCCCGCACGACGAGATCCAGATCCCGCGGCGGCCGCGGAGCACCGGCTACCGCCGCACGGACGCCGGCCTGATGCTGCGCGTCTCCGACTACGCCGCCAAGCTGGAGCGCCAGACCGTCGGCCCGAAGTACGTCGACCCCGAGGACGACCTCAACGGCTCGTCCGATGGCGACGAGACCGAGGCTGCAGGGACGGAGTCCTGATCACCAGGTGAACGGCTCGAGGTCGCCGGTCCCGACGCGTTCGATGACCGGCTCCTCGCCCGTCAGGTCGACCACGGTGGTCAGCCCGCTGCCGCAGTCTCCGGAGTCGAGCACGGCGTCCACGACATGGTCGAGTTCTTCCTTGACGGCCCAGCCGTCGGTGAGCGGGCCGTCGTCGCCGGGCAGGATGAGGCTGCTGGACATCAGCGGCGCCCCCAGTTCGGCGAGCAGCGCCAGCGCGGTCACGTGCTGCGGCACCCGGACGCCCACGGTGCGCTTCTTGGGGTGCAGCATGACCTTCGGGGCCTCGCGCGTCGCCTTCAGGATGAACGTGTAGGGGCCGGGGGTGGCCGCCTTCACCGCCCGGAACACGCGGTTGTCCATCTGGACGTACTGGCCGAGTTGCGCGAACTCGCTCACGACGAGCGTGAAGTGGTGGCGGTGGTCGAGGTGCCGGAGCGTGCGGATGCGCTCGACGCCCTCCCGGTTGCCGAGGGCGCACCCCAGGGCGTACCCGGAGTCGGTCGGGTAGGCGACCAGGCCCCCGTCGCGGATGATGTCGGCGACCTGGGTCAGGGCGCGCGGCTGCGGGTTGTCGGGATGGACGTCGAAGTAGCGGGCCACGGGCGAAAGCCTAGTCGGGCGGTCAGTCGCCGGTGCCGAGCAGCACGGAGGTGGCCTCGCCCTGGGCGCTGAGCGACCCGATGCCGATCAGGCTCAGGAAGATCGTGGGAGTCGTCCGCCGGGTGCGCACCGTGACCACGCCGCCCGCCACCGCCGCCTCGCCGGTCACGCCCGGGTGCCCCTCGATCACGGCCCGCGCCGCGGCCAGGGCGGCGCCGGCGTCCCCCTCGAGGCCGGCCGCACGGCGGGGCGCCGAGACATCGGACGCCGCGCGTGCGGCCTCGGCGGCCACCTGCTGGCACTGGCGGGCCGCGGTGGACTGGGCGCCACCGTCGATGACCAGGCCCCCCATCATGAGGAGGGCGGTCACGATCGTGGCGACGAAGGCGGAGAGGGAGACGCCGCGCTCACGGCGGCGGCGACGGGGGGCGTCCATGGTGGGGTCTCCAGGTCGGGGGTGGAACCTGGGCCGATTGTGCCACGTGGACGGGCCGGCGTCCCGCGGGGTGTGGACGGGCCCACCGCGCCCGGGTCGGCTCGTTAGGCTGGAGAGGCGTCGCCCGACGACATGTTCCCTGTGCGAAAGGTCCCCGTCCCGATGGTCAAGAAAGTGGCCCTGCTCACCGCCGGCGGTTTCGCCCCCTGCCTGTCCACCGCGATCGGGGCGCTCATCGAGCGGTACACCGAGTTGTCGCCCGAGACCGAGATCATCGCCTACCGGCACGGCTACCAGGGGCTGCTCACCGGCGACTTCCTGACGGTCACCCCGGAGGTCCGCGCGAAGACCCGGCTGTTCCACCGGTTCGGCGGCTCCCCCATCGGCAACAGCCGCGTCAAGCTGACCAACGTCGCCGACCTGGTCAAGCGGGGCCTGGTGCCCGAGGGGTCGAATCCGCTCCAGGTGGCGGCCGACCGGCTCATCGCCGACGGGGTCGACGTGCTGCACACGATCGGAGGCGACGACACCAACACGACCGCGGCCGACCTGGCCGCCTTCCTGCGCGACAACAACTACCGCCTCACGGTCGTCGGCCTGCCCAAGACGGTCGACAACGACGTGGTGCCGATCCGCCAGTCGCTGGGCGCCGACACCGCCGCCGAGCAGGGCGCCGTCTTCGCCGAGAACGTCGTCGCCGAGCACGGGGCCAACAGCCGCATGCTGATCGTGCACGAGATCATGGGCCGCAACTGCGGCTGGCTGACCGCCGAGACGGCCCGCAAGTACCGTGGCTGGCTCGACGACCAGGAGTGGTGCCCCGAGTTGGGCCTCGACCGGGCGCGGTGGGACGTCCACGCGGTGTTCATCCCCGAGGTCGAGATCGACCTGCAGGCCGAGGCCAACCGCCTGCGCGACGTCATGGACGAGCTCGGCTGCGTCAACATCTTCCTGTCCGAGGGGGCCGGCGTCGACGCCATCGTCGCCGAGATGGAGGCCCGCGGCGAGGAGGTGGCCCGGGACGCCTTCGGTCACGTCCGGCTCGACCGGGTCAACCCCGGCAACTGGTTCGGCAAGCAGTTCGCCTCGATGCTGCGGGCCGAGAAGACGCTCGTGCAGAAGTCGGGCTACTTCGCCCGCTCGTCCGCCTCCAACGAGTACGACCTGATGCTCATCACCCGGATGGCCGACCTGGCGGTCGCGTCCGCGATCGAGGGCGTCCCCGGCGTCATCGGCCACGACGAGGAACGCGGCGGCGCGCTGCGCGCCATCGAGTTCGAGCGCATCAAGGGCGGCAAGCCCTTCGACTTCACCGTCGACTGGTACCGGCAGCTGCTGGTCGCGATCGGCCAAGGCGAGCCGCTCCCGGCCGACCACGTCGGCATCAACTAGCCCTCGTCGTACGCCTCCGGCGGCGGGCACGAGCACAGCAGGTGCCGGTCGCCGTAGGCGTTGTCGATGCGGGCCACCGGGGGCCAGTAGCGGTCCCGGGCCCCGGACGCCACCTGTCCCGTCCGCACCCCGGACGGGAACGCCGCCCGGCTGCGCGGATACGGGTGCGTCCAGGCGTCCGCCGTGCACTCGGCCTGGGTGTGCGGCGCGTTCCGCAGCGGGTTGTCGTCGGCCGGCCACGTGCCGGCGGCGACGGCGTCCGCCTCGTCGGCGATGGCGAGCATCGCGGCGACGAACCGGTCCAGTTCGGCGAGCGACTCGGACTCGGTGGGCTCCACCATGAGGGTGCCCGCGACCGGGAAACTCATCGTGGGGGCGTGGAAGCCGAAGTCGATGAGCCGCTTGGCGACGTCATCGACGGTCACGCCGGTGGCCTTGGTCAGCGGCCGCAGGTCGAGGATGCACTCGTGGGCCACCCGGCCCGCCGCGTCGGTGTACAGGATCGGGTAGCGGGCGGCGAGCCGCGTCGCCACGTAGTTGGCGGCCAGCACGGCCGTCTGGGACGCCCGCCGCAGCCCCTCGCCGCCCATCATGGCGATGAACGCCCAGGTGATGGGCAGCACCCCGGCCGAGCCGTAGGGCGCGGCCGCGACGGGGCCGTACGAGGTGTCCGGGCCGGCCTCCGGGAGCAGCGGGTGGTTGGGCAGGAACGGCGCCAGGTGGGCGCGCACCCCGATGGGACCGACGCCGGGGCCGCCGCCGCCGTGCGGGATGGCGAAGGTCTTGTGCAGGTTGAGGTGGCTGACGTCGGCGCCGAACCGGCCCGGCTGGGCCAGCCCCATCAGGGCGTTCAGGTTGGCCCCGTCGACGTACACCTGGCCGCCGGCCTCGTGCACCAGGTCGCACACGTCGGTCACCTGCGCCTCGTACACGCCGTGCGTCGAGGGGTAGGTGAGCATGATCACGGCGAGCCGCTCGCGGTGCTGGGCGATCTTGGCCACCAGGTCGTCGACGTCGATCGAGCCGTCGGCGGCGGTGCCGACCACCACGACCCGCAGCCCCGCCATGGCGGCCGAGGCCGCGTTCGTGCCGTGGGCCGAGGCCGGGATGAGGCACACGTCGCGTTGCTCCTCACCCCGGCTGAGGTGATAGGACCGCACCGCCATCAGGCCCGCGAACTCGCCCTGACTACCGGCGTTGGGCTGCAGGCTCACCCGGTCGTAGCCGGTGATGGCGCACAGCCACCGCTCCAGGTCGTGGAGGAGCACCGCGTAGCCCTCGGCGTCCGCCGGCCGCACGAAGGGGTGCAGGCCCGCGAACCCGGGGTAGCTGATGGGCTCCATGGACGCCGCCGAGTTCAGCTTGAGCGTGCAGGAGCCGAGGGGGATCATGCCGCGGTCCAGGGCGAAGTCCCGGTCCGCCAGGGCGCGGAGGTAGCGCATCATTTCGGTCTCGGAGCGGTACCGGTGGAACACCGGGCTGGTCAGGAAGGCCGAGGCCCGCTCCGGCTGGCCGAGGCCGCCCCAGCGCCCGTCGTCGTCCCACACCCCGCCGAACGCGGCCACGACGCCGTGCAGGTCGGCGGCGGTGGCGTCCTCCCCGACGCTGATGCCCACCCGGTCGCGGTCGACCAGGCGCAGGTGGACGCCGGACTCCCGGGCCGCCGCCACCACCTCGGCGGCCAGTCCCGGCACGCGCACCGTGAGGGTGTCGAAGAACGCGTCGTGCTCGGGGGTGTGCCCGTGGGCGGCCAGGTTGGCGGCCAGTCGGCGCGTGCGGTGGTGGATGTCCTCCGCGATGGCGCGCAGACCGTCCGGGCCGTGGTACACGGCGTAGCAGGAGGCGACGACCGCCAGCAGCACCTGGGACGTGCAGATGTTCGACGTCGCCTTCTCCCGGCGGATGTGCTGCTCCCGGGTCTGCAGGGCGAGCCGCAGCGCGGGCGCGCCCGCGGCGTCCTTCGACACGCCGACGACCCGGCCGGGGAGTTGCCGTTCCAGGCCCTCGCGCACGCAGATGTAGCCGGCGTGCGGGCCGCCGTAGAACAGCGGGACGCCGAACCGCTGGGTGGAGCCGACCGCCACGTCGGCGCCCCACTCCCCCGGCGGGGTGAGCAACGCCAGCGCCAGCGGATCGGCGGCCGCCACGACCGTCGCCCCGTTCTCGTGCGCCTTGGCGGCGATCGCCCGCAGTTCGTCGAGGGGACGAACCCGGCCGTCGGCGTCCGGGGTCTGGACGACCACGGCGAACGCGTCGTGCCGCTGCAGGCCCTCGATCAGGTCGGACGCCTCGACGACCTCGACGCCGGCCGCCAGCGCGCGCGTGCGCACCACGGCGAGGCTCTGCGGCAGCAGTCCCGCGTCGACGAGGACGACCTGGCCCTTGCGGTGGGTGCGGCGCGCCAGCGCGACCGCCTCGGCCACGGCGGTGGCCTCGTCGAGCAGGCTGGCCCCGGCGATGGGCAGGGCGGTCAGGTCGGCCATGGCCGTCTGGAAGTTGAGAAGGGCCTCGAGGCGTCCCTGGCTGATCTCGGGCTGGTAGGGCGTGTAGGGCGTGTACCAGCCCGGGTTCTCCAGGACGTTGCGGCGGATCACGGCCGGGGTCACGGTGCCGTGATACCCGAGGCCGATCATCGACCGGCCGGGCCGGTTGAGGGCGGCGAGGGCGGCGAGTCGCGCCTGGGCCGCCTGCTCGGTCAGCGCGGGCGGCAGGTCGAGCGGGCCGGCCATCCGGATCGCGCCCGGCACCGCGACGTCCGCGAGTTCGTCGAGACTGCGCAGACCCAGGGCGCCGAGCATGGCCGCGCAGTCGCGCTCGTCGGGCCCCAGGTGCCGGTTTTCGAAGACGTCCATGGCTCGCTCCCCCGCGACGCCACCGTCCCGGCGCTCGGGACCTCAGCCGCGGCTGCGAGCCAATCTAGCCGGTGAGGTGGACGCCCCGCGTCAGACGGCGCGCCGATGCCGGCGCAGGGCCAACTCGTCGGCCGCGACCGGCTCCTCGACCTCGGCGCGTTCGGTCGGAAGCTCGGACAGGCTGCCCTCCAACTCGTGCCAGACGCCGCCGAGTGCGATGGCGAAGACCCCCTGCCCGCCCCGGACCAGGTCGATGATCTCTTCGTTCGAGACGCACTCGTAGACCGAGACGCCGTCGCTCATCAGGGTGACCTCCGTCAGATCCTGGACGCCGCGGGCGCGCAGGTGCTCGATGGCGGCGCGGATCTGCTGCAGCGAGATGCCCGCGTCGAGCAGGCGCTTGACGACCTTGAGCATGAGAATGTCGCGGAAGCTGTACAGGCGTTGCGTGCCGGACCCGCCGGCCGCCCGGATCTCCGGGGCCACCAAACCGGTGCGCGCCCAGTAGTCGAGTTGGCGGTAGCTGATGCCGGCGGCGCTGCAGGCCACCGGGCCGCGGAAGCCGAGGTCCTCGGGCAGCGGCGAGAAGTCGCCCTCGAACAGCGCCTCCTGCGTGGGCGTCGAACGCTGCTCGGGCTGCGCCTGCTGGTTCACTGGTGCCTCACTCCCGCCGTCCTGGCTTGACTCTACGTCTGGAACGGTAGCCCCGTCGAAGAACCCGCCCTGCCGACACGCCGCCCCGGGCGACCCCGAGACCCCAAGTCTGAAGTGATTCCTCAGGGTTCGGTTGGACCCCCCGCGTCGGGCCCCCCGGGCTGCGGGGACCCCGGTTGGTCGAAGTCGTCGGCCCGGACATTGGCCAGGAACGCGCGGAATTGCTCGACCTCGTCGGCGTCCCCGGACGCCGGCGCGGACCCCGGACCGCTCAACCCCACTTCGGCCAGCAGGTCGGCCGCGACATAGATGGGCGCCCCCGACCGCAGGGCCAGGGCGACCCCGTCCGACACCCGGCACGTGACGGCCGTGGCGTTGACGTCGATCTCGGCGTGGTAGACGCCCTCCACGCAGCCCACGATGCGCACCGCCTCGACGACGACGTTCTGGGTCGCCAGCACCTCCAGCAGCAGGTCGTGGGTGGCGGGATGCTCCGGGTCGTCGGCCTCCAGCGCGGACAGGATGGCGGCCCCCGCCGCCGCCGTGATCCACACCGGGAGTCGCCGGCGACCCGCCACCTCGCGCAGCACCAGGACGGGCGTGTCCGCGAGCGGCGTCACGCGGACCTCACTGAACAGCAGTTGGATCATGCGCCGTCACACCGACGAGGACACCGATTGGCGCAGGATGGCGGCGTGGGCGTGCAGGATCAACTGCATCACCTCCAGGGACGCCTGCCGCGAGGCCTGCCCGCGGCGGACGTTCGTCGTGATCGTCTGGTCGATGAGGCCGACCTCGCGCTCCACGGCCTGCTTGACCGCCCGCAGGTGCCGGGCGTCCATGCCGTACGCGGACAGCTTGCGGGCCACCACCGCCACGGTCAGGGCGTCCCGCCCGTAGAAGATCGTGCCGCGGCGCGGCACCACCAGCGAGTACCGCTCGAGTTCGGTGAGGGACGCCTCCGACAGCCCGCTGATCCGGAGCAGTTCGCGGCGGGTCACGTGGATGGGGCGCTTCGTCGCGGCCGCCGGCGCCGAGGGGGACGCCGCGGGCGCGGCCTGGGTCTCCGGCGCGGACGCCTCGAGCTTCGGCGGCTCGAGGCCACGGTCGATCAGGTCGAGGTGCTCCCGGATCACCTTGAGGGGCAGGTAGTGGTTCTTCTGCACGTCGAGGATGTAGCGCAGCCGCTCGATGTCGGCCTCGGCGTAGCGGCGATACCCGGACGGGGCGCGCTCGGGGGCCAGCAACCCCTCGCTCTCGAGAAAACGGATCTTCGAGATCGAGACGTCCGGGAAATCCTCGGCCAGGATCTTGAGCACCTGGCCGATGCTGCGCCGGTCCGTGGGCATTATTCCTGCCCGGCTGGGTCCACCAGGTACATCATGCGGAACTTGCCGACCTGGACTTCGTCGCCGAGGCGAAGCGGGGACTCGCCCTCGATCAGGGCCCGGTTCACGTAGGTGCCGTTGAGGCTGTTCAGGTCGGCGATCCAGGTGTGCCCGAGTCGCTGCGTCAGCTTGGCGTGGTGCCGGGACACCGTGACGTCGTCGAGGAAGATGTCGGACTGGGGATGCCGCCCCACCACCACCGTGTCGGCGTCGAGGACGAACTTGGTGCCCTCGTTCGGACCCCGCACCACCAGGAGCACGGCCGTGCCGCTGGGGACGTCGCGCAGCGCGGCGAGCTGGTCGTCGGCGAGTTCGACGACCGCCTCCGTGGGGATCGCGGGAATGACCCGGGTGGTGTCACCCGAGTGCGACTTCAGCGCCGCTCCGCAATTGCTGCAGAAGTTCACTGAGTCCGGCAGTTGCTGGCCGCATTCGGGGCAGGTCATCTGTCCCCTTTCTCGCGTGGGTCCTGGGGGCGCCCAGCGGGCACCCCGGCGTCCAGACTAACCCTCAAGTCGAGGGTCAGACTTCACCGACGAGCCGGGCGTACTCGTCGGAATCGAGCAACTCGTCGAGTTGCTCCGGGTCGGACATCTCGATCTCGAACATCCAGCCGTCCCCGTACGGGTCGGTGTTGATCGACTCCGGGGCCGAGTCCAGCAGCGGGTTGACGGAGGTGATGACACCGGACAGCGGAGCATAGACGTCGGACACGCTCTTGGTCGACTCGACCTCGGCGCAGCTGTCCTCCTGCTCGACCTCCTCGCCCACCTGCGGCAGCGAGACGTACACGACGTCGCCGAGCGCGTCGGCCGCGTACGACGTGATGCCGATCCGCACGGTGTCGCCGTTGCCGACGCGCAGCCATTCGTGCTTCTCGGTGTACCTCAGATCCTCGGGGAACACTGCCGCCTCCTGTGGTTCGGGAACCGCTCGGACGCCGTCAGCCTAGTGGGTCCGGGGGCGTCCCGAGCGACCGGGTCAGCCGCGACGGGCCCACTCGGCGGCCAACAACTCCCGGGTGTCGGCCAGCAACTGGGGCAGCGCCTTCGTCCGGCCCACGACCGGCAGGAAGTTCATGTCGCCGGTCCACCGCGGGACGACGTGCTGGTGCAGGTGCGCCGCGATCCCCGCGCCCGCCACTGAGCCCTGGTTGATGCCCAGGTTGAACCCGGCCGGCCGGGACACGGCGCGCAGCACCTCGATCGCCACCGTGGTCACCTCGCCGAACTCGGCCCGCTCCTCCGCCGTCAGGTCGGTGTAGTCGGCCACGTGCCGGTACGGCAGCACCAGCAGGTGCCCCGGGTTGTACGGGAACAGGTTGAGCAGGGCGTACACGGACCGGGACCGATGGACGATGAGCCCGTCGGCGTCCGACCCGCCCGGGGCCCGGCAGAACGGGCACTCGGCCGTCGAGCCATCCGCCGGCTTGGACTCGCCGCCGATGTAGACCATGCGGTGCGGCGTCCACAGGCGCTGGAAGGCGTCGGGGACGCCGGCCTCCTGCTCCGCGAATTCGACGCGGACCTGCTCCTCCCCCACCGGGTCGGCCATGTCAGCCCTCCTGCGGCGCGGTCGGGCTGTCGTTGCGGCGGGAGGCGACCCAGTCGGCGACGTGCACGACGGCGTCCGCCACCGGCACGCCGTTGCGCTGCGAGCCGTCGCGGTACCGGAACGAGACGGCCCCCGCGGCGACGTCGTCGCCGCCGGCGATGAGCACGAACGGCACCTTCAGCTTGGCGGCGTTGCGGATCTTCTTGCCGAACCGATCGTCGGAGCGGTCCAGTTCGACCCGGACGCCCGCGGCCCGCAGTTGGGCCGCCACCTCCTCGAGGTGCGCGACGTGCTCCTCGGCGACGGGGATGCCCAGCGCCTGCACCGGCGACAGCCACGCCGGGAACGCCCCCGCGTAGTGCTCGAGCAGGACGCCGAAGAACCGCTCGATCGACCCGAACAGCGCCCGGTGGATCATCACCGGCCGCTGCCGGCTGCCGTCGGCCGCGGTGTACTCCAACTCGAACAACTCGGGCTCGAAGAAGTCGAGTTGGATCGTGGACAGCTGCCACGTGCGTCCGATGGCGTCCTTCGCCTGGACGGAGATCTTCGGGCCGTAGAAGGCGGCGCCGCCCGGGTCGGGCACCAGCTTCAGGCCGGACGCCGCCGCCACCTGCTCCAGCGTCGCGGTCGCCTCCTCCCAGGTGGCGTCGTCGCCGACGGCCTTCTCGGGATTCTTGGTGGAGATCTCGAGGTAGAAGTCGTCCATGCCGTAGTCACGCAGCAGATCGAGGACGAAGGTGAGCAGCTTGGTCAGCTCCTCCTTCATCTGGTCACGGGTGCAGTAGATGTGCGCGTCGTCCTGCGTGAAACCGCGGGCCCGGGTCAGCCCGTGGACGACCCCCGACTTCTCGTAGCGGTACACGTGCCCGAACTCGAAGAGCCGCAACGGCAACTCGCGGTAGGACCGCTGCCGCGACTCGAACACCAGGTTGTGCATGGGGCAGTTCATCGGCTTGAGGTAGTAGTCCGCGCCCTGCTTGACGATGTGGCCGGCCTCGTCGCGCTCCTCGTCCACGTGCATCGGCGGGTACATGCCGTCGGCGTACCACTCCAGGTGCTTCGACTTCACGAACAGGTTGCCCTTCGTGATGTGCGGGGTGTTGACGAACTGGTAGCCCTCCTGGATGTGCCGCCGCCGCGAGTACTCCTCCATCTCCATGCGCACCAGGGCGCCGCGGGGGTGGAAGACGGGCAGGCCCGAGCCGATCTCGTCGGGGAAGCTGAACAGGTCGAGTTCGGCGCCGAGCCGGCGGTGGTCGCGCTTGACGGCCTCCTCGACGCGGTGCTGGTAGGCCTTCAGGTCGTCCAGCGTCGCCCAGGCGGTGCCGTACACGCGCTGCAGTTGCGGGTTGGCCTGGTTACCGCGCCAGTAGGCGGCCGAGGTGCGGGTGAGGCTGATCGCCTTCAGGTAGCCGGTGTCGGGCAGGTGCGGCCCCTTGCAGAGGTCGCGCCACGCCACCGAGCCGTCCCGGCGGACGTTCTCGTAGACGGTCAATTCGGCGCCGCCGACCTCGCCGGCGGTCTCGGCGTCCTGCGGTTTGCCCTTGAGCCGGACGAGTTCCATCTTGAAGGGCTCGCCGGCGAACTCGGACGCCGCCTCGTCGTCGGCCAGGACGCGGCGCTGGAACGGCTGCCGTTCCCGGACGATCTGCTTGATCTCCTTCTCGATCGCCGTCAGGTCGTCGGGGGTGAACGGCCGCTCCACCTTGAAGTCGTAGTAGAAGCCGTTCTCGATGGCCGGGCCGATGCCGAGCTGGGTGCCGGGGAACACGCGCTGGACCGCCTGCGCCGTGATGTGCGCGGCCGAGTGCCGGATGACGTGCAGGCCCTCGGGGCTGGACGCCTCGACCGGCGCGACCTCGGCGCCGTCCGGCAGCGGGACGCGCAGGTCGCGCACCTCGCCGTCCACGGTCATGGCGACGACGCGGGCGTCCCGGCCGAACAGGTCGAGGCCCGTCGTGCCCGTCTCGACGACCCTCTGCTCGCGCGAATCGGGCTGCACCAGGGTGATGGAGAGGGACACGATCTTTCCTTTCGAGGGACGAACGCCGTCCATTCTGCCGCACCGGGGGCCGCGCCCCCGCCAGCGGCGTCCCGCCTGGGATCAGGCCGTCGGCTGCTCCTTGGGGGTGCGCGGCCACTCGACCGGATCCTCGCGCCCGGGCCGGAACCGCCGCAGCAGCGCGAACGCCAGCAGGCCGCCCACGCAGACCAGCAGGGCGGTCACCTGGTTGGTCCGCAACGGGCCGAGGTAGTAGGAGAAGTCGGTGCGCATCCCCTCGATCACGAACCGGATCGCGCCGTACAGCCCGATGTAGAGGGCGAAGCAGGCGCCGTACCCGAGACGGAACCGCCGGTCGACGGCCAGGATCACGGCCGCGGCCAGCAGGTTCAGCAGCAACTCGTAGAGGAACGTCGGCTCGAACGTCGCGTACTGCTCGAAGCCCGGCGGCCGGTGGGCCAGGTCGATCTCGACGGCCCACGGCGCGGTCGACGGATAGCCGAAGAGTTCCTGGTTGAACCAGTTGCCGAGGCGTCCGATGGCCTGGGCGACGATGATGCCGGGGGCCACGGCGTCCGCGAACGCCCACAGGCGGGCGCCGAAGATCCGGCAGGCGATGGCGGCCCCGATCGCGCCCCCGAGCAGGGAGCCGAACATCGCAATGCCGCCCTCCCAGATCGCGAACGGGTTCAGGGTGCCCGGCCCGAAGTAGTCGCCCCAGTGGGTGAGGACGTGGTAGATGCGGGCGCCCACGAGGCCGGACGGGATCGCGACCAGGACGATGTTCTCCCAGACCTCGGCGGTACCGCCGCGGGCCAGCCACCGGTGCCGGCCGATCAGGAACGCCGCCGCGAACCCGGTCAGCATCGTCAGGGCGTAGATGTGGATCGTGAGCGGCCCGATCTGGAAGCTGTCGATCGGCGGGCTCGGGATCGAGAGGGCGATCATCGGCCACCCCGGACGCCGCGGGCCAGGTCGGCGACGACGCGGCGCAGGCCGGTCAGGTCGCCGGGGTCCCCCGCGTCCTCGGCGGCGATGAGTTCCTTGATGAGGGCCGAACCGACGATCGCGGCGTCCGCGAACGCCGTGACGTCGCGGGCCTGCGCGCCCGTCGAGATGCCCAACCCGACGCCGACGAGGGTGTCGGGGGCGAGGGCGCGCACGCGGCGCACCAGGTCGGGGGCCAGGTCGGAGGAGGCCGAGCGCGTGCCGGTGACGCCCATGACGGCGGTGGCGTAGACCCAGCCGCGGCAGGCCGCCGTGGTGGACACGATGCGCTCGTCCGTCGAACTGGGGGCCACCAGGAAGATGCGGTCGAGGCCGTGGGCGTCCGAGGCGGCGATCCACTCGTCGGCCTCGTCCGGGGTCAGGTCGGGGGTGATCAGCCCGCAGCCGCCGGCGTTGGCGAAGTCGCGCGCGAAGGCGTCCACCCCGTAGCGGTCGACGACGTTCCAGTAGGTCATGGCGACCGCGGGCGTCCCGGTCGCCGCGACGGCCTCGACCGCGCCGAAGACGTCCCGGGTGCGGACGCCGCGCTGCAGCGCCTGCGTGCCCGACCGCTGGATGACCGGGCCGTCGAGCACCGGATCGGAGTACGGCAGGCCGATCTCGACGAGGTCGACGCCGGGGGCGTCCCCGTCGCCGCAGAGCGCCGCCAGCGCCCGGTACGAGGTGGGCACGTCGGGGTAGCCGAGGGTGAGGTAGCCGACGAGGGCGCCGCGGCCCTCGGCCCGCGCCCGCAGCAGCGCCTGGCCGGACTTGCCGTGGTCGGCCATCAGAACCCACCCCCCACGACCGCGTCCGGGGTGCCGTCGAGGCCGAAGTACGTCAGGGCCGTGTCGGTGTCCTTGTCGCCGCGCCCGGAGAGGCAGATGCAGATCGTCGGCCTCAGGTCGGGCTGCTCCTGTGCCAGGCGGCGCCCCAGGCGCAACGCGCCGGCCACCGCGTGGGCGGACTCGATGGCGGGCATGATCCCCTCTTCCCGGGTCAGGAGCCGGAAGCCCTCCATGGCCTCCGCGTCCGTCACCGGCTCGTACGTGGCCCGGCCGGTCGCGGCCAGGTAGGCGTGCTCGGGGCCGACCCCCGGGTAGTCCAGCCCCGCGGAGATCGAGTGCGAGTCGAGGGTCTGCCCGTCGGCGTCCTGCAGGACGTAGGTGCGCATGCCGTGCAGGACGCCGACGCTGCCGCCCGTGATGGACGCCGCGTGCCGCCCCGTCTCGACGCCGTCGCCGGCCGCCTCGTAGCCGCACAGGCGCACTTCGGGGTCGTCGAGGAACGCCGCGAACATGCCCATGGCGTTCGAGCCGCCGCCGACGCAGGCGGCCACGGCGTAGGGCAGCCGGCCGTCGCGGTCCAGGAGTTGGGCGCGCGCCTCGTCGCTGATGACCCGCTGGAAGCCCTTGACGACCTTCGGGAAGGGGTGCGGCCCGGCCACCGAGCCGATCAGGTAGTGCGTGTGGTCGACGGTCGCCACCCACTCGCGCATGGCCTCGTTCATGGCGTCCTTGAGTGTCTGCGAGCCGGACTCGACCGCGATCACCTCGGCGCCCAGCAACTGCATGCGGGCCACGTTGAGGGCCTGCCGGTCGGTGTCGACGCGGCCCATGTAGACGCGGCACTCCAGGCCCAGCAGCGCGGCCGCGGTCGCCGCGGCGACCCCGTGCTGGCCGGCGCCGGTCTCGACGATCACCCGGCTCTTGCCCATCCGCTGCGTCAGCAGCGCCTGCCCGAGCACGTTGTTGATCTTGTGCGAGCCGGTGTGGTTCAAGTCTTCGCGCTTGGCGAGCAGCCGCGCGTTGCCGGCGTGCCGGGACAGCTTCGGCAGTTCGGTGATGGGGCTGGGGCGCCCCGCGTAGTCGCGCTGAAGGCGGGCCAGTTCGGCCACGAAGTCGGGGTCGGCCAGCGCCGCCTCGTAGGCGTGGTCGAGCTGATCGAGCGCGGCGTACAGGGCCTCCGGCACGTACTTGCCGCCGAAGATGTCGTAGTGACCGCGGGCATCGGGCAGTGACACGGGTATCGCTCTCCTCGGGTGCGCGCCACCCCCACGGTGGACGCCGGCGGTGCGGTCAGCCCCTGCGGGCGGCCGTCCCAGCCGCAGTGAAGTCTGCCACGGCCCTGCGAGGCGCCCCCGCCCTGACCAGGGCCTCCCCCACCAGGATGACGTCGGCCCCCGCCGCCGCGACGCGCTCGACGTCGGCGACGCTCAGGATGCCGGACTCGGCCACCTTCACCCGGTCCGCAGGGATCAGGCCGGCGAGCGCCTCGAACTGGGCCAGGTCGACGTCCAGGGTCTGCAGGTTGCGGTTGTTGACGCCGATGAGGGGGGCGCCGGTGGCCACGGCCCGCCGGGTCTCCTCGGCGGTGTGCACCTCGACGAGCGGGGTGAGCAGCAGCCGCCGGCACAGGTCGAGCAGGTGCGCCAGCTGGTCGTCGTCCAGGGCGGCCACGATCAGCAGCGCCAGGTCGGCGCCGGCCACCCGGGCCTCGTAGAGCTGGTAGTCGGTGACGATGAAATCCTTGCGCAGCACCGGGACGCCGACGCTCGACCGCACGGCCACCAGGTCGTCGAGGCTGCCGCCGAAACGCCGCCGCTCGGTGAGCACCGAGATCGCCGCGGCCCCGCCCGCCTCGTACTCGCGGGCCAGCGCCGCCGGATCGGGGATGGGGGCCAACGCCCCCTTGGAGGGACTCGACCGCTTCACCTCGGCGATGACCGCCAGTTCGGGGGCGCGGAACCGCGGCATCGGGTCGCGGGTGGGCGGAAGCTGAGCGACGGCGTCCCGCAGGGCACTCAACGGCAGGGACGCCTGCCGCCCGGCCAGGTCGGCGCGGACGCCGACGATGATGTCGTCGAGGACGCCCACTCAGTGCCCGCCGCCCTGGGGGGCGAGCAGATCTTCACGGGCCCCGTGGCCCAGGCTGCGCAGGACGCCGCCGACGACGACGCTGAGCGCCACGATGGCGAAGCCCACCCCCATGACCGGCCAGGAGATGCCCCCCGGCAGGACGAAGGCGACGCTGGCGACGAGGAACCCGAAGAAGGCGATGATGCTGCCCACCCAGGCCGCCCGCGTGTTGCCGTGGTGCACGAGCGGCAGGTAGGGGCTGCGATCCAACGTCTGACCGTTGTACTCGACGATGTGGCGACCCTGATCGTGGCTCTGCGTCATGTCCTGGTCCTTCCGGCTCGTGGGGGCCGTGCGCCCGACCCCGAGCCTAGCTTCCCGCACCGGTGCCCCGCACTCCAGCCCCGGCGCGGCGGGAGGAACGGCGTCCGGAATCAGGCGTGCAGGCGGCGCAGGCCCGACGCGGCCTGAACGGCGCGCAACGCGGCGAGGGCCTTGTTGCGGGTCTCGGCGTCCTCGTTGGCGGGCACCGAGTCGGCGACGATGCCGGCGCCCGCCTGCACGTAGGCCCGGCCGTCGGCCAGCACCGCGGTGCGGATGGCGATCGCCACGTCGCTGTCCCCCGCGAAGTCGAAGTAGCCCACCACGCCGCCGTACAGGCCGCGGCGGCTCACCTCGAGCCGGTCGATGATCTCCATGGCGCGCACCTTGGGGGCGCCCGACAAGGTGCCGGCGGGGAAGCAGGACAGGGTGGCCTGCAGGGCGGTCGCGTCCGGTTGGAGGGTGCCGACCACGGCCGCCTCCAGGTGCATCACGTGGCTGTAGCGGCGCACCTTCATGAACTCGACGACCTCGACCGTGCCGGGGCGGCAGACGCGGCCCAGGTCGTTGCGTCCCAGGTCGACCAGCATGAGGTGTTCGGCGCGCTCCTTCGGGTCGGCGAGCAGTTCGGTCTCGAGGGCGACGTCCTCGGCCGGGGTGGCGCCGCGGGGGCGGGTGCCGGCGATCGGGCGGGTGACGGCGCGGCCGTTCTCGACCGTGACCAGCGCCTCCGGGCTGGAGCCGACCACGGCGAACCCCTCGAGGCGTAGCAGGTACAGGTAGGGGCTGGGGTTGGCCCGGCGCAGGACGCGGTAGACGTCGAGGGCTTCCGCGGTGCAGGGCACCTCGAACCGCTGCGAGGCCACGATCTGGAACGCCTCGCCGGCCCTGATCTCCTCGACGGCGGCCCGCACCACGGCCTCGAACTCGGCGCTCGTGCGTTGCCGGACGATCGCGGGCGGGGTCGCCGACGCCGACTGGACGGCCACCAGGGGGGCGGCCGGCATGCAGAGGCGGTCCGCCATCGCGTGGAGGCGGGCCACGGCGTCCGCGTGGGCGTCGTCGACGCGGGCGTCCGAGTCGTCGAAGTTGACGGCGTTGGCGATGAGCCACACCTCGCCGGTGTGGTGGTCGAGGACGGCCAGGTCGGTGACCAGCATCATCATCAACTCGGGCAGGTGCAGGTCGTCGGGGGGCGCGTCCGGGAGGTGCTCGAGGCGCCGGACCACGTCGTAGCCCAGGTAGCCGACCATGCCGGACGCCATGGGCGGCAGCCCCGGCTGCCGGGGGGTCTGGAGCAGGCGCAGCGTCTCGGCCAGGACGGCCAGCGGATCGCCCTCCTGCGGCAGGCCCACCACCTCGCGGCCGGGGAACGTCCACGCCGCTCGGCCGTCGCGCTCGGTCAGGGTGGCCGCGGCGTGCACGCCCACGAAGGAGTAGCGGGACCACTGCCCGTTGTCGGCCGACTCGAACAGGAAGGTGCCCGTCCGGTCGCCGCAGAGTTGGTGGTACAGGCCCACGGGGGTGAAGTCGTCGGCGAGCAGGCGCGTGTGGACGGACACCACGCGGCAACCGGCGACGGACGCCTGGGCGCGGAAGCCGTCGAGGTCGGGGCTGATGACGAGGTCGGGGCTGATCACGAGGTCGGTCACGCGCGTCATTGTCGCACCGGCAAGCCGAGAGCCGGTCCTGGTCCGTCTCGGCAACGGCCCTTGCCGGGGGCGGTGTTCGGCAGGATCGCGCCGCTGCGGATCCGCAGCATCCCTTGCCGGAAGCACATTGCGCGGCTCCTGCCGCTGCGGATCCGCAGCACCCCTGATCCGCAGCACCCCTTGCCGGGGGCGCATTGTCTCGCGCACCTCCCGCGCCCCAGCGGTTGCCGGGGCGCGCGCTCGAACGGGGGCGACGAGGACGCCAGGGCGCTGGGCGCGCTCGCTAGGCTGGCGGACATGCGCTACGCCTTGCAGCAACGCCGTGCCTTGTCGGACGCCCTCCTGGAGGTCGGGCCGTCCGCGCCCACGCTCTGCGAGGGCTGGACCGCCCACGACCTCGCCGCGCACTGCTGGGTGCGCGAACACCACCCGCAGGCGCTGCTCGGCATCGCCAGCAAGCGGTTCGAGCACCTGGCCGCGGACGCGATGGAACGGACGAAGCAGCGGTACGGCTTCGTCGAGCTCGCCACCCGCCTGGCCTCGACCCCGCGCACCCCGATCACGCTGGTGCCGGCGCTCGACGAGGCGGTGAACACCACCGAGTTCCTGATCCACACCGAGGACGTCCGCCGCGCCAACGGGCTGCCGAAGCGGCTCCTCGAGCCGGGGCTCGAGCAGGCCCTGTGGCAGCGCCTCGGGCTGATCGGCCGGATGCTGTTCGCCCGCAGCCCCGTCGGCGTGGTGCTCGAGGCGTCCGGCACCGACGACGTCCCCGTGCGCGTCAAGGCGGGCGCGTCGACCGTGACCCTGGTCGGCCGTCCGGAGGAACTGTTGCTGTTCGCGTTCGGCCGCGAGAAGCACGCCGACGTGCGGTTGATCGGCGATCAGCCGTCCGTGGACGCCCTCCTGGCGGCCGAGCGCCGCGACTGAGCGAGGCGTCCGGGCCAGTCCCGGCGCCGGACCGGCAGCCCCCGCCGCGCCCGGAGCACCACCTCCAGGGGACGCTGCAGCAACCGGACGCCGAGGTGGTCGCTGCGCCCCAGCCGCGGCACGAGCAGCGCCTGGGCACCCGCCGCGCGGGCCGCGGCCACGTCCTTGAGCAGTTGGTCGCCCACCACGAGCACCGCGCCGGCGTCGACCGGCTCGTCCGGGGTGGACGCCCGCGCCGCGGCCAGCAGCACCATGTCGGGGGCGGGCTTGCGGTGCCGGCTCGGCTGGTCGCCGGGGCGTCCGGGGTCGACGCAGTCGGCCGGGGTAAACACCTGCGTCACCAGGGGGCCGAACAGGGCGTGCACCTGCGCGACCCGCTCGGCGTAGCAGTTCGAGATGACGTAGGTGCGGTAGCCGGCGTCGCGGAACGACCGCAGGTGCGCGGCGTCCGCCGGGTCGACGGACGGGGCGTGGTAGTCGGTGATCGTGCCGTCGATGTCGAAGCAGAGCGCCCGCACCTCGGGCGCGAGGCGCCGGACGGCGTCCGGGGTCACCGACCGCACGCTCGCGGCCACCAGGTCGGGGGACAATTGCAGCGCGGCCCGCGCGCGATCCAACACCATGGCTGTTGTCTAGCACGCCCGGAGGCCCCGGGTCAGCCGGCGGCGCGGGCGTCCTCGATGGCCCAGTAGACCGCCTCGGGCGTGGCCGGGGCGGGCAGGACGACCTCGCGACCCGGGGGGCCGAAGGCGGCGACTGCGTCCCGGAGCGCCTCGAACGCGCTGAACGCGAGCATGAGCGGCGGTTCGCCCACGGCCTTCGAGCCGTGGATCGAGCCGTCGCCGCCGAACCCGGGCATCAGGCGCACCCGGAACCGCTCGGGGATGTCGAGCAGGCCGGGGATCTTGTAGGTGCTGAACGCCCGGGTGGCGAGGCGGCCGCGGCGGCGGGGATCGTCGGAGGTGTCCCAGAGGAGTTCCTCCTGGGTCAGCCAGCCGACCCCCTGGACGTACGCCCCCTCGATCTGGCCGACGTCGAGCAGCGGCGCCAGCGGGGCGCCGGCGTCGCACACCAGGTCGGCGCTGAGCCAGCGGTAGGCGCCGGTGTCGCCGTCGACCTCGACCTGGGTGACCCCGGCGTCGTAGACGAAGTATTTGAAGGGGGTGCCACGCACCCCGCCGGTGGCGTTCCAGGACAGGCCGGGCGTCGAGTAGAACCCCGAACTCCAGAGTTGGACGCGGCGCACGTAGGCGGCCTCGACCAGTTCGGCCCAGGGCACCGAGCGGCCGCCGCCGGCGACGACGCCGTCGGCGAAGGTGACGCCCGCGGCGTCCGTTTCGAGGAGTTCGGCGGCGACGCCCCGCAGCCGGGCGACGATCTGGGCGCAGGCGTCCTGGACGGCGTAGCCGTTGAGGTCGGCGCCGGTGGACGCCGACGTCGCGGACGAGTTCGGCACCTTGTCGGTGCGGGTGGGCGCCAGACGCACCGACCGCAGCGGGACGCCGAGTTCGTCGGCGGCGACCAGCAGCATCTTGGTGTGCAGCCCCTGCCCCATCTCGGTGCCGCCGTGGCTCACCAGGACGGTGCCGTCGCGGTAGACGTGCACCAGGGCGCCCGCCTGGTTGAGAAAGGTCTGGTTGAACGACACCCCGAACTTGACCGGGGTGACGGCGAGGCCGCGCTTGACGTGGTCGTGGGTGGCGTTGAAGGCGTCCACCTCGCCGCGCAGGCGGGCATAGTCGGAGTCGGCGAGGGCCTGGTCCCACACGGCGGGGATCCGGTCGGCGGCGGTGACCTCCTGCTGGTAGGGGGTCCGCTCGCCGGGGCGGTAGAAGTTGCGCCGCCGCAGGTCGTCGGGGGCCACCCCCAACTGCAGGGCGGCGCGGCCCATGATGTCCTCGATGATGAACATGCCCTGGGGGCCGCCGAAGCCGCGGAACGCCGTCTGCGAGGTCTTGTTCGTGCGGGCCGCCCGGCCGAGCACGTCGGCGTGCGGGATCAGGTAGGCGTTGTCGATGTGGCACAGGGCGCGCGCCACGACGGCCTGGGACAGGTCGGCGCACCAGCCGCCGTCGAGGACGAGGTCGCAGGTGAGGGCGACGATCCTCAGGTCGTCGTCGAACCCGATGCGCCAGTCGGCGCGGCCGGGGTGCCGCTTGCCCGTCAGCGTCGAGTCGGCGGCCCGGTCGAGCCGCACCAGCACCGGACGCCGCGTCAGCACCGACCCCAGCGCGGCGATCGCGGCGACCGGGTCGGCCTGGGTCTCCTTGCCGCCGAACGCCCCGCCCATGCGCAGCGACTCGACGGTCACTTGGTTCAGCGGCATCCCCAACACGGCCGCGACGGCGCCCTGGGTGGACGCCGGCGCCTGCGTCGACGAGTGCACGACCACCTGGCCCTCGGAGTCGACCTCGGCCAGCGCCGCCTGGCACTCGAAGTAGAGATGCTCCTGCCCGCCGAAGTCGGTCCGGCCCGCGAAGACGTGCCGCGCGGACGCCAGCGCACCCGCGGCGTCCCCCGTCACGAGGTGCATCGGCTCGAACAGCCAGGCGTCGGCGGCGATGGCCTCCTCGTAGGTCAGCACGGCCGGCAACGGCTCGTACTCGACCCGCACGGCCAGGGCCCCCTCGATGGCCTGCTGCCGCGTCTCGGCCAGCACCCAACAGACGGCCTGGCCCTCGTGGACGACCTCGGGATGGATCAGCGGTTGGTCGCCGGCGAAGGCGATCTGGTTGGTGCCGGGGATGTCGTCGAGGGTCAGCACCCGGACGACGCCGGGAAGGGCGCGGGCCGCGGCGGCGTCCAGGGCGACGATGTGGGCCCGGGCGAGGGGCGCCTGGACGGGCCAGGCGTGCAGGACGCCGACGCGGCCGGCCGCCAGGTCTTCGGTGTAGTGCACCGTGCCGGTCACGTGGCTGACGGCGTTGTCATGGGCCACGTCGGTGCCCACCACCGACGGTGGGCGCTGGATTGCGTCGCCGTGGTGGGGACCGGGGCGCCGGGCCTCGTCGGGGAGGTGGTCCTCGGTCGGGGCGGGCTCGACGACGGCGGAGTCCCAGTCGCTCTTGTCGACCATGTCAGTTGCCCTCCTCGGCGGCCGGGTTGTCCCGCTGGAACCGCACCAGCGAGGTGGCGAGCATCGCCCGCCGGTAGGCGGCGCTGGCCCGGTGGTCGTCCAGCGGCGTGCCCTCGCCGGCCAGCACCCGGGACGCCGCGTGCGCGGTCTCGGCCGTCCAGGGGCGGCCCGTCAGCGCCTCCTCCGTGGCGTGGGCGCGCAGCGGCGTCGCGGCGACGCCGCCCAGGCCGATCCGGACGCGCTCGACGACCCCATCGGCGACGACCAGGTCGTAGGCCACCGCCACCGACGAGATGTCGTCGTGGCGGCGCTTGGCGATCTTGTGGAACGCGTGCACCGGGCCGGCGGGGCCGACGACGATGCGGACGATCAGCTCGTCGGGGCGCCGCACGCTCGTGCGGTAGCCGGTGAAGTAGTCGCTCAGCGCGACCCGACGTTCCCCGGACGCGTCGGCCAGCACCAGGTCGGCGCCCAGGGCCAGCAGCACCGGCGGTCCGTCGCCGATCGGGGACGCCGTGCCGAGGTTGCCGCCCAGGGTGGCCCGGTTGCGGATCTGGGTGGACGCGAAGAGCGGCACGAGCTCGTCGATGAGCGGCAGGCGACCCTGCAACCTGGCCGGCAGGTCGGCCAGCGGGACCCCGGCCCCGATCTCGACGACGTCCGCGCCGAGGGTGACGCCCGACAGTTCGGGCAGGCCGGCGATGTCCAGGATCAGCTCGGCCGGTTGGTGCAGCAGGCCGATCCCGACGCCGACGTCGGTGCCGCCCGCCAGCACGGTGGCCTCGGGGTGGGCGCGCAGGAAGGCGAGCGCCTCGACCAAGGTGGCGGGCCGCACGAACCGGCCGCCGGGGGTGGTGACGTCGACGGCCGGGCGGGCGGGCACCGGCTCGGCGAGCCGCAGCGCCCAGGCGTCGTCGGCCGCCGGAGTCGGGAGCGCGTGAGCGGCGTCCCGGATCGGCCGGTACCCGGTGCAGCGGCACAGCGTGCCGTCGAGCGCCTCGTCGTCGAACGCGCCGGCGGGGCGTCCGGGCCGGTAATACTCGGCGGCCAACGCCGTCACGAAACCCGACGTGCAGTAGCCGCACTGCGAGCCGCCGCCGGACGCCAGCGCCGCCTGGACGGGATGCAGCGCCGTCGGCGTCCCCAGGCCCTGGCTGGTGAGGATCTCCTGACCGGCCAACTCCGCCGCCGGCACCAGGCACGAGTCCACGGCCGTCCAGCGGGCCGCACCCGCGGCGTCCGGGGTGGCGACGAGCACCGTGCAGGCGCCGCACTCCCCCTCGCCGCACGCCTCCCGGACGCCCGTCCAGCCCAGCGCGCGCAGGCAGTTCAGCAGGCTGGTGCGCGGGTCGGGCAGGTCGAAGGCCTCGTCTCGGCCGTTCACCCGGAACCGGATCTGGTTCGACATGTCCCTCCTGGCTCTCCCCGGGCGGCCTGGACGCCGCTGGCCCCGGTCCGCCGATCCTCGCGCCCGGCGGGGCGGTTGGCAAGGGACGCGGGGCGGACGGGCCCGCGGCGTCCGCCCGCGCAAGGGCCACAATGGGTCCCCATGGACCAGCAGCAGCCCCGCACCGCCACCGTCACCCGGCGCCTCGAGTGGGTGGACACCGACGCCTCCGGCTACCACCACAACTCGTTCATCATGCGCCTGGTCGAGGCGGCCGAGACGCAACTGCTGACCGACGCCGGCATCCTCGAGGAGTACTTCCACTGCGCGCCGCGCGTGCGCCACGAGGTGGACTACACGGGCCGGCTGTCGTTCAGCCAAGAGGTCACCGCGACGCTGGTCTGCGAACGGGTCGGCCGGGCCTCGGTCACCTTCGCCTTCGAGGTGTGGGGCGAGGCGTTCGCCGATCAGCCGCGGCGCCGCGCGGCGTCCGGCAAGGTCGTGGCCGCCCACGTGGCGGCCGGCGACGACCGGGCCACCCCCTGGCCCGAGCATCTCCGGGCGGCCCTGGCGCCGGATCAGCGGCGCGCGTAGAAGCGGCCCAGGAACTCGGCCCGGAAGGCCTCGAAGGCGCCGGCCTCGATCGACGCCCGGATGGCGTCGACGAGCCGCACCGTGAACCGCTCGTTGTGGATGGTCGCCAGGGTCGCGCCCAGCATCTCCTTGGCCTTGAACAGGTGGTGGACGTAGGCCCGCGTGTAGTGCCGGCACGTGAGGCAGTCGCAGCCCTCCTCCAACGGACCCATCGCCCGCCGGTTCGCAGCCGTCGGCAGGTTGTACCGGCCGTCCGCCGTGTAGATCGCGCCGTTGCGGGCCACCCGGGACGGGTTGACGCAGTCGAACGTATCCGCGCCGGCCTCGACGGCGGCGAACAGGTCGTCGGGCTCCGAGATGCCGAGCAGATGGCGGGGCCGGTCCTCGGGCAGTTCCTCGGCGCACCAGCGCACGATCGTGCCCAGGTTCTCCTTCTCCAGGGCGCCGCCGAGGCCGTAGCCGTCGAAGCCGCGCCCGTCGACCTCCAGGGACGCCAGCCCGCGGCACGCGTGGCGGCGCAGATCCTCGTACTGGGCGCCCTGGACGACGCCGAACAGCGCCTGATCAGGCCGATCGGCCCGGGCGCGGGTCAGCTCGCCGTGGGCCCGCAGGCACCGCTCCGCCCACCGGTGGGTGCGCTCGACGGACGCCTCCTGGTAGGCGCGGGCGTCCAGCAGGGTGGTCAACTCGTCGAAGGCGAACATGATGTCGGCGCCCAGCTCGTGCTGCACCCGCATGCTCACCTCCGGGGTGAACCGGTGCAGGTCGCCGTTGAGGAACGACTTGAACGTCACCCCGTCCTCGTCGACGGTCGCCATCCGGTCGCCGGTCCGGGCCATCACGTCGGACGCCGTGACCCCGGCCGTGTCCATGGCCAGCACCTTCTTGAAGCCCACGCCCTGGCTCATCACCTGGAAGCCACCCGAGTCGGTGAACGTCGGGCCGGGCCAGTTCATGAACGCGCCGAGCCCGCCGTGGGCGTCCACCAGGTCGGAGCCGGGCTGCAGGTAGAGGTGGTAGGCGTTCGCCAGGACGGCCTGGGCGCCCAGGCCGGCGACCGTCTCGGGGAGCAGCGACTTGACGGTGGCCTTCGTGCCGACGACGACGAACGCGGGGGTGCGGATCGTGCCGTGCGGCGTCCGGATCACCCCGGTGCGCCCCGGGGCGTGCGGCAGCCGGGTGCCGACCGTGAAGTCGAAACCGGGGCGATCGCCCACGTCAGAGCTTGCCGGCCAGCGTCAGTTGCTCGATGGCATGCAGCTGCGCCAGGGCCACCACCCCGGCCGTGGACGTGCGCAGCACGCCCTCGCTGATCCGCACCGGGACGCCGCCGGCGGCGGTCAGCTCGTCGAGTTCCTCGGGGGCGATGCCGCCTTCGGGGCCGACCACGATCATCACGTCGCCGCTGTCGGGCAGCGTCAACTCGGGGAGCTTCACGGACGCCGACTCGTGCAGGATCAGCGTCAGGGCCGTCTCGGGGATGCGCAGGGCCAGCTCGCGGGTCGACATGGGTACCGTGACCACCGGGACGCGGAAGCGCCGCGACTGCTTCGTGGCCTCGCGCGCGGAGGCGCGCCAGCGGGCCAGGTGCCGCTCGGCCCGGTCCGGCACCCACTTGACGATCGAACGGGCGGCCTGCCACGGGACGACCTCGTCGACGCCGATCTCGGTGAGGACCTCGACGGCCAGTTCGGCCCGGTCGCCCTTGGCGAGGGCCTGGGCGGCGACGAAACGGACGGCGTCCGTCGGCGTGTGCAGCACCTCGTCGACGCGCATCGTCAGGCTGGCCTTGTCGACCGTCAGCACCGGGCCGCGCACCGCCGTGCCGACCCCGTCGGCAAGCAGGACGGTCTCGCCGACCCGGAGGCGGCGCACCGCCACAGCGTGCCGGCCCTCGTCGCCCGCCAGGGCGACCTCGTCGCCGGGGCGCGGGTCGTCGAGTTCGGCGAGGAACAGCGCGTCAGTCATGGTCGGACCCTCATCCTGTGAACGCGTCCTTGATGCGATCGAAGACGCCCTTGCGTGCGCGGTCGACCGAGACCTCGGGCCGGGTCTCCCCCCGCAGCTCCGCCAACTGGCGGAGCAGGTCGCGCTGGGTCTCGTCGAGGTGCTTGGGCGTCTGCACCAGAAGCGTAACGCCCAGATCGCCCCGGCCACCGCCGCGCAGCCGCGGCACGCCGCGGCCCGTCACGACGAGCCGGGTGCCCGACTGGACGCCCGCCGGCACGTGGACCCGCACGTGGGCGTCCTCGGGGGTGACGCCGTCGCGCTCGGCCTCGAGGGTGGCCAGGTCGACGTCGGTGCCGAGGGCGGCCGCCGTCATGGGCAGCCGGACGACCATCTCGAGGTCGTCCCCCTGCCGCTTGAAGGTCTCGTGGGGCAACACGGTGATCTCGACGTACAGGTCGCCGGCCGGGCCGCCGCCCGGGCCGACCTCGCCCTGGGAGTCGAGGTGCACCCGGTTGCCGGTGGAGACGCCCGGCGGGATCTTCACGTTGATCGTCCGCGTGGACCGGACGCGGCCCTCACCCGAGCACTCCCCGCAGGGGTGCTGGATGATCGTGCCGAAGCCGCGGCAGTTCGGGCACGGCTGGACGGTGCGGATGTCGCCCAGGAAGCTGCGCTGCACCGTGGTCACGTCGCCCTGGCCGTGGCACGTGGTGCACTGGGCCGGCGGGGCGCCGTCCTGGCTGCCCGAGCCATGACACGACGGGCAGATCACCGCGGTGTCGACGGTGATGGGCTTGGTGGCCCCGAAGGACGCCTCGGCCAGCGACAGCGCGAGCCGCACGAGGGCGTCCTGGCCCCGGCGGACGCGGGAGCGCGGGCCGCGCGACGACGACTGGCCGAACATCGCGCCGAACAGGTCGCCCATGTCGAACGACCCCCCGCCGGGGAACCCGAAGCCGCCCATGCCGCCCGCGCCCGACCCCAGGGGGTCGCCGCCCCGGTCGTAGACCGACCGCTTCTGCGGGTCGTGGAGGACCTCGTAGGCCTCCTGGATCTGCTTGAACTTCTCGGCGGCGTCGGGGGCGTCCGACACGTCGGGATGGTGCTTCATGGCGAGCTTGCGATAGGCCTTCTTCACCTGATCGGCGGTGGCGTCGCGGGACACGCCCAGGGTCTCGTAGTAGTCAGCGCTCAACGCATCATCCTTCTGCCAGGAACCGGCCGACGTACCGTGCGACGGCCCGCACGGAGGCCATGGTGGAGGGGTAGTCCATCCGGGTGGGACCCACGATCCCGAGGGTCGCCCACACGTCGGCGTCCAGACCATACGCCGCAGCGACCACGGACGTCGACTGGAGCGGCTCGTACGGGTTCTCGTGGCCGATGCGGACGGTGACCTCGGCGGACGCCGCCGCCTCGCCCAGGAGGCGCAGCAGGACGACCTGCTCCTCCAATGCCTCGAGGACGGGCTTGACGGTGGTCTCGAACTGGTCGCCGAACCGGGTCAGGTTGGGGACGCCCCCGACGATGACGCGCGCGGACGGGTCGGCGGTCATCATCTCGAGCAAGGTGGCCACGACCACGTCGGCCGGGCCGGCCAGCGCGGGCGGCAACGCGGCGAGCAGCCCGTCGAGGCGGTCCACGGCCTGGGTCGGGGTGAGCCCGACGAGGGCGGCGTTGAGCCGGGTGCGCAGGTCGTCGAGGGCCGCTTCGGCGGCGCCGACCAACTCGATCGGACGCTGCTCGATGCGGCCCGAACTGCTGACGACGATGACGAGGGCGCGCTCGTCGGAGAGCTGCACCACCTCGACGTGCCGGATGGTCGCCCGGGAGACCAGCGGGTACTGGACGATGGCGACCTGCTGGGTCAGCTGGGCCAGCAGGCGCACGGTGCGGCGGACGACGTCGTCGAGGTCGAGCGCGCCGGTCATGAACGTGGAGATGGCCCGCTTCTCGGCGGCGGTGAGCGGCTTGACCTGCGCGAGCCGGTCGACGAACAGGCGGTACCCCTTGTCGGTGGGGATCCGGCCGGCGCTGGTGTGCGGCTGCGTGATGTAGCCCTCCTCCTCCAGCACCGCCATGTCGTTGCGGACGGTGGCCGGGGAGACCTGCAGGTTGTGCCGCTCGACCAGGGCGCGGGAGCCGACGGGCTCGCGGGAACTCACGTAGTCGGTGACGATGGCCCGCAGAATCTCGAGCTTACGATCGTCCATCCGGGTCACCTCCTGGCAGCGGGGCGTGCGGGAGCGCTGGCACTCGCCGACGCCGAGTGCCAGCTTACCCCGTCGGGCCGCCCGTGGCCGGTCGCTAGGCTCGCGCCCGTGGAGTTCATCCTGACGGACTTCGTGCCCGTCGGCGCGCGGGCCTGGCGGGCGGTGGCCGAGCCGGCCACGGTCACCATCGGCCTCGTCGCCGGGGACGCGGGCTGCCTCGTCGTCGACACCGGGTCCTCGCCCGCCCAGGGGCGCGCGATCCGGGCGGCGGCCGCGACGACGGCCGGCGTGCCCGTGGTGGCGGCCCTGGCCACCCACCACCACTACGACCACCTGTTCGGATTGGCGGCCTTCGCCGACGTGGCCACCCACGGGCACGCGAGCCTCGCGGCGTCCCTCGCGGCGCACGCCGGGCTGGCCCGCGAATGCGCCGACCTCGGCATCGCCGCCGCCGACGTCGTGCTGCCGGGACGCCCCTTCCGGCGGGGCGTGGACGTCGACCTGGGCGGCCGCACCGTCCGGATCGAGCACCTCGGGCCCGCGCACACCCCCGGGGACGCCGTGGTGGTCGTCGCGGACGCCGACCTGGTCTTCGTCGGGGACCTCGTCGAGGAGGCGGGCGACCCCTCGATCGAACCCGAGACCACGCTCGGGGGCTGGGTGCGGGCCCTGGACCGACTGCTGGCCCTCGCCGGGCCCGGCACGACGATCGTGCCGGGCCATGGGCGTCCGGTGGACCGGGCCTTCGTCGCTGAGCAGCGGGCCTGGCTGCAACGGGCGGCGCGGGGCGCCGGCTGACGGGCCGGGGTCAGACCGCCGACCGGTCGACCCCGAGGGCGCCGTTGATGATGCCGCTGACGAGGCTGATGATGAGGGAGGCGATGGCGGCGGGCAGCCAGCCGTCCACGTAGAAGCCGAACCCGAGGTTCTGGGCGACCCAGGCCGCCAGCAGCAGCATGCCGGCGTTCACGACCACCAGGAACAGCCCGAACGTCAGCAGGATCAGGCAGCCCGTCAGCCCCATGACGAGGGGCTTCACGAAGGCGTTGATGAGGCCCATGACGGCCGCGACCACGAGCAGGGTGAAGATGCGGGCCTCCGTCGTGGGACCCTGCACCGACACCCCCGGGACGAGGAACGCGGCCACGGCCACGGCGACGGCGATGCCGAAGACCCGGAGCACCAGTTTCATGCCGCCCAGCCTGCCCGGACGCCGCCCGCCCGGCATCGTGGACACCCCCGGCCCTGCCCGCAGGCGGGGGGCCGTCAGACCCGCAGCACGGTCAGACCCGCAGCACGTCGGGTCCGCGTTGCGTCAGCCGGTCGGCGGTCTCGTCGTCGAGCCCGGTGTCGGTGACGATCACGTCGAACTGGTCGACGTCGCCGAACTTGCAGAAGTGGACCGCGCCGAGCTTCGAATGGTCGGTGAGCAGCACCACGCGGCGCGACGCGGCGATCATGGCCGCCTTCGTGTTCGCCTCGTCCAGGTTCGGCGTGGTGAGGCCGTTCTCGACCGTGAGCCCGTTCGTGCCGATGAAGGCGACGTCGATCACCAGGTCGGCCAGCGCCGCGGACGCCCAACGCCCGACCGCCGCCGCCGTCTGGCTGCGCACCCGACCGCCCAGCAGGTAGAAGTCGACCTTCGGCAGGGCCGCGAGCAACGCGGCCGCCGGGACGGAGTTGGTGACCACGGTCAGCGCCCGGTCCGGGGGCAGCAGCCGGGCCAGCGCCATCGTGGTGGTGCCGGCGTCCAGCAGCACCGACCCGCCGTCCGGCAGCAGATCGCGGGCGGCCCGCCCGATGCGCTCCTTCTCGGCGGCGAACCGCTCCCCGCGCACCGACAGCGTCGGCTCGTAGCCCAACCGCTCGACGTGGATCGCGCCGCCGTGCACCCGCCGGACCAGCCCCTGCCGGACGAGCTTGGTGAGGTCGCGGCGGATCGTCTCGGTGGTCACGTCGAGTTCTTCGGCCAGCGTGGTGACCTCGACGCGTCCCCTGGTGGCCACGAGTTCGAGGATGCGGGCGTGCCGTTCTTGGGGGTACAGCTTGGTGTCCTCCGAGAAGGCGTCAGTGGCCATGGCGTCACTCTACTCACAACCCACACGTTCGTAACCAACCGGGCATGGTTATATGACCGGACGCCGCGGGCGCCGCCCTCAGCCCCCGGCCAGCACCCGCTCGGTGACCAGCGCGGCGTCGGCCCGGCGCCACAACTCCTCCGACGAGGCCGACATCAGCACCGGGCCCCGCACCCCGGGGCGCCACGGCGTCCCGGGATGGACGGCGACGAAGCCGCCCAACTCGGCGACCATCAGGGCGGCCGGCGCGTGGTCCCAGGCGAGGCCGTGCCGGAACGCCACCAGGTCGAGGTCGCCCACCAGCAGCCGCGGGTAGTCGATCGCGCAACTGCGCGACGAGGGCCGCAGGTCGAAGCCGGGCACCGGGTCGCGCCGGAGCCGCCGGGGGACGCCGCCGCGGACCGGGTCGGGCGGGCCGGGCAGCGGGGGCAGCGATGCGCCGTTCAACTCGACGCCGGCCCCGTGCTCGGCGACGAACATCCGGTCGTGGACGGGCTGCCAGATCCACCCACGGACGACCGCGCCGTGCCGGGTCTCCGCGACCATGACGCCGAAGTCGGCGCACCCCCGCGCGAAGTTGGCGGTTCCGTCGACGGGGTCGATGACCCAGGCGTGCTCGGCGTCCGGCACCTCGGTGACGAGGTGCGGGTCGGCGAAGGTGGCCTCCTCGCCGACGACCAGGGCGCCCGGATGGGCGGCGGCCAGGACGGCGGCCAGCTCCAACTCCGCCTCGCGGTCGGCGATCGTCACCAGGTCGCCGGGCGCCTTGGCGACGACCTGGTCCGGCGTCAGGTGGCGGAACCGCGGCAGGATGAGCCGGGAGGCGACGTCCCGGATGAGCGCGGTCACGGCGTCCGTCTGCATGTCAGCCCTCACGGTCGAGGTGGTCCTCCGTGACGAAGTCGATCAGCCGCTCGACTTCGGTGAGGAGGCGCTGGTCGAGATCGCGCCAGCCGCCGACCTGCCGCAGGATGTGCTGCCAGGCACGGGCCGTATCGGCCTGGGTGGCGTGCGGCCAGCCGAGCGCCGCGCACACGCCCTTCTTCCAGTCCTGGCCCTTCGGGACCGTCGGCCAGGCCCGCAGGCCCAGGCGCTCGGGCTTCACGGTCTCCCAGATGTCGATGTAGGAGTGCCCCGTGACGAGCACGTACGGCCCGGTCACCTGCGCGACGATGCGGGCCTCCTTGGTGCCGGGCACCAGGTGGTCGACGAGGACGCCGAGGCGGCGGCCCCGCTCGGGCGCGAACTCCCGCACGATCGCGGGCAGATCGTCGATGCCGCCCAGATACTCGACCACCACGCCGACGTGCCGCAGGTCGGAGCCCCACACCTTCTCGACGAGTTCGGCGTCGTGGCGTCCCTCGACGTAGATGCGGCTCGGCAGGGCGACCTTGGCGGCCTCGGTCGGCCCCACGCGCGAGCCGGACGCCGTGTGCGTCCGGTTGTACTCCTGGGCCTTGTCGCGGGCGGTCTGGGCGCGGACGGGTGGCCTCAGGTCGACGGGCGCGCCGTCGAGCCAGAAGTTCGGCCCGAACGGGAAACTGCGGCGCTTGCCCAAGCGATCCTCGAGGACGACGAGGCCGTTCTCCCAACCGACGACGGCGCCGACGAACCCCGAGGTGGGCTCCTCCAGCACCAGGTCCCGCTCGACCGGGGTCGGGACGGCGGTGCGGCGTCCCGCCTGCTGCCAGCCCTTGGCGAGCACGTCCGATGAGTAGCGATCCACCCTGGCACCTTAGAGCAGGGACGCCGCGGGGCCCGGGAGGCGGTGGGCGTCCAAGAACGGGTCGACCACGGCGTGGAAGGCGGCGGGGGCGTCTCGGCGCACGTTGTGGCCGACGCCCGGCAGGACGACGACGCGGACGTTGGGGTTGGCGACGGTGCCGGGGTCGGGGGCGCGGCGGCCGTCCTCGGGGGCGATCAGCAACGTCGGGACGGCGACGCGGGCCAGGCGGGCGTCCCGGTCGGGGTCGCCGAGGTAGAGGCCGCGGCGGATCAGCCGGCGGTCGACCTGGGTCTTGGACGCCGCCCAGCCGTCGATCTCGGCGGGGCTCCAGGTCGACTCGACGCGCTGGCGGGCGCGTTCGGCCGCGGCGTCCTCGGGGGTGGTGAAGCGGTCGAGGAGGTCCTCCTGGGCCTCGCTGAACTCGGCGCTCGGCGTCCAGGAGCCGCTGGGGCGGGCGGGGTCCTCGAGGACGAGGGCGCGGACGAGCGCGGGCTCGGTGGTGGCGGCGCGCAGGGCGAGCAGGCCGCCGAGGGAGTGCCCGACGACGATCGGGGGTGCGGGCTGGGCGCGCAGGACGCCGAGCAGGTCGGCCAGCCACACGTCGGGGGTGCGGGCAAGGTCGCTCAGGGTGAACCGCGGGGAGGTGCCGTGGCCGCGCAGGTCGAGGGCCAGCACGTGCCAGTGGACGCCCCAGCGCTCGACGGCGTCCGGCCAGGACGCCGCCGACTCGGTCAGCCCGTGGACCAGCAGCAGCGTCGGCCGGCCGGGGGTGCCGGACGAGTGCACCACGATCGGTTCCACGGTGGCGACGATAGCTCGCCACCGGGGGCCCTCGGGGGCGTCAGTCCAGCAGGTCGCGGATCACTCCGTCCGCGAGGAGGCGTCCGCGCAGGGTGAGCCCGAGGCGTCCGGACGCCTCGACGGCCAGGCCGTCGGCGACGAACGCGGGCACCCGGGCGCGCTCAGCGTCCGTGAGCACGTCGAGGGGCAGCCCGGCGCGCAGGCGCAGTTCCAGCAGCACGCGCTCGACGCGACGCTCGGACGCCGTGAGGGTCTCCCGGCCGGCCGCCGGCGAGCGGCCCGCCGCGAGGCGTTCGGCGTAGCGGCGGGGGTGCTGGACGTTCCACCAGCGCACGCCGCCGACGTGGCTGTGGGCCCCCGGGCCGAACCCCCACCAGGCGTCGCCGCGCCAGTAGGACAGGTTGTGCCGGCATGCGTGGCCGGGCCGCGCCCAGTTCGACACCTCATACCACCCGTAGCCGGCCGCGGTCAGCGCCTCGTCGGCGGCGACGTAGAGGTCGGCGTGCAGGTCCTCGTCGGGGGCGGCCACCTCGCCACGCCGGACGCGGCGGGCCAGCGGCGTCCCGTCTTCGACGATGAGGGAGTAGGCGGAGACGTGGTCGGGGGCGACCGTCAGGGCGGCGTCCAGGGTGCGGCGCCAGTCGTCGAGGGACTCCCCCGGCGTCCCGTAGATGAGGTCGAGCGAGACCGAGCGGAAGCCGGCGTCGCGCGCCCAGCCGACGGCCTCCAGCGCGCGGCCCGGGGTGTGGGTGCGGTCGAGGACGGCCAGCACGTGCGGCACGGCCGACTGCATCCCGAAGGAGATGCGGGTGAACCCCGCCGCGACCAGGGCGGACAGCGACCCCGGCGTCACCGAGTCGGGGTTCGCCTCGGTGGTCACCTCGGCGTCTGGGGCGAGGCCGAACGCGTCGCGGAGGCGTCCGAGCAGGCCGCCGAGCTCGTCAGGGGCCAGCAGCGTCGGGGTGCCGCCGCCGACGAAGACGGTGTCCAGGACGGGGGCCCCGGGGAGGGTGCCGTGGGCGAGGCGAACCTCGGCCGCCACGGCGTCCAGGTAGGCGTCGCGGGACGTGCCCGGCGCCCCGCCCAGGTCGGCGGCGGTGTAGGTGTTGAAGTCGCAGTACCCGCAGCGCGAGGCGCAGAACGGCACGTGCACGTAGGCGGCCAGGGGGCGTCCGGGCAGTTCGGCGAGGGCGGACGCCGGCAGCGCCCCGTCCGCGGGCGCCGGGTCGCCGTCGGGCAGGGTGGAGGGGGTCATCCGGCCGCGGGCTCCTCGCCGGGCAGGGCGAATGGGAGCTTCAGCCCGTCCAGGGCGTGCCGGCAGGGGCAGTCGGCGGACGCCGCGGCGTCCGGCAGGGCGGCGACGGTACGCAGCAGCAGCGCCTTGAGCCGCTCGACGTTGTCGGCGAACACCTTCAGGACGTCGGTGTGGGTGACGCCCGCCTCGCCCTCGAGGCCGGCGTCGGCGTCCGTGACGGCGCAGACGGTCGAGTAGCAGAGCGCCAGTTCGCGGGCGATGGCCGCCTCGGGCATGCCGGTCATGCCGACGACCGACCAGCCGGCCGCGGCGTGCCAGCGCGACTCGGCGCGCGTCGAGAACCGGGGGCCGTTGATGACGACGAGCGTCCCGCCGTCGACCAGGGGGGCCTGTTCGGACGCCGACGCGAGCAGCGCCGCCCGCCCGGTCGGGCAGTACGGGTCGGCGAACGCCACGTGCACGACCGGTCCGATGTCGCCGTAGACGGTGTGCTCGCGGCCCCAGGTGCGGTCGACGACCTGGTCGGGCACGACGAACGCGCCCGGGCCCAGGTGGGGCTGGAGCGCGCCCACCGCGGCGGGCGCCAGCACCTGCCGGACGCCGACCGACCGCAACGCCCACAGGTTGGCCCGGTAGTTCACCCGGTGCGGCGGGATCTGGTGATGCTCGCCGTGGCGCGGCAGGAATGCGACGCGGCGTCCGGCGACCTCACCGAGGGTCAGCGGGGCGGACGCGGCACCGAACGGGGTCGTCACCTCGACCCGCTCCGCCTCGGTGAAGAACGAGTAGAACCCGGAGCCGCCGATGATGCCGATGTCCGCTGTGGTCATGGGCCCACCCTACGGTCGCGACACGACCCCTCAGGTTCGCCACGAATCCCCGGCCTATAGACCGGGCGTTCGTCGCGAACCTGAGGCGTGGTCGGCGGACGGCTAGCGTGAGTGCCGTGACAGACCTCGCCGACCTCTCCGACCTCGCCGCGACGCTGCTCGGCCTCACCGGCGTCCGAGCCGTGTTCCTGGGGGGGTCGCGCGCGGCGGGCACGGGGGACGCGGCGTCCGACACGGACGTGTACGCCCTGCACCGGGGCCCGCTGCCCGACGCGGCCGCGCGAGCCGCGGCGCTGGCGCCGCTGGCGGACGGCGGGGTGGTCCGCGAGGAGACCGCCTGGGGCGTCGAGGACCACCTGCACGCCGGCGGCGGCCTGATCGAGATCGTCCACCTGGACGCCGACGCGCTCGGCCTGGACGCCTTCTACGACCCCGGCGTCGACCCGACCGGGTACACCACCGCGTTCCTGCACACGTTGGCCGGCGGCGTCCCGCTCGCGGACCCGCACGGCGACCTGGCGGCGATCCAGGGCCGGTTGGCGACCTACCCCGAGGCCACCCGCGCCCGACTCCTGGCGCAACTGCCCCGCGAACTGGCCGAGTACGCCGCCACCCTGACCAAGGCGCAGACGCGCGGCGACTGGACGGGGGTCACCAACCGCCGCGCCGCCTTCCAGGCCGCCTGGTTCGACCTGCTGTTCGCGGTCAACCGCCGCTACCACCCCGGCGAGAAGCGGCTGCTCGCCCACCTGGAGCGCTGCCCGGTCACGGTGCCGGACGCGGGCGTCCGCTGGACCCGGGTGAGCCTCGCCGCCGCCGACGACCCGGCGCTGCCCCGCGACCTGGCGGCGCTGGCGGCCGACCTCGTCCGGGTCGCGACCTCGCCATGAGCCTGGCCGTCGCCCTGGCCGGCTTCGCCTGCTGCGCGGCCGTGATCTTCGTGGCGGGCCGCCAGTTGGGCCGCTACGGGCAGATCATCGCGGACGTCACGGGCCTCGGCGGGGCCTGGATCGGACTGATCCTGCTGGCGACCGTCACGTCGCTGCCCGAACTCATGGTGGGGCTGAGTTCGTCGGCGCTCGTGGGCTCGGCCGACCTCGCGGTGGGCGACGTCCTGGGCAGTTGCGCGTTCAACCTGTTCATCCTCGCCGCACTGGACGCCGTCGTCCCCCGCCGCCGGCCCCTGTTCGGCACCGCCTCAGGCGCCCACGTGCTGGCCGCCGCCCTCCAGATCGTCGGGCTGGTCCTGGTGGCCCTGAGCATCCTGTACCCGGCCGGCTTCCGCCTCACGCCCTGGATCGGGCTGTCCTCGGTCCTGCTGGCCGGCGGGTACTTCCTCGCCGTCCGCCTCCTGTATCACCAGGCCCAGCGCGGACGCGGCAACCAGGACCCGCTGCCCGCCTTCGCCGGCGGCGAGGAGGCGCTGGGCGGGCGGACGCTGCGCCAGGTGGGCCTACGCTTCGCCGCGTTCGCCGTCGTCATCGTGGCGGCGGCCACCGCGCTGCCCCCCTTCGCCCGGGGCATCGCCGCCGCGGCCGGCCTGACCGAGTCGTTCGTCGGCACCTTCTTCCTGGCGGCCAGCACCTCGCTGCCCGAACTCGCGGTGTCGTTCGCCGCGGTGCGCCGAGGGTCCGTCGATCTCGCCGTCGGCAACCTGCTCGGCTCCAACCTCTTCAACCTGTTGATCCTGGCCGTGGACGACCTCGCCTACCAGGGCGGGCCCCTCCTGCAGGACGCCTCGGGCGTCCACCTGGTCTCGGTGCTGGCCACGATCCTCATGTCGGCGATCGTCATCATCGGGCTCAGCTACCAGATGCCGGGCAAGCGGCTGTTCCTGGCCTGGGACGCCGCGCTGATCCTGCTCGTGTACGCGGCCAACCTCGGCTTTCAGCTCGCCCTGTAGCCGACGGACCGCCCGCGGGACGCCTGGCACACTGGACGCCATGACCGCCCTCCCCACGCTGCCGCGGCGCGGCGAGCCCTTCACCGTGCAGGCGGCCGCCCTCGTCATGGCCGGCTGGCTGGCGGTGCTGTGGGGGCTGGAGTTGGTCGACACCGTGACCGGGTCGTCGCTGGAATCCTTCGGCGTCACCCCCCGCGTCCCGGGCGAACTGCCGCAGATCTACACCGCGCCCCTGCTGCACGGCGACTGGGGCCACCTGATCGGCAACTCGGTGCCGTTCTTCGTGCTCGGCACGGTGATCCTTGTGTCGAGCCTGCGGCGCTGGCTGGTGTCGACGTTCGTGTCCGTGACGACCTCCGGGCTGTCGATCTGGCTGCTGTCGCCGCCCGACAGCGTGACGATCGGGGCGTCCGGGCTGATCTTCGGCTGGTTGACCTACCTGGTGACCCGCGGCATCTTCAGCCGGGACGCCCGCCAGATCCTGCTCGCCGTCGTCGTCTTCTTCGTCTACGGCGGCATCCTGTGGGGCGTCCTGCCCACGGCGGCGCACGTCTCGTGGCAGGCGCACCTCGGCGGCGCGGCCGGTGGCGTCGGGGCGGCGTGGCTCCTGCACAGCACGTCCGAACGCCGCCGACGCCTGGGCCGGCCGCGCGGCCGCTGAGCGTCAGCGGTTGGCGTCCACGACCCGGACGAGGCCGCCCAGGTTGCTGACCTTCTGCAGGTCCAGCTTGGTGCCGTTGAGCTTGAACGTCGGGGTGGCGTTGACGCCGGCCGCCAGCGACAGGTCGTTGGCGTCGGTCACGTTCTGGGCGTGCTTCCCGGACGCCACGCACGTCGACCACGCGGCCACGTCGAGCCCAGCCGTCTTGGCCAGGGTGGCGAGTTGCGCGTCCGTCCAGCCGTCGCCCTCGGTGGCGGGGTGGTTGGCCGGCGCGAACAGGGTGCCGTGCCAGGCGGCGAACTTCCCCTGGTCGTGCGCGCAGAAGCCGCCGGCCGCGGCCCGCACCGACGAGTCGTTGCGCAGCATCTGGTCGAGGAACGACATCATGTGGTACCGCACCTCGATCCGCCCGTCGGCCAGGAGGGCGTCCACCTGGGGGCCGAAGATCTTCTCGACGCTCGTGCAGGCGGGGCACTGGAAGTCCTCGTAGATGTCGAGCACCGGCAGCCCCTGGCCGGGAGTGCCGAGCACGATCGCGCCGCGGGGGGCGGCGCCGGCGTCCGCCGGCGTCCCCGTCTTGATCATCTGCAGCGCCGTCGGCGTCGGCGCGGTCGTCGCCGCGGTCGTGGTGGCCTGGACGGGCGGCGTCGTCGCCGCCGGGGCCAGCCCCGGCCGGGCCAGGGCGAACGCGGCGAGCGCCACGGCCACCAGCGCCAACGCGGCCGACGCGCCGGCCAGGGCCCGGACGGACCCCAGGCGCCGCTCCAGCCGGGCGAGGGCGTCCGCCGGCGTTTCGGGGGCCTGCGGGGGGCGTGCGGTCATGGCGGTCTCCTGTGGTCCTACTTGGTCTCGCGGGCCTCACCGGTGGAGAGGGCGGCCACGAACGCCTCCTGGGGCACCTCGACCCGGCCGACCATCTTCATCCGCTTCTTGCCCTCCTTCTGCTTCTCCAGCAGTTTGCGCTTGCGGCTGATGTCGCCGCCGTAGCACTTCGCGAGCACGTCCTTGCGCATCGCCCGCACGGTCTCCCGGGCGATGACCCGGGCGCCGATCGCGGCCTGGATCGGCACCTCGAACTGCTGCCGCGGGATCAACTCCTTGAGCTTCTTCGCCATCGCCAGCCCGTAGGCGTACGAGGCGTCCTTGTGCACGATCGAACTGAAGGCGTCCACCGGCTCGCCGTGCAGCAGGATGTCCACCTTGACGAGGTCGGACGCCTGCTCGCCCGCCTGGTCGTAGTCCAGACTGGCGTAGCCCTTGGTGCGGGACTTGAGCGCGTCGAAGAAGTCGAACACGATCTCGGCCAGCGGCAGGGTGTACCGGATCTCCACCCGGTCCTCGGACAGGTAGTCCATGCCGGTCTGGACGCCGCGCCGCGACTGGCACAGCTCCATCACGGTGCCGATGAAGTCGGCCGGGGTCAGGATCGTCGCCCGGACCACCGGCTCCCACACCTCGGCGACCTTGCCCTCGGGGTACTCGCTGGGGTTGGTGACGGTGTGCTCGGTGGCGTCCTCCATCACGACGCGGTAGACCACGTTCGGGGCCGTCGAGATGAGGTCGAGGCGGAACTCGCGCTCCAGCCGCTCGCGCACGATCTCCATGTGCAGCAGGCCCAGGAAGCCGACCCGGAAGCCGAAGCCGAGCGCCCCGGACGTCTCGGGCTCGAAGGTGAGGGCGGCGTCGTTCAGCTGCAGCTTCTCCAGAGCCTCGCGCAACTCGGGGAAATCGGCGCCGTCGATCGGGTAGACGCCGGCGTACACCATGGGGTTCGGGTGCCGGTAGCCGGCGAGGGCCCGCGTGGCGGGGCGGGTGGAGAGGCTGACGGTGTCCCCGACGCGGCTCTGCCGCACGTCCTTCACACCCGTGATGAGGTAGCCGACCTCGCCGACGCCCAGGCCGCGGGACTCGACGGGTTCGGGGCTGATGACGCCGATCTCGAGCACCTCGTGGGTGGCCTTGGTGCTCATCATCAGGATCCGCTCGCGGTGCCGCAGGTGGCCGTCCACGACCCGCACGTAGGTGACGACGCCGCGGTAGGTGTCGTACACGGAATCGAAGATGAGGGCGCGCGCGGGGGCGGCCGGGTCGCCGGTCGGCGCGGGGATCTGGGCGACGATGGCGTCCAGCAACTCCCGGACGCCCTCCCCCGTCTTGGCGCTGACCCGGAACACGTCCTCGGGCTCGCAGCCGATCAGGTGGGCGAGTTCGGCCGCGTACTTCTCGGGCTGGGCGCTCGGCAGGTCGATCTTGTTGAGCACCGGGATGATGTGCAGGTCGGCGCCCATGGCCAGGTAGAGGTTGGCGAGCGTCTGCGCCTCGATGCCCTGGGCGGCGTCCACGAGCAGGACGGCCCCCTCGCAGGCCGCCAACGACCGGGACACCTCGTAGGTGAAGTCGACGTGCCCGGGCGTGTCGATCATGTTCAGCACGTAGTCGCCGGCGGCCGGGACGCCCTCGGCGCCGGCCGCACCCGCGGCGTCCACGTGCCAGGGCAGGCGGACCGCCTGGCTCTTGATGGTGATGCCGCGTTCGCGCTCGATGTCCATGCGGTCGAGGTACTGCGCGCGCATCGAGCGGTCGTCGACGACGCCGGTGAGCTGCAGCATGCGGTCGGCCAGGGTGGACTTGCCGTGGTCGATGTGCGCGATGATGCAGAAGTTCCTGATGATCTCAGGAGCGGTGTGACCGGGCTTCGGAGAGCTCAATTCAACTACCTCGGACGTCGTCGGATGAGACGAGGCATCTTCTCACGGCCGCCCACGGGTCGCGAACGCGGGGCCCGCCGGGGGCGTCCCGTGATTTGAGGCACCGCCGCGGCCGCTGGTAGGGTGTCCAATCGCGTCCGTCGTGGGCGCACCTCGAATGTCGACTCGAACCGAAGGCACTCTCAGTGGCGAACATCAAGTCCCAGAAGAAGCGGATCCTCACCAACGAAAAGGCGCGTCTGCGCAACAAGGCCGTGAAGTCCGCCCTGCGCACGCACGTGCGCAAGTTCCGGGAGGCCGCCGCGGCCGGCGATGCCGAGAAGGCCCAGGAGTACGCGCGCGTCGCCTGCCGGGCGCTCGACAAGGCCGCCACCAAGGGCGTCATCCACGCCAACCAGGCGGCGAACCGCAAGTCGGCCATCGCGCTGAAGGCCGCCGCGCTCTGATCCGAACCACGTCGCCCCGGACCGACGGTCCCGGGGCGATGTTGTGTTGTCCGGACGCCGCCGGCCCGTTCAGCGCCGCGCCGGCTCCGGACGCCGCCCGTGCCGTGCGGTCACCTGGATCACCAGCTGCTCGAGGGCGAACCCCGGGTCGGCGGCGGCGCCCTTGATGTCGGCGTCCACGCGGGCCACGACCTGGATCGACTCGGCGAGGCCGGTCGGCGTCCACTCGTGGGCCTGCCGGGCCAGGTCCTTGATCTTCCACGGCGGGACGCCGATGGTGCGGGCCAGGTCGGCGTCCCGGATCCGGGCGTCGCGGGCGTCCAGGTAGCGCCCCAGGTTGCGGAGGGCCGCGGCGAGCGCGCTGCAGAGCAGCACCGGCGCCACCCCGCTGTCCAGCGCCCAGCGCAGCTGGCCGAGCGCCGCGTCGCGCCGGCCGGCCAGCACCGAGTCGGCCACCGTGAAGCTCGTCACGTCGGCGCGGCCCGCGAAGTAGCGGCGCGCGACGGCGTCCGTGATGCTGCCGTCCTCGGAGTCGGCGAGCAACTGGCGGATCGCCCCGATGAGGCCGCGCAGGTCGGGGCCGAGCGCCTCGACGAGCGTGGCGGCGGTGCCCTGGTCGAGCCGCCCGCCGGCGGCCCGCGCCTCGTTCGTCGCGAACTGGGCCAGCTCCCACGCGCGGACCGTGGGGCAGTCGATGACCTCGACCTTCGCATTCTTCAGCCGGTCGAGCAGCCCCTTGCCCTTCAGCCCCCCCGGATGCACCAGGGTCAGCGCCAGGTCGTCGACGGGCCGGGTGGCCAGGGAGACCACCGCGTCGAACAGGTCCGCGGGCAGCGCGTCGAGCGCCTCGACCACCACGATCTGGTCGGTGGCGAACAGGGACCCCCCGGTCACCTCGGTCAGGGTGCCGGCGTCGAGCGTCGCGGCGTCCACCTCGGTGAGGGACGCCCCCGGTCGCTGCGCCCGCGCCTCGGCCACGAGCCGGGCCACGTGCCGTTCGGCCAGCACGGCCTCGGGGCCGCTGACGAGGACGACGCGACCGAAGCGGGACGGCTGATCCATGCGCCCAGCATGCCAGCCCCCTCCGACGGCCCCGCGCCGAGCTACCATCCGGTCAACGCCCAGGAGGCCCCATGGAACCGACGGAGCGCCCCGGCCCCGCTGACCCCGCCGACCCCGAGCGGACGCCGTACGTGCGGCCCGCCGAGGCGGACGCCGGCGTCCAGGAGGTGGTCGGGCGGGTCCTGGCCGAGTTGACCCGGGCCGGGGCGACCCGGCGGGCGGTGGCCCGCGTCGACGACGGGCAGGAACTCATCGAGGTGTCCGCGGCGGCCGGGGGCCGCTGGTCGGCGCGCTCGTCGCTGGTCGAGTGGTCGTACGGGCCGGACGGGCTGGCGTCCTGGCACGTCAGCCTGGCGGGCGCGCGGGCCCGCCCGGCGACGGAGCGGCGCGGCTGGGTGCATCCGGCGGTGGGCCTGCTGCGCCCGGATCTGCTACCGGTCTGGGGACGCCCCGGCGACCGGTTCCGGCCGGTGCACGTGACCGAGGGCGTCCACGGACCGGCGCTGCTCGACCTGGCCCCGGTGGGCGGCGACGTCGTCGACGGGCAGCCCGTCGGACGCGGCGGCAGCCTCTACCTCGACCCCGAGCGGCGCCTGGTGACGTGCCTCGACCTCGGCGACCGCTGCTGGACCCTCGTCGACTACCGCGACGTCTGAGGCGCGGAGAGGTCAGCGGGTCGGGGGCGGTCAGCGGTCGGGGGCGTCGTCGCCGAGCAGCCGCATCACCAGCAGCACGGCGACGCTGGTGACCAGCAGCACGAACGACAACCCGACCGCCAGCGACAGGTTCGACTCGAAGCCGATGAAGATGGCCAGCGGCATCGTCTGCGTGACCCCCTCGCGGTTGCCGGCGAAGAACAGCGTGGCGCCGAACTCGCCCAGCGCCCGCGCCCAGGCCAGCACCAGCCCCGACAGGATCGCCCGGCGGGCCACGGGCACCATGATGTGGGCGAACATCCGCAGTTCGGACGCCCCGTCCACCCGGGCCGCCTCGGCGAGTTGCGGGTCGATGGCGGCGAAGCCGACGCGCGCGGCCCGCACGAAGAAGGGGCCGGCGACAAAGACCTGCGACACCACGACGGCCGCCGTCGTGAACGGCAGGCCGATGCCGAGGGCGGCCAGCGGGGGACCCAGCCAGCCGTTGCGGCCGAACACCTCCAGCAGCGCGATGCCCGCCACCATGGGCGGCAGCACGATCGGGATGTCGACGAGCAACTGGACGGCCCCGCGCCCCGGGAAGCGCTGCCGGGCCAGCAGGTAGGCCAACGGCAGCCCCGTGGCCACGACCAGGAGCATCGCGATCGCCGTGGTGCCCAGCGACAGCCGCACCGCCGCGTGCACCTGCGGGTCGGCGAGGTAGCCGCTGAGGTCGTCGGTCAGCGCCACCCAGGTCAGCGCGGCGACCGGCAGGGCGAGCAGCGCCACCAGCAGGGCCGCCGGGGCGGCGAACGGGACCCCGTCCTGCCGCCGGGTCACGCCTGCGGCGGCAGGTAGCCCGCGCGGGTCAGCACGTCCTTGCCCGGGCCCGTCGTCATGAACGCCGCGAAGGACGTCGCCCCGGCCGGGTTCTTGCCCGCCGTCACCGGGGCCAGCGACAACGCCAGGGTGGTGTTGACCTCGGCGGGGACCGCGACCGTGCCCACGGGCGACCCGGCGGGCACGTCGGTCACGAAGACGACGCCGGCGTCCGCCTCGCCGAGTTGCACCTTCTGGACGATCGCCTGGACGCCCATCTCGCGGGACACCGTGTTGGCCAGGACCGCGGCCGTGAAGCCGGGGCGGGTGGCCTCGACCTTGTCGAACGTCTTCTTGGTCGTCGTCCAGATGGGCAGGGTCTCGACGGCCAGCAGCACCTTCACGCCGGGCTTGGCCAGGTCGGTCAGCGCGGCCACCTGGCCGGGGTTCTTCGGCGCGGTCACGACGGTCAGCTGGGTGACGGCGAGTTGCGCGACGGCGTCCGCCTTGACGAGGCCCTTGTCGGCGGCGGTCTTCATGTCGGCGGGGCTGGCGGCGATCCAGACGTCGGGGGCGGCGCCCTGGGCCAACTGCTCACGCTGGACGGGCGTGTGGCCGACCTCGAAACTCACCGTGCCGAGGCCGGCGGCGGCGTAGGCCGCGGCCAGGGCCTTCGTGTGGGCGGCCAGCGCCCCCGGCGCGTACACCACCACCGGGGTGCCGGCGGCCGACGGCGCCGCGGACGCCCCGCCCGGCGCCGCGGGGGCGCCCGACGCCGCCGGGGCGGGGGCGGCGCAGCCGGCCAACGGCAGGACGGCGAGGAGGGACAGCAGACTGCGGCGCGTGACCATGGATTCCCTAACGACGAGGACGGCTCACCCCACTGGTCGCGCGCGGGGCCCGAAAAGTTCCCGGCGAGTTCGGCCGGGCGGCGTTCAGCCGGCGAGGCGGACGCCGACGGCGTCCAGACTCGCGCGCGGGGCGTCCGACCATTCGGCCACCAACTGGGCGCGCGCCCGGGCGACCCGCGACCGGATCGTGCCGATGGGGACGCCGATCACCTCGGCGGCCTCCGCGTAGGTGAAGCCCAGCACCTGGGTGAGCACGAGCGCCTCGCGGCGGTCGGCGTCCAGGGAGGCGAGCATGCGGCGGATCTCGACCGCGCCCGCCGGGCCGGGGACCGGGTGGGGACAGCGGTCCGGGTCGGCCTCGCCGGCAGCCAAACGCGGACGGGCGGCGGCGCGCCGCTGGGCGTCCGCGGCGCAGCGCCGCGCGATGGTCAGCAGCCAGGGCCTCACCGGGGAGTCGCCGCGGAACGATGGGAGCGCGTCCATCGCCCGGAGGTAGCACTCCTGGGTGAGGTCGTCGGCGGCGTCCGGGTCGGTCAGGTGCGCGAGGAAGCGCCACACGTCGCGATGCGTGAGCCGGATGAGTTCGCCCAACGCCGGCCGGTCGCCAGCGGCCGCCGCGAGCGCGAGCGCCGTCGCCTCGGCGTCGGTGGGGTGCCGGACGTCGAGGGGTGCCACGTGCCGGATCGTAGCCGCTACCCTCCTGCCATGACGGGTTCGTGCCGGCAGCCGCGCCGCTGGCGGGCGGCGCTGTCCGCGCGGCTGGACGGCGAGGCGTCCACGCTGGACGCCGCCGCGGTGGACGCCCACCTGGCCCGCTGCCCCGACTGTGCCGCCTGGTACGCCCGCGCCCGGACGATGGGCCGGGACCTGCGCCTGGCCTCGCTGGAGGCGCTCGCGGTGCCCGACCTCGCCCCCCGGGTGATCGGCGTCGTCGAGGCCCATCTGTGCGGCTGCCACACGGGCGGGCCGTGCGAGTGCACCGACTGCCAGTGCCCCGACTGCACGTGCGGACGGGGACGGAGCGCCTGAGCGGGCCGGCGATCATCGCTGGGTGACGATCGACCAGCCCCCGGGCCCGCGGGCCAGGGCGATCGCGCCGCGCTGGTCGGTGCGCACGATCGTGGGGGTCAACTCCCGCACCGTGCGGAGCGTCTTGGCGGCCGGGTGCCCGTAATCGTTGCGCTCGCCCACGGAGATGAGCGCGATCTCGGGGCTCGCCGCCTTGAGGAAGGCCGCCGACTGCCGTCCGCTGCCGTGGTGCGGGACGACGAGCACGTCGACGTCGAGCAGCCCCTGCAGGCGCAGCAGCCGCTCCTGGCCCGTGTCCTCGGCGTCGCCCACCAGCAGCACCGACACCCCGTCCACCGTGACCCGCAGCAGGAGCGACCCGTCGTTCTCGGCCGACGACTCCCCCTCGTTCGACACCCCGACCTCCGGGAGTGCCGGGACCGCCAGCACGTCGACCCGCACCGCGCCCGCCGTCCAGGACGACCCCGCCTCGGCCGTCGCGCGGGTGGCGCCCGCCGCGACCAGGTCCCGCACGACGGCGTCGCCGGACGCCGGCGTCCGGGCCGGGGACGTCAGCACCGTGTCCACGCCCCGCCCGGCGAGCGCCGGCAGCCCGGTGACGTGGTCGGCGTGCAGGTGGGTGACCACCGCCAGCGGCGTCCGGCGGATGCCCAGCTGGTCGAGGCAGCGGGCCAGCAGGCGGGCGTCCGGGCCGCCGTCGACGATCACCGCCTCCCCGTCGCCCGCCCGGAACACCGTGGCGTCGCCCTGCCCCACGTCGCAGACGACCACCGACCACCGGGCCGGCGGCCACCCCGGCGGCGCGGGCGTCCGGGCGACCGCGGCCACGAGGACGACCGCGACCACGACCGTCAGGCCGCGGCGGGCCAGCACGAGCGGCACCAGCGGCGCGACCAGCAGGCAGACCGCCCCCACGAGCAGCACCGCCCACCAGGTCGCCGGCCAGGGCACGGTGGCGCCGGGCAGTGCGTCGCCCAGCCGGGCGATCCAGCACAGGCCCTGCGCGCACCAGCCGGCGACCCACGCGAACCCGGACGCCACCGGCATCGACACCACCGCCACCCCGGCCGCCACGAACCCGAAGACGGTGGCCGGGCCCACGAGCGGGCCCGCCACCGCGTTCGCCAGCAGCCCCGCGACGCTGACCTGCCCGGAGATCGCCGTCACGATCGGCTGCGTCGCCAGCTGGGCGGCCAGCGGCACGCAGACCGCCTCGGCCACCGCCGCCGGCAGCCAGCGGGCCAGGACGGCGCTCCACCGGCCCGCCCACCACAGCAGCCCCGCGGACGCCGTGACCGACAGCGCGAACCCCAGCGAGCGGGCGATCCACGGGTCGAGCAGCACGAGGACCAACACCGCGACCGCCAGGTAGCGCACCCCCTGCCGTCCGCGGCCCCCCGACCCCAGCGCCGCGAGGCCCACCAGCCCCATCGCCGCGGCCCGCACCACGCTCGGCTCCCCCAGGCACAGCGCGACGAACGCGAACACCGTGACCCCGAGCAGCGCCGTCAGCCAGCGCCCCCGGACGCCGAGCCCCAACGCCAGGCCGCGGACGAAGGCCAGCAGCAGCACCAGGTTGGCGCCCGACACGGCGGTCAGATGCGTCAACCCGGTCGCCTGGAAGCGGGCCTTCAGGTCGGCGTCCATCGCGCTCGTGTCGCCGACGACGAGGGCGGGGACCAGCACGCGGGCGTCCGGTGGGAGCCCCGCGCAGGCCTCCCGGAGCCCGGCCCGCACCCGCTCGACCGCGGCGGCCGGCCCGTCCGGCGGGGACAGCACGAGCGGCGTCCCGCGGGCCCGCGCCTCGGCGGCGACGCCCGCGTCGGGGGCGGCGACGCTCAGCCGCACCGGGACGCGCACCGTCGTGCCGGGCGCGAGGGCGCGCCAGACGGCCACGTCCTCCCCCGTCGCCCCCAACTCGAGCGGCACCCCGGACGCCCAGGCCGCGCCCCGGCCGGTGAACCCGGCCGCGGTCGCCCGGGAGAACCAGGCGGCGGGGCGGGTGCCGGCGGCCGGGAATTCCCGGGCACCGCCGACCAGGACGGCGTCCAACTCGACGACGGCCCCCTCGGCGGCCAGCCGCGCCAGCGGCGATTGGGCGAGCTGGGTGACCCGGAGCGCGCCGAGCCCCAGGCAGACGCCCACGAGCAGGGCGGCGGCCACCGCCACCCGGGAGCCCCGCACGCGCCCCAGGACGGCCAGGGCCGCGGCCAGCGCCGCGCCGGCCCCCCACCAGCCCGGCTCGCCGGACGTCGCCGCCCACGTGCCCGCCCAGGCCGCCAACCCGAGCGCGACGGGGCGCGGGTCGATGCGCTGCTCGTCCACTCAGACCGTCAGCTTGCCGGCCAGAGAGGCGTAGGTCTTCGCGCCGATGCCGTCGACCTCCTGCAGTTCGGCCACCTGGCTGAACCGCCCGTGCTTCGTGCGCCAGGCGAGGATGGCCTGCGCCGTCACCGGCCCGACGCCGGGCAGCGTGTCGAGTTGCTCGGCGGTGGCGGTGTTGAGGTTGATCAGGCCGGACGCCTCCGCCGCGGCGCCGCCGGCCCCGCCGGCCCCGCGCACCTCGCCCCCCGGGTCGGCCGGGGTGCCGATCACCAACTGGCTGCCGTCGGCGACGATGGCCGCCAGGTTGAGGTCGCCGGGGCGGGCCTGGCCGGTGAGCCCGCCCGCGGCCGCGATCGCGTCGTTCACCCGGCTGCCCTGCGGCAGGCGCACCACCCCGGGGCTGCGCACCGCCCCCAGCACGTGCACCTGCACCTGCGGCGGCGGGGTGGACGCCGGCGCCACCGGCCCCGACGGGGAGGCGCTGGCCACCGTGACCGGCACGGTGCGCGCCTGGGTCATCGACACCCCCGCCCACAGGCAGCCGGCCAGCGCGATGATCACGACGACGACGAGGTGTTCCCGCCCGAAGGCCAGCGCCCGGCGGGCCGCCCGGGCGGCCCGGCCCGGGGACGCCCCGGCGACAGGGGACGCCGCGGGTTCCGGTGCGGACGCCGAGCGTTCCGGCGCGGGGACCGCGCGTGGTGAGGACGCCTCAGGCTCGGGGGCCGCCTCAGCTTCGGGCGGCGGCAGCCCGGGATCGGGCTCGCCGCCCAGCAGTTCGGTCAGCCGGCGGCGGACGGTGTCGCCCACCGCCGGCCCCACCAGGGTTCGTGTCATGCCCCCCACAATGGGCGGGCCGTGTCACGCCCCCTGCGACGCCGCGTCCGGGTCAGCCCGCCGGGACGATGGAGACCATCTTGGGCAGGCGCAGGATCACCTTGGCCACCGCGCGGCCGGCGAGCGCGCGCTGCACGGCCGGGTCGGCGAGGGCGGCGGCCTCGGCGTCCGCCTCGGAGATCGTGGCGGGCACCTCGAGCTTCGCCCGCACCTTGCCCTGCACCTGGACGACGAGGGTCACGACGTCCTGCACGAGCAACTCGGGCAGCGCCGCCGGCCACGACGAGCGGGCGACGGACGGGGCGTGGCCGAGCACCTCCCACATCTCCTCCGCGACGTAGGGTGCGACCAGGGAGAGCGCCTGGGTGACGAACTCGGCGGCCTCCCGCACGGCCGGGTCGGCGGCCCCGCAGCCCGCGTCGACGGCCTTGCGGGTCGCGTTGACCAGTTCCATGATGCGGGCCACGACCACGTTGAAGCGTCGGGAGTCGAGGGCTTCGGTGATGTCGGCGATCGCGCGGTGCGTGGTGCGCCGCAGCGCCAGGTCGCCGGCCGCGGCGTCCGTGCCCACGGGGGAGGCGACGTCGCAGGCCAGCCGGTAGACGCGCTGCAGGAACTTGGCGGTCGATCCCGGCGACAGGTCCGCCCAGTCGATGTCGTCCTCCGGCGGGCCCGCGAACACGATGGTCGTCCGGATCGTGTCGACGCCGTAGGCGTCGATCTGGGCGCCGAGGTCGACGCCGTTGCCCAGCGACTTGCTCATGGCCTTGCCCTGGTTGATGACCTGGCCCTGGTTCATCAGCCGGGTGAACGGCTCGACGAAGTCGATCAGCCCCAGGTCGTGCAGCACCTTGGTGAAGAAGCGGCTGTACAGCAGGTGCAGGATCGCGTGCTCGACGCCGCCCACGTACTGGTCGACCGGCATCCAGCGGCGCACGACCTCGGGGTCGAACGCCTGGTCGGCGTCCTGCGGGGAGCAGTACCGGAAGAAGTACCAGGAGGAGTCCACGAACGTGTCCATCGTGTCGGTGTCCCGCTGGGCGGGCCCCCCGCACGCCGGGCAGGCCACCTCACGCCAAGCGGACGCCGCGGGTCCGGCCAGCGGGGAGGCCCCCTTGGGCGCCAGGTCCGCGCCGCGGAGGTCGGTCGGCAGCAGGACGGGCAACTGGTCCTCCGGCACCGGCACCTCGCCGCACGCGGGGCAGTGCACGATCGGGATCGGGCAGCCCCAGAACCGCTGCCGCGACAGCAGCCAGTCGCGCAGCCGGAAGGTGACGGCCCCCCGGCCGGTGCCGTCGGCCTCCAGCTTCGCGTTGATGCGGGCGATGCCGGACACCTTGTCGGGCAGCCCGTCGAGCAGCTGCGAGTTCACGTAGGTGCCGTCGCCGGGCGTCGCCACCCCGGACGCCGCCGGGTCCGCCTGCCCGGTCTCGATGACGACCCGGACGGGCAGCCCGAACGCCCGCGCGAAGTCCAGGTCGCGCTGGTCGTGCGCCGGCACCGCCATGATCGCGCCGGTGCCGTACTCGCTGAGCACGTAGTCGGCCGCCCACACGGGCACCCGCTCCCCGTTGACGGGGTTGATGGCGTGGACGCCGAGGTCGACGCCGGTCTTCGGGCGCTCGGTGGACTGGCGCTCGATCTCGGTCGACTTCTTGGTCTGGTCCAGGTAGGCCTCGAACGCGGCCCGCCGGTCGTCGGTCACGATCTCGGCCGCCAGGTCGGCGTCCGGGGCGACCACCATGAAGGTGGCGCCGTAAAGGGTGTCGGGCCGGGTGGTGAACACGGTGACGGGCTCGGCGCGGCCCTCGATCGTGAAGTCGACGAACGCCCCCTCGGAGCGGCCGATCCAGTTGCGCTGCATCGCCAGGACCCGGTCGGGCCAGCGGCCCTCCAGGGCCGGCATGTCGTCGAGCAGCCGCTGGGCGTAGTCGGTGATCTTGAAGTACCACTGGTTGAGCTTGCGCTTCGTGACGACCGAGCCGCACCGCTCGCACTCGCCCTGCACGACCTGCTCGTTGGCCAGCACCGTCTGGCAGGACGGGCACCAGTTGACGAAGGAGTCCTTGCGGTAGGCCAGACCCCGCTCGTGGAACTTCAGGAACAGCCACTGCGTCCACCGGTAGTACTCGGGGTCGGAGGTGTGCAGTCGGCGCGTCCAGTCGAAGCTGAGGCCGTAGCGCTTGAACGAGTGGGCCTGGGTCTCGATGTTGGCGTAGGTCCACTCGGCGGGGTGGGCGTTGCGCTTGATCGCGGCGTTCTCGGCGGGAAGGCCGAAGCTGTCCCAGCCGATCGGGTGCAGGACGTCGTAGCCCCGCAGCGTCCAGTAGCGGGCCACCACGTCGCCCATGACGAAGGCCTCGGCGTGGCCCATGTGGAGGTCGCCCGACGGGTAGGGGAACATGTCGAGGACGTAGCGGCGCTCGGCGGAGCCGTCGTCGCGGGCCTCGAAGGTCCGGTTCTCCTGCCAGTACTGCTGCCAGCGCTCCTGCGCGGCGGCCGCGTCGTACGCGGGTCGGACGCTCTCCATCTTCGAACCATCTCCTCGGTCGGTTGTGCTTCGGGGCTTGACATGAAAAAGCCCCTCGCCTGCCCCAGAGGGCATGAAGGGGCGCCGCGCCACCGTGCGGTGCGCGGCTAGCGAAGAAGTCGCGAGTCCGGACGCACGAAGCAAGCCATGGCGGCAGTCTAAACCATCCCGGTCCGGCCCCCGACCAGGGCCGGACCAGGGGATCACGCAGGCACCGGGCTCAGGCCGCCCCTCGCCCGCGCAGCAGGTCGCGCCGCACGCGGGTCCACTCGCTCGGCGGCAACGCCGTGCGGTTGACGAAGTCGAGCAGGTCGAGCCAGGGCGAGTCGTCGAGGAACGGCGCGGCGCGTTCGACGCAGACGTTCTGCAGGGCGCCCTCGCCGCCCACCCACGCGGCCACGCCGAGGATGAGGGCGGCGGCCGCCCCCACGTGGGGCGACGTGGCGCGCACCACCTCGATCCACAGCGCCCGCGCCTGAGCGACGGTGCGGGTGTCGATGCCGGTGATGATCGTCTCGGCGAAGTCGGGGCTGAACGCGGCCACCGCGAGCAGGGCCGCCTCGTCGACGCTCGGGCGGCCCCCGCCCCGCATCTTCTCGGTGGCGACCCGGAGGGCCCGGGCGACGGCCTGCTCCGGCGCCAGCGCGATGAGCCGCTCGAGGGCGTCCTGCATGGCCTCCGGCGGGACCACCGCCTCCAGGGAGCCGGCGAGCTCCGAGCGATCGGCCAGCACGCGAAGCCCCTGGTAGGCGGCCTCCGCGGCCAGGACGCTGCAGCCGGGGTCGTAGGCCACGCCGACGTCGCCCGGCTCGCAGAACCAGCGGTCGGGCGCCACGTGGACGGCCGCCAGCGTGACCCCCCACGGCAGCATCGCCTCCGTCAGGTCCAGGCTCGCCCAGGCGACCTCGGCGTCCGGCGTGTACGCGGCCAACACCCAGTCGGCGGTGGGGAAGCGACTGAGCAGCGGGTCGATCACGCCGTCCATTCGGTCGGCCTGCAGGGCGTCCGCGAGGTCGACGCGGGCCGTGACCTTGACGCGGCCGCGATCGGCCAGGACGGCCACGAGCGACTCGGTCGGGTGGAAGCCGAGCAGGGTAGGAATCACGTCGAGCAGGTCGCCGACGCTGTGCGCCGTCAGACGGGGGGTCTCGGTGTCGGTGGGCTGGGCGAGTTCGTCGGTCATGCCCCCACTAGAGGCACGCCGGCGGCCATCCGGTCACGATCCACAGGCCGGCTTTCGCGGATTCCGGCGCCCGGGGGCCGCGGGTAGCCTGGCTACACCATGAGTGACCCGCGCCCGCCGTACGACCCGTTCCAGGTGCCCCGCCCCCCGGGCGCGTACCCGCAGGGCCCCTATCCCCAGGGCCCGTACGCCCAGGGCCCCTACCCGCAGGGCCCCTACCCGCAAGGCCCCTACCCCCAAGGCCCCGGGGCGTCGGGTCAGCAACCGGCCCCCCGGGCGGACATCAGCCAGTACGCGGCCCCGAAGCCCCGCTGGACGTGGGCGATCGCCCTGCTGCTCGGCCTGGTCCTCACCGGTGTGGCCTTCGCGGCGGCCGTGCAGGGCGGCTTCCGGCCCCCGACCGCGACGCCCTCCCCCACCGCCGGCGCTGCCGCCACCCCCGCCACCCCGGGGTTGCCGTTCACCATGCCGTCGGACCCGCAGTCGTCGGGCACCTGGGAGCTCCTCGAACAGGAATGGAGCAGCACCGGCGTGAGCGTCCGCGTCCGGGTCTGGGCCAACACCGGCACCGTCACCTACGGGTTCGCGGCGTTCGCCGCCGGGTCGGCGCAGACGACGAACCCCACCACCGGCACCCGGAAGCCCGAGGTGCGCAGCGGCGTCCTGCGGGCCGGCGAGTCCGTCGAGGGGTGGGTGTTCCTGCCGATCCCGCGGGGGGACGCGACGCTGTTCCTGACCACGTCGGCCGGCCGCGCCTACTCGGCCCTCGGCATCACGGCCTGAGCCGCTCCGGCACAGGCCCGGCGGTCACACCGCGACGAGGCCCGGGCGGTCGCCGCGCGCCTCGGAGGCCGCGATGATGGCCTCGACGGCCACGCGGGCCCAGTGGGTCACGTGCTCCAGCGACTCCCCCGAGTCGAGCGACCGGAACCCCGCGTCCACCACCGCCCGGATCATCTCAGCCCGGATCGGCATGTTGACCAGCCCGAGGTCGGCGAGCCCCTCGGCCAGGAAGTCCTGGGTGTCGTGGGCGTGCTGCAGATCCATCTGCAGCCCGTGGTCCAGCCGGGTCGAGCGCGCGACCTCCATCAGCCACCCGTGGCCGTTGACGGACGCCTGCTCGAGGTTGGCCTCCACCCACGCGAGCACCCGTCCGCGGGGCTCGCTGAGCGCCGACACCTGCTCGTCCACCGCCCGCACCCACCGCGGCAGGTAACGGGCCAGGACGAGCCCGCGCAGGTCGTCGACCGAGTCGACGTACCGGTAGATGCTGTTGCGGGCGATGCCCGCCTGCACCGTCACCGCCCCCGCCGTGAGCGAGGCGAGGCCCTCCTGGCGCAGGATGCCCTCCGCCGCGTCCACCAGCTTCGTCAAGACGACCTGGCGGTGTTCCTTCACCGTGGGGGCGGAGATCCTGGGCATGGGCGTCCTCGTTCATCGGCGGAGTTAGCGACACAGCGTCCCACAGGCCGGGGGGCCACGCCACCGGTTGCCACCGAGCGAACCTCCGCGGCCTCAGCCCAGGGCGGCCCCCTGGGTGAACTCGAAGGTCGGGACGCCCGCGGCGTCCGTCGCCCGGACGCCGAAGGTGCGGGCGGCCAGGTCGGCGTCCAGGGTGGCCGTGTGGCCCTGCCGCGTCCACGTGATCGACAGCCGCTCGGCGGGGGTGTCGGCCACCGTGCAGGCGGCGTCGAAGCCGAACGCGGGGCAGGTGTTGCGGAACCGCAGCAGGTCCAGCTGCCGCTGCACCACCGACCGTCCGAGCCCGGCGGCGACGTCGGCCGCCGACAGGTTCGTGCGGTTGATCTCCTTGTGGCCGCCCGAGCCGGCCTTCTCGACCGCGGCCAGGTTGTTCTCCCCGGCGAACAGGTCGAGGTACCAGACCTGCGGCTTGCCGGGCATGAACAGCTGGATGGCCCGGGCGAGCAGCAGCGCCTCCTCGGACGCCCCGAGCGCCGAGAAGTAGGTGGCGTTGACCTGGTAGTACATCTTCTTCTCGCCGTGCAGGTCCTTGACGTAGCCGCCGCGGCCGCGCACCGTCGCGATCACCTGGTCGATCTCGTCGTCGGTCAGCAGGCCCTTGAGGTCGAGCAGCGGGATGCCGTCGTGGCAGCCCAGCATGTTCACCGTGCGGATCTGCTTGGCCAGCAGGTCGCCGATCCAGACCTTGAGCTTCGAGGCGTCCGCCTGCTCGAAGGCGTGGATGAGCAGCCCGGGCAGGAAGAAGTCGTAGGTCAGGAACCCCTTGGCGGCGATGACCTCGTGGATGCGTTCCTCGTAGCGGGAGTGGATCTCGGGCAGCAGCGCCACGCCGTGCCGGTCGGCCAGCCTCTGCACCCGGTCGAGCACGTCCCAGGTGCCCGGTTCGTTGAGGAAGTTCGGGGCGCCCGGCTCCTTGGGGGCGTAGGCGAAGGCGTCCAGCCGGACGATCTGCGCCCCGTAGCCGGCGAGCTTGGCCAGGGTGTCGGCGTAGAACTGCCACACCAGCGGGGACTTGATGTTGAGGTCCATCTGCCCCAGGTAGGTGCGGCGTCCGTCGAGGTGCTCCACGACCGCCGCCTTGTGGGCCGCGAAGCGGCCGAGGTCCAGGTCGGACGCCGCACGTCCGGCGTCCAGTTGGCGGTTGACGAGGGACGCCAGCGCGTCGGCCGAGGCGTACTGCAGGCCCGTGGCGGCCATGAGTTCCTGGGCGTCTGGCCGGGGGTAGCGCACCTCCTGGTAGAAGGTGTTCCAGTAGGGCCGCTCGCTGCCGTCGGGGAACCGCACCATGAGGATCGGCAGCCCGGGCTTGCGGAAGAACATGCCGGCGATCAGCTCGGGATCGGGCTGCACGTACCCGGCCTCGGTCATGGTGCCGTGGCCGGCCCAGAAGGCGTTCCAGTCGATGAAGAAGTCCTTGTAGACCGACCGGTCGCCCTTGGCCAGCAGGTCGGCGAACTGCGGCGACAGCACCGAGGCGTGGTTGAGGATGAAGTCGAACTTGAAGTCGAGCCCTTCGGCCAGCGCGGCGAGGTCGGCGCGCGTCGTGTAGAGGTCGTTCAGCTCGTAGTCGATGACGGAGAAGCCGCGGTCGAGGTCGGTGTTGAAGATGCTGGGCAGCAGGTACACCGAGCTGAAGGCGTCCGCCAGTGCCGGGTCGCGCAGCAGCGCGAGCAGCCCGGGCACGTCGCCGGCGATGCTGTCGGGGTAGACGTTGAGCATCGGCCCGGCCCCCGGCCCGGCGCCCATCTGGGCCAGGTAGGCGGCGTGGTCGAGCAGGTCGCCCGACTTGGACACGATGATCGCCGCCCGGTGCGCCTGGGCGTGCAGCTTCGCCTGCTCCAGCGCCAGGACGAGCATGGTGAAGGGGCTGTCGGTGGCGCCGTCGCGGGCGCGGGAGCGCCGGTGGGCCAGCGTCTCCTCCGGCGTCGAGTTGAGCAGGATGGGCACGTCCACCCCCTCCAGCAGGTCGTTGTTGCCGTGCGTCCACTCGACGACGAGGACGTTCACCCCGGTGAAGTCGACCGGCTCGTACCACAGCTCGCCCTCGGCGCGGCCCATCCGCTTGAGCAGGACCGTGTCCGCCCCACCCCGGAACGCCGCGAAGATGCCGTTCACCTCGTCGAAGTCGATCTCCTCCTTCGTCCCCAGATAGGACGCCAGCGCGCGGCGTCCGGCCTTGAGGTACTCGGCGAGCCACGGGTGCGCGGCGACCTGCCCGGGATCGGCGTCCAGGTCGGCGGCCTGCAGGGCGGCGAGCTGCGCGCGGGCGTCCGGGCTGTACCGCCCCGACGCCACCAGACCCTGGACGCCGCCGGTGCGGAACCGCCGCAGCCGCTCGGCGTCGTTGGCGGCCGGGATGCGGCGGGGGTAGTTGTCGCCCGACAGGACGTACGCGCCGAGGCCGGCCCGGCGGAGCATCTCGCCCAGCAGCGACCCGATCTCGGACTTGCCCACCCCGGAGCCGCCGTGCACCGCGATCACGGCCCGCCGGTGCGGGCTCGCGTCGAGGACCGGCGCCAGCAGCTCCAGCAACCGGGGGAAGATGCGTTCGGCCTTGTCGAGATGCTGTTGACCGATCTGGACGCTGTCCCCGGGCATGTCGCCGGTGGGGATCGAAACGAAGTCCTCGAGCGACGCGCTCACGGGAGGTCCTTTCCTGCTGCCTGTGGCTTTGTGCGCATTCAACTCCACTCGGACGCCGCCGTCCATGCGAGCGGAGAAGCGCTGCGAGCGGGGAACTCGGTCGACCTTGGCAGAAAAGCCGCCCGATCGGGTGGTGACGGTCAAGGAAACGCGTGAATTTTGGAGATTCTCCGCGAGAATTGCTGCCCACCGCTGGACACTGCCTCCATGACAACCGGAACACACACCGGCCTCAGGCGGCTCCTGCACCTGAGCCTCATCGCCCAGATCGCCATCGGTCTGGTGCTGGGCATCCTCCTGGCCCTGGTCGCTCCCCAGGCGACCCCCGCGGTCGCCATCCTCGGCGACCTGTTCATCGCCGGCCTCAAGGCCGTCGCCCCCATCCTCGTGTTCGTGCTCGTCATGGCGGCGATCGCCAACCACAAGCACGGCCAGCAGACCCACATCAAGCCGATCCTCGTGCTCTACCTGCTGGGCACGGTGGCCGCCGCCCTCGTCGCCGTCGCGGCCAGCTACCTGTTCCCCACCACCCTCGTCCTCGATACGCCCCCCGCGAGCGGCACCCCGCCCGCCGGCATCGTCGCCGTCCTCAAGAACTTCCTGCTCAGCGCCGTGACGAACCCGGTCAAGGCGCTGATGGAGGCCAACTTCATCGCCATCCTGGTGTGGGCGGCGGCCCTCGGGATCGCCCTGCGGCACGCCCACGCCGGCACCAAGGACATGATGAACAACCTGGCCGACGCCCTGTCCTGGGTCGTGCGCCAGGTGATCCGGTTCGCCCCGGTGGGCATCTTCGGCCTGGTGGCCGGCACGCTCGGCGAGGCGGGCCTGGGGGCGCTGGCCGGCTACGCCCAGTTGCTGCTGGTGATCGTCGGCTGCATGCTGATCGTCGCCCTGGTGGTCAACCCCCTGTTCGTGTTCTGGAAGCTGCGCACCAACCCGTACCCGCTGGTGTTCACGGCCCTGCGGGAGAGCGGCGTGACGGCGTTCTTCACGCGCAGTTCGGCCGCCAACATCCCCATCAACCTGGCGCTCTGCAAGCGGATGGGCCTGCACGAGGACACCTACTCGATCTCGATCCCGCTCGGGGCGACGGTCAACATGGCCGGGGCGGCCATCACGATCACGGTCATGACGATGGCGGCTACGCACACCCTCGGCATCCCGGTCGACATCCCGACCGCGATGCTGCTGAGCATCGTGGCCTCGTTCGCCGCCGCCGGGGTGTCCGGGGTGGCGGGCGGATCGCTGCTGCTCATCCCGATGGCCTGCGCCCTGTTCGGCATCCAGGCGGACGTCGCCATGCAGGTCGTCGCCATCGGCTTCGTCATCAGCGTCGTCCAGGACTCGGCGGAGACGGCCCTCAACTCGTCGACGGACGTGGTGTTCACCGCGGCCGGCTCGGCCGCCGCGACGGGCGAACCGCTGATCCTCAAGCACGTCGGCGCCTGATACCCGGGACGCCTCCCCGCGCTTGGTAGCGTGGCGCCATCGCGGGGAGGAGCCGATGTGGGCCCGTTGCAGTTCTCGGCCTTGGTGGCCGTCGCCGTCATCGTGGCCGTCGCCTGGTGGTGGCGGCGGCGACGCCCCGACCCGGTGGACGACGAGTGGGTGCTGCCCCCCGCCGATTCGGGGCCGGGGTTCCCGGCCCTGGGCGGTTCGGGGGAAGAGCGTGGTTCGGGGGCAGAGCGCGGCCCCGTGATCGACCGGGACTTCCTCCTCCGCCGCGACCGCACCTTCGACCCGTCCCGCTGGGACAACAGTCCGGACGCCGCGCCCGACGACCGCGGCCTGGTCGGCGGCGACGCGACGCCCGCCGAGGACGACCTGCCCCGGTTCCTCGATCGCGAGTACCTGGAACGCCGCCAGCGCGAGAAGGACGCCGGCGCCTCCTGAGCCGCGCGGACCGGGGCGGCGGCGTCCGTTGGACGGCCGCCCGATCGGTTGCCGGTGGCATGCCCTAGATTCGCCTGTACATCCGGAGAACCACGCTCAGGGCAGACGAGAAGAGGAAGTGCACATGGCAACCATCGACTTCGGTGGCGTCGAAGAAGAGGTCATCACCCGCGACGAGTTCCCGATGGCGAAGGCCCTCGAGACGCTCAAGGACGAGACGATCGCGATCATCGGCTACGGCGTCCAGGGTCCGGCCCAGGGCCTCAACATGCGCGACAACGGGTTCAACGTGATCGTCGGGCAGTCCAAGGCGTTCCAGCGCGACTGGGATCGCGCCGTCGCCGACGACTGGATCCCCGGCGAGACGCTGTTCGACATCGACGAGGCGGTCGAGCGCGCGACGATCGTGCAGATGCTGGTGTCGGACGCCGCGGCGCAGGCGATCTGGCCGACCGTCAAGCAGGGCCTCAAGCCCGGCGACGCCCTCTACTTCTCGCACGGCTTCGCCATCACCTACGCCGACCAGACCGGGGTCGTGCCGCCGGCCGACGTCGACGTCATCATGGTCGCCCCGAAGGGCTCCGGCACCTCGGTCCGCCGCAACTTCCTGTCGGGCGCGGGCATCAACTCGAGCTTCGCGGTCGAGCAGGACGCCACGGGTCGCGCCCGCGAGCGCGCGATCGCCCTCGGCATCGCGGTGGGCTCCGGCTACCTGTTCCCGACCACCTTCCGGGCCGAGGTCTTCAGCGACCTGACCGGGGAGCGCGGCGTCCTCATGGGGGCTCTGGCGGGCATGATGGAGGCGCAGTACGACGTCCTGCGCTCGCACGGGCACTCCCCCAGCGAGGCGTTCAACGAGACCGTCGAAGAGCTGACCGAGTCGCTCATCAAGCTGGTCAGCGAGAACGGCATGGACTGGATGTACGCGAACTGCTCGGCCACCGCCCAGCGCGGCGCGCTGGACTGGAAGCCCAAGTTCCGGGCCGCCGTCACCCCCGTGTTCCAGGAGCTGTACGCGCGGGTCTCCTCCGGCGCCGAGAGCGCCCGCGTGATCGAGGCCGGCAGCCGGCCCGACTACCAGCAGGATCTGGCACTCGAGCTCGCCGAGATCCGGGACTCCGAGATGTGGCGCGCCGGCCGGGCCACCCGCTCGTTGCGCCCGCAGGAGCCGGCCAAGACGATCACCGACTCGACCCGCGGGGTCGGCGGTCGGCAGTACTGAGCGCCGACAAACCGACCGTGAGGGCCGCCTGGCCGGGTTCACCCCTGGTCGGGCGGCCCTTCCGTGTCCGCGTCCCCCAGGTGCCGATCGAAGAAGCGGACGATGCGCGCGCGGGCGTCGGCGGTGGCGTCCGGGTCGTGCTCGAAGTGGAACGCCTTCGTGAGGACGGCGAACAGGCCGGACGGCGGCGGGTCGCCGGCGCCCACCCGGTCGTTCATGAAGGTGTGTCCGGCGCTGGCGTACTCCTTGACGTCGTGGTCCACGCGGACGGCGGTGAGGGCGTCCTCGAGCCGCCGGGCGGCGCCGCGCAGCGTGACGTCCCGGGCCCCGAAGCTGCCCACCACCGGGCAGGCCGTGCGCAGGAAGCCCGGCGAGTAGGCGCCGCGGAGGCTGGTGCCGTAGTTCACACTGGACGCTTCGAAGCCCCGCTCCGGCGCCAGCAGCAGCGCGAGCCCCCCGCCGAAGCAGAACCCGATGACGCCCACCCGGCCGGTGCACCGCTCGTCGGCGACCAGCCAGGAGCGGGCCGCCTCCACGTCGGCGAAGACCGGCCCGTTGCGGTCGCGGACGTCCCGCATGACCGACACCATGCAGGCCGCCCGGCCGCGGCCGTGGAACAGGTCGGGGGCCACGGCCAGGTAGCCGGCCGCGGCCAGCCAGTCGGCCTGGGCCTCGATGTCCCGGCTCATCCCCAGCGCGTCGTGGATCACCACGACGCCCGGGAACGGGCCAGGACCGTCGGGAACCGCCACGTACAGCGGTACGTCCCGCCCGCTCGTCGTCACCACGGTCTGCGTCATGCCGCCCAGCGTCCCAGGGGTGTCAAGGACGCGTGAGCGGCCGGACGCTCAGACGAGCTCGGCGCACTGGCCGGTGGCGCGTCCGCCCACGACGTTGACGCTGCCGGGGATGAAGCCCCCGGACACGCCCGGGGTGAGCCCGATGCAGGTGAGGTTGCGCTCGACCCGGTTGCGCACGATGTACACGCCCGGGGCACCCGGGTGCGGATCGCTCAGCGCGATGTTCGTCAGCGTCGCGTTGCGGCCGATGCGGTTGTAGAGCACGCCGAGCCACTCGGTCTGCTGGCCGCTGACCGTCAAGTTGCGGCCGATGACGTTGTTCTTGACCGTCCACGGGATGACGGAGCCGCCGCCGTGCAGCGTGACGTTGCCCTGCACGGTGATGCCGTTCAGCATGACCGCCATCGCGTCGGTGACCGTGACGTTGCCGCCCACGGCGATGGTGGAGTGGCCGGCCGGCTCGTCGGAGCACGGGTGGGCCGAGTTGCCGACGAGCGCCGCAGGCTGGCAGCCCAGAGCGACGAAGGACCCCGCCGCCCCGGTGACGTTGCGCCCCACGGTGATCGTGGCCGGGGCGCTGTGCGCGTCCAGCACCGCCCCGGCGGCCACGTTGACGTTGCCGACGACGTCGATGACGGCGTCGGAGGCCACGGCGCAGGCCCCGGCGACCGTGATGCTGGCGTAGGTCCCCGACGGAATCAGGCCGCCGGTGCACCGGTACGCGGTCGGAGCGGACGCGGACGCGGCCATCGCCGGGGTTGCGGAGAGCATGAGCACCGCGGCAGATGCGAGAATCCCCGACACCCTGAACCCTATTCGCGTTAGCATGATGTGTCCCCTGTCTCCAGGCCCGCAATGGGCCCAGGTGGCCCAGTCCACCGCACGCGGCCCCCGCGGTCAATGCGTCGGGCTACCCACTCAGGGCCAGCGAGCGGCCAGGGAGATCACGGCCAGGCTGGCCAGCACGGCCAGCACCAACGCCCCGCCGGCGAACCGCTCGGTGACCTCCTGATATTGCTTCTCGTAGCCGATCTGCTGGGCGATCGAGGCGTACACCGACTTCAACTCGTCCGCGGTGCCGGCCGCGAACGCCTCGCCGCCCGACACGTCCGCGATGCGTCTGAGTTCGGCCTTGTCGACGGGCACCGGCTCGCGGCGGCCCTCCCGCACGATGTAGCCCCCGGGCGTGCCGTAGGCGATCGTGTAGATGGGCGCCTTGACGGCCTTGGCGTCGTTCGCCGCCTGGACCGACGTGCGGCCCAGCCCCGGGATCGACGCGCCGTCGCTCAGCAGCACGATCGCGGCGGGCGGCGGGTCGTCCGGGTGGTCCGGATCCGGCGGGGCGAGCTTGAGGGCGTCCAGGCACGAGTAGATGCCCTCGCCGATCGACGTGGACGCCCGCAGCGCGAGTCCGTCGATGGCCCGCTTCACCAGGCCGCGGTCGGTCGTCGGCGGGACCAGCATGGTGCCGTAGCCGGCGAACCCGACGAGGGCGGCGTTGAAGCCGGTCGGCAGCAGGTCGACGAACTGGGTGGCCGCCACCTTCGCGGCTTCCAGCCGGCTCGGCTGGATGTCCTGGGCCTCCATCGAGAGCGACACGTCGATCGCCAGGCAGACCGTCGCCCGTTCGCGCGGCACGCTCACCTCGCCGCTCGGCATGGCGAACGCGAGCGTCAGCGATCCCAGGGACGCCAGCGCCAACGCGACCGCCACGTGCCGCTTCCACGCCTGCTGGCGCGGCAGCAGCCGGCTCAACTGGTCGAGCCCGGAGCGGCGGCGCCGGCCGGCCGTCCGCCGGGTCAGGGCCAGGTAGAGCAGCACCAGCACCGGGATCAGGGCCAGGAACCACAGCCGGTCGGGGTATTGGAACACCAGGTTCATCAGGGCCACCGTGCCCCCAGGGACACCGCCGCGAGGGCGGCGACCACGGCGAAGGCCAGCCCGTAGCCGGCCCACAGCGCGGTGGTCTCCTTCTTGACCTCCTCGAACCCGACCTGCGACGACAGGTTCCGGTAGACGTCCTCGAGTTGGCCCGCGTTCTCGGCGGCGCTGTACGTGCCCCCGGTCGCCTGGGCGATGGCCTGCATCAGCTCGCGGTCCGGGGGCACGGGCTCGCGCTTGCCGTCGAGGTCGACGGATCCGTTCTGGGTGCCGTAGGCGATGGTGTGCACCGCCACCTTGGCCTTGGCCAGCTCGTCGGCGGCCTGCTTCGGCGACGGCGGCACCGTGTTCGTGCCGTCCGACAGCAGCACGACGGCGCCGGGGGCGATCGAGCCGTCGTCGCCGCGGGGCGCCATCTGGACGGCGGCCAGGGCGGTCGTCAGGGCGCCGCCGACCGAGGTGCCGTCGGCGACGGTGAGCGCGTCGATGGCCCGCCGGGCCAGGTCGCGGTCGGTGGACGGCGGCAGCTTCACGGCGGGGCTGCCGGACAGTGAGACGACCGCCAGGTTGTAGCGGGCGGGCAGCGCGGCGACGAACTCCTTCGACCGCTGCTTCGCGGCGTCCAGCCGGGTGGGCTTGACGTCGGCGGCCAGCATCGACTGCGACACGTCGATGACCAGCACGACGGTGGCGCGCTCGCGGGGCACCCGTTCGATGCCGTTGGGCCGCGCCCAGGCCGCGATGATCGAGACCAGGCTGAGCAGCGACAGGGCGACGGCCAGGTGTCGGCGCCACTGCGACTGGCGCGGCACGACTGCCCCGAGCACCGCGGTGTTGGTGTAGCGCATGCCGGTGCTCTTCTTGCGCCGGGTGATCCACACGTAGAGGGCCACCAGCAGCGGGATCAGCAGCCACCACCACAGCCGCTCCGGGTTCAGGAAGGTGTCGGCGAGGTTCACAGCGTCACCCCCTGCGGCGGCTTGTGCAGCACGGCCGCCGTCCGGCGGTAGGCCAGCACGAAGCGGGCGATGTCGTAGACCCAGTCCCGGTCGGTGCGCAGCTGGATGTGGCCGGCACCGGCCCGCCGGATCGCCACCCGGACGCGCTCGCGCTGGGCGGCCGACGCCGCGTCGAACCGGGCCCGGGCGCCGTCGTCCGACGTGTTGACGTAGCGCTGGAAGTCGGACTCGGGGTCGCGGATCAGGATGTCGCCGACGTCGGGGAACTCCAGTTCGCGCCGGTCGACGACCTCGACGCAGAGCACCTGGTTGCGGACGCCGAGGCGCCGCAGCGGGCGCTCCCACTCCGGCTCGACCTCGGGATCGAGTTCGACATCGCCGGGGCTCAGGAAGTCCGACACGACGACCCGAAGGCCGCGGCGGCGGTGCAACCGGGCCAGCGCCTCCATGCCGGACGCCAGGTCGAACGGCCCGGTGCTGTGGTCGGGCACGATCGGCTCGGTGAGCATGCGGCGGAGCAGGCTGTAGAGCGCGGTGCGCCCCGACCGGGCCGGGCTGCGTTGCAGCTTGTCGGGCCTCATGATCACCCCGCCGAACCGGTCGCCCATGCGCTGGGTCAGGAACCCGATGGTGGCGATGGCGGCGATGCCGAGGTCGCGTTTGGTGACCCCCTCGGTGCCCCAGTTCATGGACGGGGTCACGTCGAGCAGGGCCCATACCTCGAGCTCGCGGTCGGCGATGGTGTCGCGGACGTGCACGGTCTGCGTCCGCGCCGAGACCGCCCAGTCGATGCGCCGCACGTCATCCTGCCCCGGCACGTACACCCGGGCGTCGTTCGGGTCGGAGCCGGGGCCGGGCAGCAGCCCGCGATGGTCGCCGTGCAGGAAACCTTCCAGCCGGCGGACGATCGTCAACTCCAGCCGCCGCAGCGCCGCCTCGGGGGCGAGTTTGTTGAGCGGCAGCGTGGCCGCCGTCGGCTCGTGCAGCACCGATTCGACCGCCCCCGGGACGGGAGCGGCCGGCGCGGCGAAGCCCGGCTGGGTCACGGGGCCTGGTTCCACACCGGCGTCGGCGCTGGCACCATCGCCAGGATCCGTTCGACGACCTGCACCGGGGCGATGTTGTCGGCCAGCGCGTCGAAGCCCAGCATCAGCCGGTGGGCCATGATGTCCTTCGCGACGGCCTGCACGTCGGTCGGCAGCACGTAGTCGCGGCCGTGGATGAGGGCGACCGCCCGGGCGGCGGCGGTCAGGCCGAGGGTCGCGCGGGACGAGTTGCCGATCTGGATGATCGGCTCCAGGTCGGGCATGCCGAAGTCGCCCGGGGTGCGGGTGGCGAGCACCAGGCGCACAATGTACTCGGCGACCAGGTTGTGGACGTAGACGTTGGCGGCCTGCTCCTGCAGCCGCAGCACCACGGCGGGTTCCAGGATGCGGCGCGCTACCGGCGGCCGCACCGACATGCGGCGCAGGATCTCGAACTCCTCGTTGCCGCGCGGGTACGGCACGTCGACCTTGAGCAGGAACCGGTCGCGCTGCGCCTCGGGCAGCGGGTACACACCCTCGGACTCGATGGGGTTCTGGGTGGCGATCACGATGAAGGGCTGCGGCGCCGGGTAGGTCTTGCCGCCGATGGACACCTGCTTCTCGGCCATCAGTTCGAGCATCGCCGACTGCACCTTCGCCGGCGCCCGGTTGATCTCGTCGGCCAGCACGAAGTTCACGAACACGGGCCCGAGGGCGATGTCGAACTTCTCTTGCTGGGCCGAGTAGATGCGGGTGCCCACGATGTCGGACGGCACCAGGTCGGGCGTGAACTGGATGCGGGCGAAGTCGCCGCCGACCACGGTGGCGAACGTGCGCACGGCCAGCGTCTTCGCCGTGCCCGGGACGCCCTCCAGCAGCACGTGTCCCTTGGCCAGCAGCCCGACCATCAGCTGCTCGACCATGTGCTCCTGGCCGACGATGACCCGCTGGACCTCGGCGATCGCCTCCTTCAGCAGGGCCGAGGCGGACGCGACGTCGCCCGCGCCTGCGGGCTGGCTTGAGGTGGGGGTCGTCACGCGTTCGTCTCCTGCTCGTCCGGGAGGCCAGGTCGGGCCGCACGCAACGATACCCGAGGCCTCTGGGGGCACCAGGGGCGCCCCCGGCCATCCGGATCAGGGGCGGGACCCGCGGCGTCCGAAGAAGGGATCGAAGCCGTACGGCAGTTCCAGGCGGTGGGCGGCCAGCAGGGCGGCGTCGGCGAGGAGGTGCGCGGTGGGGCCGTCCGCGACGATGCGCCCCGACGAGATGATCGCCGAGCGCTCGCACAACTGCAGCGCGTACGGCAGGTCGTGGGTGACCATCAGAACGGCCACGTCGAGCCCCGCCAGGATCTCGGCGAGTTCGCGGCGGGCGACCGGGTCGAGGTTGGACGTGGGTTCGTCGAGCACGAGCAGCCCCGGCTTCATGGCCAGCACCGTGGCGAGGGCGACCCGGCGCCGCTCCCCCAGCGACAGGTGGTGCGGGGGCCGGTCGGCGGCGTCCGCCATGCCGACCGCGGCCAGGGCGTCCGCGACCGCCGCGTCGAGGGCGGCGCCGCGCAGCCCGAGGTTCGCGGGCCCGAAGGCGACGTCGTCGCGGACGGTCGGCATGAACAGTTGGTCGTCCGGGTCCTGGAAGACGATGCCGACCAGCCGGCGGACCTCGCGGTGGTGGCGTGGCGTGACGGGCAGGCCGGCGACCTCGACGGTGCCGGCGGTCGGCCGCAGGATGCCGTTGAGTTGCAGCAGCAGCGTCGTCTTGCCGGCCCCGTTGGGGCCCAGCAGCGCGACCCGCTCGCCGGCGTCCACCCGCAGGTCGACCCCGGTCAGCACCTCCCGCCCGTCGGGGTAGGCGAACCGCACCCCGCGGACGTCCAGGACGGCGCTCACCGGACCCACCACGCCGCCGCCGTGACCGCGGCCGCCGCAGCCGGCAGCGCCAGGCCCGCGGCCCACTGCGCCGCCGTCGCCGGGACGCCGCGGGCGGCGGTCTCCCCCGCGTGGCCGCGTGCGAGCCGGGCCAGGTGCACCCGCTCGCCGCGCTCGTAGGCCCGGATGAACAGGACGCCGACGCCGCGGCTCAGCGCCGGCCAGGACGCCGGGGACGCCGCCACGAAGCCGCGGGACGCCCGCGCCACCCCCATGCGCCGCCACTCGTCGGCCACCACCTCCAGGTAGCGCAGCATGAAGCCGGCGATCTCGACGAGCTGGGCGGGGACCCGGAGGCGGCGCAGACCGTCCAGCAGGTCGGCGGGCCTCGTCACGGACGCCAGCGTGACCGCCGCGAGCGTGCCCAGCGTGGCCTTGGCCAGGATCGACGCCGCCCCCCACAGTCCCGCCCGGGAGACGGCGACGCCGAGCACCTCGACCCGCGGCCCGGTGGCCACGAAGGGCATGAGCAGCGCGAACGCCACGAACGGCCCCTCGATCGTGAGGCCGAGCAGCAGCCTCCGGACCGGCACCCGCGCCAGCACGATCGCCACGGCGAGCAGGCCGGCGTGGGCGGCGTGCGGCCACAGCACCTCGCGCGGGACGGCCACCACCGCCCCGGCGAATCCGACGACCGCGGCGACCTTGACCTGGGCCGGCAGCCCGCTGACGAGGCGGTTCACTCAGGACGCCGCCGGGCGGCGCAGCAGGCGGGCCAACAGCAGGCCGAGCGCGAGGACGACGACCACGCCGACCACGCCGGCCAGCCCGCCGGACAGCGCGGGGTCGACCCCGGGGACCTGGTAGCCGGCCAGTGGCCCCGCGACCGCCGGCTCGCGGGCCGCGGAGGCGAACCCGAGCCGCTCGGCAACCCACTCGAGCCCGTCGGGCGAGGCCGACGCGAACCCGCTGAGGACGCCGGCGCCCAGCAGGGCCACGGCGAGGCCCAGCAGCCACCAACGGCGTCCGCTCATGCCGGCACCGTCTCGACGGTCGGGGCGGCGGCGGGCGCCAGCAGCGGCCGGGCCCCGTGCACGAGGTCGGGCCGGGCCGCGACCACCGCCGAGACCACCAGGCCGGTGATGACCGCCTCGCCGAGCCCGATCAGCAGGTGGATGCCCACCATCGCCACCGCCACCGTGCCGAGCGGCACGGGCACCGTGCCGGCGGCCGCGAACAGCCCGCTGAACACGAGGGCCGCCGTCGGCACGCTCACCGCGCCGGCGAGGGCCGCCGCCGGGGCGATCGAGGCGCGCCGCCGCGGCAGGACGCGCCGGGCCACGACGAACACCCCCCAGCCGGCCCACACGCCGACGAGGCCCATCAGCACGATGTTGGTGCCCAGGGCGGTCAGGCCGCCGTCGGCGAACAGCAGCGCCTGGACGCCGAGCACCACCGTGAGGCAGAGCGTCGCCGTCCACGGCCCGACCAGCACCGCGGCCAGGGCCCCGCCCAGCAGGTGCCCCGAGGTGCCGGCGGCGACCGGGAAGTTCAGCATCTGCACCGCGAACACGAACGCGGCGACGAGGCCCGCCAGCGGCGACGTCCGCTCGTCCAGTTCGCGGCGCGCCCCGCGCAGGGCGAGCGCCACCCCGGCCGCAGCCACGACCCCGGTGGCCAGCGAGGCCGGGACGGTCAGGAAGCCGTCCGGAACGTGCATGTCACCCTCCTCCGTGGCGCCACCCCGAGCCCCTGCCCGCACCCTAATGCACGCCTCCGACGCCCACCCGGCCGTTGCCGCCCGGGGAGCCCCGCGCCGGTCGGGCACAATGGGGCCCGTGACGTCGCTCCCGCCCGACCCGGACGCCCCCGCCGCGGTCCCGCTGCGGCCCGACGACCCGCCCCGCATCGGCCCCTTCTGGACCGACGCGCGACTGGCGGCCTCGGCGTCCGGGGTGGCGTACGTCGCCCACGACGACGCCGAGGTGCCGGTGCTGCTCGTGCAACTGTCCGCGGGGGCGGCCGCGGACGCCGCCGCGCGCGACCGGCTGGCGGGCGCCGTCGACAAGATGCACCTCGACACCGTCGTCGCCCGCGGCGGCGAGGGCCAGAACACGGGACGCCTCGGGCGCCGGTTCCGCGCCGAGGACGACGACCCCGCCGCCGCCGCGGACCAGCCGCAGGCGCCGTGGGTGGCGCTGGCCTACGACGGTTCGCCCGCCGCCACCGCCGAGGCCGGGCGGCTCCTCGCCGAGGTCGAACTCAGCAGGCTGCCGCACCAGGGGCGTCCGAGCGGCCCCGGGTACACGCACCACTGGATCGAAGAGGACGCCCCCGGCCGCTGGCGGCTGTGGCCGCTGCCGTGGCCGGGGCGACACGACCGGTCGGGCCGGCTGTCGATCCTGGCGTCCTGGCTGCTGATGATGCTGCTCATGTGTCTGGCCGTGCTGATCGCGATCCTGCTGTTCCAGGCCGCGCCGCCCCAACAGCCGCCGCCCCCGGTGCCGACCTCGGCCAGCGGCAGCGGATCGCCCTCGTCGGCGTCCCCGTCATCGGCGTCCCCGTCGTCGTCCTCGGCCTCACCGACCCCGTCCGACTCGGCCGGCGGGCCGCCCACCGCCAACCCGCGGCTGTGATCCGGCTCGTCGCCACCGACCTCGACGGCACCCTGCTGGGCCCCGACGGGACGATCCCGCACGCCAACGTCACGGCCGTCGCGGACGCCCACGCCGCCGGCGTCGCGATCGTCATCGCGACCGGCCGGCCGGTGCGCTGGCTGCACTGCCTCGACCCCATCGCCCACCTGCACCCCTACGTCATCGCCAGCAACGGGGCCGTCCTGTACGACCTCGCCGAGCAGCGGGTGCTGCGCAACCACGCGTTCGAGGCGGACGCCGTCGCGGCCCTCACGTCGGCGATCCGGGCCGACGTGCCCGGGGTGCTGTTCGGCCTGGAGCGCGGCGACCTGTTCGGGCTCGAGCACGGCTCGCCCTCGGACCACGCCCACTTCCCCGGCGTCCTGCACCTCGACCTGCCCGAGTTGATCGCCGCCGTCCGGCCGGTCGTCAAGCTGCTGGTCTACAGCCGCGACGTGAGCTGCGACGCGCTGGCGTCCGCCGTCGAACCGGTGGTGCGCGGGCGGGCCACGGTGACGACGTCCCTGGTGCACGACCAGTTCGGCATGGTCGAACTCAGCCTGCCCGGGGTGACCAAGGCGGCCACGCTCGCCGACCTGGCCGGCACCCTCGGCGTCCCGGCGGCGGACGCCGTCGCGTTCGGCGACATGCCCAACGACCGGGCGATGCTGGAGTGGGCCGGCCGCGGGTACGTCATGGCCGACGGGCATCCGGCGCTGCTGCAGCGATTCCCGAGCGCCGGGCCCGCCGGCGACGCGGGCGTCGGCCGGACGATCCACCGGCTGCTGCGGGGCTGATCACACCATCGCCGCCGAGCCGATCTCGGGGTGGGCGCGGGCGAACGCGACGAGGGCGTCCACGTAGTCGGCGAGGTGCGGGGCCCTCAGGCCCGAGCCGGCGAGGTCGGCCTGCGTGGTGCTGGTGTCGTAGCGGGTGCCCAGGGCGAAGTAGTCGAGGGCGGCCGCCGGGATGCCCATCAGCCGCTCCGCGCCCGGGACACGGTCGAGCGCGAAGCGGGCGGCCCCCAGCGGCAGCGGCACGCGGACGATCCGGCGCCGGCAGCTGTGCGCGAGAAGGTCGATCGTCTCGTCGATGGTGGGCGGGTCCGGGTCCGCCAGTTGGTAGGTGCGACCGCGGGACGCCGCGAGGCCGGACAGGTGGGCGATGGCGTCCACGACGAAGTTGCTGGGCACCACGTTGAGCCACGCCCGGCGCGGGTCGCCGATCACCGGCAGGACCGCGAGGCCCCGCTGCTTCAGCAGCCAGCGGATCACGAAGTAGAGGCCGTCGTACTTGTGCTTCGCCCCGGTCCGGCTGTCGCCCATCACGACCGCCGGCCGGTAGATCGTGGCCGGCAGCCCTGCGCGCAGCCGGTCGCGGACGGCGACCTCGGCCAGGAACTTGGTCTCCTCGTAGTGGTTGTGGAAGCCCTGGCCGCGCTCGAGGTCGTCCTCGGCGAACAGCCCCGCGGCGGTGCCGCTGACGAAGCAGGTGCTGACGTGGTGCAGGCGGTCCAGGTGCGGGCAGGCGGCGGCGAGGTCGAGCACGTGGCGCGTGCCGTCGACGTTGACGCGCCGGGCCAGGTCGCGGTCGACGGACAGGTCGTAGGCCGCCGCCAGGTGGTAGATCTCGGTGACGTCCGCGGGCCGGGGGGCGCCGGCCGCGAGCCCCAGGCCGGGGACGGTGATGTCGCCCTCGACCAGGTCGAGGCGGCCGGCCAGTTCGGGATGGCGGCGCACAAGGTCATCGGCGCGCTGCCGGGCGAGGGGCGCGTACCGGGCCTGCACCAGACAGGCGGCGCGGGCGTCCGGGTCGCGGGCCAGCACCCGCGGCAGGAGTTCGGAGCCGAGGAAGCCCGGGAAACCGGTGAACAGGACGGTGCCCATGGGGCGACCGTACCCCCGGAGGGCCTGGGCCGGGGGCGCCTAGCATGACGGCATGACGACCACCCAGGACACGCGGATCCCCGACCTCGTCGCCGACCTGCGGGCGACGTTCGACGCGGGCCGCACCCGGCCCGTCGCGTGGCGGCTGCGGCAACTCGACGGGCTGGCCCGGCTGCTCACCGAGCACGAGCACGGCATCGCCGCCGCGCTGGCGTCCGATCTCGGCAAGTCGGCGGGCGAGGCGCACCTGACCGAGACGGGGTTCACGCTGGCCGAGGTGAACCTGGTCCGGCGGCGGCTGCGGTGGTGGCTGCGGCCGCGGCCCGTGCTGCCGACCCTGGCCACGCTGCCGGCGACCGCGTGGACCGTGCGCGAACCGCTCGGGGTGTGCCTCGTGATCGCCCCCTGGAACTATCCGCTGCAGCTCGCGCTGGCCCCCCTGATCGGCGCGCTGGCCGGCGGCAACTGCTGCGTGGTGAAGCCCAGCGAGCACGCGCCCGCGACGTCGGCGCTGCTGGCCGACCTGCTGCCCCGCTACGTCGACGGACGGGCGGTGCGGGTCGTGACCGGCGACATCCCGGTGTCGACCGCGCTGCTGCGCGAGCGGTGGGACCACATCTTCTACACCGGCAACGGCCGGGTCGGCCGGATCGTCGCCCACGCCGCCGCCGAGCACCTCACCCCGACCACCCTCGAGCTCGGCGGCAAGACCCCGGTGTTCGTGGACGACACCGCCGACCTGGCGGTGGCCGCCGACCGGATCGCCTGGGGCAAGTGGACCAACGTCGGCCAGACCTGAGTGGCCCCCGACTACGTGCTGGCCACCCCGGCCGCCGCCGAGCGGCTCGAGGCGCTGATCCCCGAGGCCGCCCGCCGCATGTTCGGCAACGACCCCCTCGCCTCGCCCGACTACGGGCGGATCGTCAACGCCGCGCAGCACGCGCGCCTGGTCGGCTACCTCGGCGCCGGACGCCTCGTGTCCGGCGGCCGGTTCGACGAGGGCGAGGGGTTCCTCGAACCCACCGTCCTCGCCGACGTCCCGCCCGACGCGCCGGTGATGCAGGAGGAGATCTTCGGCCCGATCCTCCCCCTGCTGCGCGTGCCGGACGCCGCCGCGGCCGTCCGCTTCATCAACGACCGCGACAAGCCGCTCGCCCTGCACGTGTTCACCGCGGACGCCGCGACGCGCCGCCTGTTCGTGGAGGGCACCTCGTCGGGGACCCTGACGTTCGGGCTGCCCGTCGCCCACCTGTCCATGTCGACGGTGCCCTTCGGGGGCGTGGGGGCGTCCGGCATGGGGGTCTACCGCGGGGAGCACTCGCTGCGCACGTTCACCCACGCCAAGCCGGTCGTCCGCAAGCCGCTGCGACCCGACACGCTGCGGCTGGTCTACCCGCCGCTGGACGCCGCCCGGCTGCGGGTGATCAGGACGCTGCTGCGCTGAGGGTCAGCCCCAGCCGAGCTCGTCCAGGCGGGCGTCGTCGATGCCGAAGAAGTGCGCGATCTCGTGGACGACCGTGACGTACACCTCGTCCTCGACCTCGTCGGCCGTGTCGCACAGCGCCAGGATGTTGCGGCGGAACAGCCGGATACGGTCCGGCAGCACCGCCCCGTAACCGGTGTCGCGCTCGGTCAGCGGGATGCCCTCGTACAGGCCCAGCAGGTCGGGCTCGTCGGGCGGGGCGGCGTCCTCGACGAGGATCACGCAGTTCTCGATGAGCGCGAACAGGTCGTCGGGGATGTCGTCGATCGCCCGGCCCACGGCCGCGTCGAACTCCGTCGGACCCATCTCGAACGCCATGGCCGCCACCGTAGCGCGGCCCGTAGGGTGGCCCGGTGACCGACCGGACGCCCAACCTCTGGCCGCTGTACCTCGGCGGCTTCCTGGGCCCGTTCGGCGGGGCGATGGTCAACGCGATCCTGCCGGAGATCGGGGCCGGGGTGGGGTCGACCGAGGCCGGCGTGGCGCTGGCGCTGACCGCCTACATGGTGCCGTTCTCCGTGTTGATGCTGGCCTCGGGGACGCTGGGCACCCGCTGGGGCATGGCCCGGACCGTCCGCTGGGCGTACGGGGCCTACGCGCTGGCGTCCGTCGCGTGTGGAGTGGCCACGGCGCTCGGGCCGTTCCTCGCGGCGCGGGCGGTGCAGGGCGCGGCGAACGCGTTCACGACGCCGCTGCTGGTGGCGCTGATCTCGACGATGGTGCCCCGCGAGCGGCTCGGGCGGTCGCTCGGCGCGCTGGCGTCCATGCAGGCGGCCGGGCAGGCGTTCGCCCCGTTGATCGGCGGGCTGGCCGCCGAATGGAACTACCGGTGGGCGTTCGCTGCCAACGCCGTGGCGGCGATCGCCCTGGCCCTCGCGACGCCCGCCGTCGCCGGCGCCGGGCGGGCGGCCGGCGAATGGGGGGCGCTACGCAACCCGCGCCTGGCCCGTTCGGCGGGCATCGCGTTCTGCGCCCAGTTCGGGCAGACCGGCGTCATGGTGCTGGCCGCCCTTGTCGCCGCGGACCGGTTCGGGCTCTCCTCCGGTGCCCGCGGCCTGCTGGTGGCCGGCTTCGGCCTCGCCGGCCTGGTGACGGGCCGCACCATGGGCGTCCTGACCGAGAAGTGGGGGCTGCTGCGGGTGGGTGTCTCGGCGCTGGTCGTGTTGGGGACGGCCGTGGCGGCCGTCGGGGTGGCGCCGTGGCTCGGGCTGCTGGTCGTGCTGGTGGCCACGGCGGGCGTGTCGGGGACCGCGGCGCGGGTGCTGACCAACACGCTGGCCATCGCGAGCACGCCCCGGAATGTGGGCGGGGCTACGTCGATCACGATGTCCGCGCAGTTCCTGGGGGTGTCGCTGGTGCCGTCGCTGATCCCGCTCTACCACGCGTCGGCCTTCGCCGCGACGGGGCTGGCCGGGGCGGTCGTGTTCGTGGGCGCCGTCATCGCCGCCACCGGCGGCCGGACAGCGGGTGATGCCACGGATCATGGATAATCCACGAATACTGTGAATTGGAACGTTCAAATCGGCGCGAGCGACACAGTATCCGGGGAATATCCATGATCGCCCGGGACAAGGGCGGCCACGGCCGAACCGGACGGGCCGGGCGGCCACGGCTGAACCGGGGCGACCCAGACGGACACGGCGGAGCCCCCACCCGGAATCGGGTGGGGGCTCCGTCACATATCGGTTCAGCGGAGGCCGAGTGCGGACTCGATGTCCTCGGCGTGGTCCAGCCAGAAGCTCTGCAGCTTGTCGAACATGCCGTTCTCCTTTCAATCGTCGGAGGGGGTGAAGGGAACCGGACTACCGGTCCATGGGGCCGTGCTCGGCGAGGTCGAGCATCTGCAGACCCTTCTTCAAGTCATCGATGAAGCTCATGCTTGCTACCTCCTTTCGAATGCGGTCCCGGGGGCTTTCCCCGTCGACATCTCTATTATTACTCACCACGACTAAAAATAGCCAGCCGGAAGGGTTCGACCCGGGGCAACACGCGGTTCACAAGCGCCGACAAGAGATCGCCGCAGCGCGTTCACGCGGGGCGGTGGGGTCCGTCAGTCGGCGTCCGGGGTGCCCAGGGTGATCCCGAACCGGGGCAGCACCACCCGGTGCAGGACCAGCACGAGCACGGTCGCCAGCGCCGCGACGCCGAACACGGCGAGCGAGCTCGCCAGCCCGGTCAGCAACGCGGGGTCGACGATCATCACGACCGCCAGGGTCAGCATGAGCATGCCCCCGACCAGCTTGAGGATCCGCCCGTGTCGCTCCTGCAGCTTGGTGGCGCGCAGGGAGACGACGGCCGCCCCGAAGATCAGCAACTCGTCCAGTTGGTAGATCAGCAGGTACAGCAGCAGCAGCCCCACGAACGCCACCGCCCCTACTTGGTGCGCGGTCAGGATGTTCGTCCACACCATCGGGAACCCCGCCGTGCACGCCAGCTCGATGACCGACACCCCGGCGGCGAGCGCCGCCGTCCCGGCGACCATCGCGGGCACGTTGTCCGAGTCGCGGACGATCGCGCGCATCTTCTGGTAGATCCCCGGCAACTTGTCGTCGGGGATCGTGAACGAGACCCCCCGGTGGAACCAGAAGTAGTCCTTGATGTTGACCGCCGCGAACCCCGCCGCCACGAGCGCGACGAGCACCCGCACCCACGGGGCGACGGTGAGCACCGACAGCACCGAGAACATCCCGGCGATGAACAGGGCGTACACCAGGGCGGTGACCGTGATGAACACCAGCCCGATCAGCAGCGTGAGCCGCCGCGATCCGGTGCGGAGCGCCAGCGCGATCAGGATCGTCAGCACCCACAACGAGCACGGGTTCACCCCGTCGACGGCCGCGATCAGCAGCGTCGTGACGATCAGCGACTGCTGCGCCAGCTCGACGCGGCCGACGAAGGGCAGGTCCAACACCTCCCCGGACGCCGCGGGTGCGGCCGGCGCCGCGGGTGCGGCCGGCGCCGCAGGTGCTGCCGAAGCCGAGGTGGACGCCGACGCCACCGACCCCGGCAGCGGGGCGACGAGGCCCGCCGCGGCGTCCGGGCAACCGGTGACGAGGCAGGCCGCGACGGCCTGGTCGAGTTGGACGTCGGTGCGTCCCGCGGCGAACCCGACCCAGTGGCGATCGCCGAGCACGAACGTCGGCACACCGGACGCCGTGAACCCCTGCCGCTCGGCCACCGCGGAGAACAGTTGCTGGTTCCCGGCGTCGCGGTACACCTCGAAGTCGCGCACCACGAGCCCCGGGTGGCGGGCCTGCAGTTGGGCGAGCGCCGGCTTGGCGGCCGCACAGTGGGGACAGCCCTCGCCCCAGAAGAAGTAGAGGACCGCTCGTCCCGGCTCCGCGGCCGTCACCCCCGGCGCGCCCGCCGCGACGGCACCGGCCGCCAGGCCCAGCACGGTCAGGAACAGCGCCAGCCGCATCGTCAGCCACCGCGCCCCCCGGCGCGCCACCCTGACCATGGCACCCCCTCGTGCAGGTCGCCCTGGGGCCCCACGGTCCCGGGGTTGCCGCCAGCCTAGAGCGCGGGATCCCCCAAGGGGCCGGACGCCTCAGGTTCGCCCCGTTCCCCCGCCCTGCACACAGGGACGCCTCAGGTTCGCCACACACGCCCGGCCTGCAGGCCGGGGAATTGTGGCCACGGTGAGGCGTCCCGTTCGAGGCACCCGCCCCCGCGGCTCTCGCGCTGGGCGCGCGACCGTGCCAGCATGAGGGGGTGACGGGCACGCCTGGTTCGCCGCGCCCCGACCGGATCGCCGGGCCGGGGCCCGAGCCCGCCCCCAACGACCCGGCCTACCGCCCGCGCCGCCTCGAACCCGCCCCTGCCGCGCCCCGCCGCCGCACGTCGCCCCAGCGCCGGGCGGGGCTGCTGCTCGGCGCCTCGATGGGGATCGTGGCGATCGCGCTGGCCTGGCCGCTGGTGAGCCCACAGTCCGCGGTGGTGGCCCCACCCCAGCAGGCCCACGACGAACCCACGCCGAGCGCGCTGTTCACGCCCCTCCCGCAGCGGTCCTCCGGCGTGTCCGGCGTGTCCGGCATGTCCGGCGGTTCCGGTGGTTCGGCGCCGCCCGGACCCGGGGCCCCCGCCCCGAACGTCTCCCCCGCCCTGGACCGCCCCGTCCCGGCGTCCACCGTCCCGGCACCCTCGATCCCCACCGCCGCAATCCCCACACCGCCGGAGGCAGGGACGCCGCAGGCGCCGGCCCCGGCGCTGACCACGGCTCGCCCGCCCGTCATCCCCCCGCCCGTCCTCCCGCCTCCCGTGGTTCCCCCCGCCCCGCCGACCAGCGCGCGGCCCGACCCGGCCGCCGCGATCGCCGCGGTCGCGGACGCCGTGGCCGCGATCGAGCACCCGGGCTCTCGCAACACGCTCACCCGCGACTGGGCGACGGCGTCCGAGGGGCTCGCGTCCGATGCGCTGTCGCCCGACGCCCGCGAGGGCCGCGTCGCCGCCTTCGAGGCGCTGGTCGCCGCGACCCGCCACCTCACCGACGCCGAGAGGGTCCGGATCGCGCAGGCCCTGGCCACCCTCCGGGCCGCGTTCTGACCATGCCCGCCGATCCACGCCGGGGGCGCCTCGACGCCGAGCTCGTCCTCGTCGCCCTGGTCGGGGTGGCGTTCTTGGCTGCCGGCCTCGACAGGATCGCCCGCGGGGAGTTGCTGCACGCCGCGCAGTGCCTGGTCGGCGTCCCGATCGTCGGCCTGGCCGAGTTCGTCCACCGCCGCACCCGCCTGTCCCTGCCGGGCCCGTGGCGGGTCGCCTTCGCGGCGTTCGTGTTCGCGTCGTTTGTGATGGGGTCCGTCCACGACGTGTACTGGCTGATCCCCTCGTGGGACACCCTGTTGCACGCCTGGTCGGCCGCCCTCCTGGTGCTCGCCGGCCTCGGGCTGCTCGGCGCCCTGGCCCCGGACGCCCCCGCGCGCCCCCCGCTCTGGCTCGCCGTCCTGTTCTCGGCCGCCTTCGCCGCCTTCGGCGGCGTGCTGTGGGAGTTCGTCGAGTTCGCCACCGACAGCCTCCTCGGCACGAACATGCAACGCTTCGCGGAGCGGGACGGCACCCCGCTGCCCGGCCGCGAGGCCCTGCTCGACACCATGCGCGACCTCCAGGTGAACGCCCTGGCCGCGGGCGCCTCGCTGGCCGTCCTCGCGTGGCCCCTGCACACCTCCTGGCCCGGCCTCCGCCGCTTCGTGCCGCACTGGCGCCGGCCTCAGCCGCCCCGGCAGTAGGGTGACGCCCATGACCGCAAGCCCGCGCAACGAGACGTCCGTGCCGCTGACCGACCAACTCGCCGACCGCTGGAGCCCCCGCTCCTTCGACGCCGACTACGTCCTCTCGCCCGACGACCTCACCGCGCTCGGCGAGGCGGCCCGCTGGGCGCCCTCGGCGAACAACGCACAGCCCGCCCGGTTCATCGTCGCCGGCCGGGGCACGCCGACGTTCGACACGATCGTGTCCACGCTGCGCCGGTTCAACCTGGGCTGGGCGCCGCGGGCCGCCGTCCTGATCGTGGCGCTCGCCGAGACCGCCCGCGACGGGCAGCCGCTGCGCTGGGCCGAGTACGACCTGGGGCAGGCCGTCGCCCACCTGACCGTCGAGGCCCAGTCGCGGGGCTTGAGCGTCCGCCAGATGGGCGGCTTCGACGCGGACGCCCTCCGCGCGGCCTTCGCCCTGGCGCCCGACCTGGTGCCGGTCGTCGTGGTGGCGGTCGGCCGGTACGACGCGGCGGCCGACGTGCCCGCCGAGCTTCGCGAACGGGACGCCGCCCCCCGGGGCCGCCGAGGCCTCGACGAGATGGCCTTGATCCTCGACGTCTGAGCCCGGTCCGGTGTTCTTCGTCGGGATCGACCTCGCCTGGGGCGAGCGGGCGGCGTCCGGCCTCGCCGTGCTGGACGAGACCGGCGCCCTCGTGCACCTCTCGCGGGCGACCACCGACGACGCGATCGCGGCCGCGCTCGGACCCTACGTGGCCGGCGAGTGCGTCGTCGGCCTGGACGCCCCCCTGGTCGTCACCAACCCGGCCGGCAACCGGCCCTGCGAGCAGGCCCTCAACCGCGACTTCGCCCGCTTCCACGCCGGCACCCACCCGGCCAACACGGGCAAGCCGGAATTCCGCGACGGCCCGCGGGGCGCCCGGCTGGCCGCCCGGTTCGGCCTCGACACCGACCCCGCTTCGACCGCCGGACGCCGCGCCCTCGAGGTCTACCCGCACGCCGCCCTGGTGGCGCTCTTCCGGCTGGGGCGGATCCTGCGGTACAAGCAGCGCTCGAACCGCTCGTTCGCCCTGGCGCAGGCCGAGTTGCTGCGCCTCGTCGGGCTGATCGAATCCCTGGCGGACGCCTCGCCGCCCCTGGCCGTCGACGGCTCCGCCGACTGGACGGCGCTGGTCGCCGAGGTCGCCGGGGCCACCCGGAAGAGCCAGTTGCGGCGCGCCGAGGACCCCTTGGACGCCGTCGTCTGCGCCTACGTCGCGCTGCTGGCGGCGCGGCGTCCCGAATCGCTCACCATCTACGGCGACGCCGCCACCGGCGCCATCGTGACCCCCACCCTGCCCGACACCCTGCTGCCCTCCCCCCGCGAGCGCGCGCGCGACGCGCAAACGCCAGACGCCCGCACGCCAGACGCGCGACCGGTCGACCCGGAACCGGTCCGGCTCGCCTACGCGCGCGTGCAGCCGCAGGTGGACGCCCTGGCCGGCCGGCTGGCCACCTGGCTCACGACGGTGCTGGACGACGCGGGCATCAACTACCTCGACGTGGCCTGGCGCGGCAAGGCGGTGGCGTCGTTCGCCACGAAGGCGGAGAAGTCCGCCGACGGCGTCCCGTTGTACCCCGATCCGCTGCGCGACGTGACCGATCAGATCGGCGTCCGGGTGATCACGTTCGTGACGACCGACGTGGACGCGGTCGCCGACCTGGTCCGGGACCAACTGACGGTGATCGACGACAAGGACCTCGGCCGCGCCACCGCCCACTCCGGCGGCTTCGGGTACGTGAGCCGGCACCTGCAGGTCGCGCTGACCCCGCCCTGGCTAGGGGAGCTGCCCGTCGGGGACGTGCGGGTGCCGAGCGCGCAGATCCAGATCCGGACGGTGCTGCAGCACGCGTGGGCCGAGTTCGAGCACGACATCCGCTACAAGGGGACGATCCCCGAGGCGCTGGCCCCCGACCTCAACCGCCGCTTCACCCTGGCGGCGGGTCTGCTCGAGCTGGCCGACCGCGAGTTCGAGGCGATCCGGGAGCGGCTGCGCGGGCAGGGCCCCGACCAGACCGGCCCGGACGCCCCCGCGCACGCCGGGATCGAGGAGGGCGAGTTGGCGGCGTTCCTGGCGGGGCGGTTCCCGGACGCCGGCTGGTCGCGCACCGACCACTACACGTGGATGGCCGGGCTCCTGGCCGCCCTCGGCATCACGTCGCTGCCCGACCTCGCCGCGCTGCTGCCGGCCGTCGACTCGGCGGTCATCTCCGAGCGCATGAACTACCGCTACCCGCCCGGCGCCGTCCGCCGCCTGGACGACGCCCTCCTCTACGTGTTCGGCCTGCGGTACGTCGAGCTGGACGGCAACGCCCACCGGGTCGAGCCGCTGCGGGCCCGGTTGGAGAAGCTGCGGCCCACGGGCTGATGCTCAGGGGCCCGTCGGCGGGTACAGCGGACCGCCGGGTTCCGGCGTCCACCCGGACGCCGCCGGCGCGGACCCCACGGGGCCGCCCGGGTCGCGCGCACCCTCGTCCAGGCGGAACGGCGGGTAGGCGTCCGTCATCAGCAGGACGTAGGCCAGCACGCGGTACCGCCACCGGTTCATGCCCATGGACAGGTCGTAGATGCGCTGCGGGTACGTGCCGGTGCCGGCGACCACGATGAGCGCCACCAGCACGAGGATGGGGACGATGCCGGGCCAGCCCCCGCTGACGGCGAGTTGCCCCTGCACGCTGTCGCGCTGCGTCGTGAACCCGAACATCAACGCGAGCAGCAGGTAGTGCGGGATGGCCAGCAGCCACCACTTCACCAGCGCCAGCCCCTGGGAGAGCCGCTCGGGGTAGTCGATGTCGAGGCGGGCCCGGTAGCTGGGGACGTCGGCGAGCGTGAAGGGCGGGTAGGCGTCCGTGGCGGCGGCGTTGTACAGGTAGTACAGGACGCGCCAACTCCACCTCAGGACGCCGAGCAGGTAGTCGAATGCGGCGCGCGGGTAGCGGCCGGTGGCGACGATCGAGACGAGCGCCCACAGCCAGACGAACACGCCACCGAAGGCGAGGACGCCCAAGGCGACGTAGTGCGGCACCGCGAGCAGCCACTTGACGAGCCACAGCCAGCGCGACACCTGCGGGACGGGGGCGCCCTCCAGCCGCACGGGCGACGGCGGGGACGGCGGGGACGGCGGGACGGTCGGGGGAAGGGGTTCCGTAGCCATGGGCACCATCATCCCCCCGACGGCCCCCACTGCCCAGTGGCCGCGCCCACCCCCGCACGCGGACGCTTGACAGAGCTTGGACAGGTCGGTCATCATCGGTGGCACGAGAGGGGAGTATCCCCCGCAGTTCCGTCGTCATTCCGGCCGGGCCCGACGCCCGGCTCGGCGAACTGGCCGCCGCTGGGTTGGCGGGAGAGACCTCCGTGAACCTGACCGTTCGCTGGAGATCATCATGACTGTCCCTCTGTGGGCCTGGGCCGCCGTGCTTGCGGTCATCCTGGGCATGCTCGCCGTCGATCTGTTCGCCCATCGCCGCGCGCACGTGGTGTCGGTGCGCGAGGCCGCCGTGTGGTCGGCCGTCTGGGTCACCCTGGGCCTCGGCTTCGGCGCCGTCGTGTGGGCGGTGTACGGCCCGGACGCCGGCGGCGAGTACCTGGCCGGCTACCTCATCGAGAAGTCGCTGGCCGTCGACAACGTCTTCGTGTTCGCGCTGATCTTCAGTTCGTTCGCGGTGCCGCGTGAACTGCAGCACCGGGTGCTGTTCTTCGGTGTGCTGGGGGCGCTCGTGTTCCGGGCCCTGTTCATCGCCGGGGGCGCGGCCCTGATCGACCGGTTCAGCTGGGTGCTGTACGTGTTCGGAGCGTTCCTGGTGTTCACCGGGTACCGCATGTTCCGGCACCGCTTCGAGCACGTCGACCTGTCGGACAACGTGGTGCTGCGCCTGTTCCTGCGCGTCGTGCCGAGCACGGACGCCTACGACGGGCAGAAGTTCCTCACCCGCCGGGGCGGGCGCCTGGTGGCCACTCCCCTGCTGTCGGTGCTGGTGCTCGTCGAGACGAGCGACCTCATCTTCGCCGTCGACTCGATCCCGGCGATCTTCGCCGTGACCCGCGACCCGTTCCTGGTGTTCACGTCGAACGCGTTCGCGATCCTGGGGCTGCGGGCGCTGTACTTCCTGCTGGCCGACCTGATGCACCGGTTCGTCTACCTCAAGACCGGTCTGGCCGCGATCCTGGTGTTCGTCGGGGTGAAGATGCTGCTGCTCGACGTCTGGAAGGTGCCCATCTGGCTGTCGCTCGCCGTCATCGCCGCCAGCATCACCATCGCCGTCGTCGCCAGCCTGCGCGCCACCCGGGACGTCCCGGTGCCGGTCGAGGGGACGCCGGCGCAGGTCGAGGGGACGCCGGCGCGGCCCGCCCACTAGGACCCCAGCAGGAGGGACAAGAGTCCGACGACTGTGTCCCTCCTGACGATGGCGGCCCGGGACTACCCCTGGTGGTCCTCGGGCTGCCCGGCCTGCCTGGGGCCGACGCGGAAGGGCAGCATCATCTCGTTGTCCTCGTGTTCGAGGATGTGGCAGTGCCAGACGTACTGGCCGGCCTTGCTGAAGGTGGCCTTGATGCGGGTCACCTGCTCCGGCAGGGCCAGTGCCGTGTCCTTGCGGCCCCGTTCCCAGGGTGCGGGCGGCTGCGGGGTCGACCCCTCCTCGAGGGCCACCGCGTGGCCGTCGACGTCGATCGCCTGCCGGTTGAGCACCTCGAAGGCGACCTCGTGCACGTGGATGGGATGGGCGTCCCCCGTCATGTTGTGGAACTCCCAGACCTCGGTGGCGCCGACGCCAGGGTTGGCGGTCACGGGATCCATCCACATCTGCGCGACCGCGTGGCCGGTTCCCGTGCCGTTCCAGGCGGGCGCGCCGGCGTCCATGCTCTGCCGGACGGTGCCCAGCATGGCGGCGGTCGGGCCGCCGTCGTGGCTGTGCTCGAGCAGCGCGAACCGCCGCGTCATGGAGGCGCCCGGCAGTGCGGGGACCGCGGGCGTCCTGAGGTGCCGCGGCGGCGTGCTCGGGTCGGCCGCCGTGGCGGCCACCACCCGGAACTGCAGCACCGACCCCGTGGTGGCGGGGTCGGCCGAGACGAAATCCGTGCCGGGGACGCCGCCGCCGTAGGGCTCGTCGGGGCCGACGTTGCGCAGGGTGTACGACCCCACGGGCACCGCGCTGAAGTCGACGATCAGATCGGCGCGCTCGGCCGGGATCACCAGCAGCCGGTTGCCGTGGTTCGTGGTGAGGTCGACCGGGGCCGGCAACAGGCCGCCCTCGTTGCCGATCTGCCACACCGACACGCCCGGCAGGGCGCCGAAGTCGAGGATCAGGAAGCGCGACTGGCAGCCGTTGAGCACGCGGAAGCGGTAACGCGCGCGCTCGACCTGCTGGTAGGGCCAGGTGCGCCCGTTCACGATCAGGGTGTTGCCGAAGAATTCGGGGTTCCAGAGGGGCGGGGTCTCCGACTCCGGGATGAAGGGGCCGTCCTGGTCGTCGAAGAAGGCGCGGGTGTCCGGGTAGAACAACGAGCCGTCGGCGTTGAACGAGCGGTCCTGGATCGCCAGGGGGATGTCGCGGCAGTGACTCGTCCGGGTGGCGCCGTACTGCGGGGCCGGCCCGGGAAGGACGGCCGCTGTGCCGGTGCGGGTGTCGACGATCGTTCCGTCGCCGCCGGGCCCGCCCCGCAGCAGGAAGAAGCCGGCCGGGCCCGTGTAGACGTTCAGCCGCGTCATGCCCAGCGTGTGGTCGTGGTACCAGATCGTCGAGGCCCGGTTGTCGTTGGGGTACTGGGCGATCGCGAAGCCCGCGCCCCAGGCGACGCCGAGGCGACTGGCGGCCCGGCCGGCGAAGAAGTCGTACCAGGCGCCCGAGCGGGCGTGTCCGCCGAGGTTGCGGGCCGCGGGCAGGTACCAGGCCTCCGGGTACCCGTCGCTCTCGTCCCCGACGCCGACGGCCCCATGCACGTGGGTGACCATCGGCACGGGCCCCCAGTAGCGGGTGTACTGCGTCGCCGGGTTGATCGCGGTGTCCGGCGAGGTCGTGCGCACGTAGGCGTGCCCCGCCAGGTCGGGCTTCGAGTCGGTGCGGGCACTGCCCAACTTGCCGGGGTTCGCCCAGTGCAGCGTCGGATCCACCGGGAGGAGGTGGGGCAGATAGTCGCCCTCGGCGTCCACGAGTTGGTTGACCCACTTGACGCGCACCGGGGTGCCGACCTGCGCGTCGATCGTCAGGGACGGGGCGTGGAACATCCCCTGGAGGGGCTGGCCCTTGCGGTCGGCGGCGATCGCCCCGTAGCCCCAGACGGTGGTCTTCGGACGCCCCGGCGGCAGCATCTGTTGGTCGAACTGCCGGACGGCGATCTCGTAATAGTCGATGTTGCGTCCCTTGGTCACGATGCGGCTCACCATCGGCATGACGGGCGGGATCAACAGCGGGGCCGCGAATTTCCCGATCGAGGCCGGGTCGAGGGAGCCCCCGGGCAGGGGGGCCCCGAACGCCACGGCGCTGCCGAGGCTGTCACGCAGGTACAGGGCCAGCAGTGATCCGGCGGTGTACTTGAAAAAGGCACGTCTCGTGATCATTCCGATTCACCCCCGAGCGACTCCCGCGGGCGCCTGGTGCGACCCGTGGTCCACCATTCGTGCGGCTCCGTCGACCGGAGATCGAGGAGCGCGCGACCTGAAGCGAATAGCGTAGGCGAAACACTCGGTGGTGGGAATGGCCCGCCTTTACGTGGCCTTTGCGTCGGTGCGGGGGTTTGCGACGGGCCTTCGGGGTGGGTTTCCCGGGTTCGCACCCCCTGACTCGCGGGGCGCGCGTCCTGGTCGGCCTCTCCTTCCCCGCCGGGCGCGGCTGTGCCACGCTGACCGGAAGGACCAACCACCAAGGAGGCAGCCATGGAGCGCGAAGTGCTCGTCGTCATCGGCGTCGGCGGGATGGGCGAGATCATCGCCCGCCGTCAGGGACCCGGTCGGCAGGTGGTCGTCGCCGACTTCAACACCGACACCCTCGACCGGGTCGCCGAGCGGCTGCGCGGGGACGGGTTCGCCGTCACCGCCCAGCAGGTCGACGTCTCCGAGGCGGCGTCGGTGCAGGCGCTCGCGGAGGCGTCCGCCGCCCTCGGGCGGGTGACGCAGGTCGCCCACACCGCCGGACTGTCGCCCATCCAGGCGCCGGTGGACGCCATCTTGAACGTCGACCTGTTCGGTGTCGCCTACAGCTTGGACGCCTTCGGTCGCGTCATTGCTCCCGGCGGCGCCGGGGTCGTCATCGCGTCGATGGCGGGCACGATGGCGGCGGGCCGCTTCCCCGCCGAACTGGAGGCCGCGCTCGCCCTCACCCCCGCGGAGCAACTGTCGGGGCTGCCGTTCCTGCAGGCGGACGCCCTCCCGGACCCCGGCGCGGCGTACGGCCTGGCCAAGCGCGCGAACCAGGTGCGGGTGCAGGCGGCGAGCCTCGCCTGGGGGGCGCGCGGCGCCCGGATCAACAGCATCAGCCCCGGCGTGATCGCCACGCCGATGGGGCAGCAGGAGTTGGCGGGGGCGTCCGGCTCGATGATGCGGCTCATGGTCGAGGGCTCGGCGACCCAGCGGCTCGGCACGCCCAACGACATCGCCGCGGCCGCGGCGTTCCTGCTGGGACCCGAGGCGTCCTTCATCACCGGCACCGACCTGCTCGTGGACGGCGGCGTGATCGCCGCCCTGCGCTCGGGGGCGATCACGCTGCCGGGGCGGTAGGGCGGGTCGGCGGGCGGTGTCGGCGGGTCGCGGACACTGCAGGCGCGCACTCAATCAGCGACGGCGGGTGGACTGGGCGAGCGGATCGTCGTGCTGCGGGGTCCCGTCGGCGCCCGGCCGCAGACTCAAGCGGTGCGGCGCTGGAGGACCTCGTGGACGTCGCCCCAGACGAGGTCGATCCGGCCGCGCGGGTCGAGGACGACGCCTTCGAACACCTGCTCGACCAGGTCGGGGGACGGCCAGTCCGGGTCAGCGGCTTCCAGGCCTGTGGTGGCGTTCCGCCGGTTCTCGCTCGCCGGCCCCAACGAGGCCCTGGCCCCGCCGAGGGCGGGGTCGCGGTCATGGCCGCCCACCTCGTCCCGGCCGCCTGGCTCGTCCTGCACCACTGGCCCGGCCGTCGCTGGCCAGGTCGGACGGGCGGGTCCGGGGTCGAGTTCGCGTTCGTACCAGCCGGGGACGCGGCGGGCGCCACCCGGCCCGACCCGGAACCGGGCCCCATACCGAGTCACGTACTCGAACCGGCCCAGCGTGTACTGCGTCAACCGGACCCCACCGAACGTCTTCACCCGATGACTCCGCCGCCCCAACGGCCCCAGATTCCCCAGCCGGGTCTGTTCCGCACCGACGGGAGCCCGCTCCGTCCACGGCACCGTGTGATCGTCGTCACACACCCGCCCCGGCCGCGCCCCGAACGGAAACACCTCGAACGGGAACGTCAACACCAGCGCCTCGTGAACGCGCCGCGGAATCTCGTAACGATCCACCGCCGGGACGTCGTTCAAATCGACCACCGGCCGCACCACCACCCGGTCATGGCCCAGCAACACCTTCAACCGCTCCACCGGGACCGCCCCCACCCCCTCGACCCGGGCCGCCCCCCGACCGTCCGCCACCTGATCGGCGGTCACATGCACGATCAACTCCGACCGCGGCAACAACCGCTCGACCGGCACCCGGACCGTGCCGCACAACCACCCCCCACACCACGAACACCCACCACCAACCTGCCCACCACCAGCCGACTCGCCGTCAGCATCGGCGCGCACGCCGCCCGTCCGGCGATCCTCGCCGGGCGGCCCACTCCCCGGCAGTGCAGCACCCCCACACGACCCGGTCGGGGTCGCCGCGGCGAGCCGCTCACAGCCCGCGTCCAACGCCGACTGCACCGCCACCCCGTGCCGCACCGCCGACGCCTGCAACAACGCCAACGCCAACGCCGGATTCGCCAACACACCCACCGCCGACGCCCGCCGCCCAGCCAACGAATCCCGGTCCCCGTTCTCCGCCAACACCTCCGCCAGCCGATCGAGTTGCGCATCGAACAGCCGGCCCTCCCGCACCCCGACCCGCCCCGACACCCCCACCAACCCGTCGTGCTGCTCCCGCTCCACCCCCACGAACCGCGCCGACGCCGCCGCCTCCGCCCGCCGCGCCGCCAACGCACCATCGGCCTGCACGATCAACCCGTCCACCAGCGCCAACGCCCGCCCCCACGACAAACACGCCAACGCGATCCCCAACTGCGCATCCACCCAGGCCGCACCCGCGGCGTCCAACCCCGCCCGCTCCACCCGCGACGCCACCACCGCCGCCTGGAAGAACTGGAGTGAGTGATTGATACCGGACCAAGAGCCCAAGGATAGGATTCCTTGGAGATTGGGAAGGGAATTGATGGCTCCGAAGAAGTTCAGCCCTGAATTCAAGGCGCAAGTGGTGCAGGCGGTGAT
>WBZS01000254.1_pt1 | contig 87246 bp, 81 predicted proteins | sample 5204201 | NCBI WGS metagenome assembly WBZS01 (sample SAMN12344357, study PRJNA552823) | activated sludge metagenome | biome: Activated sludge suspended growth; feature: Nitrification reactor; material: Wastewater; isolation source: activated sludge from nitrification reactor of wastewater...
CCTCGATTTTGCACGACATGAACAACATGTTCGAACTACTCCCGGTTGATTCGTGTCGACTGTTCGACCAACTCCAAACGACGGAGCAACTCACGGTACTGCAGCAGCAATTGTTGAAACTGATCGTCCGTCAGCGTGCTGTCTCCTCGCGAAGTCCTGAATTGCCGGATGACTTGTAACAGCAATGGGATTCCATATTGCAGCCCCAGCAACAGCAGCACGCTGGAGACGGCCGATGTCGTCACAATTGCTGTCGTGGACCAAGTTGAGTCGATTGGGGGAACAGGTTCGGTTTGCGGCGAGTCCGGTTTCGGTCGCGGTGCTTCCGGTTGTGGCAACTCTGGCTGCTTCGGATCGGTCTTGGGTTTTTCCACAATCGAATCGAGCAGGTCATCCTGCGTTTGGGCCTGGGCAATAGCGGTTACAGGCCAATTGAGCGGCTCGCCGGATGTTGTCGCGGGAACCTGAAACAGGGCGAGACGGTTGTCGTCTTGCCAGAGAACCTCTCGAACGCCAGGCGGTAGAGCTTCCAGCGTCGTAGGCAGGCGACCACGCAGAGCGTTGAGGACAAACGGAGTTGATTGGGCTAATCCTTCGCCGCCACCCGCCCAGGTAAGCAGTCCGACCACTCTCGGCCCAACGTCAGTGTAGTCCACAAGACTTGAACCGCTGCGGCCACCGATTGCTTCCGGTTTCCAGGAGAGAATTTGACCTTCGCTTCGATTGAGTTTCAGAACCTGTAGGCTGGGCCATTCGCAACGGGGACAGCCGTAGGTCGTCACGCCGGCGTCGATGTTGGGGTAGCGATCCGCCAGCGGAATCGGAGTTACATCTTTGGCGAAAGCTTCGTTGCAACGAAGGAGTGCGAAGTCGACTCCCATTCCGCGGCCGTAGCCCGAGGCGATGATCGCTCCCGTACCTCGCTCGCTCGATCCATCGATATTCCAGCGTTCCAGATTGACCGTCCGGCCTCGAGTCGTTCCAGCAACGTGAGCGTTGGTCAGAACCAGCGCATTTCCTTGCTGATCGCGACCGACCACTGTACCGCTGCCACACACGCCACTGATTGTGACTCGCACTGTTGCCCGGATAACCAGGTCAAATCGGTCCCGCTCATCCAGAGTGGCGAAGGCTTCTTGTTGACCTTCTTCTCCGACCAGCACTTCTTCCTGCAGCGGATTCAGGACAATGGTGTTGCTGGGCAACGCCGCGATTCCGTCCTGCACCGCTGCACGAAATGGCGACTGTAAAAATTGACATTGGTCGTCGACGCAGACAACCTGTTGCGCAAACGCGGGGCCCGCGACGCAGGCCAGCAGTAATGCCATCGTAGCGGCAAATCGTGAAATCATGGTTTCTCCTAACGAATGACTCGAAATGTGAATGTCAGAACACTGGTGAACTGACGCAGTTCGTCCCAGTGCTCGGGCGAATAAATGGGTGTGTTTTCAGTGCGAATCCAGTGGGCAGCCGGAAAGGCGTCCAACCGTCGCAAGCGGAACTGATCGCCGATCTCCTGTACCAGTTGCATCAGCGGGTCGATCTCGGCGTTTTCGCCGGTATTGAATTTCTTCTGAACTGCGACGTCAACCAAAACGTCGAACGTGTTGTTGCTGCGGTCGCTTTTGGTAATCACCAGTCCCTTCGGCACAACCGAGACCCGCAGGTCGGTCATGTCCTTCAGTTCGAACGATGGGACATAGTGTCTCTGTGCGTCCAACGGTGAACCAAGGTCCATCGTGTTCAGCTCAGCAACCACCGCATCCGCGATCTCGACGACCAGTGACATTAAACCTCCTGCGTCGCGATGTGTTTGGTGTGAATCCGCAGCGTCTTGCGGTACGGATCGCTGTAACGCCAATGGGGTTCTTTGCCGATGGGCATGACTTCGTACACGAAGCGCGAGCCCTTTTGTGTTTCCTCGATGCGGTCACCCCGCTCCGGCAAAACCTCAATTCCAGTCAGAACGAGCTCTACCGCGTCGATCAAATAGTCGCGAACTTCGGTGCGGATGATGGCTCCGGCTCCATCGTCCTGTTCGAATACGGTGCGACCGACCGTGGCTGCCACCAGCACGCTGTCCGTACCTCGCCGGTACAACACCGGTCGGGTCGCATGTTTTTTCCGTTGTTCTTGTAGCCAGTTGGAACCAGCTTCCAGAATGTCTGACAAAATGTTTCTCGTTGGGTTAAGAGCGGCTTCGCTAACGCGCTAGGGGCGCGTCGGCGAAGCCGCTCGCGTTGACTTATGATTTGAAAATGACCCACATGTTCGGGTTGACCTGCGGTACACTGGAAACAAACCTGAGCGGCAGACCGCACATGGCATTGATCGTGATGTAACGCGGAGTCTGGGGAGTAAACAAACTGCCCTCGTCGTACTGCCCAACCACGATGGCTTCTCCGCTGGGCAGCTGGACTTCGATATTCCACGCGGCAGCAGTGCCAGCCGCGCCGATGCAAAAGACCGATCGAAACGTCGCTGCGTCCAGCCACTGGCTTGTTGTGCCGTTGGCAAAAACCAGCTTTTGTGCCGACACATGGCGTCGAAATGTTCCCGTGTACAAACTTCCGGACATCGTGATTCCTAATCGAGACGAATTCGGACGGTGGCATCACCAGTAGCCGCAGCCACGATGACTTTGCCGATCCGCTTGTTGGCTCCACTGCCATCGGTCGCGACAGCGACTTTGGTCGTGTTGTTCCAAAAGGCAATCGCTCCCGCCGCCATCGCGAGACCGGCTTGTTTGTTGAACTCGAAGACACCTGACACCGCCAACGAACCCAGTGTGTTCGCTTTGATCGGCGTTCGAGTGATACCAATCAGGTCGCCAAGAACCACAACGGTTCCTGCTGCGACATCAGCGACTGGTGTGTGATCGATGGCTTTGCCATCCTGGACGAAGGTTGCTTCCGCCATTTGATTCTCCAATGGTTTTTGTTGTTCTGGTTCTTTAGCCAAGGTCTACGCCTCGCCTTTGGCCTTGACGCCGCCACGGGGATCTTGCAAAGCGACCCCAAAATCGTGGTAGCCTCGCATCTGAACTCCAAGCTTGTTGAAGTCCGCCTCGGCGGTTTCAATGGTTGGTGACTCCTGTCCGTTGAGGAACGCGACCTCAATGACCGGCAGGTCGGACGGATCGGCCAGCAGGTACCACGCCTTGGACGAGTTCCCGCTGTACTGCGAGTTGGACAAGTACCGACTGACCTCGACCCGAAACTTGTTCTGGTGCGGGTTGGCCACCGGGTATTTGTTGCTGGCCGTGGTGTCGCGCAACTCCATCGACTTGTAGAGCTGGGAACCCAAGGCCGAGAGTGCCGGTGGAACCAACAGGATCAGCGGCATCACGCCAATTGGCTTGCCATCGGCGTCGACTTGTTCCATGAAGGTGACTTCCCCTTCGGTCAGACCATCGATCGAGAGCGCAGTTGTCGCGCCGCTGATGAAGTTCTTGTTGGCAACCTTGAAGAAGTTGGTGTTAGCCAGGAACGTCGACCAGAACACGTCGTTGATCTTGAGACCTGAGCCCCGTCCGAGTTTGCGCGGAATCGTGGTGATGGCGTCGAGGTCATCGTTGATGATGTCGCGACGATCGATCGAGAGCATCAAGCCATAGGTGTCGGCCTTGTTCTCGAACTTTTCTTCACCCAGCGTTCCCTGCTTGAGTTCGCCACCCGGCGCGACCTGCTCGTATTGGTCTTTGCCGATCAACCGGTAACTGGTCACCGTCTTGAAGTCGCTAACGTTGCGAACAGCCGTGACGTTGCGCCAAGTCCGCTCGACGCTAAAGAAGCCTTCAAGTAGGAACTTGTTGGCGACGTTCGAGAGAATGCCACCGACGTCAATCGTCGAGAACCCGGCTTCCAAGTTGGGGTTGAAGGCATAGCGGAGAACGGCCCGGCTGTCGCGGAAGTTGCGACCCGTGTATCCGTTGGCCCATGCTGCCTCGAGCAACAGTTCCTGAAGTCCGATTCCACCTCGAAACCGATCATTGGCTGCGTTCAGGGTTTGGTCATCGAACATGGCATCGATATTGGCCACCCTGCCCGTCATCAAGCAGGCTGCTTCCAGCATCGAAGCGTTGATCGACTTGTCGGCCATGTGAACTGCCGGAGTTCGCGGGCGACTGACTCGCAGCACCTCCAACTCGCAGCGAGTTGCGTCCCAGCCTTCGCTGATCGCTTTGGCTTCGACTTCAGGAAACCGGCCATTGCAAACGCGTCGAATGGTGGCGATGCGAGTTACCTCGGCTGCCGCCTCCGCGCGGATCGAGTCGACCGGCGAGGGAATGGATGCCGTCACTGTAGTTGCGGCCTCAGTTGTGGACGTGCTGGTTTGAGATTCAGAATTTTCGGTATCATCCATGTCGGACTCCTCTCCGGTTTGACCTTGATCTTGTGGGTTGGCCGCTGCTGCGACCGTTGCATGGGTGGCTCCGTCGGCACCCAAATCGACGAAACTGATTTCACTGAGCGTGGATTTGCGAACCACATTGACCGGTCCGGCAAACTCCTGACCGTTGACGAACACCGTCTGGCGCTCTTTGACGAACTCGAACTCCTCGACGCTGGCCCCAATCGAAGCTTGCCAAGGGAATCCATTTCTTGAGGACGCCACGACTTCGCGTGCCGCTGCGGTGTCGCGCGAGATAACTCCCGTAGCGATCAGTTGTCCGGTTTCGACCCGAATACTGTCGGTGTGTCCCACGCCGGCTGAAGGGTCGTGACTGAAACGAATCGGTCGAGCTTGGGATGGGATCGCCATGCCAGCCAAATCGACGACGACCGGATATCGCCAACCGGCAATCCGCATTGGCGAGCCGGTGTAGGCCAGCATGCGAAAGCGCGGCAGAGTTGCCTGCCCGTCTTCGGCAGCCGCCGAAATGAACTCGGCCGTCGCCGTCAGCTGCAAATTGGCTTGGATTGCGTTAGGCTGCGACAGCGCGGGCGACTTCTTCTTCGCCATCTTCTTCCTCCGTAACTTCGGTGTTGGGACCGACCTGTGCGAGATCGAGTCCCAGTTCTTTCATCAAGGACAGTTCCTTCGCCCGTTGCCGCAGGGCTTCTTCCCAGTCGCGACCTTGGCGAGCGTATTCGTAGGCCAAGGTTGTCGTGTGATTTGTCAAGCGAGTTGATTGGGCGTTGGCCTCTTTCGCTGGGTCAACATGTTCGTTGCCATCCCAGAACCATTGGTGAGACCAACTGGCGATCGGGCCGGCATCCGACGGGAGGAATCCCGGAATCAAGGCAGCTTCATCCAGCCATGCCAGGAGAATGCGGTCGAGAACGATCGTTTCCAGATGGGCCTGTTCGACCCGAATTGATTTGTAGTAAGTTTGGTGATCGAGACGTCCCGACGCGTAGTTGTAGCCAGACGAATTCCCGGCAGCCACGTTGAACGGCATATTCAAACAGCGTGCGATTTCGTTCAGGATTTCGTGTTTGAACTCCTTGTAAGTCGTTGCAGGCTGCTCCGCCTCGATCTGGCTCATCTTCCAGCCGCCTGGCATGGTCACGAGAGCCCGCTGTTCCAACTCGATCGGCTCAAACGGTTCCGCAGCATCGGCCTCTCCATTGGCAGGTGCATCGGTGTAGAGAATCCCGGCGAAGTCCGCTGCCGTTTCAGCTGCCGCCAGGACTGCGAGTGTGAATCGTCGCAGTTGAGCAAAGAGCGGAAGGGCCGGCATGATGTCGGGAATGCCCCGCGCTTGACCGGGCCGGTCGGCGCGGAACCAGTGCAGCATGTTGACCGCAGGGATTGGATCGAAATCCAGACTGCGACCCAGCACCTCGCCCGGATGTGACTTGAGCAAGTGGTACTCCACCGGATTTCCGGCGTCGTCGAACACAATGCCATCGACGGCCCCACGAGAGAGCACATTCAAGTCGGGCGTGCTGATCTGATCTGCTTCGATCAGACGGAGATCCAGTTGGATTGCCGTTGGAAGTTGAGGATTGCTGGTGAGAACCGCGAAGGCCTCTCCGTCTTGAGCTCGGGCCATCCGCATCGTGCGAAGCTTTTCTGCCAGATTGACGGCGCGGGACCACTGCTGGAATTCGCGTTCGATTCGTTGGTTGGCTTGTTGGTCGTTGGTCAGCAACTGCAGCTTTGGACCGGTTCCAATCGCGTCATTGGCCAGCGTCAACACAATGCCACGTGCATAGCTGTTGTTGGCCACTTCGTAGCGGGCACGATTACGGAGAATTCTTCGAACTTCCCGGCTGTTGGCTGCGTTGACCGACAGACCATCTGCATTCCGCCAATGGCGTCGGTTGTCCTCGTTGGTTGCGGCCGAGTCATACTTGGCTCGTAACACCCGGACAGCTTTTGTCTGAGGTCGAGCGATGGCAGTGCCAGCAAAGAGTCGCTTAAACCAGGCGATCATTAAGAAGCTCCTGGTGGGACAAGTTTGTTGAACTGCAAGCCACGACGCTTCGACTTGACCGCTTCTTTCGAAGTCAGGTACTTGTCCGCAGCGATCTGTTCCGAAAGCCTGTGTTGCTCCACAGAGCCAGCGTCTCCGGCAGCCTTGGCCGGGCCCTTTGCATTTTCGGAGATGGCGTCTTTGAGATCGTCTGGCATACTTTTGGCAATGGAAAAAGCGAGGAGTCCGGTCGAGAGGTACCCGGCGATGAGCGAACTTGCTCGACCAGGACTGACTCCTCCACGATTACCTATGCCGTTGACGTGGCTCTTTGCGCGCAGAGCAATGCGATTGATGAAGGTGTTGCTACATGTAGCAATCTATTTTTGGGGAGATTCGAAAGTGACCACTTTACGGCCACAATGCCGACATACTTTCCGACGACGAATGCGACCGTCAGCCAGCGGCTCCGTGTGTGTTGTGACGAAGTGTCGGCAGCCGCATTTTGGACAAACGATGCCTTTGCATGATGTTGGCTTCGGTCCGTACTTCATCCCCGCCGCCTCCGTTGCAATTCGGCGAAGCTAACTCGTTGCCGGTTCTCGGTAGTGCTCCCGGCACCAGTGGCCTCCAATGAAACTCCCTGGATCGATCCCGCCACCGCGCAACCAACGATGCAGTCGAACCAGTGGTTGTCGGATCGCTCAGGGCGGATCTTCCATTCGTCCACGGTTCGGCCGCGGCCCTCGGTCTTGACGCGATACTCGGCGGTCAAATGCTCGGCGAAGAGGCGATGATGTTCGGGACTATCCCCAAACAGCGATAGGCAGCCTCGATCCCCCATCGAAACCAGCAGGCGGGCCTGAATGAACGACTTCCAGTAATTTGTATCGTAGATGACATGCCTGACTGCTCGTTTGCCTTTCACATTGGGCATCCGCCAGTTGTGTCCGATTCGATCACCCGGCTTACGTTTGTACTCTGAGAACGGCTGGCTCGAGGCTCCGACAAATCGACCGTGGCTCGGAAGCAGAATACCGGCGTGGGACGACTGCCGGCAGAATTGGTAAACGATATCGGTCGATGAGCCCCAGTTGGCATCGATCAGGCAGCGTTCGATCCGCAAGTGGGCACCATCGTCTCGTCGCCACTCGCGTGACAGATAACTGCTCGTCAGCTGCTCCAGCCCACCGTAGATCGCTCCTTCCAATCCGCTGGCTTTGGTCGCCATTGCCAGCGTGTACCGTGCGTCGCGCAGCGTGAAATAGGGCCGCTTCTGATCGGGGAAGGCTCCGTAGTCGATGATGTAGCCGGTGAAGTCGTCGTTCCAAGCGGCCACGACGTAGAACAGCAAACTGCCCTGGACGTCAATGAACATGGTCAGATGGTTGGTCTCCAGCGGCAGCTCGCCTCGCTTCATCCGATTGAATTTGCCAGCGATCTGATCTGCTGAAAGTTCGTCTTCGAGCCCTGTTACTTCAGGCAGCGGTTCATTCTGGTACTCAGCAAAGAAGGCTGCTTCATCCTGCAGTCGGAGGTTCATGGCGTGTTGGATTGCAGAGGCCTCGTCGTGATTGAATCGCTCGGGCCAAGCGATCACCGCGCCGGCGTCCATAGCGTTCTGATTGTCGACATAAAACGCGGTCGCCAAACTGAGGTCGCCTCGTTCCCGGAGACTTTCGGCGCGCACCTCTGCATACCGCTGCCAGAGGCGTTCGTTCTCCGGGAAGGCATAAACCATTTTCGTCCGTTCGCCGTTCCATTCGGGATGTTTGTCGCGCGAAAGGATGTTGTCCGCCATGTCGCTGGGGCGGATGACGGTGCAAGGCATGATGCCCGAGATCTTCTTACCGGGTCCGGCGAGACCAAGGATTGCTCCGGCGAGAATGCTCTCGCGGGTCGCGCACTGGGAGAGCGAGCGTGCCGACTCGTCAGTCTGCGGGTCGTCGATCACAACCAGCGAAGGCCGGACTGTCTTGCCGTCCGACCGTTTGTACTTCATCCCGCGAATCCGCCCGGTGATCCCGGCGACCTTGATGATCGCACCACTGGCAACACTGTCAGGAATGGTCGGCATGACAATTTCTCGTGCCGTCCAGCCAATATGCGTTCGCTGGCCTTTGTAGAGTTGACCGTTGCAGCGGTTGGCAATCCCGTCCAGCGATTGGATCGGAAACAGCACCTCGGGATAGTCTTCTAGCAACAGGTCGTTGCCATCAAGTTCCATCTTGATCGACTCGAGCATATCCATCGCGTGGCCTTCGTCGCTGCCGATCAGGCAAACGAAGTCCCGATGGCCGTTGAGTACCGCCCAGATACAGGCACACTCACAGATGGTTGTCTTTCCGGAGCCACGCGGCATGGCCATCGAGAACAGGCCGCCTCGCAACACAGCCTGTTCGATGCGGCCGATCACCTTGAGATGGTCGTTTGACCATGGCAGATGAAATGTCAGCGGAAAGTAGGCTTCGCAGAAGTAACGAAAATCGATAGCCGCTTGTTTCTTGCGGTCGATGCTGACCACCGTCGGCAGTTCACCGATATCCCGTCCAGCCAACGCCAGAGCAGCATTGCGGGCCCGAGCCCGCTCTTTCATCTGCTCATAGGTGTCGACACCCGAGTCGGGCTTGGGCTCGTGTCGAATCTGAATCAACCACGCGATGTAGCGCAGCAGATCGACGTGGCGACCATCACCGATCCGCATTCCGGCGCGCGATCGGTGGCGATGGAGTTGTCGTTCGTTGATTACTTCTCCCAGCGGTGTCGAGTTGAGGAGTCGGCACAGCTCGCTGGGACGAAGTTTTCTGGGATCAGTCGCCATGGCCCATCTCCTTGAGTAGCCAAGCGGCGTAGCTCACGAGGCTGAGCGTACCATCGGCGTTCGCCGGCGCACCATCGGCCAGATCCTTTTCGATTTTCTCGACGGGTACCTGAACCTTGGCGGCTGCCGACAGAAGTTTGGCGGCCTGCGCGGGAGTCAGGCGATTGGGGTCTATTGGCGAACGCGACTCGGCCATCACGCCCCCACTTTCCATCGTTGGCGACAGGTTCGCACTGTTTGGCCACAGTCGCGAACTCTCGCCACCTTCGCCCCATGTTTGGCCCGTTTCTGGGCCCGCACACGGGCCAAATATGGCAAACGTGTGGCCTCCAAAAAAACATGCAGATTACTGGGAAAAACATTCAAAACTTGGCTTGAGGTTTCCAAACATGCATGGCTCATGTGTGTCACGCGAAGCGAATTCCGCTTCGCGTAACACAACGAACCAACGCAAAAGGAAACCAAAGAATGAACGCCAACGACATCGCCTTCGGGATCGAATTCGAAACCACGTTGCCAGGCACCGACACCACACCGATCGGACCCTACCACAACGGATACCAAGTACCTTGGCTGCCAACCGGATGGCGATCCGAACGAGACTCGAGCATCAAAACCCTCGCCGCCAACCGAAAAGGATGCGAATTCGTAAGCCCCAAATTGCGAGGCTACGAAGGGATGAAACAGGTCGAAGCCGCCATCGACGCGATCAACGCCCACGGCGCGAAGGTCAACGAATCCTGCGGACTGCATATCACCATCGAATGGAATGGCGACGCCGCCGCCTTGGCGAGATTGATTTCTCTGGTAGGAAACCACGAACGGGCCATCTTCGCCAGCACCGGAACCAAACGCCGCGAACGAAACATCTACAGCAAGAAGATCAAACAATACGGGAACAAAGACGACGCAAAACGCCGCTGCGAATCGGATCGCTACCACCTGCTGAACTTGACACACCTCGCCCGCGGAAACAACCGAATCGAATTCCGCGCCTTCGCTGGCACGCTCAACAAAGAGAAGGTGATCGGATACCTGCAGATGTGCCTTGGCCTGGTCGAACTGGCCTTGAACACCCGGCGCTGCAGCGATTGGGAATACGAGAAACGAGAAGGAACCCGCAGCTGCTGGGATCGACCCGAAGCGGGCGAAGGCGAAACGGAACTCAACCGCCTCTACTATCGCCTCGGATGGACCAAAGGCTGGTACAAGGGAGCCCTTCGCGACAAACGATTCGGCGAACTTTCCCACGTCGGGCAAACCTGCGACTGGAAGGCCGCCAAGGCCAAACTTCTGGAGTTGGCCCGCAAATACGACCGGGCCGCTTGATCCCCAACCCAACCTTGCCAAGCCGGGACCGACCACCCGGCTTTCTTTCGTTTGGCCCCGTCGACGCACTGTTTCGCCACTGTCGCGAACAGTCGGGCAACACGACCCATCAGGGCCTGGACGCGAACACTCGCGACTGAACGCGAACAGCGAAACACTGCGGCATACATAACTCGGGAGCACCACAAGTTTGCCCAAATTGATGCGAAAAAAATCTTCTGGAATTACTGCCGAATTGCCGCCAGCCGCGCTTGATGTTCTTCGAAACGCATGGCTCATGTGTGTGTGTCGTAACAAAAAACCATTCACCAACAAGGAGAACCAAACATGACTATCGACGAACTGATCGAACGCCTGGAAGAGTACCGGGACGAACTTGGTGGCGACGCCAAGGTGCTGCTGATGACCCAACAACAATGGCCATTCGAGAACGCGATCTGCGGACTCGTATCGGGTATGGAGATCAACGACAGCGTCGAGGAAGACGACGAGCACGAAGGTGGCGACGTCGAAGACGAGGCTGTGGTCTACATCGTCGAAGGGGGACAGCTTCGCTACGGAACCAAACGAGCCTGGGAGATTCTTGGCCGCTGATGGTGGAGATGACGCGAAGGGCGAAAAAGATTCTGGAATTCCTCCAGAATCTTTGCCCGGTGCGCTTGATGTTCCCCAAAACGCATGGCTCATGTGTGTTAACGCGAAACGATTCAACCAACCAGCCCCGGAGAAAACAAGATGACCACGCACGACCTCGACCTGACGATCACCAAGATTTCCAACCGTAACGCCAACGTTGGCGGCTCTTGGGTGCAAGGCAAGATCAACGACGAATACCGCTTCGACGCCTTGGTCTTCGCCGAACACGCCGAGAACGAAGTCTACGAACTGAACGGGAGCCGGATTTCGAAACTCTGGGTTCAGCGGATTTCGGATCGCCAAACGATGTTCAACTTCGACCGCGGATTGGACGTACCCGCCGCCAACACCGAGATGCAGGTGATTGTTGATTTTCTCTGCACCGGATTGGCGGATCTGGTCTTTGGGAAATAAGCCGAAACGCGGAACCGACCCGCGTCGCCGATCGGTGGTTCGATCGGCCTGATGATGGCAGCCAACCGTCAACCATTTTTGGGAGAAGCCAGCATGAAAAAAGCAGAAGTACAGATTGGGACCAGCTACTGGGCCAACGTTTCCGGGAACCGCTGCGAGGTTCGCATCGATGGTGAAAAACCACGAGGCGGTTGGGACGCCACGAATCTTGCGACCGGCAAGCGACTCGTGATCAAGAGCGCCCAGCGATTGCAGGGGGAGGTCGGTCGTCGTGGCAGGCGAGCCAAGGTTACGACCGAAGGGAACGTCACGGTTGTCGAAAACGAGCCGGCGACCGTGGAAACCATCGGAGGAGAGACCACGACTGCGGTTGGCGTGCTGAAGAAGCCCCGCAAGAAGAACGCGGCTGCGACCGACGCCGGCGAGAAGAAGCTTAGCTGCATGGCAGCCGCGCTCAAGGTACTGACGGAATCCGGCGAGCCGATGAACGCCAAAGAGATGATCGACGCGATGGAATCCAAAGGTTACTGGACGAGTCCCGGTGGTAAGACGCCCCACGCGACGCTCTACAGCGCGATCTTGCGAGAACTGGCGCGCGGAGAAGATTCGCGGTTTATCAAGACCGAACGCGGCCGTTTCATCGCTGCCGAGAAGCAGGGGGAATCGCGATGAGCAACGACGCAACCAATCAAGTTGCCGATGCCCTGCGACGGGCGGCAGACAAGCTGGATGTTGCCTTCCAGTCGGGGGAGCTAGGGCGGATTGATGCGGGACAACTGGCGGAGACCTTTCTGCAGATCGCTGAAGAACTCGATCCGCCATTGCCCGAGCCTGCCGCTGTTCGCCCACCAACGGAGAACCGCTGACATCTTCACCGGGCCAAAGACCCGGCCCCGCAGCTAATCCACAAACCTGCGACCCAATCGCCCCACGTTCGCCACGTGTGGGCGTTTTTTGGTGGCCAGGCCGAACAGGCGAACACTGGCAGTTTTCGCGACACGGGCCAACGTGGGCGAAACTTCGCGAAGTCCAGGAATTCTGAGTAATCCTGCCATGTTTTTCCCACCGGCTATTGCTGTTCCGGAAAACGCATGGCTCATGTGTGTTGTCGGACAAACGATTCCATTTCATTTCCCAACGGGAGAACAAACCATGACCTCGAAACAAGACCAACTTAAGGCAATCTTCCGCACGATGGACGCCCACCGGGCACAAGAGATTCGCGAGGCCTACTACAAGGCCGTCGAAGGCCTGCAAACCTTGGCTGAGGCACTGGAGATTGCCGATGCCAAACAATCGCCCACCGCAGGTCCGCTGCTTGACGAACACTTCATCGCCATCGAGGCGGTCGAAGCGATCAGCAAGAGCCTGCTTGGGCGGATTCTGTAAAGATTGAGACTTGATACGATTGGGAGTATGGATAGTTACTACCTCAACTCGTACGCCCCGCTCATCATCAATCGACGCGGTAGTCAAATTAGTTCCAGCAGCGATATACCTCCGTTTGTAGATGGATCGATTCGTCGCGAGCCGGATCTCGAACACGAGCAGCCTGCGATTACTTGTTTGTGTCGAGGAAAACAATTTACGCCGAGGCTTGAAATTGGAGACCATATAGCCTATCTGACCAAAAAAGTTCGGTTCGATACTCGAACACCTCGGCAAAGAAGGCTTACCGCAGTATTGAGGGTCAAAGAACTGTTCGCCAATCATGAAGCTGCGGCAGAATGGTATCTGCAACACAATCGCTCGCTCCCGAACAACATTGTTGTTGATGGAAATGCAGCAAAGTTGCTCAAAGAAAGTCATTGTAAGTTCCAAAGGGTTCTTCTCGGCGTAGACGATAACAGTGGCAGAAGTCGCTGGGATAATACCTATCGCAAGCGCGCCAAGCGGTTTCCCGTCGTTGCTGTTTGCGACCGTCTTTTTGTGGACATTCAAGAATCTGCTCCGATCATTAGCGATGACATGTTGGCCAATGCGTTCGGAAAAATTCCTGGCACACAAAATCCTGGAAGACTTGCCAAGGCCGCGTTCATGAAACTGCTTCGCTTGGCTTGCATAAAGCTGCCTTCTTCCCCATGAACTTCTCCCATCGCTCAACAATGACGTCGCAGTAGAGAACGTCCAGTTCCATGAGGAATGCTTTGCGACCGGTTTGCTCGCAGGCGATCAGCGTCGACCCGCTGCCTCCAAACAGGTCCAGCACGTTGTCGCCAGTCAGCGACGAATACTGGATCGCTCGCACAGCCAGCTCAACGGGCTTCTCGGTCAAGTGGACCATCGATTGCGGGTTGACCTTCTTCAGATGCCAGAGGTCGGTGACATTGTTGGGTCCGTGGAATTTATGGCCAGCTCCTTCTTTCCAACCGTAGAAACAGATTTCAAATGCCCCCATGAAATCTTTTCGCGTGAGAACCGGATGCAGTTTGTCCCACACGACCGCTTGGCTGAAATAAAATCCAGCTTCGGCGAGAGGTCGCGGGTAGTTGCCCAGATTGGCGTAACCGCCCCAGATGTAGAACGAGCCACCAGGGCGCAGCACACGTGAGGCGTTGTTGAACCAAGCTTGCAGCATGTCGTCGAACGCTTCATCGGTGACGAAGTCATTGGCCAGCGGTCGATCCTTGGCTCGCAGTTTCTTCTGCGTCGGTTTTGCTTTCTCCGGATGTCGCTCCAAGTCGAACTTTTGATGGTGTGTCTTGGGAGCCGCAAACGAACTGTTCCCGGCCGCAATCGCGTTGTTCGACCGCGGTTCAACCTTGACGTTGTAAGGCGGGTCCATGTTCACCAGGTCGATGGTCGCACCGGCGAGCAACAGATCGAGATGCTCGGGATTGCCGGAGTCACCGCACATCAGTCGATGGTCACCCAGAATCCAGATGTCTCCCGGCTTGGTCTTCGCTTCATCCGGGGGAGCTGGAATATCGTCCGGATCAGTAAGGCCCTCCTGAATACCTGGATCAAGCAGCTTGGCTAGTTCCTCCTCGTCGAACCCGAGCAATCCCAAGTCGTAATTGCTAGCTTGCAGTTCTCCGAGTTCAATGGGGAGCAGCTCGAGGTTCCACTCAGCCAGCTCGGCAGTCTTGTTGTCGGCGATCCGGTAGGCTTTGATCTGCTCGGGAGTGAGGTCTTTGGCAACATGCACTGGGACCTTCTCCAGCCCCAGGTGCAGAGCGGCTTTGTACCGAGTGTGACCACAAATGATCACGCCCTCGACGTCCACCACGATCGGTTGGCGGAAGCCGAATTCCCTGATGGACGCAGCGACGGTCTCCACTGCGTCATCATTGATCCGCGGGTTGTTCGGATACGGCTGAATGCTGCTGAGGGGTTTGAGTTCGATTTTCATGATTGGGTGTCTCCTTACGAAACGGGTTGAACGAAAACAGGACGCACATCAAAACGAGGAACCAGACAAGGTTCCAAAAAAAGCGTTCGATGCCAGTTGCGGCCGGAAAGATGATCTCTTTCCAGACGCTGCGGTTGGGTGTCGGACTTGGTCGCATGGGATCGTCCATAGCAATCTCCTTGGGGGTTCGGACAAAGAAAACAAACTGTGATGACCTTGGCGGCTGTTCCCGCACGCCTCTCCGGCGTGTTTTGGCCTGGAAGTACCTATTACCCGGCGGTCAGCGATGCCGCAGAATCGTACTGGCTCAGAATCGTACTCCTGCCGCAGGATCGTACTGATGCCGCAGAATGCTACTGGCTGGATGGTTCGCGCCGTGGGCCGCACAGTGGCCCCGTGTCGCGGTCCGTTCGACGTGTCGATCAATGCACCAGCGAAGCGGGACAACGCAAACGTGGGCCAACCCTGGCCAAACGATGGGCCAGCGATCGTGCCTCGTACCCTTCTTTCTTCTTTCCCCACCCCCCACATACACACGCCCTCACACGCGTACGCGCGGGCATATGCGTGGGTGTGGGTGAAAGTAGAAAGAAGTGTTTTAATTACATTAGATAGCGCGACACCGGTGAAAGATGAAAGAAGGCGATACACGCAAAAATGCGGCATTTGCATTCGGCTTGCTTCCCTTCTTTCACCCCAAACGAGTCGATTATTGGTCATCACTTTGTTCTCCACTTCTTACCCCGAAAACGGCTTGCTTCACCTGCCGACCAGCCCAAACGTGACTTACTTCTTTCACTAATCACCATTGGTTTCACCCAGCAGTTGGTAGAGGCGTTGTGGCCTCCCTGCTGTCGCCTGAACAACAGTGCGCAAGTCACCCTGTTGCTCCAGAGTCGAAATCAATTTCTGAAACTGCTCGGTATCGAGCTTCATGCGTTTTAGAAGCACGCTGTGCGGGAGTTGCCGTTCGGGTGCTTTCTGCAATTTCCGGATGAGCCGCAGACAGTCGGCGTGGAACGGATTCTCGGCCACGTGAGATCCAGCCATGAACAGCATGCGCCGCGTTTGGTGGAGCATGAAATCCTTGGCCCAGCGCACCGCATCGACGTTGATGCGCGGTGATCGATGGCTAACGCTGATTGCGTAGAGCAAAGCCAGTTTTCGGATCTGTTCTGGCACTCGGCCCCAGACCGTCGTGCCGACGGGATCATCGCGGCTTTCGGCTGCGGCATATTCCGATTCCGAAATTTGCCTGGCCTCCGCCAATAGGGCACGAGCATCAAGGTCGGCTTCCACGATTTGCGGCTCGGGATGCCAGTTTTCCAGATTGCCAGCTCCCGGATTGAAGTCGGCCCACCATTTTGCCGTCTGCAATACGCGTTCTGGTGGATTGATGATGCCCGGCTCTTGCCCAATCGCTCGCGGCCCACTTTCGACAATCAACATGCGGGCGAAAAAGCCGTTGGTGAGCATTCGCTCCGAAAGCGAGTCGTAATAGTGGGTCGGGATCGCTGTGCCATAGACCACCAGGCAGGGTTGGTCGATGACTCCCGGAGTTTCTTTGCCAGCCTTCCGCCGCATTGGGTAAATACTGTTCGCCGCAGAATACATCGTGAGCAGCGTGCCCATGATGTTCTCGTGCCTCGCGTCGCGGGCTTTGTTGATCGACTGCAAAAGGCCATCGATCTCGTCTGTCTGGAACAATATCGATGGCGTGAGAAACAGCGAGTCCTGAATCCCTTCGCCCGATGCAAACTTCTCTCCCAGCGCCGAGACCATCCCGACGCGATGCATGATGTGGGTGTTGATCTTGCGAGGCCAATCTTTGCCGACCGAGGAATAGGCGAGGGCCAACAGGTAGATGTTGGTTCGATTGTCGGCCGGGTCACGCACCTTGCGCCCGGCCAGCACTGCCTGTAGCGACAACGCTCCGCAGAACGCCAGCGCGGGATTGGGATAGGGCGCTGTTTCCAGGCAATGGTCCATGACTTCGGAGACGAAACCGGGAATCCGCAATAGCTCGGGTGGAAGCGGACCGGGATCGGGATGGGCACTCGATGACGATCCCGAGCCGGCAACTGGAGTCGGGAGAAGATGCGAAAGGTCGACACCCGCTTCGCCATCAGACTGTCCGTAACCTTCCCGATGAAGTGCGTTTGCAGCTGCCGCGAAATCACCGTTGTGTTCCAGCAACGCATAGACCGAGAACGGTGCGTAAGCCCGATCTGGTTCGAACGGAGCGGCATTAGACGAGAAGACGTAGAATACTCGGTCGCGGAGCGTGGCACTGCAGCCGACGGTCTTGCCGGGCCTGCGCCAATGCTCGTTTTCGCCTCCGCGAACTTGCTCCCAGCCGTGCCGCGTGAGTACATCCCGGACCTCGCCGCGTTCATTGAATTCGTCTCCCGGTCGACGATCGCCCAGAACGGATCGAGGGATCTGGCTCACCGCTGGGAGTGATTCGTTGAGTGAACAGGCAGCCGCGATTAAGACGGATCGTTCGGCTTCGCTGAGCAATGGAATTTCGAGCAGCGATCCGTGTTCGAGTTCGTAACCCGGTGTTGGAGCGCAGAGGAACAGTCCACCTTCACCACGAGTTTCGATCAAGGTGAAGGTCACGATGTGTTTGGCACCGACTCGCCTCGACACATAACGTTTGCCGGCAATCGTCACTGGCTCACTGGATTCGACCTCGACCAGCCGCTGGGCCAGCTTGCGGTTTCCAGAGACGACCCCTTCGCTGCGGTAGATTACATGTCGCCCCCCCGACTGGGATCGTTCGATCACCAACCGCTCGAGTAGGCCCGGCAGGTCAGCTTCGACCAACGAGCACCAACTGGTAAATAACTCCCCTTCATGATCGAAGTCGATCATTTCGAGGTTGCCAGATACCGCACCGGTTAATACACATAGGCCCGCGGCCTCGGCGAACCAGGCTTCCACCTGTTTCGCCGTCGGCAACCGCCGCTGGTATTGCTTCCATCCGGCCAGCGCAGGTCGCTTCTCGTCCACCAAGGCCGGCAGTACGGATAGCCCGCGAGACAAGTAATCAAGTGACGCAGTTTGCAAACTCAAAACGGCACCTCATCCGGGTCGTACCAAGGCTCAACCGGGACACCTTCCGGAATCGGTCCGAGGTCGTATTCCACAATTCGTTCGTAGGGATCGCCGGATACTGAGCGAACGGTGATACCATGAGTTTGCGCGAGCCCACCTCCTTCGATGATCTCAACGGCTCGCTGGGCCGTGTCGGGAATCGGATCGCGTGAACGCCGTCGCCACCATGCTTCAGCCTTTTGCCGGGCGTAACCCTGATGCTCAAAACAGATCCATTCAGATTTGTATTCGTGCCAGCCGACCTTGTAATCGACTCGCAGCGAACGTGGCGCATCATCGTCGGCTCCGCGTTTGATGTGGACGCTGTAGATCGTGTCCTCGACCGAGTACTTGGTATTTGTCACCTGCCCGGACAGAACGCCCGCTTCACTAGCTTTGGCCTCGTGCTGCTTTCGTTCCGGCGGCGGGAACTCAAATCCACACTGAGGACAGGTGGAGAATCCAGCTGCTATTACGGCTTGGCAGGCCGGACATTCCTTGGCCGGAGCTTTGCCTTCCCCTCGATCCAGCGTGGTGATCTTGATCGCATCCACAGGTCCATGTCGCAGAACATTGCCACCGAAGTCCAGGATCAGGCAGTTCTGTTTGCTGTCGTGCAAACGAAAGCCTCGCCCGACCATCTGGTAATACAGACCTGGCGACATGGTTGGTCGCACCAGTGCCACGCAGTCGATATGAGGTGCGTCGAAGCCGGTCGTCAAAACGTTGACGTTGCACAGGTACTTAAGCCCGCCAGCCTTGAACCGCTTCAGGACTTCATCACGTTCAGGCGTCGGCGTGTCCCCGCAGACGAACCCACATTCGATGCCGTGCTGTTCTTGTAGGAGGCGAACGATGTGGCGGCCGTGCTGGACACCCGATGCAAAGATCAGGCAGGCGTTGCGAGTCTGGGTCTGTTCGACGATCTCCGCGCAAGCGGCTTTGACCAACTCCGAGTCGTCCATCAAGGATTCGACTTCGTCGGCGACGAACTCGCCGCCGCGAATATGGAGCGATGAAGTATCGGCCTTGGCTTTGCCAGCCTTGCTGATCAACGGGCACAGAAATCCGTCACGGATCAACTCTCGAACTCCGACCTCGAAACAAATGTGATTCAGGAAGCCATCGGCCGTACAGATCGGTCCAGTCTTGAGCCGAAACGGAGTCGCGGTGAAACCCACGATCCGAATATGCGGATTGACGATCTTGGCATCGGCCAGGAACTGCCGATACATTCCGTCTCCCTCGATGGGGATAAGATGGCACTCGTCGACGAGCACCAAGTCGAATGCATCGAGTTCGCAGGCCCGCCGATAAACGCTCTGGATGCCGGCGATGATTACCGGTGCCTCAGTGTCCCGGCGTTTCAGTCCGGCCGAGTAGATACCGAACGCAACCTCTGGGCAGACGATGCGCAGCTTGTCGGCCGTCTGCTCGAGCAGTTCCTTGACATGAGCCAGGATCAACACCCGCCCGTTCCACTGGGTCACCGCATCACGACAGATCGTCGCCATGATCGGCGTCTTGCCACCAGCGGTCGGCACCACCGCGCAGGGGTTGTCATCGCGATTACGCAGATGATCGTAGACCGCATGAACAGTGGCTTCCTGGTAAGGACGAAGTGCGATCAAGACTGTTTGACCTCCCGAATTTGAACCACGGTTTTGCCCCCCGGTGTGACGCTGCCACGTTCGATGGACAGGCGAATGATCTGGCTGTCGTCGAAGTAGGCCCCACCGTGTTGCATGGCATCGAGCAGCGATTTCTGAACGTTGTCGATATCGCGCCGGCGTCGATCAGGAGGAAAGACTGTGATGAAGAGTTCGAGCGGCCCGGACAGCGGCCGGACCTTCGCCGCCGCGAGGATCGCGCAGACCGCTTGGCGGAAAGCGCGACCCCCACGGCTAATCAACGTTCTCGCCCCGACTCTCCGCCAATAGTGATTGACCGATGGCGGATAGGGCAACTCGAACTCCAGCATTCACTTAGCTCCTGCGTTGAGATTTGAAACCAGCCAACTAACGCTTCCACGGAGGCGTTGCAGGAGTTTGAGCGGCAGCTGCCACAGGTCGGACAGGCTTGTTTTCACGCGGAGAGTAGCCTTTGATTTCGTTGACGACGTCGCCGGTGTCCTGCCGCTTCTTGCAGCGGACGTTGATCATCAAAGGGAGGTTGTGAAGCTCGACCGAATCCTTAGGTGCCAAGACACCGACAGCCCGACAGATTGCGGACAAGTCCGCGCGAGCGATCTGCACCGCAGTCGCGTTCGGGTGATCCAGGTTGAGTCGCGTCCACAGCAGGCGGTTTTCGTAATCCCCCTCGATGATCTGGAACGTCAACTGCAACAGGCTGCCGGTTCCAGCCTTGTTGGGCTTCATTTCCGAGTCGGTGATCACCGCCAGATACTTCCCGGCCGGGATCGCTTCGAAATCGCCGGTCGGTTCAACTTGATTGGCATCGAAGCCACTGAGATTTGCCATAGAGAAAAACTCCTTATTCTGGGTTGGTTGCTGACAATGACTGGATGAACGCCGACCACGAAAGCGGCAATTCGTCCGTGATTCCATAACGGTTTTTGGCGACGCAAGACGGGCCACCAACACATCGCAAGATTCGTTCGTCGCGTCCCACGGCGTGAGCGATGTTTCGCTTGCGATTGAATCCGGCGTCCTCGCTTTGCGTGCGAATCTTGCGAGTAGCGAAGAGCACTGCGTCGCACCATTCGCTGACCAGAGCTGCGGCATGCTTGTGCAACCTGGGCGAGTAGCGGTCGTATGATGCGGCTTCCGGATCTTCGAACCGCTCGACCTTGGAGTGGGCGATCAGCACGACTACCATTCCCTTCTGGTTTCGCAGCGCGTTCAGGTGATTGACGATCTCGCGCCAGTGTTTCAGGGCATGCGTGTAGCCGCGAGCGTATCCGCCATCGACTTTCTCGATGGAGCTAACACCGTACTCCTGGCACAGGCTGTCCCAAACCAACCGTTCGAGCCAATCAAGTGAATCGATCACAACCGATTCGTAGTCGTGCTCGGCAGTCCGCAACTCCTGAAGTGCTGCCGAGACTTGCTCGTAACTGGTCGCCAGCGGAAACCGATCGCAATTGATCTCGTCCAGCCCGTCTTCGGTTTGAATGAAGATCGGCCGAGGTGCTTCGGCTCCGAAGGTGCTCTTGCCGATTCCCTCGGTTCCGTAAATCAGAATTCGTGGTGGCTTGGAAGCCTTGCCTCGTTGGATTTGTGTCAACATGCTCATGCGGCCACCTCATGAGGTTGGCAGCAGGCTGATTCGATGTTGTCGATCCGGAAACCGCCTTCACCAAATTGCCGCAAAAGCAGTCCGGCGAAGATTCGAGCCACCGAGGTCCCAACCTCGGTTTCGCCATCGACATCGATCGCATTTTCCAAAGTATGAAGTTCGTATCGAAACTCTATGGCCACGCGCGGACTGCCGTACAGTCCTTCGGCCGCGAGCATTGCCAGATGAAGAGTCATCTCTGCCTCTTCAATTGACAATTGCCGAGCAAGCGAAAACCGGAACACACCAGCGAACATAGATTCCTCCGAAACAGATTTGATTACTTCCCGTTGGTTACCTATGCCGCTGATGGTTCCAGATGCGCGCCACAACCTACTCAGCCGAGAGACCCGATTTCGAGAACTGATCACGAATCAGGCTGATCGCCGCTTCGAACTTGCGACGAGAGAGTCCACTGTCGCGTCGGACGTCGGCTTTGTTTTCCGCCAGCATCTGCTCGCAAATGCGACGCAGTTCTGGAGGCAATGCCTTCATCGCGGATTGGACGTCCATCCTCAAGTCCGACCGTTCCAAATCACTTACATGACTGGTTTGGTAGCGGCGTCCGGCGTCCGCGTCCGAGATCGTGGCCCCAAGCGATGTTGGGGCACCGTCCGGCTGATCCACCATCTTTTCGAGCGATTCGAACTCGACTCTGGCTCCACCATTGCGTTTGATCCGACCTCGTTCTCGGATCAACATGGCGATGGCAGTATCCACGACTCGTGCAAAGTAGGTGTTGAGTGAACCTCGGCTGGAATCGAAGCGATCCAGCCTGGTAAGAATGTGGAGCGTCAGCTCCTGCTCCAGGTCTTCCACCTCACAAGCCGTGAACTCGGGTCGGCGGACCAGTTGCCGAGCTTTGACGCGGATGAGGGTGCGAGCGTAGTCGTTAAATAGGTCCTTGGGTTGGTTCCCATGTGACATAATTGACTCCTGCCGGAGGCAACTAAACACGGCACAACGGGCAAGAACCGATCGCACGGTGAAACAACCTGTTTCACTCAATAAAGAATGCGACCGCGAGCCATGACCGCCGGGTTATGTCCTCTCGGCGGAGACGGGGCGTCACAACCGGTGTGGCAATGCCACAAAGCGTGTGGCAAATTGGAAAACTCGATTTCCGGTGCATTTTTTCGGGTTTTTGTGAGATAAAGGTCGACTTCTTTGCCGGCCAAAAGGCTGGTTCTGGCTCGCCATCAAAATCCATGGTCACGAGGCCGAAGTTGGTCCTTCATACCTCGACCCGCATTTCCCCGACCACGTTTGTTGCGCGCTCAACATCACGGATGGCATACATAACCCATGGTCGACCGACCTAATTCGAGAACGAAAATGCGAACAAGGGTTATCAAAATATGGAAAGTGATCGACATGGAATCGAGAACGAAGCCAAATCTCGCCAGCAGCTTGTGACGATTTTGGTGGCTGGTCTAAAGAGATTCCTACAGCAAGAAAAACTCAGGAATCCAATTCCTCAAAATTCTTCCGCCACATGCCTTGAAATTCCTGCCAAAACGAGGCTCTCTGTGTCTCACCACGTCAACCCGACGGTCGGTAGAAATACGCAGGAAGTACATGGACAAAGACCCAAATCATAGGCTGGCTCAGATTCTCGCTCGCGGACTTGCCCGTGTTCGAGCAAGCCAGCGACGAATTCGGCCGAGCCAACGGATCGAGTCCAGTTCGTATCCCTGCGATCACATTCACTATCAAATTGAGGAGAAAACAAATGAACTCGGTAACAGCGGAGGAAATCGCGAACCTAGAGAAAATGACGATCGGCCAACTGGCCGATAAATACGAAAAGGTGATTGGCGAAGAATGTCGAAGTCGGCACAAGCGTTATCTCATTCGCCGGATCGCATGGCGGTTGCAAGCGAATTCCGAAGGTGGCCTTTCCGAACGAGCTTTGAGGCGAGCCGAAGAGTTAGCAGTTGATGCCGAGATTAGAGTGACGCCGCCTCGTCGCCCAACGGAATTGGAAACTACACCCACGATTCCAATGGTAGCGGCTAGAGACCCCCGCCTACCGCCGCCGGGGAGTTTCATTGATCGAGAATACAAGGGGAGACCGCTGCGTATTCTGGTTCTGGAAAACGGATTTGAGTACGAGGGGAGAAGGTACAAGACACTCACCGCGGTGGCCAATACGATCACCGGCTCCCATGTCAACGGATTTCAGTTCTTTCGGCTGTGGAGGAAGAAATGAATCGAAGTGCCAAAACACCAGCCCCCCGTATTCGCTGCGCCATCTACACGCGAAAGTCATGCGAAGAGGGGCTCGACCTGGAGTTCAACTCATTGGATGCTCAACGCGAATCGGCAGAGGCATTCATATCGAGCCAGCAACATGAGGGGTGGCAGTGCCTTCCTGACCGCTACGACGATGGCGGCTTCTCCGGCGGCAGCCTGGAACGCCCGGCATTGAATCGACTCCTTGAAGACATCAAGTTGGGGAAGATCGATTGTGTGGTAGTCTACAAGGTCGACCGGTTAAGTCGATCACTTCTCGACTTCACTCGAATTATGGAGACCTTCGACAAAAACGGCGTCTCGTTTGTGTCGGTCACCCAACAGTTCAACACGACCCATTCCATGGGACGTCTAACGCTCAATATCTTACTATCTTTTGCACAATTCGAACGAGAAATCATCGGTGAGAGAATTCGTGACAAGATTGCGGCTCAACGAAGAAAGGGAAAATGGTCGGGTGGGATTCCAATCTTGGGATATGATGTTGATCGTTCAAACCCAAGCCCGAAGCTGGTTGTCAACGCCGAAGAGGCAATTCAGGTTCGTCGAATCTTTTCACTTTACATGGAGCTTGGGTCATTGCTCCCAGTTGTCCAAGAACTAGAGACCCGTGGTTGGCGGAACAAGGTGTGGCGAACTAAAAAGGGCTTGGAGCGGGGCGGTCGGCCATTCGACAAATGCTCAGTTTATGCCTTGCTTACCAATCCACTCTACATGGGGATGATCAAACACAAGGATGACATTTTCTCTGGTGAACATGAGGCAATTATCGAACCAGGAATATTTGAAGAAGTCCAGCGGCAACTCAACAAAAACGGGCGAGGCAAAGGCAATCACCTGATCAACAAGTACGGAGCGATCTTGAAGGGATTGCTCTATTGCAAATCTTGCAGCCGAGCGATGGTTCACACGTTTACCGGCAGGGGCACCAAGCGATACCGCTATTACACGTGCTGTAAAGCGATAAAACAGGGCTGGAAAAACTGTCCGACCAAGTCGGTGCCGGCGGGAGAAATCGAATCAGTCGTCGTCGAACAGATTCGGGCCGTTGCAGATGATCAAGACCTGCTCAACGACGTTTACGTTCAGGCCTGCTCAGAAACCAACGCAGAGCTGGATGAACTTTCGACGCAACGGCAGCAACTCGAAAGACAACTGGCGCGTGACCATGCGGAAATTAGTAAGCTTGCCATTGCGCCCGATCCAACCAGTGTCGTATCGAGCCGAATCGCCGATCTGCACGAGCGAGTTTCCCGCAATGAGCAACAACTGGTTCAGATCGTCTCCAGGGTAAATAGTCTGCAATCACAAAAGATTACCCACCAAGATGTAATCGAAGCCTTCAAGGACTTTGACAATATCTGGAACGTCTTGAGTACCCGTGAACGTACCAAAGTTATCTCGCTGCTGGTTGCTCGAATAGAATTCGACGTAACCGATTGTACTATCGCCATTTCATTTCATCCGTCGGCCATCAAATCGCTGGCGACGGGAATCTCGGAGGAAGCTGCATGATTACCGTTACAAGAAAAATCCAAATGAGTCGAACGGCCAATAGCCGCCGGCGTATTGAGCATGAGCCCAGTGTCGAGTCGGTCAAACCCAAAGGCCGGATTCCTCGTGTATCCCGGCTCATGGCCTTGGCGATTCGTCTTGAACGGATGCTTCGTACAGGCGAAGTACCCGACTTGACCGAACTTGCTCGGCTCGCAAACGTCTCCCAGCCCAGGATGTCGCAAATTCTGAATCTGAACATGCTCGCTCCAGAAATTCAGGAGGAATTGCTGTTCTTGCCCCCAACCGAGACCGGCAAACCGACGTTGCATGAAAAAATGCTGAGGCCAGTTTCCTGCCAAATTGACTGGAAAACACAGCGAATCCTCTGGAAATCGGCAAAATCAGCCCGCCCTGAATCAGGGGACTGAGGCAGAAAGCCAAAAAATCGAATCTAAGGGATTGTGCCAGCATGACTGCCGGGTTACGATGTCCGTGTTTACTGTACATGGACACCCGGCGATCCCATGCCAAACGAAGCAGATACATGTCGACGATACGTTGTTCCCCGGCTCCAAGCCGCTGGGTGGGATGCCGATCCCTACCGTATCAACGAGCAGGTAACGTTTACTGACGGCAGAATTGTCGTCACTGGCCAACGAGGTCGGCGGCGTCCCGGCAAGCGAGCCGATTATATTCTACGCTACAGACCGGATTTTCCAATTGCGGTCGTTGAAGCCAAAGCAAGCTACGCGACGCCAGGCGAGGGTTTACAGCAAGCCAAAGAATACGCCGAAATTCTTGGGTTAAGATTCGCCTATTCCACCAACGGTCACGGTATCGTGGAGTTCGATTTTGCGACTGGCATCGAACGAGAGCTCACCGAATTTCCAACGCCAGAAGAGCTATGGAATCGACTACAAGACGACCAGTCACTCACCGAGACCGAATCGGAACAAATCCTTGCACCGGCTTACCATTTGAGCGGTAAATCACCACGGTACTATCAAGAGATCGCTATCAATCGAACGATCCAGGCCATTGCTCAAAGTCGTCAAAGGGTTTTGCTGACCATGGCCACTGGCACTGGCAAAACCGTGGTGGCATTTCAGATTTGTTGGAAGCTTTGGAATTCCCGCTGGAACCGCACTGGAGAGCATCGCCGTCCCAGGATTCTCTATCTTGCAGATCGCAATATTCTGGTCGACGATCCCATGGCCAAGACCTTTGCGCCGTTTGGCGACGCGCGATGGAAAATCACTGGCGGTCGAGCGGTGCAGAGCCGAGAAATGTACTTTTCGATTTACCAGTCAATTGCCAGCGATGCCAATCGTCCAGGACTCTATCGCGAATATGCACCCGACTTTTTCGACTTGATAATTGTCGATGAATGTCATCGAGGAAGTGCCCGAGACGACAGCAACTGGCGAGAGATTTTGGAATACTTCGAGCCAGCATTTCAAGTTGGCATGACGGCAACGCCACGCCGGCAAGACAACGCAGACACGTACAACTACTTTGGCGAACCTATTTACACCTACAGTCTCCGCCAAGGGATTGCCGATGGCTTTCTCGCCCCGTACCGCGTACACCGTATCGTCACGACCTGGGACGCGGTGGGCTGGCGCCCGAGTCAGGGCGATTTGGATCGATTTGGTCGCCAAATTCCGACCGGTGAATACCATACCGCTGAATTCGAAAGAATTGTCTCACTGCGAGCTCGAACGGAGGCAGTCGCGCGTCATCTGACCGAATACATGCGACGAACCGATCGCTTCGCTAAAACTATCGTCTTTTGTGTCGATCAGGAACATGCGAACGAGATGCGACAAGCATTAAATAACCTCAACGCCGATCTTGTCCGAAACAATCCTGATTACGTTTGCCGGGTTACTTCTGACGAAGGTGATACCGGTCGGGGACATCTCAGCAGCTTCCAAGACCTCGAACGCCGCACGCCAGTCATCCTGACGACATCGCAACTTCTCACCACGGGAGTTGACGCACCGACAGTGCAAAACATCGTGCTCGTTCGGATCATAAACTCGATGACCGAATTCAAACAGATAATTGGTCGGGGTACCCGAGTTCGCGATGATTATGGCAAGCTGTTTTTCAGCATCTTGGATTACACGGGCTCTGCCACACGAATGTTTGCCGATCCGGAGTTTGACGGTGAGCCAAGCATTGAAACCGAGCAAACTATTGACGAGGAAGGCCAACCAGTTGACGACGAAAACGTCGTGGTTGCGGAAGAGCAAGCCGACTATGAGGTAACTCCACATCTACCCCCAGACGATGAGGATCAGCCCCGTCGGAAGCTCTATTTCGATGGGGGCCAAGTCGAAATCGCCGCACACTTGGTTTATGAGCTTGATCCTGATGGCAATCAACTCCGAGTCGTGCAATTTACAGATTACACAGCGGATCGCGTTCGCACACTTTATCGAAACGCTGCTGAGTTGCGTGACGAATGGGCAGACCCTCATCGTCGAAGCGAAATCATCGAACGCCTGGAAGAACGAGGGATTGATTTTGATCACTTAGCCGAGACAGCCAACCAACCTGATGCCGATCCACTCGATTTGCTCTGCCACCTCGCCTTCAACGCTCCGCTTCGTACTCGACGGGAGCGAGCCCAGCGACTACGCAGCGAGCGCCCCGACTTCTTCGAACAATTCGGTACGGATGCAAGGCAAATCCTCGACGAACTTCTCGACAAATATACCGAGCACGGAACAGCCCAATTCGTCATCCCAGATGTTCTGGAAGTACCACCGATCAGCGACCACGGCAACGTGATTGAAATTGCCGGACGCTTCGGCGGGGTCGAGCAACTTCGTCAAGCGATCATACAGCTTCAAACGCTGTTGTACGCAGCAGCCTAACGGATGAAATCAAAAACACAATCGAAACGGATTAGTTAAGAAGATGGCCAAGAAGAAAGCCAAGACGGCTGAGTCAAAAACCAAGAAACCAAAAAAGGTTGAAACCCCCAAGACTACGGCACAGCAATTGTCATCACTCATCAAATCAGCACGAGACATTATGCGGAAAGACAAGGGGCTTAACGGCGACCTGGATCGCCTCCCTTTGCTTACCTGGATCATGTTCTTGAAATTCCTGGATGACCGCGAAAAGCTGGAAGAAGCCCGTGCCGGGATCGCTGGCAAAAAATACAAGACTGCGATCGAAGCTCCGTATCGTTGGCGAGATTGGGCGGCAACCAAAGACGGCATCACCGGTGACGAGCTGATTGCGTTTGTAAATCAGGAAGAAGCGGTTCGACCGGATGGTAAGAAAGGGGCAGGCTTATTGGCCTATCTGCGCAGTCTTCAATCCACCAACGGAGACCGTCGCCGCGACGTGATTGCCACCGTCTTTTCCGGTGTCACCAACCGCATGCTTTCCGGTTACTTGCTGCGTGACGTAGTCAACCTCGTCGATGGTATTCACTTCGATTCTTCAGTGGAAATTCACACGCTGGCCCGATTGTACGAATCGATGCTTCGGGAAATGCGCGATGCTGCCGGCGACTCTGGTGAATTCTACACACCACGACCTGTGATTCAGTTCATGGTAACAGTTACCGATCCGAAAATTGGCGAGGTGGTACTCGACCCAGCCTGTGGAACCGGTGGCTTCATATCTGAAGCGTTTGCTCACCTGGAGAAGCAGGCCAAGACGGTTCAAGATCGCAAGACGCTTCAAGAAAAAACGATTCGTGGTGGTGAAGCTAAGCCACTTCCTTACATGCTGGCACAGATGAACCTGTTGCTCCATGGCCTCGACGCGCCAGCTATCGAATATGGCAACAGCCTGGCTGTCAAAATTACAGAGCTGGGTGAGAAAGACCGCGTTGACGTAATCCTGACCAATCCACCCTTCGGTGGTGAGGAAGAGGCGGGCATTCGTGGCAATTTTCCAGCGGACAAACAAACCAGCGAAACGGCCCTCTTGTTTTTGCAGCTGATCATGCGCAAGCTTCGCCGGCCGAGTGCGGGAAGCGAACGCGGCGGGCGAGCGGCAATCGTCGTTCCCAACGGAACGCTGTTTGGCGATGGTGTTTGTGCGCGAATCAAGGAGGAATTGCTGAAGGATTTCAATTTGCACACTATTGTCCGACTCCCCAATGGCGTCTTTGCTCCCTACACGCCGATTCCAACCAACCTGCTGTTTTTTGATCGAAGTGGCCCGACCAAAGAGATTTGGTATTACGAATTGCCACTTCCCGAAGGCCGCAAGAGTTACAGCAAAACCAAACCCCTGCAGTTCGACGATTTTCCTGACTGCATCAAATGGTTTCAGGCCAAACGTCGAAAGGAAAACGATCATGCCTGGCGAGTTTCCGTTGCGGATGTTTTGACGTATGACGAATCGGGTACGCTCGTCGCCTGCAATCTCGATTTGAAGAATCCGAGCGGGGCCGAGGCACTGGAATATCTCCCGCCGGAACAACTCGTCGAGGAAATTCTCGCCAAGGAGCGGCGGATCATCGAGATTATGGAAGAGATTCGTGCCGAACTGGCGGGGGAGGTTGGATGAAACGCACGTCTCGGAAGAAATCCACGCATTCCGATAAACTCCCGGCCATCGCTGCGGGCTACGTCGATGTTCTGGCCGGTGGCGTTGATCTCCTGGAATCTGCCCGCCGCACATCCGCCCGCGCAGTCAATGCCATCATGACGGCAGCCTATTGGGAGATTGGCCGTCGCGTTTTCGAGTGGGAGCAAGGACGCTACGAGCGAGCCGAGTACGGGCAAGCGGTGGTAGTCCGTCTCGCTGATGATTTGACGAAACGATTTGGGCGCGGCTTTGGGAAAAGCAATCTCTACCAAATGCGTAACTTCTGCCAAGCTTACCAAGACATTTTCCAGACTCTGTCTGGAAAAACTGACCCCGTTATGACTAGGGAGAATGCTGACACGAAATCCCAGACCCCGTCTGAAAAATTGGTGGATAAGAGACCTCAAGCGGTAGTAGACCCTTCTCAGATTGCACAGACGATGCCCGATAAGGTGCTAGCCGCAGAGTACCGGATGACGTTACCAGACGAGAAAACTCTAGCAGCGGAACTGGAGCGAACACAGGCGGCACTCGAACGTCGCACTCCGCCGGAGAAATCGGCGATTAAGAGGAAAAGAGGTCGCACATGAGCAACAACCGATGGCCGCTCGTGTCACTAGGGGAGGTTCTTGTTTTGCGCCTTGACAAGGTCGAGACGACACCAACATCAGTGTTTAGAATCGCTGGGATCTACAGCTTCGGTCGAGGGCTTTTCCAGAGAGAACCCATTTCAGGTGCGGATACGACTTATAAGTACTTCAATCGCTTGCATGAGGGTGACTACGTTATTAGTCAGCCGAAGGCGTGGGAAGGTGCCATTGCTCTAGTGCCGGCCGAACTGGAAGGATGGTTTCTTTCACCGGTATTTCCAACCTTCCGAGCAAATCCAGACCGACTTGACGTTCGATATTTGGAGTGGTTCGGCAAGCAATCTGTTGTTTGGGATCGGTTGCGAAATGTATCACGGGGGATGGGAGCCAGGCGCGACTCAGTCCATCCGGACAAGTTCTTATCAATTGAGATCCCACTGCCGCCGCTGGAGGAACAGCGTCGAGTCGTGGCCCGAATCGATAGCCTCTTCGCCAAACATGAAGAAGCTCTTCTATTGCGGAATCGCTTGGCCGAGGAACACAGACAATTGTGTCTCGCAATTCTTCGTGATCAACGTTATGGCCCGCACACGCCAACCAAAATGCATGAATTGGTCATTTTGCGCAAATCAGATGTCGAAGTCCAAGCATCGGAAACGTATGATTTCGCTGGCGTCTACTGCTTCGGACGAGGCGTATTCCGAGGGCAGCGAAGATCAGGATCGGAGTTTGCCTACAAACAGCTTACCCAAATACGAGCTGGCGAGTTTATTTATCCCAAGCTGATGGCATGGGAGGGTGCCTTGGGTATCGTTCCAAAAGAATGCGATGGATTGTTTGTTTCACCTGAATTTCCTGTTTTCACGGTTCGCGAAGACCGCGTTTTGCCTGAAGTGCTGGATACCTATTTTCGGTCGTCAACCGTCTGGCCGCTTCTCAGCGGAGCCAGCACCGGGACAAATGTTCGTCGCAGACGACTCAATCCAAATGACTTTCTCAATCATGTATTTCCTCTGCCAACTATGGAATCCCAGATCGCTCTCCGAAACGTGCGCCGTAAATTGTCTGAGATCGAACTTTCACTTGGACAAAAACAAGAATTGAATAAACTTTTACCCTCGATATTGGATCGAGCATTTCAGGGAGGTCTTTAGGTGATGTTTGATAAACTGTTGCGTGAATTGAAAAAGCTCGAACGTGGCGTATCGGTGCCAATCCAGATTTCGCTGGACGACAACGGTCAATTGGATCGACATTGCCCTTCCAGGAAATGTCGGGCGACTTTCAAGATCGCTCTTGATGACTGGCGTGACAAAGTTCGAGACGAAGTCGTATTCTGCCCGTTTTGTCGACACGAAGCTCCATCCACAGAGTGGAACACCAATTCCCAAGAGAATTACATCAAACGAGCCGGAATGGCTCATTTGAAAAAGATTGTCAACAAGGCCATGGTTGAAGATGCTCGTTCTTTCAATTCACGCCAGCCTCGCGGCGGACTGATTTCTATATCGATGCAGGTCAAGCCTGAGAGCACCGCGATCTTAATTCCACCAAGAGCTGCCGAAGAGATGCGGCAGGAGTTTATTTGCGAAGAATGTGGTTGCAGATACAGCTCAATTGGTGCGTCCTTTTTTTGCCCTGCCTGCGGTGCCAACAACGCAAGGTCGACGTTTGCTGCGGCTGTCGAAGGAGTTCGAACAACGATTGCTCATCTACCAGATATCAGACGAACTGTCGAAGAAGCGGCCGGAAAAGACGCGGCAGCAGATACTTGCCGACAATTGCTGGAAAACGGACTTGTAAAACTGGTTTCATCGTTCCAACGCTTTGCGGAGGCGACGTTCGAAAGTGCACCAAAAAATGCAATCGTCAAAGTTCGAAAAAATCTTTTCCAAAATCTAGGAGAATCGACAGTTGCATGGCAATCAGCCATTGGTGTGGGATACGAAAACATTTTGGAGACTCATGAATTGACACAACTCAATCTCTTTTTTCAACAGCGCCACTTGCTAAGTCATTGTGAAGGCATCGTTGATCAAGCGTATATCGACAAGAGCGGGGATCGAACCTACCGAATCGGTCAACGCTTGGTGATCCAAGAGCCAGCGGTAATGCGATTGGTGGAACTTGTTGAGAGGTTGGCAAATGGATTGACCTCACATATTGCCAGCTTGGGGCAACCATGAATCCAAGCGCAATGATTGATTCTGTATCAAGAATCCAACAGAAGACACAGTAATGACCAACAGTAGTCCAAGGACGTTCGGCGAATTGCTCCGGGAAAAGCGGGTAGAAAGGGGATTTAGTTTGCGCAAATTTGCACAGGCGGTTGGTGTCAGCCCCACCTACCTTTCGCAGGTCGAGCAATCGAATGTCGATCCTCCGACCGCAGATCGAGTCAAACGGATGGCTGAATTGCTTGATGAAAACGTGGACGAGTGGACAGCTTTGGCTGGTCGAATTACGGAAGACTTGCCGGAGATCATTCATGACGCTCCTACACAAGTGCCGGATATTCTAAGAGCACTTCGTGGCATGTCTCCGGAACAACTGAGGAAGATTCGGAAGGCAGTGGAAGAGCTAAAACGACAACCCGGCGATGAGGGAGGCGAGTCCAGTGAAAAGTAATTGGAGTTCCCAAGGACGGAAATTGCGATTTATGCGAGACCACGAGTTTGAAGAGGAAGCGAGTTTGCTGCTTGCCGAATACGGCCGAAAATACTCACAAGTTATCGATCCACCTGTTCCAGTTGATGAGATTGTCGAGCTATACCTCGAGCTCAAACTGACCTTTGACGATTTCGTTCAACAGTTTGGCGTCGATGATGTGCATGGTGCACTATGGGTAAATGAGCGGCGTGTCGGAATCGACCAGCGACTGGAACCCACCGATAATCCCGCCATGCTCGGTCGTTACCGATTTACTTTGGCTCATGAGGCTGGTCACTGGCGATTGCATCGACACCTGTTTCAACGGCGAGCAAACCAGTTGACCCTACTGCCAGAGAATGCCCAACGTCCTGAGTACATTTGTCGGTCAAGCGATAACGACCCAATCGAGTATCAGGCCAATCGATTTGCGTCCTGCCTGTTGATGCCACGTGAATTCATTAAACGGGCTTGGCATCAATGGCGAGGGAACATGGAGCCAATTTACCTGGAGGATTTGCTTGAAAGAAGTCAGCAGATTCTAACCGCTGAACTCTTGCGGCGTGGCGGGATGAAATCAGGAGAAAAAGCAACTGAGAATATGTTGTTTGAATATGCCTGCCGTCCGCTGGCGGAACAATTCGAAGTTTCCACGGATGCCATGCGCATCCGATTGGAAGGAATGAAATTACTGGTACGAAAACGAGAACCCTCGTTATTCGACTAATTTTTTTTGACCCTAGTGTTTACTGTTCATCGAACGGAGACACATTTTTGGAAAGGAGGCCTCTATGGCCGGCAATTTTGATCCCAAACGCGTTCTTCGCCAAATCTCCAACAACCTTCTGAATGATCTTTTCATGTCCCATGGACATGATACAGAAATTCCCTGGGATGATCTCACAGAAACAGAGATCGAGCCAGTTTTCTTCTATTGGCAGGAGATGGACGAATCGGAGCGGCGAGAAATCGAAATCGTACTTCATGAAGTAAACGACATGGCAACTGGCGATGAAGGTATCCGAGCCATCATCGAAGAAGCAGTTCGCCAAGGTAACCAAACCTTGATTGATGAGTTGGATGACTTTGAGAGCCGATACGATAAAGCGGTCTGGACTTATTTGAGGGCCACCGATTTATGGAATTTGGCTGTGCGTTTTGCACGTGCCGACAGTATGTCACGGGGTAGGTATTGGATTAAACGATGCGATATCCCAAACCTCCCGCCGGAAACGTCCAGCGATCGTATCGCGGAATTGGAACAGGCTTTCGCAGCATTTTTCGTGGCTTCGCAGGCGAGAGGTCGACACTGTCAGATAGAACGATACACTCGAGCAAGTGGTTCGCATTATTTCTTCGCATATCTGGACGATTACGCTGACACTTATGTTACGCTCGATGATGCTGGAGAATTTGATCGTCGACCGGAGCGTCGAGCCTTTGAACTTGTCTTGGTTTACGACCAAGAAAACGGTTCGCTGGAGATGTTCGTGCGTGGCGGCAAGAGAGTTTACATCCCGATCCAAGAGATTTTTTGCCGTGTCATCCTGGGAATTGAAATTGGTCCAGAGAATCGTAATTCCCATCCGTATGAACTGAACGGTTTGATTCGTCGCGATTTTCAGTTTGCCACTGATCCGGTTGACGGAATCTTGTCCGTGCGCGTTCGAAAACTACGCCTTAACGTGAAAGGATCACCCGGACGAAGGATTACCCTGGAGGCGAATTCGGACGGGAACCCTGACGACATTTACGAAATGCTTGATCGCTATTTGAACCAGCAACGACTCCCTCTTTCGATTTTGGATGTCACACAAGTCGGATTCAAGTTCAGTTTCGATCAAGAGTTGGATAATCTTCCCAAGTCTCTCTCGTTTGAACTGTCTTCGCCCAATTCAAGCAACTTGAAGAGCAAGCCAGAAGCGGCAAGGGAGTTGGCGGAAAAGTATCTGCGGTTGTGGGGAGTGGATCGTGTCCAAACTACTCAGCACACTTAGTCTTCTTTTAACTGAGGACCAGCCCTCCTTGACCGCTCTCGATGTTGAGGAGTTGCTGGGTACTCATCAGCATTTTTTGCTGGATGCGAAAGTGATCGTTCCCACAAGGCCTGCATCGTACGTGGTCTGCGATGCTTGTCATTTGAGCCATATTGAAGAAGTGGTTCGAGTGAAATCGCACGATGGCAGTATGGTTTATCGGATTCCATGCGAGGAAGCCGGATGGGTAGAAATTGCGGAAGATAGTCTTCGGCGCTGGACGATAGATTTTCGGTGCCTTGTGCGAAACTTGGCACTCGGGTTGTCACCTGCTGCCTCGCCGATCGAATTACTTCCTGGTTTGGCATGGTCGATTGGCGCAGTCCAGATTGAGCGCAAAGTCTACGGAATAGTCTTGTTGAACAACACGCAAGCTTTGACGAAGTCTCAGTCTTCGGAGCTACGTTACAAGGTTATTCCTACCGGGACAGTTCTAATTGCAATTGGAGACCAACTGATTGATGAAACTGGGTTCGCAGCCGTAATGACGCTTTTCTCGGCATTCGAAGCGGAGGAAGATAGATTCGTACTGCGTGCAGAGCTTCTCCGTGAATTGATCATTTCCCAGGCAAATGAAGCCGATCAAATCTTTAGGCTCAGAGGCGAATTTTGGCAACTAAGGTACAGCGGAAAGACCGTTTTCGTGAAAGACACCGTCGGTTTAGGGTACATTGCCCGACTGTTAACCGAACCGAATCGCGACATCACTGCCGTTCAATTGTTGGCGGCTCGAGCTGGAATTGATCCACTGATTGCGATGGGTTCATCGGGTGACGTTCTGGATGAACAGACAAAAGCGGAGTATGGCCGCCGTTACCGGGAATTGCCGCAAGAACTTGAGGAGGCAAAGGCAAACAACGACCTTGGCCAAATTGACCGATTGGAGAAGGAAAATGAGATGCTAACCAGCGAACTTGCTCGCGCTGTCGGTTTAGGCGGTCGTTCTCGGAAAAAAACAGATGCCGAGAAAATTAGGAATGCTGTTTCGATGGCAGTAGCCCGCGATATTGAGCGAATCGACCAGCATCACTCGGAATTGGGGCGTCATTTAACAGTATCAATCACGTCCGGCCAGGTTTTTCGGTATGCCCCTGAGAAAGACATTTATTGGGTAGTTTGAGTCGGGGTGGCATCTATGCGAGGAGCCAATTACTTGCCGTTTCCTCAAGGATTCGCTGGGGAAAGGTAATGATATTTCATTGATTACACAAATGGTTTTCGCGTTCGAACCGAGTTCTGCTCCCGCAACTTCTCTGTTTGGTTAGGAAACTGACCGCAGTAGGTTATTTGAAGAAGCCGGTGTATTGCAGCAACGCAAAACACCGGCTTTTTTCGTATTTTCCTGCAATCTCCGGGGTCTCGACCACTCTCCAGAGACTCGATTTCCGGTCGCGACTCTCGCCAAAACAGCCCCTCTCTGGGGGCCAACTAGAGACAAATACTCTCAGAGTCTCTGGGTTATGAAAACCGCCGGGTTAACGACTCTGGGTTATGAATCGTCTGCCTGACTCGGGTTTCTTTTTTATCCATTGATCTGCCTCACTAAGGGGTGCCACGTTGCGAACATTGCGGCCGGGTAATGCGCAACGCTTTCTGATTGCATTGTTAAAAATTTGTCCGAACTGCTATTCGTGGCCTAAGCTTATGCGGATAGGATTTTACTAATGCACCGACTTATAGCGATTTTGCTGATTCCATTCTTTGTAGTGGGCAATTCCCTTGCTCACTCTCATGGGTCTGCTGCGCATCAATCGCCAAGCCAGGGGCGAGCCCATATCCACGTCGGAAGTGCTCCAAAGCACGGTCATAGCGATGAATCTCATGGGCACTCGCATCACGATCATGGCCATAGTCATGGCAAAGACCATGCGACTGACGATTCCAAACCCGCACCCGTAGAAAAATCCGTCGATCACGAATCAGACGCCGTCTACGTAACCGCTGCAGACTTCATGGTCACCACCTCCGATCGAATTTCGATCGAGGATGGTTCGTGCGCTGTTGTCGAAACATATGAAGACTATTTTTCAGGGATTCGGTCACCTTCGAGGCTCGATCGTCCACCACTCGTTACCACCACTGAGCTACCGCTCTATCTGCTCCATGCTGCGCTAAGGCTTTGATTCGTCTCGACGGAGAGCATTTGCTTTCCATCGACGCGTATTCTTCTTTCAAGCCTTCACCTGCTGCTCAGCTCCCTCAAGTGGTCACTTGACGCAATGCAGCTTCATTCAATGAAGTTCCGCCAATCATGCGTTTCCATAGAGTGTTCGCACCAACGTGCGTCCTTTTGTTACTTTTCATTATTCAATCGGTCGGTTGCTCGTCGCGAGAAACTGCGAAGGGATCTGCTGCACAGTCTGCCAAAGAGACTACAGGGAAATCTGAACTGCAGATGCTTGAACTGGGCGAAAAGGCGAGAAAGAACCTGAACCTAGCGGTCAAGGCAGTTCGGCCGACCGACTATTGGCGAACGCTCACGATTCCAGGTGTCGTTGCCGACCGACCTGGCGTATCCGATCGCGGCGTAACTTCACCGGCGGTTGGCGTGGTTGCCGAGATTCATGCGTTCCCCGGCGATACCGTAAAGCCAGGGCAACGCTTGCTAACGCTACGTCTGTTCAGCGAATACCTGCAAGCAACCCAAACGCAGCTCTACAAAGCTTCTCAGGAAGTAAAGCTTGTCCAGGAACAAATAGAACGACTCAACTCGGTGGCTAGTTCCGGTGCGGTTTCAGGTTCGCGATTGATCGAACAACGCAATGAACTCCAGCGTCAACAGACGTTGATTCAGGCTTCCAAGCAAGAGCTTCTCAATCGCGGCTTGACCCCTGACCAGATTGCCTTGGTTACCGATGGTGCGTTTATCTCGACGATCGAGGTTCTTGCTCCTCCTCCTCGCGCCCATGAGACGGTGCTTGATGGGCTGGTAAAGCCTGAGATCCAAACCGTTGGATTCAAAGTAGCCAGCGACATTGGCTATGAAGTGCATTCGCTGGGCGTGGAGCTTGGGCAAACCGTTCAAGCAGGAGACTTGCTGGCCAACTTAGCCAATCACCAGTCGCTATTCGTCATTGGTCATGCATTCAAACGTGAAGCTGGTCTACTCGAACAAGCAGCCCAAAACAAAGTCCCACTTGGACTTGAGTTCGCGGAGGACTCCAATGAAATGTGGCCGGCTATCGATCAACAATTCCAAATTCGCCATCTCTCAAACACAATCGACACAGCCACGCGAACCTTCGACTTCTTCGTGCCGCTGATCAACCAATCGCGGACTTACCAGAAAGATGGCATGACCTTCTTGGTGTGGCGGTTCCGACCTGGACAACGCACGCGAATTGAAGTGCCTGTTGAGAAGTTGGCCAATGTCTATGTACTGCCTTCCGAAGCCGTTGTACGTGAGGGAGCAGACGCCTACGTTTACCGACAAAACGGCGACTTGTTTAATCAAATACCCGTTCACATTCTCCATGAAGATCGTACGCATGTAGTTTTAGCGAACGATCAAAGCATCACCCCTGGAACATTTTTAGCTCAGAACGCAGCCGCGTCGTTGCGTCGAGTACTTAAGGCTCAATCAGCGAGCGGCCAGCAACCAGGTCTTCACGTTCACGCGGACGGCACCTCCCACGCGGCACACTAAGGAGAACTGAAATGCTCGATTCCATCATCCGATTATCTTTACGCTACCGATCGCTGGTGCTCATCTCCAGTCTGGTTGTGCTTGTCTATGGATCGTATCTGACAACTACGATGTCTATCGACGTGTTTCCCGACTTAGATCGGCCACGAGTCGTTATCATCACCGAAGCTCCCGGCCTTGCAACGGAGGAAGTTGAAACGCTGGTTACGCAGCCGATCGAGATTGCATTGATGGGGGCCAATGGCGTCCAGGCAGTCCGCAGCCAAACAACCGCCGGCCTCAATGTTTTGTATATCGAATTCGGTTGGTCAACCGATATACGCGCCGCTCGTCAAACGGTCAGCGAACGCTTGATAACTCTCGAGGGTATTCTGCCTCAGGGTGTCATACCTCAAATGACTCCGCCCTCGTCCATTATGGGACAGATCGTTGTAGCCGGTATCTATCGACAGGCTGGTCCGACCGGAGGAAGGCTTGTTGCCGTCGGACAAACCAAGTTGATGGCCGAGTTGCTCACTAGCAATGGCGAGCCATCGATGAAGCTGTGGCGCGTCGTTGATCGCCGTAAGCCTGAATCTTGGGAAACGGTCCCCTTCGAGTTTGTTGAACCTCTTCTTATCCAAGGTGACGACGCACGTCGCCGCTTTCACGCGACGGTCAAGCTCGCCTCCGGTATTCACGAGATTCAATTTGAAACGGAAGCCAAGCAATTGCTTGAGCTACGAACCATTGCCGATTGGGTGATTCGTCCACGACTGTTAAAAGTGAATGGGGTCGCCGAGGTCTTCATGCAAGGCGGTGATCGCAAGCAGTACCAAGTACTTCTCGATCCAACCGCTCTACTTGAGTACGACGTGACGGTACAAGACGTCGAGCGGGCACTTAGTGAAAGCAATATCAACGCCAGCGGTGGCTTTGCCATAAAAGGTGAATCCGAACGACCGATCCGCATTCTCGGAAGGCTCGGGACTGGCGGTCACAATGTGATTGACGAGCTGCTCAAAGTCCCTGTCGCTAAGTCATCGAAACGAAGCATCCTGCTTGAACAAGTTGCATCGGTAATCGAAGGCCCCGAACTGAAGCGTGGAGATGGTAGTGTCAACGGTAAAAGCGGAATTGTATTTACTGTGGTGAAGCAGCCGCATATCGACACCCGTAAGTTGACCGATAACGCGGCAACTGCTTTTGCAGAAGTAGAAGCCTCGTTGCCAGCGGATATCGTCATCAATTCGGAACTCTTCCGATTGAAGAACTTCATCGATCGCGGAGTATTCAATGTCGCTGAGGCGTTGGCCATTGGTGCAACGCTGGTGGTCATCGTTCTGTTTCTATTCTTGCTCAATTTCCGAACCACATTCATCACGCTTACCGCGATTCCCATGTCGTTGGTGATGACCACGCTGGCCTTTCGCTTTATCGGCTGGATCAGTGGCAACGAATTATCGATCAACGTCATGACGCTTGGCGGAATCGCAGTGGCGATGGGCGAGCTGGTCGATGATGCGATTGTCGATGTCGAGAACATCTTTCGAAGATTAAAAGAGAACAACCAACGCGAGCAACCACTTCCGGCACTCGAAGTCGTCTACCTCGCAAGTAAAGAAATTCGCAGTTCGATCTTCTTTGGTACCGTCGTGGTGATCCTTGTATTCCTGCCGCTCTTTGCTTTGTCGGGTGTTGAAGGGCGGCTGTTTACGCCACTGGGCTTTGCCTACATTGTCTCTATTCTTTCATCGTTTGTGGTTTCACTGACGGTGACACCCGTATTGTCGTACTACTTGTTGCCGACTTCGAAAGCAACTCATGGAGAACATGATGGTTTGGTGCTGCGGGCACTCAAATGGCTTGTACGCCCGTTGATTCAGTTCAGCATGAGGTTTCCTTCTCTCTTGGTCATTGCGACTTGGCTAATTGTGGCTGTGGCAGCCTGGCAAGTCGCACAGCTTGGTCGCAACTTCCTACCTGCTTTCGACGAAGGAAGCGTACAGGTGAACGTGACGCTTCCCCCTGGTTCTTCGCTACAAGCCTCGAACCAAGTTTCTACAAGTATCGATGGCGTTTTTCAGTCCATGCAAAAGAGCGCCACCAATCCTGACGGGGCGATACTGAACTTCGTGCGTCGCACGGGACGAGCACAAATGGACGAACATGCTTCGCCTGTCAACTTCGGTGAGTACATCCTCAGCATGAATCCTGACGCTGCACATAATCGCGAAAAGATGATTGCAGATTTGCGGGGGCGGATTGGCAAGGAAGTCCCTGGAGTTGATATCGAAGTGGAACAGCCACTAGCGCACTTGATCAGCCATATGGTTTCCGGGGTTTACGCACAAATTGCGATCAAGATCCACGGCGACGACCTGGACACGCTGCTAACGCTTGCGGAGAAAGTTAAGTCGTCAATCTCGGATGTCTCTGGCCTGACTCCGCCTATTGTCGAACCCATTCAAATGACTCCTGAATTGCACATTCAGCTACGGGGCGATGACTTGGCGATGCATGGTCTCACAAGACAGTATGTAGCTTCAGTGCTTCAAACAGCTCTCCAAGGCCAAGTGGTTTCTGAAGTGCTCGAAGGTCAGCGAAGGTTCGATTTACTGGTCAGACTTGAGGAAGCACACCGCACGGACTATGCGAACTTAGGTCGATTACGCATCGATCTACCGCACCAAGAAGGTCAGTCGGAACGCGGTCAGATTGAACTGCGGGACGTAGCGACGATCTACGAAGGAGTTGGCCCTAACTCAGTGAATCGTGAGAATGCCCGCCGCCGCATCGTCATTCGCTGCAACACAGAAGGACGCGACTTGGCCAGCGCAGTTGCCGAAATCCAACAACGCGTGAATGCGCAAGTTGCCATGCCGGTCGGCTATTACGTTGAGTATGGCGGGCAGTTCGAAAGCCAGCAGAACGCAACTCGATTGATCATGATTTTGGCAGGACTCTCCGTAGTTGCCATGTTCGGTGTGTTGATGATTCTCTTCCCATCGGTTCGGATCGTTATGCAAATACTCAACGCGTTGCCAACTGCTTTCATCGGCGGTGTTTTTGCATTGGTGATCACCCAACAGACGCTGACCGTGGCAAGTCTGGTCGGCTTTATATCGCTCGGCGGCATCGCCGTTCGCAATGGTATTCTGCTGGTTACCCACTACTTCCACCTCATGAAAGAAGAAGGGGAAGTTTTCTCGAAGGCAATGATCTTGCGAGGCAGTCTCGAGAGACTGGCACCTGTGTTGATGACGGCGCTGACTGCTGGCATCGGTTTGATTCCGCTGGTCATTGGTGGACAAGAACCTGGTCGAGAAATTCTCTACCCGGTTGCAACGGTCATTCTCGGCGGGCTAATTACATCTACGTTTTGTGAATTCTTGATTCACCCTGGTTTGTTTTGGAAATTCAGCGGTCAGGACGCCAAGCGATTGGTGGACGCTGAAAAGTCACCTTCAATTTGAGGAAGTTTAGTATGAAGCGTTTTGGTATTTCACTTGCATTGGTAGCGATCTTCGGTTTCGTTGGTTGCAACAAGCCATCCGAGCCAACAGCCACGTCATCGACCAAGGCCGCGGACGATCATGGGCACGACCATGGTGCTGGAGGCCACGATCATGGTTCAGAGGGGCATGGGCACGGCGTCGGCCCACACGAAGGTACTGTCGCCGACTGGGGCGGAGGTAAGTATCACGTCGAGTTCACCGTAGACCACGACAAGCAACAAGCGACCGTCTATGTTTTCGGCAGCGATGAGAAGACTCCCGCACCGATCGATGCAGCATCGATTGAATTGAGTATTGGTTCACCCGAGATGCAGGTTGCCCTCAAAGCATCACCGCAAGAAAGCGATCCAGCAGGAAAGGCTTCGCGATTTATTGGAACGCATGAAAAACTGGGAGTGGTCCAAGAGTACGCCGGTACACTAACCGGCGTAATCGATGGAACACCCTATTCAGGCGACTTCAAGGAAGAAGCCCACGGCGACCATGCACACTAGGATTTGAAACCCGATCTAAGTACACCTTGAGGAGTCCACAATGCTTTACGCGATCAAGATTTTCATTTCGGCAGCGGTGATCGTTCTCGTTTCAGAAATAGCGGGTCGGTCACCGCGTCTAGGTGGATTGGTACTTTCGCTCCCCATTGTGAGCATCCTTGCTTTTGTGATGACTTGGTACGCGCAAAAGGATATGGCAGTCATCACGGGACTAGCGAGAGAAACACTCATCCTGGTCCCGCTTGGCTTGCCATTCTTCGTTCCATTTGCGTTTGCAAATAGAACAGGTTTGACCTTTTGGCCATCGTGTTTTCTAGGTGTGGCTATGGCCGCCACAACGATTAGCGGCTATTTTGTATTTGCCAGTCGTATTGTTGACTGAGCTGCATCCGAAGTCCGAATTGACCAGTCAAAGCTAGAAGTCCAATTGGACTCGCATTCCCCAAGCATCTGTTTCCGATGAGATCAACTGATTGCCAACAATACTTCCATTGCGGATCGGACGCGATTCGGCCCAAGAATGGATGTAGTTAAAAACACATTTGCAATACGGGTTTGCGTACCAATTCAAGCCAATGGTCATGTTTTGCATGTCACCGCCTTGAATTTGCTTGTCGGTAAGGTCCAGGTAGGACCAACGCGCGGCAACTTCCCATGCTCCGAGGCCGCGGCTGTTTTTTGAAAGGCTATTGCAAGGAATGATTCGGTCAATTGCACCCGCCTTACGATCATAGGGACGGTGCTCACCGGTCAAAAAGAAGCCAACCTGTGAGTAGCCGCCCCAAAGGAAACCGTTGCCCACTGTGGATGTGTCGACCAACGTTCCGATCGCTTCGCTTTGCCAAGACAGAGGCCCTCGAACCCACAGTGCCTCAGTTCCAAAACTTTGCGACAGGCTCGTACCATTCAGCACTCCAGTATCAACAAAGAAGGGCGTTCCATTGGCTACATCCGGAACCGCTTGACCACTGGTACCAATAGGCTCTCCAGCTGGCACAACAAACTCACCAACGTAGATTTCAGGAATACTCCGGAATCGAGCTCTTTCATTGGGCGGCGCATTTAAAAAATAGCCAGCTCCAACGTGTAGGTAATCCTCGCCCTTAGCGCCATCGTACCAGAGAAGGTGAGTCAATCTACCTGCCAACCCATTTCCGCCGTCTGTACTTAACGATCCACCAAACTGGTCTTGTCCGGTTCGAAAGTAAGAAGCAGCCCAAGTCCAGTTGAGGTCGTCTGAGTTATCGTAGAATCCGATCCCAAGGTGACGAAACGGAGTGAATGCTTGAAATGTGCCCGCCCTTTCCATAAAGGTCGTGTACCGAAAACTACTTACGACTTCCAAAGAGAAAGGTTGCTTCCATTGGCCAACGCGAACAGTACCGAGTGGGCCCGCGTCTTTGAAGTCCACCCATAAATCGGTGAAGGTCGGTCTTCCGAAGAAGGCAAAGTCCATTTGCATGAAGTAGTCCATGCGATCCGTGACGGCCCCTTTTGCACTGAGCCTGGCTCGACGGAAATCTCCACCACCTTCAACGCGTCCATAGGCGTCCCGACTATCATCATCTTGGCCGAACGCGACTGCATCAGCCTGGAACACTCCATTGATAGTCACGCTGGGTAACTTTGCTTTGGCGGCATCCTGCCGCTTGTTCGCATCTTCTAGAATCTTAATCTTTTCACGCAACTCAACCGATTGCGATTCCATAGCCTGCATGCGATTTAGCAGGTCCGTCTCTCCAATCACTTCGAGGTTTTCCTCGCTGCTCGGTAAGAAAGGCGAGGCAGTAGTTGGGACTACCTGCGCTTGAAGAGTTGATGCTGTCAAGAAAGTTGACAATGCAACAAAGCCAACACAGACGACGCTTCGCAGATAATCCATGTTTGCTAGCAACCGATCTGCATTTGCATTCCTGCACGCATTTTTGAAAAGTTCTACAGTTTTCTATCACAGCCTCAATATTTGATCGTCTTTTACGGATGTATGGATTGAGCAAAACATTCGGGAAAACTATGCGAAGGAGTGCTTGCTATCTGAATAGCTTCGAGACGATTTTCATGGAGTGTGTTCTCGAATTGAGCTTACTGGTGAAGCAACTCAACTGTTGGCAGATCGAACCGGCGTTTGAAAGATCGCATGGGCAAAGCGGAAGCTACAGACAATTGGCAGAATGACGAGATTCACAACCGTTGCGGTGATCAGTCCAAATAGGATTACGAGCCCCAACGGGTACTCGATTTCCTGTCCGGGTATCTCACCGGTCAGTATCAGTGGAACGAGCGCAAGACCGGTGGTTAATGCCGTCATCATGATCGGTGCGAGACGCTCCTCGGCTCCACGCATCACCAATTCCATTTGGCTGGTAACGCCCTCCTCGGTGGCAAGGTGCCGATAGTGGCTGATGAGCATAATGGAATTACGCGCTGCAATGCCGAGCACGGTCACAAAACCTACGAGCGAACCAAGCGACAAAATACCTCCGGAAGCGTGGACGCCGAGCACTCCACCCAGCAACGCCAATGGCAAGGTGCATAGAATCATGCCGACTAGTTTCCACGACTGAAAGTCAATGTATAAGATCACCGCAATCGCGCAGATAGATGCAATAGAAAGCAGCAAAAGTCGATTGCGAGACGCTTTGGCTTCTGCGTACTCACCTAGAAACTCAGGATGGTAGCCGGGTTTGAAGTTTACATTGGCAAGAACGGCCCGTTCAATCTCTGTGGCGACGGAACCGAGATCTCGACCATCGACGTTGCACGTAATATCGATTCGTCGCGAAGCAGCTTCACGTTTGATTTCATTGGGCGCTGGAACAATCGCCAACTCTGCGACATCACCTAGAGGTACTTGTCCTCCAGTCGGAGTATCAATCATCAACTCGTTAAGTGTCCGCAGATCACTGTGCAATTCTGTTTTCCCACGCACGATCACACCGAAGATGTTCTGATCCTTGTAGATCTCGCCGACTTGCATTCCATTGACCAAAGTCGTGACACTGCGCATTAGAGCGCCGGGAGTGAGATTGAACTGCGAGGCCGCTTCGGGACGCATGTGCACAGAAATCTGTGGCACTAACACTTGGGGTTCGACCTTAAGCGTCGTGACACCAGCGATCGGTTTGATTTGAGTTGCAACCAAATTGGCTGTTGACCTTAGTTCATCCATTTCAGGGCCAAAGACTCGCACGACGATGGATGCACTGGTGCCTGTAAGAACCTCTTTGATGCGTTCCGTCAAGTAAGTCAGCAAGTCCCGATACAAGCCCGGATAGCCATCCACTATCTCTTGGACTTTGGCCACCGTTTTGTCATAGTCCTTCTTGTCGTCAATGCTAATCCATAGCTCAGTAAAATTTGGACCGACCACTTCGTCAGCGACGGTTGCTCGACCAATGTGTGAGCCGAAGTTCAAAACGCCGTCAACCGCCATCATTTCTTCACTTGCCCGTAAAGTGATGCGATCCATCGCATCGATACCAATACCAGGCTTCTCAACCCAATGCATCAAGAAGTCTGTTTCACGGAATTTGGGCATGAGCTGTTCGCCCAATCGAGTAATCGTACCTGCGATTAGAATGAAGATAACTGAGGTCACAATCAATGTTCCCCAGCGAAAGCGAACGGCTTTACTAAGTACTAACCGATACACTCGCTTGAAGAACAGAACTAGCGGTCCATCAACGTGACGTTTGGTTGCAGACTTTGGCAATAGGAATAGTGACATGGCCGGCGTAACCGTCAATGCAACCGCGAGAGAGGCGAGGATTGCCAGAATGTACGCCGCTGCCAGCGGCTTGAAGAATGCTCCTGCGAGTCCCGTCAAGAAGAACACTGGCATGAATGCCAAAACTACGATAATCGTAGCGTAAACCACTGCGCTCCGAACTTCCATCGAAGCATCAAATACCACGCCGAATGCTGAACGCGGATGTTCGGCGATCGCGTTTAATCGCAATCGTCTCATGATGTTCTCTACGTCGATGATCGCGTCATCAACCACCTCGCCCAAGGCAATCACAAGACCAGCCAATACCATGGTGTTGATTGTTCCGCCTCGATAGTACAACACCAGCATGGCCGCGATCAGCGACAGTGGAATTGCGGTTGCGCTAATCAATGCACAACGCCAATCGAATAAAAACAATACGAGAACAACGATCACCAAAATGCATCCAACCAACATCGAGTGGCTGAGATTAGCAAGCGAGCGTTCAATAAACGTCGCTGGACGAAAAATGGTCGTGTCATACTGCACTCCATCCATTGCCGGTTTTAGATCCAGCATGGCTTTCTCGACCGAACGCGTCACGTCGAGCGTATTTGCCCACGGTTGCTTTTCAACTATCAAAAGCAGTCCTGGTCGATTGTTGATGATCGCATCACCAATCGGCGGTGCGAAATCGAATCGTACTTCTGCAACGTCCCGAATTCGGAGCGGCGAACCATTGGCAGCCAATGCACTGCCGGCAATTCGATTGGTTACGGATCTTGATGTTCCTGTCCGAATCGGAATTTCGCCAAGCTGATCTGGGTTGTACACTGCAGGCACGTGACGCAACGCCAGACGTTGATTCGGTGTATCGACAAAACCTCCTGAACCGACGGCGGTCGCATCGCGAACGGTTTGGAGCAAGGCATCGAGCGAGATACCATGGTTATTGAGCCGCACGGGATCGACAACTACTTGCAATTGCGGATCTTTCTCGCCCCACACCGCCACGTTGGCGACACCGGCAATACCCATCAATCTTGGCCGAATGGTCCACTTGGTAAGCGTGGTCATTTCCATTTGGCTTTTCGTATCGGACCAAAGTCCAATTTTCAAACAACGACTGAGCGACGATAGTGGTGGCAAGATTACGGGAGGTCGAGCAACCAAAGGTAGAGAAGCTTGGGCAAGCGCGAGACGCTCCTGAACTAGTTGTCTCGCTACCAACAAATCCGTGCCCGGCTCAAAGATCATGCGCACGCTAGAAAGGCCCAAAACGGACTTCGAGCGGACGGTTTGCACAAAAGGGATGCCATTGACGGCATTTTCGATTGGCACCGTGATCAGACTTTCGACATCCTCTGTGGAGATGCCCGGGGCTTCGGTTTGTATTTCTACCAGGGGCGGAGCAAATTCCGGGAAGACATCTAGCGGCACCGAGTCACTATTGCGAATGCCAACGACTACCAGCACAATCGCCAAAATGATGACAAGCAGTCTAAGTTCGAGGGAAGTTCTAATGAGCCAGCTCATTTGCCAGCTCCGAACTCAGTCCCAAACAATTCGGCTGCGCCATCGGTCACGATCAATGTACCCACTGCTGGACCTTTGGAGATAATTGCCGAATCTCCCTCGACCCACTCAAGTAACACGCGGCTACGTGTGAACTTGGTACCTGTGTCCGACTTGGATGTTTGAACATAGACCCAAGTTCCACCATAGATGTCATAGAGAATTGCTGAGGAAGGGACGACAAATGCCTCGGTGACACTTGTCATGGGAATGTCGATGCCGATTCGTTGCCCAGGCATCAAATTCAATTCACGGTTGTCGACTTCGTAGTACAAGTCGGCCGAGGAACTGGACGCATCGGCAGTCGGTGGAGCTGCGATCGGCTTGCCAACTTGCGATGAGCCTCCAAGTGTTGAACCGTCGAGCGAAACGAGACGAACAGCTTGTTCGCGTTTAAGTTTTGGAAGGAGATCGACATAGACAGGCACCCGTATCCAAATCGTGCTTAGATCCACGACCTCGAAGAGTGGTGCCGCAGATGTCACCGACTGTCCAGGCGAAACCTGAACGTTTCGAACAACGCCAGCTACAGGAGCGGTCAACGTCAGTGGCGACGCGGGATCGACTCGTCCGTTTGCGTTTGCTTTATCGAGCGACTTTAGCAGTGAACTCAACTCCACCTCTCGTTGCTTGGCTGCTTCGAGTACGGAACGAGATACACCCAGTAATGCTTCAGCATCATCAAGCGCTCGGCGGCTGCCGGCCCGATCGGCGAGTAGCTTGGCCGCTCGATCACGCGCAATCTGCAGTCCAGCGATTTCAGACTCGCTACGTGCCACTTCACCTTGAGCGGTAACCAATGCCACCATCAGATTCGCCTTCGCGCCAGTCATTTGAAACTGTTCTGCAGGCGTAGGCACGTCGCGCTCCGGTGACAACATTGGCTGAAGAATCATCAGTGGTTGGGCAGCCACCACTTTGCTCCCTGGCTGTGGGAACACGTTATTCACAGCACCAATGACACCGGGTACAGGAGCGGATGCAATGATCGATCTGCCTGAGGGAACGCTGGCTTCACCTGCCAAAGTTCGGTGGCGTGATACCTCTCGTTGCTCAAGGGGCACGACTTGAATCGCGAGCCGTTTAACCGCTTCGCTAGTCAATGTAAGAGTAGCCAACTCGGTCTCATGAGGCACCATTTCAACCTTGGCTGGAGCCTTTTTGATTGGATTTTGAGCAGCCTTGTCCGAGCAGCCATTGATGCAGAGCAAGCTTCCTATGGCTGCGTTCAACAAGAACCTGGCAGGGCGGTATTTAGCAAATTGTCGTACTGAAGATTTCATGGAGGTCTATTGTAGTCCGTAAATCGTCAGCGTTTTCGTCTCTCATCTGCTTCTCATAAACCATGGTGGCTTAAATCCTAGGTACCATCCGCCGGAGGACTTGTGGCGGCAAGAACTTCAGCAGCAGCCAATGGAGGTGCGACCAAACTGCGGCCGACGCTTCGCTCTAGCTCCGCAACTGCGCGGTTGCAGGCTGCTGTTTGATTCAGGATCTGACCTTTCGCAATTAAATATTGGTTCGTAGTCTGTAACACGATCAAGTAATCAGAACCTCCGTCCTCAAATCCTTTCTTAGCGATTTGCAACGCCTCGACTAACGCAGGTTCGACGTCCTTTTTGAGAATTTCCAAGTTTCTATACGCTTGGTCCAGCTGCCGATACGCTGTCTTAACATCAGCTACAATCTGATCCGAGATGGCATCACGGTTGTGTAATGCTGCGTTGAGTTCCCAATCGGCGCGGAGTATGCCACCTTGGTTACGATTAAAAATTGGAACATCAAAACGGAGGCCTGATCCCGTGCGTGTGTATCCAGGGCCATCGCGGACATCTAGTACTCCGTCAAGTCTAAGCCACAACCAACGAGACAACTTGGTACGCTCGCGGGCTGCGGCGACCGCCCATTTAGCCGAGTGAAGATCGGGCCGACATGCTAAAGCTTCACTAACGAGTTCATCTTCGCTTTGAACGGGTAGAAGCGGCATCGACAAGTCTCCAGGTACTAGAGCTTGACCGAGTTGAGGCAAACCGATCAACGTAGCTAACCGAGCTTCAGCGATATTGATCGATGCTTGCTGTACACCCAAGGCTGCATTCGCGTTGAGGACATCCACTTTGGCTGCGATGGTTTCCAGTTCGCTGATATCGCCGTCTTTCAGTCGATCGTTGGTCAGCTTAGAGATCTGGCTCCGAATCTCTTGAGCTTCGGTTGCCAGTTCGGCTTGTTCTTTCGCCAAAGCCCAATCCGCGTAAGCCAGTCGCACGTCGCGCGAGAGATTCAGACCGTTTTGAACCAATTGCTCTCCAACACGCCGATACTCCCGATTGGCTACTTTGACGCGAGCGGGTCTTAAGAAGTAGGATTCGATTGGGGCATAGAGCGTGTACTGTCCCTCCTTGGCACCGCTTGGGAAATAGGTCAGGAACTGTGGGTTTGCCAGCAATGTTGCCTGCACGGCATCGCCCCCAGCAACTCCGAGTTGCGCCAAGGTCGCTTGAAATAATGAGTTATTCGACAAAGCCGTTAGAACCGCTTCATCTTCGCTAAGCCCGTCCTCCAAAAGGACCGTCGCAGGAATCCGCGTTTGGCAAGGGGCAACTGTTTCCATTGACATAGACGTTCGACAAGCCAATTGCCTTGATACGAGACTCGGATCGCAACAAGCGATGGGTGCCTTGCAACCAGCAATCCATAGCGGTACGAAAGCCAACGCTACTGCCAAGAATCGATTGTAGACATCCATGTCGTTCTCTCGAGATCAATGATTGCAAGACTTACAAAACGTATTTCGCTAATCATTGTTTCGACCGCTACAACGCGACAGTGCACTTCGTTCACCTTCGATAAGATGGACCTCGCAATTGTTACTGGACGTGAAATCCATTCGATCGTTGCAATCGGACTGACAGGTCGATTTATGAGAACTGAATGAGAGTCGACTAGGGAAGAACGCAACTCTAAGAGACTCGGGCTTCTCGAAAACTTTATCTTACGCCTCTCATCATCCTCTCATGCGGCTCTGCGTAGAATCTGCCGCAACTTGGCGACCTCTGTCATTCGCCGCAAAACAAAAGCACTATTTGGAGATGGGAAACATGGGAACTCGAAATTCTTGGCTTAAGTGTATGAGCCTGATGGTATTGGCAATAGCCACCTTGACGGAGTCTAGTTGGGGACAAGCTGCAGATGCGACAAAAGAAGAAACCATCAAGCTTGCGGATTTACCCAAAAGAGTACTAGAGGCCGTCAATTTGGTAACGGATAGCAATGATATCCGTAAAGTTGAATTGAGCACTGAAGACGGAAGGAACGTCTATGAAATTGAAGCGAAAGTCGAAGGCGGAATCGTTGAATTGGTATTCAATGACAAAGGTAGGTTGATTGGGATTGAAATCATCGGCGACGAGCACGGGAAACAAGAGGAGTCCGAGAACGCCAAGTCCGGTGAATCAGCAAAAAGCAAGAAAGCTGACAAAGAAGACGAAGATGGCGAGGACGACGACGATGGTGAGGACGACGAAGACGACGATGGTGAGCACAGCTCCGAAGTCGTGAAGAAGTTGAGTATCGATGACGTCCCCGCTGCGGCACGGAAAGCAATCGAAGCTAGTTCCGGTGCTGCCAAATTGGTTGGCGTCGAGTCAATAACGGAAGCCGGCCAGACGGTTTACGAAGCAGCTTGGATGAAGGGGGACGCCAAAATTGAAGTAATCGTCACGGCCGCAGGCAGTGTGATCGCTGAAGAGACTTCGTTGTCGATGGAGCAATTACCTAAGGAGCTCCAAGCCTCGGCCAAAAAGTTCGCTGGAAAGGCTGAGTTGAAACTCGAGCGTAAGACAATTGTTCTGTATGAATTCGAAAAGGTCAGCCACGGCAAAGCCGTCGAATTGTACGTGGATGCGACTGGTCGCGAAATCACAGTTTCGGTTGGCAGGGACGCAGATGACGACGACCAAGATGACAAAGAAACCAAGCATCACCTCGAAGATGGAAAGTCAAACAAAGGTAAGTAGCTGGACTTAGTAAACGTAAACCGTCTTGCGCCGTGCATGTAACCCATTCACGGCGCATCGATGGAACTAAAAGGGAACGAAGATCTTCATGCGAAATACGCCCCCGTCACAGGAGGCTTCTAGATTCGCACCGCAACGCTGAGCGAGCCGCTGGCAAAGTGATAGCCCCAAACCACTGTGGCATCCTGTTTCATGCCGTGACGGATCGGCACGCCAAAAGCGGTCGAATACCTTATCAATGTCATCAACGGGGAATGTAGAGGCTCGATTAGAAACAACAATCAAGCATCCAAGATTAACTTCGCTGGTAGATATCTCAACCGATGAATGTACGTCGGAGTGGCTAACTGCGTTCTGTAGCACATTCCGCAGAATAATCGTCAACGACTGCTGATCCGTGTTTATCGCCAAGTGGGTCGGCACTTGATTGTCCACTTCTAAATGACGTATCGAAATGATCGACGCAGATTCTTTCAAAAGGTCCACTATTAAGACACGCAATGGGACCGATTCCATGGCATGTGTTACCTTGGCGTTTCGAGTGGTCTCCAGCAAGCTTTCAACAATAGCCCCGGTCTGTATCGTGATTTCCAAGCATTTGCGTATGGTTTGTACATAATCCTCACTCGAGCGAGTGCGGGCCAGTGCGAGTTCGAACTGAGCGCGTAAGCCCGCCAGCGGTGTGCGTAGCTCGTGAGCCACATCGGCTGAGAACGATCGCTCCCGAGCAAATGCCTGTTCCAGTCGACCCAATAGCTGATTAATGGTGGTAAGCAGTGGTCTTAGTTCTTGTGGCTGCGATTCGATATCTTGCAACCGCTCGCTAAGCGTGCCTGCGCGAATTGCCCCAATACGCTGTGTTGCTGATTGAATCGGTAACAGTCCGATTCCAACAACGAACCACGACATTCCAAGAGTTCCGAAGACTCCAAGTAGTCCCACCCCGGCCAGAGTCCATCGCAAAACAGAAATCGCCGACTGAATGTCACTAGTAGATCGGGCAAACATCAAAGAGACTTTTGGCTGAACAAGCAGCTTTTGCTGTTCGACATCCCCTTCAATAACAATTCGCGGTGCGAAACGAAACTCGATGGCTCGAGCGCGAGTGCCATCATCCAACCTTATGTCAAATGCTCGAGGCCCTGAAATTAGTGGAACATTTATGGGTGTCGCTTTGGGTGGCAAGACTTCCAACATTTTCCCATCGGACCAAACCGTTAACACCTCGCGTTCGGCCCATATTGGACTCGGCAAGCCGACTCCTTCGAGCCATTCAAAGCTTAGGCCATGCTCTTCCTGCTCTATCAGTTGTCCTAGATTACGAGCTCGATCGAATAAGGCTGAATCAAATTCGGACCAGAGAGATGACTCAAATATCAGCGAAATCGCGATTGAACCAACTAAGAATAAGGCTGTAGTGCCTATACCGATGAGTGTGATAAGGCGAGAGCGAAGTGATGGAAACATTATTCATTTCGACCAGTAAGTACGTAGCCGAGTCCTCGTCTAGTTTGGATCATCGATGGGCCTTGAGCAGGATCGAGCTTTTTGCGTAGGTATCCGATGTAAACATCGACGACATTGCTTGAGGAGTCGGCCTGGAAGTCGTACAAGCTTTTCCAGATCTCCGCTCGTGAAACGACTTTGCCACGTCGTCGCGCAAGCAATTCGAGCAATCCGTATTCGCGAGCCGTTAATTCTACCGCTTTGTCATTACAGAAAACCAATCGAGCGGAAGTGTCGATTCTTAGCGATCCAATCTCAATAATAGAATTTCCATCTCCAAAACTGCGACGAAGAAGCGCTTTTACTCTCGCGACCAACTCAGCGATCGCAAAAGGCTTGACCAAATAGTCGTCGGCACCTTCGTCGAGACCCTTGATTCGCTGATCAACCTCGTCGAGGGCTGTGAGCAATAACACGGGAACATGGTTGTTACTGCTTCGCAGCGTTTGGAGGATTTCTATTCCGTTGACATGGGGTAACAAAATGTCGAGCACGATTACGTCATGTTCCGCAGACTTGGCGTGCCACAGCCCATCGCGTCCATTGTCCGTAGAATCAACAGCATACCCTTCCTCGGTAAGAGCCTGAACAACCGCGCTACGGATGGGATCGTAATCTTCCACTACCAGCACACGCATAAACGAATCTTCGGAAAATAGGATCTTGGAACGGGTGAGTTGGATTCTAGGTGTAGAAGATGAGAAAATGATGAGAATCCAATCTCGTGCAACCCGAATCTCCTCATTTTCTCTCACAATTACTAAACTTGCCGAAGTTCGGCTTGTAGCCTCGACTTCCTCGCACCTATTGTCGCCAAATCCCACGAGTTCAGTTGTCAAATCCCGTAGGTCGCGACCCCGCCCTGGCGAGTGAAAGTTCCTCCAACGCATGATGCTGTCATTTATAGCTGAGGTTGTCCCCCGACATACATTCACTTCGTGGGTCGCTGCTGGACTGATTGCTAGCGTTTTGCTGCTCGCTTCGGGGTGCCATGTTCCGTTGGTGACTTCACAGTCCATTGCCACTCCTCCAACGATGGTCCGACAGGTCAATAGGCCAATTGGAGAATCGAAGGTTACCCTGATTTCAGCGCAGCCTGCTCCCGTCGATGAAGCACCTGCCCATCCCTCTAGCAACTCTATTTCAACTGTCGCGAACGATTCGAAGATTTCCACAGTCGACGGGACGCCGGCTATCGGCGACTTGCGTCCAGATCTTTTGGATTCAGATCGCTGGCAATTCGATCCGCTCCCAGGTGCCCGAACGAAAACAGCAGATTTCAACAATCTGTTTGAAATCGAGCGACCGTCCTCCCTAGTTGAACGCATGTGGGACGATCAAAAGAACTTTTATTCGCCAGAGTCACTAACGTTACTTGGTGGAGGCTTAGTTATTGGTGGTGCAATGGCAAACTCATCGATCGATGATGGCATTCATCGACATTTTCAAAGTAGCGTCCGTGGAGCTACGTCGGACGATTGGTTTGAATCCCTGCACGCCAGCAAGGAACTCGGCAATGGAATGTACACGCTGCCCGTTTTCGCGACAGCCTGGGCTGCCGGTGAACTGTTTCCAGATAATGCCTTTGTGGAAACGAGCGGCCGATGGGGTGAGCGATCTATTCGAGGTTTTGTTGTAGGCGCGCCGCCATTGATCATCATGCAACAGGTAACGGGAGGTTCAAGACCGACTGAAACAGATGAAAGTTCGGAATGGCATCCGATGCGAGACAACAATGGAATCAGCGGTCACGCGTTTATGGGTTCGCTGCCTTTCATCACCGCCGCCAAGATGACTGAAAACCGTGGCTATAAGGTTCTCTTCTATGCAGGTTCAGCCATCGCACCACTTTCGCGAGTAAACGATAACGCGCACTATCCGTCACAAGTTGCGTTAGGATGGTGGATGGCATACTTGGCGGCGAGTGCGATCGACGCGACCGATAACCCTAACGCTCGATGGCGGTTTTATCCCTATTCAACTGGGGATGGCTCGGGGATGATGGCAGAATATCGATACTGATTCGATCATGTGTGCCTCATTGAATTGCTTTCAAAAACCGTGGTCGGAGCCCTTATGCCAAAAAACCAAAGAAATGCAGACTCAGCCAGCGTACGTCAGTTGCCGCGTCCGGTTTGGATTCTGAGTTGGGTCTCCTTCTTTGCGGATGTCTCCAGTGAGATGGTTTACCCGCTTCTGCCGCTGTTTATGATTGGTGTCCTCGGTTCATCGAAAACGCAATTGGGAGCGATGGAAGGTGGCGCTGTTTTTATAGTTGCCATCATGTCGGCAGTGGCTGGCATTCGAAGCGATCGCAAAGGAAGCCAAGGAGGCCGAGTCAAATGGATTCGATGGGGATATGGATTACCCGTTTTCGGCAAGGCAATCATCGCATTGGCAACGGTTTGGCCCTTGGTAGTTGGTGGTCGACTTCTGGATCGCTTTGGTAAAGGATTGCGGGGAGCCCCTCGCGACGCATTGATCGCGGATGCGGTATCAGAGGAGCAGCGGGGACGAGCGTTTGGACTGCACCGAGCATTTGATACCGCTGGTGCAATCGTCGGTGTGCTGCTCTCTGCCTTTCTATTGTGGTGGCTTACAGGCACGCCACAATCGAATGTTTCGGGGGAAGCAATAAACGCGGCGACCGAAACGCCAGCTTGGATTTACCGATCGATCTTTGGCATCGGGGCTGTATTAGGATTTGCTTCCCTCATCCTAACCTTCATGGTAGAAGAGTCGGAAGCTCGGAAGACGGACGCTAACGATTCATCTTCATCTAGGGATGACAGCAAGTCGATGGAAGCAGGATCTCCCAAGACCAAGGCCACGACCAAAGCTTGGGCTAAATTGCCAGTGTCCTATTGGTATGTGCTAGGAGTTTTGGTTCTGTTTTCGCTCGCAAACAGCAGTGACACTTTTCTATTGCTTCGAGCTCGCGACCTGGGTTACTCCCCGTGGGCCGTAGTCATGGTCTATGCGTTCTACAATCTGTTTTACTCGTTCTTGTCCTATCCCGCAGGTGCATTGAGTGACCGAATTGGACGCTGGCGAATCATCATCGTCGGCTGGGTCATTTACGCTTGCGTCTACGCCGGGTTTGCGCTCCTGCCAGTTTCAGCAGCTTGGGGTATGTGGCCGCTCATGGCGATTTACGGTGTTTACATGGCACTGACCGAGGGTGTAGGAAAAGCGTTGATTGCCGACCATGCCCCGAGCGATTGCCGAGGTACTGCCATGGGACTCTTCTATGGACTCACTGGCTTGACCACGCTGATTGCAAGTTTAAGTGCCGGAATTCTCTGGGACCGGTTTGGTGCTCCAGCGGCTTTGCTGCTAGGATCTGGTTTCGCTGTCCTTGCTATCATCGCGTTAATGCTCATAGGCAAACGCGCTTTGCCGCTTAGCCAACCAAGGTAACCACTGCAAGCGAAGACACAACTTTGAAGCTGATGTGGAAAGTCCGCAATTCGAAAATCTACTTGCGATCTCAGCATTAAGTTATTCGAACTAACGATCAGTCTCGATACGCCAGCAACCGCAACGCATTGAATACGACTACCAACGTACTCCCTTCATGCAAGGCGACGGCAGGGCCAATGTTGAGTCCAAATATTGTGGCGGGGACTAAGAACGCGACCATGCCTAGGCTCATCCAAAGATTCTGACGTATGATGCGCCGTGTCGCTCGGCTTAGTCCAATCGCGAGTGGCAAGTTGTCTAGGTTGTCAGCCATCAGAGCAACATCGGCTGTTTCCAATGCGACATCACTACCAGCGGCTCCCATCGCGATACCCACCGAAGCTGTGGCCATTGCTGGGGCGTCGTTGACTCCGTCACCAACCATGGCCACGCCACCTTCACCTTCAAGCTTCTTAATTTCAGCGACCTTGTCGTCGGGCATCAAATCACCCCGAGCTTCATCGAGACCTACTTCTTTGGCAACCGCGTCGGCAACTTTCTGGTTGTCGCCAGAAATCATGATCATTCGCTTGATTCCGAGATCCCGCAGTCGCGAGATCGTTCGCTTGGAAGCTTCGCGTGGCGTATCCATCAGTCCAATCACCCCCAGGTAACGTTCCGCTCGACGGACGATCATTGTCGTGCGACCGTTTTGCTCGAGTGACTCAACAATCGCTCGGATCGCATCGGGCAGCGGCGATCCTTCGACTTCAGCAAACAGATCATCTTTGCCAACATGAACGAGGTCGCCATCGACCATCGCCTGAATTCCACGGCCGGTAATGCTCTTCAAATCGGTGGCCTGTGGGATTTCACCTCGACTTCCACTGCTGTCATCACTCAACTTCTTCTTTCCATCACGCACAATCGCTCGTGCGAGCGGGTGCTTGCTGAGGGTTTCAACGGCAATGACGATCCTTAGCAATTCAGTTTCATCGACGTCGTCAGCGGTGCGAACATCGGTAACTTTGGGTTCGCCTTCGGTAAGCGTACCCGTTTTATCAAACGCGATCGAATCGAGACCTCCTAAGCTTTCTAAAGGTCCGCCACCTTTGATCAAAATTCCACTGCGAGCAGCTCGAGCTACGCCGCTAAGAACTGCACTCGGTGTCGCGATTGCCAGTGCGCATGGACTGGCGGCAACTAGGACAGCCATCGCTCGGTAGAAGGAATCTCTAAATGCTTCCTCAATGATCAGCGGTGCGAACAGTAACAGAATCACGCCGACGATGACCGAAGGCACAAAGTACCGCTCGAACTTCTTCGTAAACTTTTGAGTCGGCGAAACTCGTGTCTCGGCTTCGCTGACCATTGTCACAATGCGAGCCAGAGTATTTTGCGAAGCCAATTTGGAGACTTGGATTTCCAGTGATCCAGACTGATTGATCGTACCCGCGAACACGCGATTCTCGGCTGGCAACGTCTCGGGATCTGCGGCTGCAGCATCACCATCGGCAATTGCACGCTTATCACTGGGAACGCTTTCGCCAGTGATGGGAGCTTGGTTCACACTGGAGGAACCCGCGATGACAAAACCATCGGCTGGTACTCGCTCATCTGGCTTGATCACCACGACATCACCCACGACCAACTCTTCGACCAGCACATCCGATTCGAGTCCACCACGACGAACTCGAGCCGTGCGTGGAGCTAGATGACCTAGCGCCTCAATAGCCTGCTTAGCGCGGCCCATCGCGAATCCTTCTAGCGAATGGCCAATGCTGAACAAGAACAGCAATAGAGCTCCTTCAGCCCATGCTCCTAAAGTCGCCGCGCCTGCAGCAGCCACAATCATTAGAAAGTCGATTTCGAACTTGCCCGAACGAAGCTTCTCGATCGCTTCGGTGACGGTGTAATAGCCTCCGAAAAAGTATGCGACGAGGAACAATCCAAAAGGCACCCACGCGTCGAGCTCGAAGAAAGTTTCCAATAACCAGCCAACGAGTAAAAACACACCGCAAAGTCCAGCAAAAATCAGCTCGGTCTGCGGGCCAAAGACCCCGCCATGCGAATGCGGCGATTCGGCGTGGTTACCGTGATGCGCGTGTTCGTGTTCTGCATGGTTATCTCCGGCCTGCGGCGTTTTGGGTTCTATGGAGTCATTCGTCCAGGCCTGAAGTGATGCGTTTATTATGGATTCGTTCGTTAGCCTTCGATCGAATTCAATACGAATCTTTCCGTCTGGAGAAACAACGGCCTCAAGGACACCGTCAATCCTAGTGAGATGAGCTTCAATTGCCGACGCACGCCGCATATGGGTCGCAGGAATTGTCTTGAACACATGGCCGTACGTCGCATCGAGTGTTGCTCCCGCTGTTATCGCAGCATCGCGAAGTTCAGCTGTCGACACAACCGACGGATCGTAGTGGATGCAAACAACATTTGCATCATCTGTTGCCGAGGCAACCAAGTGCGCCGAATCGACACCGGATTTTGATGTTAGTGTCGTTATCAATCGCTCAATGCACGCATCCTCGGGAGTTACCTCAGCTGGGAACAGCAATCGATACTCGATCTTTAGTTTCTCCATATCGCAGACTCTTCCCAGTGTAAATAACTTGCACAAAAAGCGATGACTTGAGTACTCCGACGCGAAGTGATGGTACGAATACCTCCATCAATAAACGATTAGTCACTAGTGGGCATGATCATGGTCATGCTCATGAGTGATTGTACCCTTATAAGACTTTCCGTTGATGGTAATGCTTAACTTGGGAGCAGCAGCCTCATTATCTAGGTGACCGGCCAGTTCAGTACCGCTGTCGACAAATCGCGATGATTTCCCATTGGGATCACCCTCGACCTGCGTAGCAGCAAGCTTAAACTGCGTGGGTTTGCCGTCTTTCAAGATGTTGATCAGCACCTCGCTGGCATCGACTGGAACAGAGTTTTTTGCCGCACTGTCCAAAACATAGATGGTGACTGACTTGTCGTCATGGACAAGCTCGGCGTGAAACTCCTCTTTGCCCAATTCAATTAACGTCCCGTGATGAGGGCCTTCGCTCGGATGCTCATGAATCTCCACCGTTGCCGGTGGCGGCATATCCATGCTAAGTGATGATTCCGCTTCCTTCATTGATTGACCGGGAGAATCCCCCTTATTGCAGCCGACGGCCGATACGATGGCCAACATGCCAATGTAAATAAGTTTGCTATTCATTTTTTGTATCCGATACTCTGTGTTCTTAGATTGATATGCTGGAAGGAATCAATGCTTGTGAGGAGCAACTTCGAAACCGTTCTTCTTTAACCACGTGCCGAGTTCGTCAGCGGTCTTGTGATCTGCTACGTGAACGTCGCGCCAAACGGGAGCACGAAATTTGATATCTGAATGTCCTGCGTGTGCAGATTCGACAACTTCGCAACCGAGCTTACTTAGCAAGTCAACGAGTTTCTTATCATCCGCCGTGCCTTTGCCGTGGATGGATTTCCAACTGACCAAGCGGAACTCGACGGCTTCCTTGCCTTCTGCATAGGTCGGGTCCGGATGAGCATGGGAAACGTCGAATCCAGAACCCTTGAGCCAGCCGCTCCATTGATCGGCAAGTTGATGCGTTTCGATTGCCATCGATTTCCATTGCACACATCGATACGTCAGGTCAATGTGACCAGCGTGTTGGTCTTGTTTTACTTCGCAACCAAGCTTCTTCACCATGTCTGCGTGCTGACTGGCTTTTGCTGCGTCGTCAAAGTGCATCGTCTTCCACTGCGGCAATTGAAACGCAATCGTCTCTTTGCCATGGTCATGATCGTGCGCATCACCTTCGTGGTTGTGGCCTTCATGCCCGGGCTGAACCTGTTTTGCTTGGCTCGCAGGCCGAGCTTGAGTTTGTGCTAAAGAAATATTCGTAGTCATGCCAACGGCGACAACTGACATCGAACAAACTAGCGTGATTCGGAAGTAACTTTTCATCTCTGAAATCCTTTTGAGAAAACTGAACCATCCAGACTGCAACATTCAACTGGACACGTGATTGGTATCCACCTCTGATTCTTCATTCAGTTCGATACGTTGTTTGGAACTCTGGACAACGCGCTGCGCTGATCTCATTCCGAACAACCAAAACAATGCCGGATGAACAAAGAAGTCCAGCATTGTTGAACTCACAACTCCTCCCAATATGACCGTTGCCACTGGGTAGAGAATTTCCTTTCCCGGTTCTCCTGCTGCGAGCACTAGTGGCACGAGTGCAATGCCAGCGGTAAGTGCCGTCATAAGCACCGGTGCAAGTCGCTCGAGGCCGGCACGCACGATCATCGACTTCGTAAAGCTTTCGCCTTCGAATTCGACGAGATGCAAATAGTGTTGAAGCAACAGCACTCCGTTGCGTGAGGCGATACCTGCTAAGGAAATGAACCCGACCATGGCCGCAATCGTGACCGTTTGACCTGTCCATACCAACGCTGCCACCGAACCGATGAAGGCCATCGGTAGTGCTGCCATCACTTGCAGGGCAAGATTGATGGAACGGAACAACGTATAAAGCACGAAGAACACGCCCAACAACGCAACTGCAAAGAGGATAGCGATCATCTGGCTTGCTGATTGTTGGCTTTGAAATTGGCCCTCGTAGGTCGGGTAATAGCCAGGTGGAAGCGACGCGACGATGGGCTTGATCGCTTTTTGGATATCTCTCACGACATCGACAACGCCGCGGTCCTTAACGTTGCACTGAATTACAACGCGCCTGCGAACATTCTCTCGGTTCACGGCGTTGGGCCCGCCCGATTCATAAATATTTGCAATGCTCCCTAATGGGACGGTGCCCCCTTCAGGCAAATGGATGGCAAGTCGTTTGAGCCCACCGATGTCTTCGCGGTACTCATCTTTCATGCGAACGACTAAGTCAAAGGTCCGCATGCCATCAAGAACTTCGGAGACAACAGCACCATTCATAGCGGTCTGAACGTAGTTGTTAACCTCCTCGGCACTGAGTCCATATTGGGTCAAAGCCGCCCGATTCATCTCAATTCTAAGTTGTGGAATGATGACCTGTGGTTCAATCAACAAGTCAGTGACACCTGGGACCGTCTGCATCTCAGCCTTTACCGCCTCTGCTTTCTGTCGCAGCAAATCCAAGTCGTCGCCATAGATCTTGATGCCGACTTGAGCTTTGACACCCGAAAGCATGTGCGAGATCAAGTGGGCTATTGGTTGTTCTACAGCAGTCACAATGCCCGGTATGCTCTCCATCGCTGATCGTATTTCGTTCAACTGCTCTTCGCGTGAGCGTGGCGAAGTAGGGTCCAGCTCGATGAGACATTCACTCATGTTGACCCCTTCGGCGTGCTCGTCGAGTTCCGCACGGCCAGTACGACGCACAAATCGCTGGACGTCTTTGATCTCCCGCAACGATTGCTCGACCGTTCGCGAGATGTCGTTCGAAGCAGCCAGAGAGGTTCCTGGTGGTAGAACGACGTTGAGCTGAATGGTGCCTTCGTTGAATGGAGGCAAGAAGTCTCGTTCCAGTCGCGACAAGAATAGCCCCGCAAGCGCGACCAACATCAAAGTCGCTGCCAAATTGAAGTATGGCAGCGCCAGACTAAAGCGGATGATTCGTTCGCCAAGCCATTTGAATCCACGCAACACAAATCCGTCCACCTCATGCTCTTTGCTTTTACTGAAGCCCAGCAGCCAGTAGGACAAAACCGGTGTGACGGTCAACGAGACAATTAACGACGACAAAATCGAGACGATGTATGCGACACCGAGTGGAGCGAAGAGTTTTCCCTCCATTCCGGAAAGTGCGAATAGTGGCAGAAACACCAAGATCACGATCATCGTGCTGAAAACGATCGATCTGCGAACTTCAGCGCTAGCTCGAAAGACAACTAGCAGTGGGTTCACTTTCGTACCAGCAAGTCGATTCTCTTTCAACCTACGAAAGATGTTTTCTACGTCCACAATCGCATCGTCCACGAGTTCGCCCATGGCAACAGCGATTCCGCCGAGTGTCATGGTGTTGATCGACAGTCCAAATACCGCGAAGACGATTGCAGTCATGAAAAGCGAAAGCGGGATCGCTGTGAGCGTGATGAATGTCGTGCGAATATTCATCAGGAACAAGAACAAGATGATCACTACTAAAATCACGCCATCGCGCAAGGCTTCCTCGACGTTTTTGATGGCGCGTTCGATGAATGACTTTTGAGAGTAGGTTGGCTCAATGCGGACGCCTGCGGGCAATGATGGACGGATCTCCTCGATCGCTCGCAGTACATCGTCTGTCACGCGGCGTGTATCCGCGCCCGGCTGTTTATTGACGGTAAGTACAACGGCAGGACCACCGGAGAAATCCGGATTTGGCTTTCCGTCCACTGAATCACGCCGGACAAACGCTGAGCTGTCCCCTCGCTTGATCTGAGCCCCTTCGTGAACTTTAGCTACTTGCGAAAGCAAAATAGGTCGTCCATCGCGAATGGTAACAGGGAGGGTTTCGAGGTCCGCAATGGATGTGACCCGCCCCAATGAACGCACCAGCAACTCGCTTGGTCCCTGGCGGTCGAGATAGCCGCCAGTTCCGTTCACATTGCTTCTGCGTACGGCTTGCTCAACTTGTTCAAGCGTGACTCCAAAGCGAGACATCGCTGAAGGATCGACGAGAACCTGGAATTGCTTTCGCTCGCCTCCCATCGTGAATACCTGGGAAACACCCGGGATTGTGAGTAGGCGTTGCCGAACGACCCAGTCAGCCGCCGTGCGAAGTTCCATGGGGGGCACATTGCCGTCATCGCTCCACATGCCGAGCATGAGAATCTGACCCATGATAGATGAGATCGGCGCAAGCTGAGGCTGAATGCCCTTTGGAAGACGGTCTTGTACCATCTGCATTCGTTCAGCCACGATCTGACGGTCCGTGTAGATGTCAGTTCCATAAGCGAATTCGACATAAACAACGGAGATGCCGACGCCAGATGAGCTGCGCACTGCCTCAACCCCATTGGCACCATTCATAGTGGTTTCAATCGGGAATGTAATCAGCGACTCAACCTCCTCAGGAGCCATTCCCATCGCCTCGGTCATGATGACAACGCGCGGACGATTGAGGTCAGGAAATACATCGATTGGCATTCGCATGGTTTGCCATGCGCCAAACGCTACAAGGAAAATCGATACAGCGATGACCAATAAGCGCTGCTGGAGCGCGAACCGGATAACGGCGTTTAACATGTGTGGATGCTCCGTGCTTAGTGATTGTGGCCTGCATGCGGGTCTGCACCAGCACCGGATTTGTTCTTGATAGCCATCTGCATCTGGTGAGCAGACCGAAGAGCAACGACATCCCCGGGGAAAATTGCTCCGTCGTTTTCAATAACGACGTAGCGTTGATCGCGGTGCTTCACATGCACAGCAACACGGTCGAAGTGATCGCCGTTCTGTTGAAATACGAACCAGTCGGCACCGTCTTTGACCGCTGCATCTACTGGCAGAACGATTTGTTGTTCCCAAGCCTCCACTGGCACACGGATCTCAAGCCGCTGCCCCACGCGATACTTCCAAGTTACAAACCGTTGACCGTCAGGCGTCTTCTCATCGCGAAGCTTTGTGTTTGGAAGATTCACAAAGAACGACAGCGTTCGAGACTGCGCGTCGACAGCACTGGCCACAAATGCCAGTTTCAAATCAGTGACCGTTTCCTGTCCCGAAACGCTTGGAATGATCGCCTCCATGGGCCACCCTTTCGCAGCTACCTCTGCAATTGCAGGGGCATCCTGTTCAAAGGCTTTGCCTTCGATATACAGCGCAGAGTAGTCGGAGAGCGTGCACAGCATTTCGCCGGCCTGTACACCTTGTCCCTTCGCTGCGCTCAAACGTTCGACGATCAAAGGCGTAGGCTCCTTGACGACTTCCGTTAGTTGGGCCTGGGTATGAAACGAAGCAGACCTAAAGCGTCGGTCGCTCAGTCGGAGATTGTTCTCGTCATGCGAGTGGCTATCGATCTCGGGTGCAGCGATAGTTAAGTCTCGCAGCAGTCGCTGCTCGCGGACAATGGTTTCGACCTGCTCGTCACTCAGACCGTGCAATTTTAGGGCGGCCTTTTGCGCTGCGATCGAACTTTGGAGTCTTTGCAGAGCGTATTGGCGTTCGAGCAACAATTTACTGGCGACCGCGCCGGAGCGAGTAACCTCTTCAAGACGAGCCACTTCACGCTGCTCGACGGCAACATCAGCCAAGTTCTTCAGTAGTTGCGTCTGCGTGTCGACGAGATCCTCGTAAGTCAAACGAACTTCGAATAGTAGATCGCCGGGTACGACTGCTTCGCCATTTACTGCGTGAACATGTTGGATGATTCCAATCATTGGAGAGGAAACCTGGATGTCGGTTCGACCTGACTTGGCAACGACAATCGCCGGGATGGTCACAGTTCGATAAAAGTTAGAGAGCTCAATTGGCCGCAAGAATTCGGCCGTCAGCCCCAGGTTCTTGAGCGATTGCGTAGTCAACTCGAGGGACGTGCTTTCTGAGTGACCTGCATGGTCATGCCCGTCACCTTCGAGGGCGTGGTCGTGACCTTCCTCTGCATGAGCGTCGGTTCCACCAGATTCTTGCATGGACTCTTTGCGTGCTGTGACCGTGCCATCGATCCAACCGTTGAGTGCAGGCCACCATGTAGGAAATGTCCCGGCAGCGATCGCGATCAAAAGCAATCCCAAGGTCCATCTTGTCCAGGGGGAACTGAGGAAGGCTTGAAAAGAAAATTTCTTCATAGGTAACTCAACAATTGGGAAATCCGTTTGAATGATGAAGTTGCACGCTGAGAATCGGCCCGCTTGTTGAAATGATCAATCGCGGCAATCAACGAAATGAGTAGTCCAGCCCAACGTCGCAGAAATGCAGGTAACCATTAGTTACGCGCAGCCTAAACCGAGGTGCTTCCGTGAAGCAGGAATTCAACTCAATGATGCGAGAGGCAGAAGAGCCACCCAGTTACAACGTCCGTCGTATATTGGGTGTGCAGAAGCCGATCAGATAAGCCAAACCTGAAGTATGGAGCGGTTTGAGAGAGCCCGCGAAGGAGAAGGTAAAGCTGTACGAGCGTAGCCAGCCAGCATGCTCGTATGCCGCCAGAAGTCGACTGGAGATGTGATCCATATCGCATCTACTGATGTCAGAAGTTCGGCCGCATTACCGCCAACAAAGGAAACCCCAAAGATACAGCTTACGTCATCGCAGTGATTCGAGTGACCGGGTAGATCATTGTTGCAAGATAGAGAACTTGCAACTTGAACTAATTCATCACCATGTTCGTGAGAGGTTTTCGTATGGTTTTCGTCATGATTATGAACATCGACTGCCAAAGCTGTGTGGTCACAGCAATGTCCGGTCAGCACCGCCGCTTGCTCACGCATGCAACTACCATGTGACAAACAGCAACCAAGCACCGCGTGCGCGGTGAAGGCAACCAATGTCATAATTCGAATGGCAAACGACATGCAAAACCAGCTTTTCCGAATCAAGTAATTGATGTTCATAATTTAACGGGCCTGAGCATTCTACCGCGTTCACGGCTTGGCAACTAGTTCAGTCTGGGAGATAGGGCTATCGGATAGACCTATTCTTGACCAAGCGTTAATCCTCTTAGGGAGTCGTCGCCACTATTGTTGATAACGGAATTAAGGGCACCTGTGAGGAGATAGCCATCGATCTGTGCTTGTGCTGTGGCCAACTGAGCCCGTGCCCCGATGTAAGCGAGATTTGAATCGAAGTAGGTTCTTCGCGTCACCAAGAGTTGGATAAAGTCTTGCTCGCCGGCACGATACGCTGCTTCAGCCAAGACGAGTGTTTCCTGAGCCGCAGGCAGAAGCTCTTTTTGGTACATGTTGACTGCCTCAGCGGCTCGGGCGTAATCGCCTGATGCAACTGCTAGGCGGGCTCTGATTGCATTGTCGATTCGTTGGGCTTCCTGCAATGCACGACAGTATTCAGCCCGAGCCGCAGCGATGTTGCCTTGGTTCTTGTTGAAAACCGGAATGGGTGCACCAACTTGCAGGTTCATCATGCCGGAGTTGGTTCCATTATCTACACCTGCACCGAATTGGACGCCCAAGTTTGGAAGCGGCTGGGATTCATGCCGGCGGATCGAAGCGATCGCTTGACGAATTCTGGCTTGTGCCGCGGCATATTCTGGACTCGTCGCGACAAGTCCTTCCTCGATAGTCTTCCAATCCTGCGTCGCAGGCAACTCGGGAAGCTCGCCGGCGACACTTTGAAGTTGCATGCTTGGTGTGCCAGCAAGTGAGACTATTTCGCGAAGCCTGGCTTCGAGTGACGCGACTAGTTGCCTTCGATCCAGATCTATTTGCTTGAGTTGAATTTGGGTCTGCAAGAGGTCGATCTTGGAGGCTTCACCAGCCTCCATGCGTTTTTTCGCTGCGCCGACACCTTGCTCAAGCAGCTTTGAGAATTGATCGATCGCAGAAAGCTGCTTCTGAATGCGAACGCAATCGTAATAGGCAGACTTGATATCGGTGGTCACACGCAGCTTTTGAGTTTCGAGCTCTTGCAATTGGGCTCGCACTGCCTCGTTGAGCACAGCGCGATTGAGTTCTAGTTTGTTACCCGTAATGATCTGCTGTTGAAGGAAGACCAAATGTTGATCGGTCCCCGCATCTGCCAATTGCTGTCCCTGATAGCCAAGTATCGGATTGGCATAGAGTCCAACCTGCGTTCGATAGCCTGCTGCGATTTGAGTAGTCGCAGCCAGTTCCTTAACAGCCGGGTTATTGGAGAAGGCAATCGATAGCAAATCTTCAAGCGTCGCGCCGTTTGTCAAGTTTTCATTTGCGAGGGCCGGATCGAGTGATACGACATCTACTGAAGCTGGTTCGACAACGCTTGCAGACATAGCGATGTCATTAGAGTAGGTCGCCTGCGTCACTGGCGATACATTGGATCTGAGGGAAGCATCAGCGCCAGTGTCCGTTTCGATGGGCGTAGCATTGGTGAAATTACTCGCTGCGGCGGTATTTTGATTGAGTCGTTCATGCGTCTGGGTGGATGAGATGCTTGTTGCATCCGTTGGTCTGAGACGCTGATCCATGCCACTACAGCCTATGGCCATGCAAAAGGCTGAACACGCAATCCAATGCGCAATATTGAACTTCATCGAGTTGCCTCCATGGACAATGCGAAAATGTAATTGACGCATTCTTGGTGTGGTTTAGATGTCAGCGAAAGTTCCGAACAACGAAGAAATGGCGACGAGTAGCGCCATGTTCGGATCAAATACGCAGGACTTTTGGCAGAGAGGGTGAGTAGCCCAGAGTCGCCAAGATTGGCTTTGATGTGAGCATCAATGGTGGTTGTACTCGTTCCGCTTCAAGCCACTCGGACGAGAGTACGGCATTCTGAACTAACTGCGTTGACGAACCGGTTTGTAAGATTGACGTGTCAACATTACCGTGGCAACACGGGCAGTCGTGCTTGGAATGGTCATCGTCTTGTGAATTCTCGGTATTGGACTCGCTGCAATGGGATTCGCAAGAATGGCAAACTTGAGAATCCGTGTGATTCCATTGAGTTGCTACGAACTCACCGGCCCCGTGCAGAAGGCAATGCCTGCAAACCAGCGATTGAGGAGGGAGAATCAGAGTGATGATTGCAGCCACAAACGCGGCGTATTGAGCCATTCGCGTTAGTGGAGTGCAAAGCATGGTAAATTCCAGGGATTCGTTCGAAATTGGAAACCGAAAGAATGATTTACCTGCAAAGAGAAACCATCACAGATCGTATCGGAAGATCAATTTGCTTATCTTTACCGCAAATGCCGAATTAAACGATCAGGCGTAACTCAGTATTCTTTGCTGTAGCTTTTCTACGATCACGCCATCATCTCCCAGTGACTGAAATAATTCTTGCGCACGCCTGCCTACTCGGAAACATTCAAATTCGTCGAGTTTGTCTCACTATGTGGCCTTCAGTTGCGAACTTTTTCCCTGGGTAATGAGTCTCGCGTCGGCTGTTTTGCATAGATAGATCTGGGAGGGATGCCATTTCGGTTCCCTCGAAGACCTTTCATGGAGGCAGAACCATCTACACTTATCCTCTTGACTCTCTTCCTTCCAACGAAGATCAGCCAAATGATCCAGCGTCGGTCCGCTTTCGATCGATCGCCGAGATCGTACTTCGTGGCATCCGCCGATGCGTGGCCGCAGACCGCGATTTGAACGACGAATCAATCGAAATTTCCGCCCAGGAAAACTCTGTTCTGGACAATCTCGGAGACTGTTTACCCGAGCCGCTTGATTTCGCTTTCGATAAACCCCTCTCTGTGTCAGACGTCTCCGAAACGCTGGGTTTTGGGGCGAATCAAAACATTCAGAACGGAGGTAATTCGTGAGCAACGAAGCGAGACACCGAGACATTGCAGCCCTTCTGGCCCGAGGGGTTGTACGCGTCCAAAAGCAACCATTGGTCGCCAAGGCTATCGAGTCCTACATCCCGGGCGGCAAGGCAGCTCCCACCGATCAGCCTTCTCGGGCCCAGAGCACGCAAACGAACGAAGCAAGCCAAGACCAGGTGGATTCAGTTACGCCAATTCAGAACGGAGTTGATCAATGAGCCCAAACGTAACACTCGAGATCGCCGAACTGCAGGAAAAGACTGTCAGCCAGTTGGTCCAACGCTACGAACAGGTCTTCGAAGAAGAATGTCGCAGCCGCAACAAGCAATACCTGATCCGGCGCATCGCCTGGCGATTGCAAGCGAACGACGAAGGCGGTCTGTCAAGAGCCGCATTGAAGAAGGCAGAGGAGTTGGCGGTAGACGCTGATACGCGCGTGACTGCACCCCGCAAGACTAGCGCCGATGGCGTGAAGTTGGTTTTGCCCGAGCCCGATTCCTTTGTCGACTGGGACCCGCGACTGCCTCCACCGGGCAACATCGTGGAGCGGCAATACAAAGGCAAGATGATTCGCGTGATTGTCTTGAAGGATGGTTTTGAATACGAGGGGCGGCGTTACAAGTCCCTTACAGCGATCGCAAAAGAAGTTAGCGGCTCGCACTGCAATGGATTTCTATTCTTTCGACTTGGGAGGAGAGCATGAGCAATAAAACCCCACCGCGGCCAAAGACAATCCGATGCGCAATCTACACTCGCAAGTCGACTGAAGAAGGGCTCGATCAGCAGTTCAACTCCCTCGATGCCCAGCGTGAAGCAGCCGAAGCCTACATCCGCAGCCAGAAGTGCGAGGGCTGGGAGATCGTTTACGATCGCTACGACGACGGCGGTTTCTCCGGTGGCAACATCGAGCGGCCGGCACTCAAGAGGCTGATGGAAGACATCCAAGCCGGCAAGATCGATTGTGTTGTTGTCTACAAGGTAGATCGGCTGAGTCGTTCGCTATTGGATTTCGCTCGTGTCATGGAAACATTTGACAAGTTCCACGTCTCCTTTGTTTCGGTGACACAGCATTTCAACACAACCCATTCGATGGGCCGGCTGACGCTGAACATCCTGCTATCGTTCGCACAGTTCGAACGCGAGATCATTGGTGAACGCATCCGAGACAAGTTGGCTGCCCAATGCCGGCGAGGCCAGTGGACCGGTGGTTACCCAGTGCTTGGCTACGACGTCGATCGTAGTGAACGCACACCAAAGTTGGTGATCAACTCCGAAGAGGCTACTCAGGTTCGTCGAATCTTCTCACTCTATCTCGAGCTCAAGAACTTGTTGCCAGTCGTCGAAGAGCTCGACAAGCGTGGCTGGAGAAACAAGCTCTGGCATTCAAAGAAAGGCCTGCCAAAAGGCGGTCGCCAATTCGACAAATGCAGTGTCCATGCAATGCTAACCAATCCGATCTACTGTGGAAAAATCAAACACAAGACTGATCTTTATCCAGGCCAACATCAAGCAATCGTTGACGAAGATATCTTCCAACGAGTACAAGCACAGCTAAGGGACAACAGCTTCAACCGGGGAAATCGGCTGCCAAGCAAACATGGTGGACTTCTGAAAGGATTGATTCGATGCCCCGACTGCAACGTTGCGATGGTCCACAATATGACCAAGCGCAACTCGATCGTCTATCGCTATTACACCTGCGTACGTGCGATCAAACGCGGACGGCAATCGTGTAAACACCCGTCTCTCCCTGCCAGCGAGATCGAAGCGGCCGTGGTTGATCAAGTTCGAGCGATCTCGCGGGACACGCGGCTTCGCGACGAGATCATTCGTCAGGCGATGGAGGCCACTGAGCAAGGCAGGAAAGAGTTAGAGTCCCAACAGACTCAGCTCACACGCCAACTCAACCGCGACCATGGTGAGGTTCAGCAATTGGCCCTTGACCAGCAACCAAACAATTCGATCGTCTATCGAATTGCCGACGTTCAAGAGCGGATTGAAGAAGCAGAACACCAACTCGCCAAGGTGAATCGACAACTGCAGGATCTTGAGAAGCAAGAGTTATCAACGCATGAGATTGAAGAGGCCTTCATCGATTTTGATCGTATCTGGGATGCATTGACCACGCGTGAGAAATCACAACTGTTGGCCCTGTTAGTTTCGAAGGTCGAGTTCGATCAAAGCGACTGCACAATTGCAATTTCATTCCACGCAAGCGGCATCGAAACGCTTGAACAGCAAGCCGAGGAGGTTTAATGGTCACCATCAAACGCAAACTGAACGTCAGCGTCGCGTCGCGAGGCCGCATCGCGATTCGGCCCATCGATCCCAACGCAGAACCGCCGCGCCCAAGACCAACTAGTAAGGTACCTCGAATCTCGAGGCTGATGGCTCTCGCGATTCGCTTCAACGAAATGATTCGAACCGGCGAGGCTAGCGACATGATCGAATTAGCCCGCCGTGGTCATGTTACCCAGCCACGAATGAGCCAGATCATGGCGCTCAACCAACTCGCCCCGGACATCCAAGAAGCCCTACTCAACCTTCCTGCAACTAAAGGAAAACCAGAGATCCACGAGAAACGGCTTCGCCCAATCGCTGCCATGCTTGCCTGGGAAGTACAGCGAGCAGTTTGGAAGCAAATCTGCGATGAGGTTGGATTCCAGAACCCCGTCATGGAAGAGTCTGTCGATCGAATCTGAGAAAATATTTCTGCCGGTTTTTCCTAGTGAATTTAAACAATTCAGGAAAATTCCATTTTCGTATGACCAGAGGTGTCAAAGAGGTAGCGTTCAATACTCCCACTACATTACCTAAAGCTAGCAATTTGGAGACGCTGGTCTTTAACGAGTCCCATGGATGCGTTTCAACATGAGTGGAAGTTTTATCGCCTATGCCTACTTACAACCCCAGACAACTCGGTGAACCAGAGGTCATTCGAGAAATCAACCCGACTGTTCTCTATGCATTCTTGCAACCGTTCGAAGGATATCTTCGATCGCGCGGACTTGTGCTCAAAAAGGAAAGTCGTATCGACAACGCTGCCATCGAGAAGTTGGTAGAGATCCTGACCAACCCTACGATGAAGACACCACAAGCGCTGCTGAACGCAGTCTTCTATGTGGAAGAGATGTCAACGCCCTTGGCCGCTGACTCGCTGTTGAACGCCGCGCATCAAGCTGGAATGCAATTCGACGAAGATGAAAAAGACTCGCTCGCGGACATCGTCATGCAAGTCTGGTTGTTTGACTCGAAGATGGTTGAATCCCAGCACGCATGGCACACTTGGAAAATACCAAGGCGCATGGAGTGCTTTCAGCCCGCCAGGCTAACGGGATCGGCTCCGATGTCAATCACAGACGAGCGACTAAATCAAGCAATTAAGGATGCTGGTGATTGGTTTGCCAAGCACAATCGAGGTCGCAAGTTGTTTATGACTCCTCGCTTCGTGGACAACGAAATCCAAATCAGTATTCGGCGCGGCGATCCGTTCAGTCGCAAATCGACGATTGATGACGATGGCATCGACACGATCACGTTTCGCGAGGCTCGCAAGGACTCGATGGTCTACTGCCTGAACGACGAAGTATTGATGCTCAACTCAAGCCTCAAGAGCGCGTATCCAATTTACTGTCGGATCTTCAGTAAGCTGCTCTATGACGATCCAAATCATTTTGGCCTCGTCACACGTTATACATTGGCACCGCTGTCGGAGCTCGGCGAGGATGCTTTGTCTCCAGGTGAGATTGATGCAATCGAAGAGATCGTTCTGCTGAATTATCGAGTCCGCCTGGGAGGCCCGTTCAATAGTTACATCATCCATGGAGCGGATGATTACTTCGCAGACCTAAAGTGGCGTGGTGGGTCATTTCAGGCAGAAGGTTCATTGGATCGTGCAACCTTTCGAATCAAGTATCGACACGTGAAAGCACCTCGGACGCTGACACTGTATGCAGGCAGTTCATCGTCATACACACGCGATGAGAATGCTCATTACGCAGAGCAATGGATGGTACTGCGTGATTTCGTCATGAAGACTGGTGCAAGAGCTGCAAAAGGAGTGAACAAGGATGACCAAGCTGTGGCGAGCTATTGAGGAATCGCCATTGCTCATGGATGTCAAGGATGTCTGGCGTGAGCGGCTCGGGAAGGATTTCGAGCCGCTAAGCCGCTTTCTCGAGGCGACGAATATTGTCGCCTCGAGATTGCCAGGTCGTACGCCATGGTCGTCGTTCAAGGTCGTTGCGAGCGATGACAGCTTCGTTGCTTTCTGCGAAATCACTGGCGATTCCAGAATTGTCCCGCGCACCGATGTGATTTGCCATCAGCTGAACAGCAGGCAACTCGCAACGGAGTTGAATGCTGCGCTCGGTCTAGGCCGAAAGCCCGAATGGCTGGACAACAGCCGACGAGTTTGGTTCCTGGGAAATTTGCAGCTTGAGCTTCAATCTCGGCCTGTCTATCTGTCGCTGCACACTGCGAGCGATTTAATCACCGAAGCATTGCACGCTGCCGCTGCTCACGCTAGATCGACATATCTTTTGTTGGATCTCAACAGCAAGCGACGTGACCAGAAGTTTGACGCGAGTGCCAAGATTGTCGACTGCAAGCCGGTGGAGATTGAGCAACTCATTAGCGTGACTGCCGACGGTCGTTTGATCGCTAAGTCGAAATCACGAGAGCTCATCGCATCGATTCTTGGCGTGACGCTTGAAAGCCGGCTTTCGGGCTACGTCTTCCAGCGCAAGGGCAAGCATCGCATGCTTGCCTTCAACAGCGAAATCGAGATCACGACCGAAACTAATGGCACTTGGTACATCGAGCAACTGCTCGCCAAGCCCAACGTTGCGTTTCGCTGTACGCACATTGAAGCGTTGCACGCTGGCATGGCTGAAGAAACCTCTACCGGTTCAATCGGCGAAATGGTCGACATGCAAGCTCTCAAAGGCTACCACGATCGCTTGCGAGAGATTGCAGAAGAACTTGAGGAAGCGACAAGCTTCAACGATCCAGCACGTCAGGAAAAGCTTGGCGATGAACGCCAGGCCATTCTGGATCAGATCAAATCCGCCCAAGGCCTCGGTGGCCGCGTTCGCCATAAGTTCGATGCTGAGCGCTCGCGGAAGACCGTCTGCAAAGCGATCTCACGAGCCATCGAAGCGATTGAGAAGGTGCATCCCGAAATGGGACTACATCTGCAAAAGTCCATCAATCTCGGGCTCGAGGTCAGCTACTGCCCTGACGTCGTCATCGACTGGTTGTTCTAAGTACCGGTCGCTCTCTTTGCTTCAGCCCCACCACTGAAGCGTTCTCTGCTGCGCCGGCACCGGCCTCTCGCGATTTCGAAAATCTCAGTTCGGCCAAAACCCAAGAAAACCATTAGTTTTCTCGACATTCCAAGTTGCGACACGACTTGTCGCGTTGCGACACGACTTGTCGCGGCTCGTCCTCGGTTGAGAGGACGTGAATCGCCCGACTGACCGTTACCTGCGTATTCCGCGAGTTGGTCTCCGGCGCATTCTGGTAACGGTCTGAGCGGCTGTGGTCATGCCATTCCTCCAACCGGAGGAAGAAAATTGACTGCGTCTGAATACAAAAGCCAGATGGTTCCCTTCGCGATAGAACTGGCAAATCGCATCTCGCTGCGTCTCGAACATCACAACTCGCTGACCTCATTCGAGATAGAGGACATCGAACAAGAGCTGCTCACATATGTTCTCGAACGAGCCTCGCAATTCGATCCGACCAAAGGAAGCATCGAAGCCTTTGTGACGCGAATCATGCGGACGGCTGCCGCAGGTCTCATCCGTGGATCGAATCGGCAACGCAGCAATCCACCATCTGGTTATGTGGTCGACTCGCTTTCGAAGATGGTCGAAGGGCCCGATCGCAAGTCCGAGGAACTCAACCGCGGCCTCACCTCCTCCGATGGCACTCGTCGTCGCCAGACGGAACCTCGCGACGCATTTCGTGACGTCGAATTGGCGGATGCCGTTGGGCATCAGATCAACACTCTGCCCCGCCGCTACCGTCGCATTGCGAGGCTTCTACGAACGCACAACCAAAACGAGATCGCAAACAAACTCGGTTTATCGAAACGAAAAGTTTCGCAGGTTTTAGCAGGGATTCGTGAGCATTTTGCGAGTGTCGACTGGAGTGAATCCGGATTTTCTTGGGACGTCGTTTCTCCAAATTGCATAGCTAGTTCTGGAGAGGACAACGATTTTCAAACCACCCAAGAATCTGAAATGGAGAAATCAGCATGAGCGCACCCGCCATGAATATCGAACAGCGAGTCACTGTCTCGCTCGCTTTGCAGCGATACCTGCGAGCTGTCGAACGCTTCGAAGCCGCCTCGAACGAATTCAACGAATCCTGCCAAACGATCCGGCAGGCACTTCCGCGTGAAAGCCGCTTCGTCGCCAACATCATGCATCAGCACTATCTGGTGACAAGCGACAACGAAGGCAACTTCGAGGTCGAGTCCGTCGACACGGTTTGATTCGCAACCTGTCATCCCCCTCTTCACCACCTCGCTGAAAGATCCGCAGGCGATGTCAACACGACTTTTACCTCATGAACCCGGTGATCGGAAGTGCCTGAAGTGCAACGAAATGTTTCGTTCTAAGAGTGCAGCCAATCGCATTTGCAAGAAGTGCTCGCAAGTCAACGCGTCACTGAAATTGAGTGAAGCACAAATCGCTCGCGAACGCGGCGCGAAACGCCTCAACGGCATTCCGATCGAGGAGCAAGACACCTACGAGATGAAATTCTTCTAGGCATCGATTTACGCAGCAAATCACCCCAAGACAGTTACCCCAAGCACCCATGTCCCAATTCATTACACAAACCGAATCAAGCGAAAAGACGCTGCTGACCTATTCAGCTCTGAATACATTTCGCAATTGTCCGCGAAAGTATAAGAACCGCTATCTCGATAACCTGCGTCCGCGTGAGCGTGCAGAGGCGTTGTCGTTCGGTAGCGTTATTCATACGGCTATCGAGCTATGGTATCGATCATCAAATACCGAGTCGCGACTCCACGATGTGCTCGGATACATTGATGATGCCTTTGAGAATCGCGTAGTCGATTCAAATCTAATGGTTCAGTGGCATTTGGCAACGGCGATGATCCGTGGATACGCCGAACGCTATGCAATTGAAGATTTCGAAGTTGTCGAAGTTGAAAAGGAATTCGTCGGAGAGATCCGCAATCCCGATACTGGCCGGCAGAGTCAAACGTTCCGCATCGCAGGCAAGGTCGACGGAATCGTTCGTTGCCACGATGGATTGTATCTGCTCGAGCATAAGACGGCATCAACCGTTGATGCGAGTTATCTCGACAAGCTGTGGACCGACACTCAAATCGCCTTGTACTGCTATTACCTGCGAGAGTTGGGCTATCCGATCGTCGGCGTGATCTACAACGTTTTGCTGAAGAGTCGGCTTAAGCAAGGCAAAGGCGAAACGCAGGAAGAGTACGAGGTTCGTCACGCGGAACTCGCGGCGAAGAACAAGAGCGGTAAGTCGACTGCGAAACGTCAGATGCCTGAGACGGATGATGAGTTCCAAACTCGTCTAACTGAATGGTATTCACGCCCCGAAGCATTCCATCGCGAGTTCATTTATCTCTCCGAAGATCGTCTGGCCATGTTGCAAGACGAGGTGTGGGAAATCACGCAGCAGTACCTCGATGCCCGTCGCCGTGGCAAATGGCTACTCAACACCTCGAACTGTTTCTCGTACCAACGACCATGCGAGTACTTGGCGTATTGCCAATCGGGATTCAATCCAAACGTCGCTGACAACCTGTACGAGATCGCTCTCCCTAACGAAGAGCTATCTCGTGTTGATTCTGAAGCACCCCCGTTCTGATTTGAAAGGAAACTTTTTTATGACAATGACTCTACCAACCGCAAAGACCAAGCCGACCACCGATTTGGCAAAGCAATCGATCTTGCTCTATGGCGTTCCCAAGCTGGGCAAGAGTTCGTTCGCTTCCCAGTTTCCGGAGGCCATGTTCTTCGAATGCGAGCCAGGTCTCAATCACTTGGAAGTATTCAAGGTGCCGACCTATTCGTGGGAAGCATTCTTGGAAGCTTGCAAGTTGCTTGCCAAGGGCGATCACAACTTCAAGACGCTGGTGATCGACACGGTCGACAACGCGTTCAAGATGTGCTCGGACTATGTCTGTGCCAAGCATGGCATCGAGTACGAAGGGGACATGGGGCACGGCAAAGGCTGGGCTCTGGTCAAGAACGAATGGCATCGCGTACTGACGCGTTTGGCCAGCTTGCCATATGGTTTGATCCTCATCTCGCATGCAGTCGACAAGACGATCGAAACGCGAACCGGTGAGTACACCAAGACCACACCGAGCTTGCCCGATCGTGCCCGCAACGTCGTGTTGGGCCTAGTCGACATCATCCTCTACGGCGACTCGGTCTCGCGTAAAGACGCTGCGGGCAATCTCGTCGTTGATCGAGTGCTCCGAACCAAGCCTCACCCAACTTACGAGGCCGGCGATCGCACTGGTCGCTTGCCCGAGATGCTGCCTCTCGACTATGCCGCCTTCAATTCGGCATTCAGTGGCACTGCTTCGAATTCAACCGCACAGAGCCCTGCGCCCGGCAAAGGCACTGCTGCGTCTTCTTCCACTCCGGGCAGCACCCCAGCAGGAAAGGCTGTTAAGTAATGAGCGATTACGAAGAATACGAAACCACCAACCAATCTGTTGATCTCACGTCGTTCGATGATGATTTCGCAACCGCGGAAGCACCAGAGTACGACGAGGTCCCCGACGGCAAGTATCAGGCTCGCATCGAGTCCGTGAAACTTGAGAGTAGTCAAAAAGGCGACCCGATGATCAAGTTCGACTTGGAAGTGCTGTCTGGCTCACATGCCGGTCGTCACATCTTCAAGAACTCGGTCATCACGCAAGCATCGATCCCTTATGTGAAAGGCGATCTGAAGACGTTGGGTCTGGAGCTTTCCAAATTCAGCGAACTGTCCGGGCGACTTGAAGAACTGCTCGATGTGACCTTGGAAGTCACGAAGCGGACTCGTGGTGACTACACCAACGTCTACTTCAATCGACGCATTCGAATCGCGGCGGCATCGAATGGCGAAACTCCATCATCACCGGACATGCCGTTCTAATCGTTTGCCGCTTGAGTTCGTATGGGTGCGGCTGGGACGGAACAAGCGAATGAGTCGGTGTTAATCGGCCATTCGCTCCGTCCCGGCTTCTTTTGTTTCGATTTCCCACTGAGGCGATTTGGATGTCGTTGATTGTTCTTGTCATCTGCGTATGGATGCTTCGATTGCTATTGATCGCAGTCTCCCTGCTACTCGTTGTACAAATCATCGGCATGCTCTTGTCCCGAGGTCACTGATAGGAAAGAGACTGCCATGATCGAGTTGGCGTTGCCATATCCGCCGAGTGTCAATCATTACTTCAGCTATTACCAGGGACGTCCCGTACTCTCCAAGGATGCACGCACGTATCGGCACCAAGTTCGCCGCATTGCGATCGCCAAAAGTATCAAACCGCTGATGGGACACATTGCGATCCGAATTGATATTGCACCGCCCGATGATCGGCGTCGCGATTGTGACAACGTGCAAAAGGCTGTTCTCGATGCGTTGCAGCATGCCGGCGTGTTCTGGGACGACTCGCAGGTCGTTTGGCTGCTGTCGATCAAGCATGAATCCAAGCCGAAAGGCCAGATCAAAGTGCAGATTGATGATGCCGAATCACAGACGCTCTCGCCCGCAATGGAGATCGCCTAGTCATGTCGCAGCTCACCCATTTCAGTCGCCCTATCATTCGGCATCTGCCAAGTCTGAATCTCGTTGTCCGTTTTGATGATTCAGGCATTTCCTTCCGCGCGTACCGCTGCCGCAAATGGAAAAGCGTTACATGGGCTCAACTCGCGTCTTTAGCAGACGAAACCGAGCCGGTAGTCCGGTTTTGTGAGACTGATCACGGGTCAAGAGTTTTGAAGGCGATGGGAGTGCGTCTACCGTTGGGTGAGAAACCAAATAAAGGTGGCCCAGCTTGAGTCACCCAGCGATCACTTTATTAACAACTCTGTTCGAGCCGTCAGACCTCATTCTCTTTCGTCCTGTGGAAGCATGGACTGAAGCTGGGCGGAAACGCAGCCGTGTCGACTATAGCAACGTTTGCTACCGGCCCGCCAAGGCGACGACACTCGAACAAACGCTGGCTCGGCTGGAAACAAGTTCCGAGTCGGAGCGTACGAACTTGTTTTTCGGCGTCTGTCCACGAGTTGGTAACAAGGGACGGTTCGACCTAGCTTGGCAGATTCGTGTTGTTCGTTGTCTCTGGGCCGATCTCGATGGATGCAGTGTTGCTCAAGCTTTTGAACGTTGCAATTCACAGGCGATCCCTGCGCCCACTGCTATCGTCAATAGCGGCAACGGCGTGCATCTGTATTGGCGTTTGGATCGCCCACTGCTGATCGACGATGTTGGCGATCCATCACCTGTCGAAACGGAATGGTCAATTGGAAGCGACGGACGCAAAAAACCAAGGCGATACATCCTTGATGGCAAAGATCGCGTTTTCTTAGATCGACGCCATCATTTGACCAAAACGAGTCCGAAAGCGCTGCAGGCCCAAGACCTACTGATGGGCATCGCAGCAGCGATCAACGCCGACCATACAACTGACCTCACTCGGTTGCTACGACTGCCAGGCACACTGAATCGAAAAGATCAACGAAATGGTCGCGAACCAGTCAAGGCAGAGTTGATCGAATGCGATACCAACCAGCGTTATTCCCTAGATGCCTTCAAAAATTTCGCAAAGTCATGTGAAGCCACCAAACGCCAGCAGCAGATTGAGGCGATGCCGTTGCCGGCCGTTCGGAAGCTATCGGCTGGTAAGTCAGACAAGCTTTCCGAGCTTATCGCCGCATGTACGATAGCCCCTGAAGGCACTCGTTCGGAGGCTGACTTCGCCGTCTGCTGCTATGCGATTCGACACGGAATCTCCAAGGATGACGTTTGGAGTCGGCTGCAATCTGTCGGCAAGTTCGCAGAGCAAGGTCGCCGCTATTTCGACTTAACATGGGAAAGTGGCGAGTACGATGTGCGGGCCACTTTGTGCGATCGCTTGCAGAAGCGTTTGCCAAACGAGAGCACCGCGGTAGCTGCCCCTTCCGGTGACCAACAGGTAGAGGAGTCGGAAGAACGACGAACCATTACTATCGACTCTCGATCAACGCCTGTGGCCTCAACCATGGGCCAGATCACCGATCGATTGCTTGCTACCGGCTCTTGTTTCAATCGGGTGGAGCAATTGGTTGTGGTGCGAGAGCAATCGATCTCGCCGGTGCTCTCATCTGCGGAATTGACAGGACTGCTCAATCAGCACGTCGAGTTTTACTTCGTCAATGAAGATGGCGGCGAGTATAAGCCGTTGCCAACTTCCTATGCGAATACATGGCTCAACAACGTTGGCCAGCGTGAACGGCTGCCTGCAATTCGGCTGTTTAGCCACAATCCGATCTACACTGAAGACTGGCGTTTGGTCAGCCCAGGTTTCGATCCCCAGTCCGGTTTCTTCTACGCTGGTCCTCACATCGAGCCTGTTGAAGGTACGAAGCATCTCGACGCGTTGTTGCGAGACTTCTGTTGGCGGAAGCCAGCCGATCGGACCAATTACATCGGAATCCTGCTAACGGGTCTGCTTGTCTCACGCTTCATCGGCTCCAAGCCGGCTGCATTGTTCAACGGGAATCAACCGGAGCTTGGCAAATCGGTTCTTGCGCAGATCTTGGCAATCCTTCGGGATGGTCATCATGTCGAAACCGCATCGTACAACGCGAACGACGAAGAGTTCGAGAAGCGACTGGGAACAATCGTCCGGCGTGGCGTAACGACAATCATCATCGATAACGCCAAGGCCCGCGGCCGTAATCCAAAGATCGACTCTGCTTGCCTCGAGCGGTCGATTACCGATCCGATTCTATCTTTTCGGTTGCTTGGCTTCTCGCAAGAGATCCGAGCCGAGAATTCTCACCTGTTTTGCATCACGGCCAACTCGCCGGATGTGAGTCGCGACCTTATTACTCGCTGCGTGGTCATCAATTTACATCACGAGGGCGATCCACGAAAACGCTCTTTCTCGATGGATGATCCAGAGGCGTACGTTCAGACGCATCGGCTGCAGCTGCTGGGTGAGCTGGTAAACATGGTTGAACGCTGGAAAGCCAGCGGCATGCCCCTAGCCAAGATTCAAACTCGGTTCAACAAGAAGGGCTGGGGCAACATCATTGGTGGCATTCTTGCAGCCAACGGTGAACCGGACTTCATGGCCAATGCCGAGGATGCTGCCAGCGAGATGGACGATACCCGCCGCGAGTTCGAAGAGCTCGTCACGGCGCTCGCAAAGCATCCTCAAGGGATCTGGTCGGGCTCTGAGTTAACTGACCTCGCAAACAAAAACTTTGTGCTTCAATCCGAACTTGGCGACGGGACTCCACGATCTCAAACCACGCGCATGGGCAAACTCGCAGGTCGCTTCGTCGGCGAGCGATTCAGTCTCGATGACGGCACCTACGCAGTATTCAAACGAATCTCTGGCGGGCGACACACCCAGTATCAGGTCTTTCTAGAGTCGTCGCAAAGCGAACTCATCGGACATGCAGACGTCGAGATTCACACGTCTGCAACGTCTGCAGAAATGGAGCTGTTTTCATGACCAATATCACAAATGCAAATACTGCCGGTCTTTTGTATCGCTTTGGCTGCTTCCACGTTGAAGTCATGACTTTGGCCTGCAGACGTTTCGGACGTTTTGCAGACATAAAGATTTTCAAACGTCTGCAAATTTCATCCTGCAATTTCATTGGTGGAAGCAGACGTTGCAGACGTTTCAGACGTTTATCCCCAGTTAGTTATTGGGAGGGTAAACAACGTGTTTTTCCCCGTATGTAGATCGTATAGGGAAACACGTCCGCAACGTCTGCAACGTCTGCAAGCCAATCAATCCACCGTTTTCAACCGCTCAAAAATCGAAAGGCACCCACGCTATGAATCACGCATTTGAGTCTCGCCCGACCTTATACAACGGCGTCCAGTTTCGTTCCCGTCTGGAAGCCCAATGGGCGTGCTTCTTCGATCAAGCGAAATGGAAGTGGGACTATCAGCCGATCGACCTCGTCGGTTGGACGCCTACCTTCCGAGTTGAGTTTCCATGCGGTCACACCGAGTGCTCTGACACCCATGTGATTTTGATCGATGTGCAACCCTTCGATGACATCGCGTCGTTTGCTGGCCGTCGTTGCATGGACTTCGCATTCGGCGCGAGTCACAAGCCAAACGCCGAAGAGGAAACGATTCCTGCCGACGCATCCGCCGCATTCGGTATCAATCCCGACGTGACCTACTGGCAGATGTCTCACGGCGCGGGCGGTGGTGAAGAGAACATCCGGAATTGGACGCCAACGAATGCCCATCAACTTTGGAAGCAAGCTGGCAACATCATCCGAGGCTGCTCATGAGTAACCAATCGAGATCGCAAGTCACCGCACACGTTCGCGCCTGTCGCAGCCGCTGCACTGCGTTCGAGTGCAACGCCCAGCCAGCACGAGGACGCGACAGTGGGCCAACAGTGGCCCCCACGGTGCGTCTGCCACTATGGCACTCGCAAGCCCCAAACGATGGGTCCTCCCCCAAAAACCAACGCGTTCTTGGGCCGCGGGAACAGCCGCGCGATTAGACACAGTTTGTTTGTTTTGTCCGACCCCCAGCTCCCTAGCCCAAGGATTGCATTATGACCACTACTACCCTGCAGATTGAAATGTGGACGCTCGATCGAGTTCGTCCCTATGAAAACAACCCTCGCAATAACGACAAAGCCGTCGACGCGGTTGCGGCTTCGATCAAGGAATTTGGATTTTCGCAGCCAATTGTTGTCGACACCGACAGCGTCATCATCGTCGGCCATACGCGATTGAAGGCCGCGCAGAAGCTTGGGCTTGAGCGCGTACCAGTCGTGGTCGCTTCGCATCTCACACCCGAGCAGGTTCGAGCGTATCGGATCGCCGACAATAAGACTGCTGAGATCGCGGAATGGAATTACGACCTGTTGCCGATCGAATTGTCGGCATTGCAGGAAGCGAACTACGATCTCGGGCTTCTCGGATTCAACGCTGAGGAACTCGCGAAGCTGATGGATACCGGCATCAACGAAGGCTTGACCGATCCGGATGATATTCCCGAACCGCCAGACGAAGCTGTCACTCAACCTGGCGATCTTTGGATCCTCGGCAACCATCGGTTGCTCTGTGGCAACAGCTCATCGCCGGCAGACTTGGATCGTCTGCTGGCCGGCGCTGCCATCCACCTCGTTAACACAGATCCGCCTTACAACGTGAAGGTTGAACCACGATCGAACAACGCGATCGCCGCCGGCCTCTCGTCATTCACCAACGATGGAGCTGCATCCAGACTCAAAGGTGGCCAAGGGAATGCTGCTTCGTTTGGTGTGGACCACGAAACTGGCAAACCGAAGCATGCGGCAACGCACAAAAAGCTTCGTGCTAAAGATCGTCCGTTAGCAAACGACTTCGTTAGCGATGAGGCCTTTGATCAGTTGCTCGACGATTGGTTCGGAAACATTGCCCGAGCCTTGCTGCCCGGTCGTTGCTTCTATATCTGGGGTGGCTATGCCAACTGCGGCAACTATCCACCGGTGCTGAAGAAGCATGGGTTGTACTTCTCGCAGTCCATCATCTGGGACAAGCAGCATCCGGTCCTAACACGCAAGGACTTTATGGGTGCCCACGAATGGGCGTTCTATGGATGGAAGGAAGGAGCTGGGCATAAGTACTACGGTCCCAAGAATGCGACAGACCTATGGCAAGTGAAGAAGATCAATCCGCAGTCAATGTCACATTTGACTCAGAAGCCAGCGGAGCTTGCGGTTCGCGCGATGCAGTACTCGTCAGTGCAAGGTGAGAACGTGCTCGACCTCTTCGGCGGTAGTGGCTCGACGATGATCGGAGCCGAGCAATGTGGTCGTAATTCGTTCTTGATGGAACTCGACACGCTGTATTGCGACGTCATCGTCGATCGCTTCCAGCGTTTCACAGGTATCCCTGCTGTTTTGGAACGAACTGGTAGATCTCCGATCCCCATGAAGGAGCGAGAGGAGAACATGCGATGAGCATGTCAGTTCGATTGATGCTTCTCAAAAAACTGTGCGATCTCTGGTTTGCTGGCGCTGCCCATCGAGACAGCGAGGGTGAGATCGGAGAGCTCGCCACTTTTGGCTTCAATCGAAATGCCATTGATGTCAAGAAAGATCAATGCTGCTGCAGTACCAGTCCGTTTGTTCCCATCAACGAATGGATGGTTCATCACTATGTGGAACAGGTACGCGGCAGCCATCTCAAAGGGAAACGCGTGAAGATAAACACCATCGAAGCTTGCTCGAGGTTGCTCGATTGCGGACTCCAAAAGGTTCACATCGCGAATCTCACTCGCGCCGCCATAGAGCGAGGTTTGATTCGCGTGAATCTGCATTACGTCGCTGAGCTCAAGAAAGTCGACGTCTGCCATCTATTGCGCCAGCCTGCGCAAGTCGTCTTCGAACTTCGCGTTGATCTTTTCGAGACTCGCTTCGATCTTCTTTTGACGTGTTTTATCACGGCATGGTGTAACAAGGAGCTGGTCGCCATTCGTGCTTATTTCGAGAGGGGTATCGGCGGAAATTTGGAGCATATCCAGGATTGGCTTGTCTATCACGAGAGCCAAGCTGTTCCCGTGTTTGATCAACATTTTTTGCATCGTTTTGTCCCCTTTTGGATGGTATCACAAAGTGTATACCGTAATTCGGGGGAAGTCAAGCTGAGCCTAAATCCGCATGCAGTCCCAACTGCCGTTCTCGAACAAATACACATACTCGGTGCCGCAGTTCCTCGCGAACTCGTGGAGAGCTGCACGCGTCGGCATGACAACCGTGCGATTACCGTCGGTGAATCGTTCGGGCGTTCCGTCGTTGGCGAGCGATCGAATATCGCCGCCTGCGACCAGCGTTCGTGCCGACTCGATCGATGTGTAATGTTCTTTGAGGACTCTGCCGGCGTGGTCTTGGTAGCCATCGAAATGAAGATAGATCGCCGCGTAGCGACCATCTTCTTGCTTACAGGCAATCGTTGCTCGGGTGGACATAGTTCGGTTTCCTTACTTGGATGGTTCGTGGTTGTTGGGTTCGACGATGGCGACACAATCGTCGGGCATCGTCAGCATGAGCGAGCGGCCGTTGTCCCAGTCGACATCGACCTGCGTCCAATCGCGGTGCTCGTGAACGTCAACGACGGTACCGAGCGATCCAACAGTTATCGGGTCTGGATCTTGCGGCATCGATACCAAACGGATGCGATCACCGTTCTTCAATCGTGTGTGCATGGTCATTGGTTCCTTGTGTCATTTGGTAGTTGCGTTGAGTTTGTCGAGCAGCTCGCAGGCTTGAGCCAGGCGTGCGTTGACCTGTGCCATCGTGTGAACGTTCTCGTAGGGAGCTGTCGGCTCAACGGTTGGATTGGCCATAGTTGGTTCCTAGTTGTTGGAGAAACGAAAGACGATCGCCAACAGTCAGCCACTAAGTCGCGAAAACATCAAGCCAACATGCGAGCATGTTTTGCGAAATTTATAGAAACATGTGATTGCGCCGGCGAACCGCAGTATCGCAACGTGTCGCGTTGGGTTGTTTGTTGGGCTAATGCTCGCATTAACGAGAAAACGCCCACACGGTGTAAACGTGGGGCGATTGGTGGGAAGCGTTCCGTGCTTCGGGCTTGTCTACAAGTCGTGCGGTACCAAGATGGCAGCGCCGTGGCCGGAGACGGGAATCGAGTCTCCGTTAGTCGTTCGGGCGAACAGCGTGGGACCTTGGCGGATCACATCCACCACGCTGCCGACGTCGAGCTTGCGATTGTTGATCGTTCGCAGGTCGTAGGTGATGCCTGGCTCTGGCGTTGCGGTCTCGCCGTCGGCCAGGTCATCCACCGTTCGCAAATCGTAAAAGTGTTTCACCGGCTCGGTCTCCTAGCCTCGAACCGTGAATCGTCCGCGTTCGGTCTTCACGAACTTGCTATCGTCGCCCTTGGCCAAGTCGCGAAGGATCGCGCTGTACAAGGTCGCGTGAGGCGTCTTGCCACCTGGGCTGGTCCAGTAGCCCTTGGTTTCCATCGCGGTGATCAACTCTTGAGCGTTCATCGGTTCGCTCGATTCGCCAAGAACTTTCAAGGCCGCAGCGACGCAGCTCAAACGCTTCTCGCCGGCGTCGCCGGTCTCGGTAGATTCGGTCTTGGCTTTGCGTGGCTTCTTGAGAACCGCAACCGCTGTGGACGACTCGCCTCCGATCGTTTCGACGGTGGCCGGTTCGTTCTCAACCACCGTTACGTTGCCTTCGGTGGTGACCTTCGCGCGTCCGCGCTTCGCACCTACTTCGCCCTGAAGGCGTTGAGCGCTCTTGATGAGAATTTTCTTGCCGGTTGCGAGGTTGGTTGCATCCCAGCCACCGCGAGGTTTCTCGGCATCGATTTGAATCTCGCATCGGTTGCCCGAAACGTTCGCGTAGTACTTGCCACCAATCTTTACTTCTGCCTTCTTCATCTTCGTTTCTCCAATTCTGTGTTCGTGGTTGGCTGCCATCGTCAGGCCGATCGAACCACCGATCGGCTACGTGCGTCCGTGCTGCGTTTCGGCTTATTGACCAAAGACCAAGTCCGACAATCCCTCGCAGAGAAAGTCGACTATCACTTGGACCTCCGTATTGACCGCCGGCACATCCAAGCCACGGTCGAAGTTGAACATCACTTTGCGGTCGGCCAGGCGTTGAACCCAAAGCTTCGAAATCTTGCTCTGGTTCAATTCGTACGATTCGTGTTCTGCGTGTTCGGCGAAGACCAAAGCATCGAATCGGTATTCGTCGTTGATCTTGCCTTGCACCCAAGATCCGCCAGCGCCGCGGTTGCGATTACTGATCTTGGTGATCGTCAGGTCGAGGTCGTGTTGGGTCATCTGCTGGTCTCCGTTGCTTGGTGGGTGAATCGTT
>WBZS01000255.1_pt1 | contig 87210 bp, 82 predicted proteins | sample 5204201 | NCBI WGS metagenome assembly WBZS01 (sample SAMN12344357, study PRJNA552823) | activated sludge metagenome | biome: Activated sludge suspended growth; feature: Nitrification reactor; material: Wastewater; isolation source: activated sludge from nitrification reactor of wastewater...
CATCGCAACCCGCTTCGACAGGCAGGCAGCCCACTACCTCGGCTTTTTGCACATCGCCGCCGCCATCCTGTGGATGCGCTGAATGTCGATTCAGCCTAGGGCATTTCCGGCGAAGATTGAATCGATTGAACGCCGGAATCCTGCGGGCTGGCGAGAAGCGCGGGACGAAGCAGTGCAGGCACCGTAAGGCCCGCGCGACGCGGCCAGGGCGCAGGAGACCAAGTTGAAACGATTGCCGTTTGGTCTTTCATTTCAATCGCTTCCAAGTTCCGGCTCGGGCGTCTTTGCGCCTAGGCCGCGTCGAAATCCCCGCGCAATGGCGCCATCGCGCTGCGGTCTTCTCCTTGCCGGGTCGTAAAAGACATCCCGTCAAACAGCTCCAATCTTCACCGGAATTGCTCAGCCCCGCGGCGGTAGCACGCGATCCGGCGGGCGGTGGCCATCGCACCAGGTGCGGATATTGATGATGACCTTCTCGCCCATGTCGATGCGGCCTTCGATTGTGGCCGACCCCAGGTGCGGCAGCATGACGGCCTTGCCCTTTTCCGCCAGTCTCAGCAGCCTTTTGTCGACGGCCGGCTCGTGTTCGAAGACGTCGAGACCGGCTCCCGCGAGGCGTCCTTCCTCCAGCATGGTGATGAGAGCGTTTTCGTCGATGATGCCGCCACGTGCCGTGTTGACGATGTAGGCGGTGGGCTGCATCAGCGCGAGTCGCCGGGCCGAGAGAAGATGAAAGGTCGCCGGCGTCGAGGGGCAATTGACAGACACGATATCGACGCGGGCCAGCATCTGGTCGAGGCTTTCCCAATAGGTGGCCTCGAGACCCTCCTCGATCGCCGGGGCGGCGCGATGTCGATTATGGTAGTGGATCGCCAGCCCGAATGCCTTGGCGCGGCGCGCGACGGCGGTGCCGATACGCCCCATGCCGACAATCCCTAGTCGCTTTCCGTGGATGCGATGGCCAAGCATCCAGGTCGGCGACCAGCCGGCCCATTTGCCGTTGCCACGGAAGATGGCCGCTCCCTCAGTCAACCGCCGCGGCACCGCCAGGATCAGCGCCATCGTCATGTCGGCGGTATCTTCATTGAGCACGTTCGGCGTGTTGGTGACGGTGATACCCTTCTTGGCCGCCGCTCCCACATCGATGTTGTCGACGCCGTTGCCATAATTGGCGATGAGCTTCAGGTTCGGGCCGGCCTGTTCGACCAGAGCGGCGTCGATGCGGTCGGTGACGGTCGGAACGAGGACATCGGCAAGGCGCATCGCCGCGACGAGCTCCGCCTGCGTCATCGGGTGATCGTCCACATTGAGCCGCGCATCGAAGAGCTCGCGCATGCGCGTTTCCACGGGATCGGGAAGCTTGCGCGTAATGACCACGATGGGCTTCTTCTTGCCGGTCATGACAACCTCGAATCCACGGCCTTTTCAGACCTCTTTAACCAACAGCGGCGACACTTGTAACCCGTCACGGCGGCGCGTTTCCAGTGGTTACGGCCGCACCCGCCGCATCGAATGGTAGCAGGTCGGTCCCATGCGTATGAATCTCTCCTTGCAGCGCGCCGGTCGCGCCTTCGCCGCGTCCATCCTCGCAGCGCTGACTGTTGCCACTGCCCCGGTCGCGGTCGCGCAGACGACCGGTTCGATCGCCAAGGGCGAGAGCGGTCTGCCGCTTCCTCGCTTCGTCAGCCTGAAATCGGGCCGCGTCAACCTGCGAGTCGGTCCCGGCAAGGACTACGCTGTCGACTGGATGTATCTCAAGCCCGGCCTGCCGATGGAAATCATCCAGGAATTCGACACCTGGCGAAAGGTTCGCGATGCGGACGGGACAGAGGGATGGATCAGCCAGTCGCTGCTGTCGGGAAAGCGCACCGCCATCGTCGCGCCGTGGCATCGAGGCAAGAACACGATGGTGTCGTTGAGATCCGGTCCCGATGACGCGTCGCCGACCGTGGCCGTTCTCGAGCCCGGCGCCTCGGGCCTCATCGAAAAATGCGATGGCTCGTGGTGCCATCTCAATTTCTCGGGCCATGACGGCTATGTCGAGCAGACGCTGATCTGGGGAGCCTATCCCGGCGAAGTGGTCGAGGACTGACCTCGATCACGCCCGCTTCGGGCGCAAGCGGATCACCACGTCGACATTGACGATTTCCATGCCCTCGGGTGGCTCGGGCAGGTTGGTTACGCCGATCGGTCCGCCGGTAATGTCCATCACCGTGTTCGGACCCTCGATGAAGAAGTGGTGGTGATCGGAGGTATTGGTGTCGAAATAGGTCTTCGATCCCTCTACCGCGATGGCTCGCAGAAGCCCGGCCGACGTGAACTGATGCAGCGTGTTGTAGACGGTCGCCAGCGACAGGTTGACGCCGGCGGCAACGGCCTCGGCATAAAGCTCTTCGGCGCCGACATGGCGATCACCCTTGCGGAACAGGATGTCCGCAAGCGCGATTCGCTGCCGGGTCGGGCGAAGACTGGCCTTGCGCACCTTCGCTTCCGCGTTGCGGCGACGTTCGCAGAAATTTTGCGCCGTACCCGTCAAGTCGCTCTCCCGCGTGCGTGTCCCATGGCCGGACTTTCATATATTCTGCAATTGCTTCTCATTCAAGCACACGGGCCGGGTGGAAAAGTCGCAGCTTGTCCCAAGGTGCGGTTTGCGTCGTCCGCCGCGCGTGATAGGGGACGGTGGAACACGCCGAAGAAGACGTTTTGGGGGAAATGAATCGAGATGGCTGAGCGTCAATCCGCATATGACTACGAGGATCTCCTCGCCTGCGGTCGCGGCGAACTGTTCGGTCCTGGCAATGCCCAGTTGCCTGCCCCGCCCATGTTGATGTTCGACCGGATCACGGCTGTCGCCGAGGACGGAGGCGCTCACGGCAAGGGCCACATCCGCGCGGAACTCGACATCAAGCCCGACCTTTGGTTTTTCCCGTGCCACTTCATCGGCAATCCGATCATGCCGGGATGCCTCGGTCTGGATGCGATGTGGCAGTTGACGGGGTTCTTTCTTGGCTGGCTTGGCGAACCGGGCTATGGCATGGCGCTGTCGACCGGCGAGGTGAAGTTCAAAGGCATGGTGACGCCCAAGACGCGGCTTGTCGAATATGGCATCGACCTGAAGCGGGTAATGCGGGGGCGCCTGGTGCTGGGCATTGCCGACGGTTGGCTGAAGGCGGATGGCGAACAGATCTATACGGCGACCGACCTCAAGGTGGGTCTGTCGAGCGTAAAGGCAGGCTGACCGGCAGCGGCGCGCAAAACAGGAGTCCAGCATGAGACGCGTGGTTGTCACCGGGATGGGAATCGTCTCGTCGATCGGCAACAATGCCAACGAGGTCAACGCCTCGTTGCGCGAGGCGCGGTCCGGCATCACCTTTTCCGACCAGTTCGCCGAACTGGGATTTCGCTGCCAGGTTTGGGGACGGCCGACACTCGATCCTTCCGGAATGATCGACCGGAGAGCCATGCGGTTCCTGTCCAATGGCGCTGCCTGGAACCATGTTGCAATGGATCAGGCGATCGCCGATTCCGGCCTGGAAGAGGCCGACATCTCCAATCCGCGCACCGGCATCGTCATGGGATCGGGCGGTCCGTCCACCAAGACGATCGTCGAGGCGGCGGAAATCACGCTGAAGAACCGGAGCCCGAAGCGCATCGGCCCATTTGCCGTGCCCAAGGCCATGTCATCGACTGCGTCGGCAACGCTGGCAACCTGGTTCAAGATCCACGGCGTCAACTATTCGATCTCCTCGGCCTGTTCGACTTCGGCGCATTGCGTCGGCAACGCCTACGAACTCATCCAGTGGGGCAAGCAGGACATCGTCTTCGCCGGCGGCCACGAGGACCTCGATTGGACGATGTCGAACCTGTTCGATGCCATGGGCGCGATGTCGTCGAAATACAACGACAAGGCTTCCGTCGCCTCGCGCGCCTATGATGTCGACCGCGACGGTTTCGTCATCGCCGGCGGCGCGGGTGTGCTGGTGCTGGAAGAACTTGAGCACGCCAAGGCGCGCGGCGCGAAAATCTACGCGGAAATCACGGGATACGGCGCGACCTCCGACGGTTACGACATGGTGGCTCCGTCCGGCGAAGGCGCGACGCGCTGCATGCGGCAGGCGATTTCGACCGTCAAAGGCCGCGTCGACTACATCAACACCCATGGAACCTCGACGCTGGTCGGCGACAGCAAGGAAATGGGTGCCATCCGCGAAGTGTTCGGCGATGACCTGCCTTTCATTTCGTCCACCAAGTCGCTGACCGGACACTCTCTCGGTGCCACGGGCGTCCAGGAAGCCATCTATTCCATCCTGATGATGCAGGGCCGGTTTGTCGCGGAGAGCGCGCATATCGAGAACCTCGATCCGGAATTCGAGGGCATGCCGATCGCACGCGGACGTATCGACGATGCGCGCATCGACACCGTGCTGTCGAACTCGTTCGGGTTCGGCGGCACCAATGCGACCCTGGTGTTCCAGCGTCACGGCGCCTGAGAGGATTTCATGAGCAAACTGATGCAGGGCCGCCGCGGCCTCGTCATGGGTGTGGCCAACGACCATTCGATCGCCTGGGGCATCGCCAAATCGCTCGCGAGCGAAGGCGCCGAGATCGCCTTCACCTACCAGGGCGAGGCGTTCGGCAAGCGCGTGAGGCCGCTGGCCGAAAGCCTGGGCAGTCGGCTGGTGCTCTCCTGTGATGTCGAGGATTCGGCGAGTGTCGCCTCCGTTTTCGATACGCTGGGCAATGAGTGGGGGTCGCTCGACTTTCTGGTCCACGCGATCGGCTACTCGGACAAGAACGAGTTGAAGGGGCTTTACGCGGATACGACCCGCGAGAATTTCGTGCGGACGATGGTGATTTCCTGCTTTTCATTCACCGAAGTCGCCCGCCACGCCGCCGCGATGATGAGCGAGGGCGGATCGATGCTGACCCTCACTTATTCAGGCTCCACGCGGGTGATGCCCAACTACAATGTCATGGGCGTCGCCAAGGCCGGGCTTGAGGCAAGCGTGCGCTATCTCGCCAACGATTTCGGTCCACGTGGAATCCGCGTCAACGCCATATCGGCGGGACCGATCCGCACACTGGCCGGTGCGGGCATCTCGGATGCCCGACAGATGTTCTCCTGGCAGGCGCGCAACGCTCCCCTTCGCCGTACCGTCACCATCGACGACGTCGGCTCCTCGGCGCTCTATCTCCTGAGTTCGTTGTCTTCCGGTGTCACGGGCGAAGTTCACCATGTCGACGCGGGTTATCACCTCACATCGATGCCGACACTGGAAACATTGAAGAATATCGGTTGGGGCGACTGACGCGCCAATCCCTACAATTTTAGACACCCGCTGAACGGCGATTTAATCGGAAGGGTCTAATACACCCCCTTGGAAGGGGTGCCTTATGGCCGAAGACCTGAATCCGAAGCGCTCGAATAATTTCCGGTTGTTCGCCATTGCGATCACCGGAATCGGCAGCTTCCTTATCGGCAATTGGGGCCTGAGCACGGCCATCCAGAACGATATGGCGCAATTCCAGCCCGGCGCGCTGGTTGCCGTGATTTCCGGCCTGTGTGCGCTCGCAGCCTCGATCGCGACGATGGCGTTTTTCGCGGGCGTCGACGAATCGGCCGACTTCGTGCGCAAGGAAACCCTTTTCGACAAGCTTACCGGCCTTCCGACGCGAACCAACATCACCGGACTGATCGCCAAGGCCATCGAGGAAACGAGGAAGTCCGGCATGCCGGTGTTCCTCGTCGACATCGACATCGACCGGTTCAAGCACGTCAACGACGCCATCGGCTACACCCAGGGCGATGAACTGATCCGTTCGTTCGCCGAGCGGCTGAAGCGCAATTTCGAGCCGAATGTCACCATCGGCCGTGTTGGCGCGGGTGAGTTCGTCGTCCTCGTCCCCATGGACCAGTTCCGCATCTCGACCGTCGAGCGAATGATCGCGTCGATGATGTCGCCCTACCAGCTCAAGACGCATCTGCAGTCGGTCAACCTGTCGGTCGGGATCGTCGCCCTGCCGAAGGATGGCACCGATCCGGTCAAGCTTCTGCGCAAGTCCAACCTCGCCTTGCAGCATGCCCGCGCATCCGGCGCCGGCAACTGGTCCGCGTTCCATGACGAGATGGGTGCGGAGGCCGAATACCGGGCGTGGATCGAATCGGAGCTTTCGGTTGCTTTCGGCCGCGGCGATTTCGAGTTGTTCTACCAGCCGCAGATGAACCTGCTGACGGGAACTGTCGTCGGATACGAGGCGCTCATCCGCTGGCGCCATCCGGACCGTGGCATGATCCCGCCGCTGGAGTTCATTCCGGTCGCCGAGGAAACCGGCATGATCCTCCAGATCGGCGAATGGGTCCTCAGGACCGCGTGCCGTGACGCGCACCACCTTCCCGACAACTGCGTTGTCGCTGTGAACATCTCCCCCGTCCAGTTCATGGGCAAGGACTTCGTCGGCCTCGTCCGCAAGGCACTTACCGAAGCGAACCTGTCCCCGTCGCGGCTGGAACTCGAAGTGACGGAATCGGCGATGGTGCAGGACCGCGAGAAGGCCCAGCGCATCCTCAAGGACCTCGCGGTGCTCGGCGTGTCGGTTGCCGTGGACGATTTCGGTACGGGTTACTCGAACCTTTCCTACCTCATCGACTTCTCGTTCCACAAACTGAAGATCGACCGCTCGTTCGTCTCGCGGATGGAACGCGACGAGAATTCCGGCGCGGTGGTTTCGACCATCGTCGGCCTGTCGCGCGCCCTCGGCGTCCGCACGATTGCTGAAGGCGTGGAGACCGAGAGCCAGGCGACCTTGCTCAAGGCGGCCGGATGCGAGGTCGTGCAGGGCTATTTCTATGGCCGGCCAGAACCGCTCGTGATTCGCGACGGCGAGGCGCGCAAGCTGCGTTCGGCCTGACCGCTACCGCCTGCCCCAAAGGATCTTGTAGTTCCCGTCCCGCGCCAGTTCCCCGGACTGTGGGAACCTGCCGGCCAGAACCGCCTCGTAAGGAAGACCGCGGTTGGCGACCAGAAAAAGCCGGCCGCCGCTCCTGAGCGCCTTTGCGGCCGCTTCGATGAAGGCCTGGCCGAGCGCCGGATCGGCCGCTCGCCCCTCATGGAACGGCGGATTCATGACGATGGCGTCGTAGCGCCGCTCGACCGTCTCCGATGCAAGGTCGATCCAGAAGAAGCCAGCCTCGGTCTCCTGCAGCCGCTCTGCCATGTTCTGCTTTGCGGCCTGCAAGGCCAGGTAATCGGCCTCGTAGAGATCGATGTGGCAGATCCCGGGAAATCGGTGCGCGATCGCGCCGGAAAGATATCCCCAGCCGGCGCCGAAATCAGCGATCCTGCCCGACAGGTCCGCTGGCAGATGTTCGACGAGCAGGCGCGATGCGGGGTCGACATGACCGGCCGAAAACACACCCGGCGCGGTCGTCCAGCCTTCGGCCTGATACCCGGTGTCCATCCGCCCCGTTTCGCGATCCGACGGATCCGGCACGGTCACGAAAAAGACGACGCCGTGATGCTTGGAGCGCCGTTCGCCCGCGGGAAAGGATCGTTTCAGCCGCTTGGCGAGACTGTCGGCTCCCTGCTTGAGATCGCCGGCGACAACGAGCCATCCCCCCGGCTCCAATCTCGCAAGCGCCTGGTCGACCCACATTTCGTTGCGGGCGCGGTGGCGACCTGCGCGGACCCAGACGGAAGCGTACATTCCCGGCGGCGGCACGGGATGGACCGACAGACCGGCCTGCTGCAAGACTCGGAAATCAGGCCGGAAGGGCTGGACGAAATCAACGGCATCGGAACGAAGCCCGGCGGGCGACCGGAAATCGCGCCCGGCGCCGAAGACCAGCGCCCTGGCCGCGCTGGTCGGCGGCGGAACGATCCCCTGTTCGAGCGGAAGAAACAGCGTCTGCCAAATATTGTCGCGCATCGTGTCAAATACAAAGGCGCGCCCTTGCGGACGCGCCTTCCGGTTTCAGCAGTCGGCGCGCGTCATTCCGCGTCGCCTTCGCCCTCTTCCTTCTTGTCCCGCTTCGGCTTTTCAGTCTGCGGGATTTCCTTGCCGGTCGCCTGGTCGACGATCTTCATCGACAGGCGGACCTTGCCGCGTTCGTCGAAGCCGAGCAGCTTGACCCAGACCTTCTGGCCTTCCTTGACGACATCGCCGGTCTTGGCCACCCGCTCATTGGCGAGCTGCGAGATGTGGACCAGGCCGTCGCGCGGACCGAAGAAATTCACGAAGGCGCCGAAATCGGCGATCTTGACGACGGTGCCCTCATAGATCTCGCCGACTTCCGGCTCGGCCACGATGGTGTGGATCCACTTCTTGGCCGCCTCGATCTCCTTGCCGTTGGACGAGGCGATCTTCACCGTGCCGTCGTCCTCGATGTTGATCTTGGCGCCGGTCTTTTCGACGATCTCGCGGATGACTTTGCCTCCGGTGCCGATCACGTCGCGGATCTTGTCGGTCGGGATGTGCATGACCTCGATGCGCGGCGCGAACTCGCCGAGTTCGTGGCGGCTCTCGGTGATGGCCTTGGCCATTTCGCCGAGGATGTGCAGGCGACCGCCCTTGGCCTGGTCGAGGGCGACCTTCATGATCTCCTCGGTGATGCCGTCGATCTTGATGTCCATCTGCAGCGAAGTGATGCCGCGCTCCGAACCGGCGACCTTGAAATCCATGTCGCCGAGGTGATCCTCGTCGCCGAGGATATCGGACAGCACGGCGAAGCGGTCGCCTTCCTTGATGAGGCCCATGGCAATGCCGGCCACCGGGCGGGAGAGCGGCACGCCGGCATCCATGAGCGCCAGCGACGAACCGCAGACGGTCGCCATCGAGGACGAACCGTTCGATTCAGTGATCTCGGAGACGACGCGCAGCGTGTAGGGGAAGTGATCCACGCCCGGAAGCATCGGGTGGACGGCGCGCCAGGCGAGCTTGCCGTGGCCGATCTCGCGGCGTCCCGGCGAACCCATGCGGCCCGTTTCACCGACCGAATAGGGCGGGAAATTGTAATGAAGGAGGAAAGTCTCCTTGTAGGTACCAGTCAGGGCGTCGACGAACTGCTCGTCTTCCGCGGTGCCGAGCGTGGTGACCACGATCGCCTGCGTTTCGCCGCGGGTGAAGACGGCCGAACCATGCGTGCGCGGAAGCACGCCGACTTCGGCGACGATCGGGCGAACGGTCGAGAGGTCACGGCCGTCGATGCGGCTACCAGTGTCGAGGATGTTCCAGCGCACGATCTTGGCCTGGAGCTCCTTGAACACGGCCGCCACCTTTTCGGACGACCATTTGGCTTCCTCACCTTCAGCCGGCGTGAAATGCGCCTTCACCTTGGCCTTGGCGGCGTCGACGGCAGCGTAGCGGGCCTGCTTCTCGGTGATCTTGTAGGCAATGCGCAGTTCGGCCTCGACGACGCCGAGCATTTCCTTCTCGAGCGCCGACAGATCTTCCACGACATGCTCGCGCGGTTCCTTGGCGGCAACCTCGGCGAGCTTGATGATCGCGTCGATGACCGGCTGGAAGCCACGGTGGCCGAACATGACAGCGCCGAGCATGATGTCCTCGGCCAGTTCCTTGGCTTCGGATTCCACCATCAGCACGGCTTCCGAAGTTCCGGCCACGACGAGGTCGAGCGCAGATTCCGCCATCTCGTCAAAATAGGGATTGAGGACGTATTCGCCGTTGATGTAGCCGACGCGGGCGCCGCCGATCGGGCCCATGAACGGCACGCCGGACAGGGTCAGCGCCGCGGACGCTGCGACGATGGAGAGGATATCGGGATCGTTCTCCAGGTCGTGCTGCATCACGGTTACGATGACCTGGGTGTCGTTCTTGTAGCCATCGGCGAAGAGCGGGCGGATCGGCCGGTCGATCAGGCGGGAGACGAGCGTCTCCTTCTCGCTGGGGCGGCCTTCGCGCTTGAAATAGCCGCCGGGGATCTTGCCGGCCGCGTAGGTCTTTTCCTGGTAGTTGACGGTGAGCGGGAAGAAATCGAAGCCCGGCTTCGGCTCCTTCATGGAGACGACGGTGGCGAGCACGACCGTCTCGCCATAGGTGGCGAGCACGGCGCCGTCTGCCTGGCGGGCGATCTTGCCCGTCTCAAGGATCAGCGGGCGGCCACCCCATTCGATTTCGACCTTGTGGTGATTGAACATGTCTTGTCCTCATATGCAGTAGGGCGGGCCGGCCTCAGCCGTTCCCGCGCCTACTTCTGGCTTCGTTCGGACAAGCCATGGGCAAGACAAAAAGAAGTCCGCTCCGGACTGCTTTCAATCCTGCCCCATGACCGGTCCACGGGCGGCCAGGCGAAACGATCGGCCTGGCCGGGATTGGGGAGCCGCAAACGCCGGCTCCAGGCAACAGAAACGGGGTCAGCGAAAGGCCGACCCCGCGGAGTATGTCAGCGACGCAGGCCGAGCTTGGCGACCAGCGACTGATAGCGCCCTTCGTCCTTGCCCTTGAGATAGTCGAGCAGGCGACGGCGCTGCGAAACGAGCTTCAGAAGACCACGGCGGGAGTGGTTGTCCTTCTTGTGGTCCTTGAAATGCTCGGTCAGGTTCTTGATGCGCTCGGAGAGCACGGCCACCTGGACTTCCGGAGAACCGGTGTCGCCCTTGACGGTGGCGAATTCGGAGATCAGCGCAGACTTGCGCTCGGCAGAAATCGACATCGGACATTCCTTTCATCTGGAAGGGATCGGACGCCTGCGGCCGGGATGTCGTCCAGCGGAGGCCATGAAACGCTTCGCGAATTCGCAAAGCGTGGCGCGCATATAGGCGATCTCATGCCTAAAGGAAAGAGGCCCGGCGAATTCGATCACCGCGCCGCAGCGCCGGACCGGACCGCCGGCGCCGCAAGGACAAGGACGATCGCGCCGGCAAGCGCTGAAAGGAGCGAACCGGAGAGCACGCCGAGCTTGACCATGTCGGTCGTCGCGTCCTCGCCGGGAAAAGCCAGCAGGCCGATGAACAGGCTCATGGTGAAACCGACGCCGGTCAGCAGGCTCACGCCGTAGATCTGCGCCCAGGAGGCGCCGTTCGGGCGCTCGCCGAGTTTCAGCGCCAGCGCCAGCGCGGTCGCTCCAAAGACGCCAATCTGCTTGCCCAGGAACAGTCCAGCTGCGATGCCGAGCGTGACCGGGTGCGCGAGCGCCGACAAGTCACCGATCGCGACGCCGGCATTGGCGAAGCCAAAGATCGGCACGATGAAAAAGGCGACCGGGCGCTGGAGATGATGCTCCAGCGATTCCAGCGGCGACTCGTCTCCGATCTTCTCCGGGATCGTCAACGCCAGGATGACGCCGGCAATCGTCGCATGGACGCCGGACTCGTGCATGAAGAACCACAGAGCGATGCCGAGCCCAAGATAGGGCCAGATCTGCTTCACTCCGGCAAGGTTCAACGCAACAAGGGCAGCGACCACGCCGGCGGCCGCCGCGAGCGCCCAGAGCGCAATACCGTGCGTGTAGAAGGCGGCGATGACGACGACGGCGCCGAGGTCATCGAGAATGGCGAGCGCGGCGAGGAACACCTTCAGCCCCATCGGCACGCGATTGCCGAGCAGCGTCAGGATGCCAAGCGCAAAGGCGATGTCCGTCGCCGACGGTATGGCCCATCCGGCCATCGTTTCGGGGGAGTCGCGGTTGACGAACAGGTAGATCGCCGCCGGCACTGCCATGCCGCCCCCGGCGGCAACGGCCGGGAGCAAGCGTTTCGGCCACGTCGACAGTTCGCCCGCGAGGAATTCGCGCTTGATCTCAAGCCCGACCAGCAGAAAAAACACCGCCATCAATGCGTCGTTGATCCAGTGGAGGACGCTCAGCCCCGCGAACTTGGCATGAAGGATTTCGCCATAGCCGCCGGCGAGCGGGGAATTGGCAATGACGAGAGCCAGCGCGGCGGAGACCATCAGCAGGATGCCGCCGGCGGATTCGGATGCGAGGAATTCGTTGATGGGATCGATGACCAGGCGTTTTATCATGCGCGGATCGGACAGCCTGTTGCTTGTTGATGGGGCCAAAGTCCGGATATGGGCAGCCGTTCAGGCCGCCGCAACCGTACGGACGCCGATTCCCACGCCGCGCCGCTAGAGCCAGCGGCGCCAGCGGAACCACAGCGTCAGCACTACCGCGATGACGAACATGATTGCGAGCGCAGCGAAATAGCCGCCGGGCAGGTGCAATTCGGGCATGGTATCGAAGTTCATGCCCCAGATGCCGGCGAGGAAGCCGAGCGGAATGAAGATGGTCGAGATGATGGTCAGCACCTTCATCACCTCGTTCATTCGCGTCGAGACATTGGAAAGATAGAGATCGAGCAGCCCGGAGGCGAGTTCGCGGTAGGTCTCGACGATATCGATAAGCTGGGCCACGTGGTCGTAGGTATCGCGGTAATATTCGGTGACGTGCGGCGGCAGCAGATCGTTCTCGTCGCGCATCAGCGTGGAAAGGAGATCGCGCGTCGGCCAGAGCGCCCGCTTGACGACCAGCAACTCGCGCTTGATCTCGTGGAGCCGGGTCACGTGTTCCGGCAACGGGTTGGCCGTGATCTGCGGCTCCAGCGCTTCCAGGCGGTCGCCGATGGCCTCCAGCAGGGGGAAGTAATTGTCGATAATGGTGTCGATGATCGCGTACGACAGATAAGCCGGCCCGCCGCGACGGATGCGCCCGGGCGGCGAGGCCAGGCGCCTGCGTACCGGATCGAGGCAATCGCCCGGCTGTTCCTGAAATGTGGTGACATGCTTGTCGCCGAAGACGATCGCGTACTGCTCCTTCGAGGTGATCGTCGGCTTTTCCATCATGTGCAGGACGACGAAAGCGTGGCGGTCGAAGAATTCCGCCTTGGGACGCTGGTAGGTGTTGACGATATCCTCCACGGCGAGCGGGTTAACGCCAAACATGTCGCCTATGCGCTGGACGAGATCGGTATCGCGAAGGCCCGCGACGTCGAGCCAAAGACGACCACCGGCGGCCAGCGCCGCATCGACGTCGGCGATCGTCGCATTGTCGGTGACGTGGACGGCATCGTCGTCGATGCGCGTCAGCCGCAGAAGGGTCGGCGCGGCACCCTCGTCGGCCAGGATGGTGCCGGGAGGCGCGCCGGCCGGGGCGCGCTTGTGGCGTACGAATACGGAACTGTCCGGCATGGGGCGGCTTTCCTCACGAGCGAGCGTGCATAGCACGGCCAGCGATGGTTCACACCTTGCCCTGGAACACCCGTTTCGGCTTGAACTGGCCGGCCTCGACCGCACCGAGCGCCACAAGGCGGCCCCGAGACGTGACATAGGCCTCTTCGGCGTCAAGCGGCGCATCGCGACCGCGCAGGATAACCGGATTTCCGAGGCGTACACGGGTCGCCGTATCGTCGTTCAGCGCGACATGCGGCAATTCGGCGAGTGCAGCGGCGGTCGGCACCAGCAGCGCGTCGAGGGCGTCATGGCCCGGCGTACCCTCGCCTGCTGACGCGGCGTCGGCATCGCGCGCCTTTTCGAGCGCATCGATCGTGGTGAGTTGCTCGGCGGCAAACGGGCTGACGACGTCGCGGCGAAGATCGGACACATGACCGTAGCAGCCGAGGTCGCGCCCGAAATCGCGTGCCAGCGAACGCACATAGGTCCCCTTGCCACATTCGACCTCGAAAATCGCGTGGCCGGCATCCGGCAAGTCGACGATGTCGATGCGGGAAATCTCGACCTCGCGCGGCGGGATATCGACCGTCTCTCCGTCGCGGGCAAGGTCATAGGCGCGTTCGCCGCCGATCTTGATGGCCGAGAAGGCCGGCGGCTTCTGCAGGATCACGCCGGTATAGCGCGGCAGTAGAGCGCGGATATCGGCTTCCTCGGGTCGGGCGTCGGAGCGTGCCGTCACCTCGCCTTCGAGATCGTCGGTGGAGCGCTCCTCGCCCCAGGCCACGGTAAAGCGATAGATCTTGGCGCCGTCCATGACGTAGGGCACCGTCTTGGTGGCCTCGCCGAGCGCGATCGGAAGCATGCCGGAGGCGAGAGGGTCGAGCGTGCCGGCATGACCCGCCTTGTCGGCGTCGAACAGCCTCTTGATGCGGGCGACCGCTTCCGTCGACCCCATCCGGGGGGGCTTGTCGAGGACGATCCAGCCTGAAACCGGGCGGCCCTTGCGTTTGCGGTGGCGGGCCATCAGACCTTGTCCTCATCCTCGTGGCCAAGATCGCGGACGACTTCCGGCGAATGCAGCAACTGGTCGATCTTGCGGAAATTGTCGAACGACGTGTCGAGGCGAAACCGGAATTCGGGCATGTACTTCATCTGCCTTAGCGCCGGCCCCATGCGGCCGCGGACGAAGCGGGCATGACGGTTGAGCGCGGCGACGACGGCCTCGTCATCCGCCGCGGCCAGCGGCGCGACGAAGACGGTGGCGAGTTTGAGGTCGGGCGACATGCGCACCTCGGATACCGAAATGACATTCGCCTCGATCAGATCGTCATTGATTTCGCCGCGCTGCATCAGTTCGGCGAGCGCGTGGCGCACCTGCTCGCCGACGCGCAACTGGCGTTGTGACGGCCCCTTGCCGCCCTCAGATCTGGACATTCATTGCTTCCCTGCTCGCGGGCGGCGGGATCGGACCGGCGCCCCGGTGAAAGACCGTCTCTATTGCCGGTCAGGCGCAAATGGAAGCGGTTTGATGGGGGGAACCGGCGTTATGGCCCCAAAATCCTCTGCCGGATGGGATCCGGCGCAAGGATTCGCGCGTCATGGGCGCAATTGGAGAGCCACGGCGGGATACGCCGTGGCCACCAGAAGGACGACGACGCCGTCAGAGAACGGCGGCGCCTTGATGGAAAGACAGGCGGGGCAGGCGCGGGAAGGCGGGAGCCGTCGCATGGCCGAGATTGCAGATGAAATTGATGCGCCAGTTCTTTCTTTCCGCGTCCGACTCGAAGAAGGCCTTGTTGACGCCTTCCACGTCGAAACCGCCCATCGGGCCGCAATCGACACCCAGTGCGCGCGCCGCCATGATGAGATAGGCGCCCTGCAGCGAGGAATTGCGCAGGGTATGCTGTGCGACGAACGCCTCGCTGCCCATCGCACCGTCGAACATGTCCGGCCGGGGCGGAAAGAGGATGGGCATCTTTTCGTGGAACGCCAGATCGTGGGCGACCAGCACCACCCACGGCGCATCGGCGGTCTTCTGGCGGTTGCCTTCGCTCATCAGCGGGATCAGCCGATCGCGGGCGGCGCCTTTCTTGAGGAAGAGGAAGCGGCCGGGCCCGGAATTGCCCGTGGTCGGGCCGAGAACGGCCAGGTCGTAAATCTGACGGATCGTCGACTCATGGATGTCCTCGCCGTTCCAGGCGTTGGCGGAACGGGCGTTGCGGAACATCTGGTCGATTGCGGCGTCGGCGACGGCTGCGGTCATGACATATCCCTCGGGTTCGTTGTTATCGTCGGCCGACGAACCTGGGGCGCGTCCGGTCGCGCTACCAATATAGGCCAGTCGACGCGCCTTTGCCGCGCGACACTGTGTTCACCGATGACCGCATTCATCAGGCCGCCGCATTGCGCGACGCGATATCCCAGCGCTCGACGAAACGTTGGCAGGAACCCGGGTCAGGAAAGGCGCGGGCGGGAACGATGAGTACTTTGCCGCCGCCAAGACTGACGAAAACGTGGTTCGGCGTCCGCAGAAGCCCGGAGATATCGGCGGCCGAAACGCTCTTCGCCCCGCCCGCGCCGTATGCGAACAGGCGGTCCGGCCAATCCTCCAGCGTCCATTGCTGAGGCTCCGGCACGCGCCGGCCGGCTCGCCAATGAGAGAGGGCCCGGCCAAGCCCAATCCACGCCGCGCCGAACAGGGCCAGCATGGCCAGCGCCATCAGCGCAAATCTCAAGGAAGGCCAATTTCCGGAGAGCGATTGCGGCAAAGCGGCGAGGGCGGCGCCGGAACACCCCAGCCAGAGATAGAAGGCGAGTGTCCGCAAGCCCTTCATCTCGCGCGGCAACGTTTCCCACGCCAGAGCATCGGCCCGCGTCAGCCTGTAATGAAGGACCGACATTGGCGCCGCCTGCGCTCCGTCCATCGCGCGGCCGCTCCTTTATTTCCGCCATCCAGCAAAAAGGCCGGACACACGGCCCGGCCTTTTTTCGCTTCTCATCATCGATCGTCTAGAGCGTCCGCTTGATCTGCTCGACGCGGAAGCACTCGATCTGATCGCCCTGGCGGATATCCTCGTAATTGGCGAAGGCCATGCCGCATTCCTGACCGACATGGACTTCCGCCACCTCGTCCTTGAAGCGCTTGAGCGTCTTGAGCGTCCCTTCGTGGATGACCACGTTGTCGCGCAGCAGGCGCACGCCCGAGCCGCGCTCGACCTTGCCCTCGGTGACACGGCAGCCGGCGACCTTGCCGACCTTGGTGATATTGAATACCTCGAGGATCTGAGCGTAGCCGAGGAAGGTCTCGCGGCGTTCCGGCGACAGCAGGCCCGACATCGCCGCCTTCACGTCATCCACGAGATTGTAGATGATGTTGTAGTAGCGGATTTCGGTGCCCGTGCGCTCGGCAGCATCGCGTGCCTGCACGTTGGCGCGGACGTTGAAGCCGATGATGGCCGCCGCCGACGCCTCCGCCAGCGACACGTCGCTTTCAGTGATGGCGCCGACACCGGAATGAACGATCTTGGCGCGCACCTCGTCGGTCGACAGCTTTTCCAGCGCCCCGGCGATGGCCTCGACCGAGCCCTGCACGTCGGCTTTGACGACCAGCGGAAACTCCTTGACGCCCGCCGTCTGCAACTGGCTCATCATCTGCTCGAGCGAGCCGCGGGTGCCGGCCTGGCGAGCGGCCGCCTTATCGCGGGCCACGCGCTGGCGGTAGTCGGCGATCTCGCGGGCCCGTGCCTCGTTCTCCACGACGGCGAAGCGGTCGCCTGCATTCGGTGCGCCCTGCAGGCCGAGAATCTCGATCGGCATAGCCGGCGGCGCTTCCTTGAGGGCCTCGCCGCGATCGTTGACGAGCGCGCGCACGCGGCCCCACTGATCACCGGCCACCAGAATGTCGCCAGTTTTCAACGTGCCGTTCTGCACCAGGACGGTGGCAACCGGGCCACGACCCTTGTCGAGCTTCGCCTCGATGACGACGCCCTCGGCGGTGCGGTCGGGATTGGCCTTGAGTTCCAGCACTTCGGACTGGAGCAGGATTGCCTCGAGCAGCTTGTCGAGATTGGTGCCCTTGAGCGCCGAGACCTCGACGTCGAGCACATCGCCGCCGAGCTTCTCGACGAACACCTCGTATTTGAGCAGCTCGGTGCGAACCTTCTCCGGATTTGCACCGTGCTTGTCGACCTTGTTGATCGCCACGATCATCGGCACCTTGGCCGCCTTGGCGTGATTGATCGATTCCACCGTCTGCGGCATCACGCTGTCGTCTGCGGCGACGACAAGGATGGCGATGTCGGTTGCCTGGGCGCCGCGGGCGCGCATGGCGGTGAACGCCTCATGGCCCGGCGTGTCGATGAAGGTGATCTTCTGACCGTTCTTCTCGACCTGGTAGGCGCCGATGTGCTGGGTGATGCCGCCGGCTTCGCCCGCCACGACATTGGCATTGCGGATGGCATCGAGCAGCGACGTCTTGCCGTGGTCGACGTGGCCCATGATGGTCACGACCGGCGGGCGCGGCTTCAACTCGGCAGCATCGTCAGCGACATCGAAGATGCCGGTTTCAACGTCGGATTCGGCGACGCGGCGCACGGTATGTCCGAATTCGGACGCCACAAGCTCGGCCGTGTCGGCGTCGATGACGTCGCCGGGCTTCATCATCTGGCCCTGCTTCATGAAGTACTTCACCACGTCCACGGCGCGTTCGGCCATGCGGGCCGCGAGGTCCTGGATGGTGATGGTCTCCGGCAGCGTCACCTCGCGCGAAATCTTCTCGCGCGGTCCGCCCTGCATCGCGCGCTTGAACTTCTCCTGTCGGCGGCGCATCGACGAAATCGAGCGTCCGCGGGCACTTTCCTCTTCGTCGGTCAGCGCCCTAGTCACCGTCAGCTTGCTGCGGCGATTGTCATCGGCACCCTTGACGACCTTGGGAACGCGCGGCGCTTCGGCCACCTTGACGGCAGGTCCGCGGCGAACCGCGGCATGACCGCGCCCGCGTCCTTCTTCATCTTCCTCCTCCGCCGCCGGAACACGCACTGCCTCGATGAGCGGGGCGCGCTTGCGTGCTTCTTCCTCGGCGCGGCGGCGTGATTCCGCCTCCGTGGCAAGACGGGCTTCTTCCTCGGCCTGCCGGCGAGCCGATTCCTCGCGTTCGCGCTTGCGGCGATCGTCTTCCTCGGCGCGACGCTTGGCTTCCTCGGCGGCGACCTTGCGCTCCTCGACCTCGCGAACCTTGGCGCCTTCCAACGCGCGGCGGCGGGCTTCAAGCTGGTCGGCGGAAAGCTCTGAAAGGACCATTCCGCCGCGATCGCCACCCTGCGGGCGAGGCGTCGGTGCCTGCTGCGCCGGACGTGCCGTCGGCGGTGTCGGCACTGAGGGTGCCTTGGGCTTGAGCACAACGGGCGCGACGACAGGAGGAGCATCGCCCTCGCCCGGCCGCGCGAACTTGCGCTTCTTGGTTTCGACAACTACCGACTTGGTGCGGCCGTGTGAGAAATTCTGGCGCACGACGCCCTGTCCGGAAGATGGCTTCAGGGTCAGGGTCTTCTTCACATTAACGCTCAGCGTCTTGTCGTCACCGGTCTTCGTATCACTCATTCCATTTCCTCTTCGGACGCGCCTCCGCCGGCTTCCGCCGGGTTGCGCGCCTCCGGGGTCATCCCCCGGTATCGGGCCAACGCGTCAATCTTTTTCAGCGCAGCCCGTCCCGCGTCTGTCTGAAGCAGGGCTGCATGTATCACATTTGCCGCCCCCAATGCCAAACCCAAATCGGCCGAGCCGAAGAGTTTGTAGGAGGCGATTTCGGGGCCGCCGAGATGGACGACGGCGCGGCGCGCCTGGTCAATCTTGCGCACGCCGTCCGCTGCGGCATCGTCGGCGTGCAGCACGGCAATCGCCTTGCCGCTACGCACCGCTGACTCCACCTGCGCGGCGCCGAGCAGAAGCGCCCCCGCCTTACGGGCAAGGCCGAGGCTGCCCAGGGCCGTCTTTGCCATCAGCGCATCGACCTGATCGGCAAGATCCGGAGCGGCCTTCGCTTCCGCGCGCAGCGCACGGGCGAACAGGTTCTTGCGAACGGCCTCAGCGACCCGCAATCGATCGGCTGTCACCCAGCATCCGCGACCGGGCAACCGCTTTTTCAGATCGACGACGACCGACCCGTCAGGCGCGGCGACAAAGCGGATCAGCGCGCCCGGCGCGTCCTCGCGCCGGCGTGTCACTATGCAAGTGCGCTCACCCAAATGCTCCACCGGCCGCCCTCATGATCTCAGGCGTCGGCGGAGGCCTCTTCGACCTCCTCCGCTTCGATGTCTTCCTCGTCGATCCAGCCGGCCTTCAGGCGGGCGGCGAGAATCATCTGCTCGGCATCGGCACGGGTCACTCCGAACTTGGCGAGGACGCCTTCATAGATCTTCGTCTCGTTGTCCTTGCGTTCCTTCCAGCCGACGAGATCGTCAGCGGCGTAGCCGGCGAAGTCCTCAACTGACTTCACGCCGTCTTCGCCAAGCGCCACCATCATCGCGGTGGTCACGCCCGGGATGTCGCGCAACTCGTCGGCGACGCCGAGCTTGACACGCTTCTGGTCGTTCTCGGCCTCGATGCGATCGAGGTGATCCTGGGCGCGGCGCTGGATCTCGGCCGCCGTATCCTCGTCGAAACCCTCGATGGAGGAGACGTCCTCAGGATCGACATAGGCGATTTCCTCGACGCTGGTGAAGCCTTCCGACGCCAGCAACTGGCCGACCATCTCGTCGACATCGAGCGCCTCCATGAACAGCCTGGTGCGTTCATGGAATTCCTTCTGACGGCGCTGGCTCTCCTCGACCTCGGTCAGGATGTCGATGTCCCAGCCGGTGAGCTGCGAGGCCAGACGCACGTTCTGGCCGCGACGGCCGATGGCGAGCGAAAGCTGGTCGTCGGGCACGACGACCTCGATACGCTCGGCATCCTCATCGAGCACGACCTTGGCAACCTCGGCGGGCTGCAGGGCGTTGACGATGAACGAGGCGGCGTCCTGCGACCACGGGATGATGTCGATCTTTTCGCCCTGTAGCTCTCCGACAACGGCCTGAACGCGGCTGCCGCGCATGCCGACGCAGGCACCGACCGGATCGATGGACGAGTCGCGCGAGATGACGGCGATCTTGGCGCGCGAGCCCGGATCGCGGGCGACGGACTTGATCTCGATGATGCCGTCATAAATCTCGGGCACCTCCATGTTGAACAGCTTCGCCATGAACTGCGGATGCGTGCGCGACAGGAAGATCTGCGGGCCGCGCTGCTCGCGGCGCACGTCATAGACGTAGGCGCGGATGCGGTCGCCCGGCTTGAACATCTCGCGCGGGATGAGCTCATCGCGGCGAACGATCGCCTCGCCGCGCCCGAGATCGACGATGACGTTGCCGTATTCGACGCGTTTCACCGTACCGTTGACGATCTCTCCGACGCGATCCTTGTATTCCTCGTACTGGCGGTCGCGCTCCGCTTCACGAACCTTCTGGACAATGACCTGCTTGGCCGACTGCGTGGCGATACGGCCGAATTCGATCGGCGGGAGCTGTTCGGCGATGAAGTCACCGGCCTGGGCATCGGGATTGCGGGTGCGGGCATTCGCGAGGGAAATCTGCGTGGCCGGTTCGTCGACCGTCTCCACGACCTCGAGCAGGCGCTGAAGCTTCATCTCGCCGGTGTTCGGGTTGATGTCGGCGCGGATATTCGTTTCCTGGCCGTAGCGCGATCGTGCCGCCTTTTGGATGGCGTCCGCCATCGCCGCGATGACGATCTTCTTGTCGATCGATTTCTCGCGCGCCACCGCATCCGCAATCTGGATGAGTTCGAGCCTGTTCGCACTGACCGCCATGGCCGTCTCCTTCGATGTTTCCCCGCTGGCCGTCAGGCCCCGGTCGATTGTTCCCCATCGTCGCCGCTGCGCGTACCACGGCGACGTTTCTTCAATTCCTTGCGCGCCTTCTTGTCTTCGCGGAGAGCCTCGCGGATGAGGTCGTCCGTCAGGACAAGACGCGCATCGGAAATGGTGTCCCACGGCAGCGTGACGGCCGTTTCCTCGCCGTAACCCGTCGTCTCGCGCTCGACGATGATCCCGTCGTCCGAGACCGACGCAAGGCGACCCTTGAAGCGCTTCTTGTCGGCAACCAGCACGCTGGTCTCGACTTTCAGCTGGTGGCCGGCCCAACGGGCAAAATCCGATTTGCGGACCAGCGGCCGGTCGATTCCCGGTGACGAGATCTCCAGGTGATATGCCTTGTCGATCGGGTCGTCGACGTCGAGCGCCGGCGAGACGAGGCGGCTGATCTCCTCGCATTCATCGACCGACATCGAACCGTCGGGCCGTTCGACCATGATCTGGAGCGTTGCGCCGTTCAATCCCGTCAAGCGCACCCGCACGAGGCGGAAACCGGCGGGCACGACGACCGATTCCACAATCGAGGCGACGCGGGCTTCCACGCCGCTTTCGCGGGTGAGGCGTTCCTCGTGAAGCAGATCGGCCGTTTCGTTCATTCACGCTCCCGCGGCCAATAAAAAAGAGCGGGACCCGGGGGACCCACTCTTCGTCTGTCGACCAAGAATTTGAAACCGATATAAGCCGGATTCGCGCTGGTTGCAAGCCTCGTATCAGGCCCGCCGGAACGTCAGGTAGGCCGGGGCACGACCCTCGCGGATCGCCTTCATCTCATAGCGCGTGCCGGGCCAGCCTTCGTAAGGCCGCCTCCAGTCGTCGGCCGAACGCGCTTCCCAGACGAAAGCCGGATGGGCGAGGACACGTTCGAGCGTCCAGTTCACATAGCTGTCCATGTCGGAGGCAAAGCGGAATCTGCCGCCCGGTTTCAGCACGCGGGCGAAGCGGTCGAGATTGGTCGAGTTCAGGAAGCGCCGCTTCCAGTGTCGCTTCTTCGGCCACGGATCGGGATAGAGCAGGTCGATTCCATCAAGGGTGGCGTCCGGCAGCCAGTCAAGCAGGCGTGTGGCGTCATCGTTGTGGAGACGGATGTTCGTACGCGGTTGCTGCGCCTGCAGCACGAGGAACTTCGCCATGCCGTTGACGAAGGGTTCGACGCCGATGAAGCCCGCAGCGGGAAATCGCCCGGCTTCGTGATGCAGGTGCTCCCCGCCGCCAAACCCGATTTCCAGTCTGATGCCGTCGACGGGCACGTCGAATAGATCTCGGGGATCGGCCGGGCAGGTCGAAGTGAGATCGAGCCCGAATTCGCCATAGCCGGCGAGCGCCTGCGCCTGCACGGGCCGGATGGTCTTCCCATGCCGGCGTCCGAAGAAGGCTTCGGTCGACCGCGACCGCCGCTCCGCCGGCATGGTTCAGGCGGCCAATGCCTGCTTGAGGGGCTTGACGAGATCAAGCTTCTCCCAGGCGAACGACCCGTCGCGGCCGGGCTTGCGGCCGAAATGGCCATAGGAGGACGTCTTCGCGTAGATCGGCTTGTTGAGATCGAGGTGCCGGCGGATACCCGACGGTGACAGATCCATGACCTTGCGGATGGCCTTCTCGAGCCGGGCCTCGTCGACTTTGCCTGTACCGTGAAGGTCGATATAGACCGACAACGGCTGGGCGACGCCGATCGCGTAGGAAAGCTGGATCGTGCAGGCGTCGGCGAGGCCGGCAGCGACCACGTTCTTGGCGACATAGCGCGCCGCATAGGCGGCCGAGCGATCCACCTTGGTCGTGTCCTTGCCGGAAAAGGCTCCGCCTCCGTGCGGGGCGGCGCCGCCATAAGTGTCAACGATGATCTTGCGGCCGGTCAACCCGGCGTCGCCATCGGGACCGCCGATGACGAACTTGCCGGTCGGGTTGATGTACCAGTTGCAGTCCACCGAAACCGGCATGTCGCCGAGGGCCTCGCGGATATAGGGTTCGACAACCTTGCGAACCTTCCTGGAATCCCAGGAGCCGTCCAGGTGCTGGGTGGAAAGCACGATGGACGTCACTTCCGCCGGCTTTCCATCGACATAGTGTACCGTGACCTGGCTCTTCGCGTCGGGACCGAGCTTCGCCGCGTTCCCCTGTCCGGCGTGGCGCGCGGCCGCCAGCAGTTCAAGGATCTTGTGGGCGTAGTAGATCGGCGCCGGCATCAGGTCCGGCGTCTCGCGGCAGGCGTAGCCGAACATGATCCCCTGGTCGCCGGCACCTTCCGACCCTTGCTGATCGGCGGCGCTGTCCACGCCCTGACCGATATCGGGCGACTGCCCGTGCAGCAGGACCTCGATCTTCGCTGTCTTCCAGTGAAAACCGTCCTGCTCGTATCCGATCGCCCGGATGGCCTTGCGTGCCGCCGCCTTGAACTTGGCCGGGTTGACGACCGGATGGCCGGCGCGATCAACCAGCACCTTGCCGGCCTTGTCGTGCTTGAGCAGCGAATGGGGAACACGGACCTCGCCGGCGATGACGACGCGATTGGTGGTGGCCAGCGTTTCGCAGGCCACGCGCACCTTCCACGGGTCCATGCCCGTCTTCCGTGCCTCGCGGTAGACGAGATCGACGATCTCGTCGGAGATCCTGTCGCAGACCTTGTCCGGATGACCTTCCGAAACCGATTCGCTGGTGAACAGGTATTCCGTGCGTCGCATGTGTCACAACCTCCGGCGGCTCACCGACGGCAACATTGGTTCCCGGGCCGACGGCCGGCAATAGCTTTGCCGGCGCCACCACGTCAAGGCGACGTGCGCCACTTGCAAACCCATCCACAGAAGCCGGCGATGATTGCCGAGGAGACTACGCTTCGTCTTCCGAAGCGAGTGCCTTGACCAGGTCGATGATCTTGCGGCGAACCTTTGTGTCGGAAATCTTCATGAACGAGCGGTTGAGCTGCAAGCCTTCCGTGCTGTTCAGGAAATCGTAGACAAAGGTCCCGGCATTCTCCTCGGCCATGCCCTTCGCGGCCGTTACATCGGGTCCCGGCGCATCCTCGAAGAAGAATGCTACGGGAACCTTTAGAACAGACGCGATGGCCTGGAGGCGCGATGCGCCGACCCGGTTCGTGCCCTTCTCGTATTTCTGGATCTGCTGGAAAGTGATGCCCAGATTTTCGCCCAGTTTCTCCTGGCTCATTCCAAGCATGTTGCGTCGTAACCGCACGCGGCTTCCGACATGGATGTCGATCGGATTCGGTCTTTTCTTGTTTTCTTTCATTGTTCCCTCGCCTTGTTACAGGCTCTGTTGCGTCCACCCACGCGACCGTTTTTGCCCCTGTCGTCGCGGATGCCGAACGATGGTTTCGATGGAACTGAAACGATTCAGCCCATCCTTCGCATCGATGTCACGTTCATAGCACAGCCAAAGGCTGCGAGAACCATGATAATTAGAACGGATATTTCGCCGGCGGACGAACTGCGCAGCGCGTGCGTTTTCGTCAGAGGCAGATCGACGTCGAGGACGCCGTTCGTTCCAAGCGCGAGGGCGTCGAGGATCCGCCCGCGCGAATCGATGACCGCCGAGATGCCGGAATTGGCGGCACGGACAACGGGGCGGCCAGTCTCGACCGCCCGCAACTGTGCCTGGCGCAGATGCTGCCAGGGGCCGGGCGAATCCCCGAACCAGGTATCGACCGTCAGGTTGATGAGCAGGTCTGCGCCTGCGGCATCCACCGAGACCTCGCCGGGGAAAATGATCTCGTAACAGATCAGCGGCTCGAAGGTCAGGCCGCGCGGCCCCTTGATCAGCCGTCGTGCCGGAGCGGGGGAGTACCCGCCGACAGTGCGCACGATCTCCTCAATCCCGAACATGCGCAACAGACCGGGCAGCGGCACGTACTCGCCGAAGGGAACGAGGTGAACCTTGTCGGCGGCGTCGGCGATCTCGCCTGCGGAATTGATCGCGAGCAAGGCGTTGTAGTAACGGGCGCTGTCGGCATCGCCTTCGGCACGCACCGCGCCGGTCATCAGCATCTGACCGTCGTCTAGGGCTTCCCCGATTGCCGACAGCATGTCGGGACGCTCGGTGAACAGGAAGGGGACGGCCGTCTCCGGCCAGACGACCAGTTCCGGCTTCTCCATCTCCTCGGCCGGCGGGCTGCGGGACAGATCGATAAGGCGCGCGAACATGGCGTCGCGCTCCTTCTGCGTCCAGGCGCCGTCCAGCGGCGAGGACGGCTGCACGATGCGCAAGGGCAGCCGGTCGCCCTCGTCGAAGGGCAGCGCCAGCCGAACAAATCCGAAGCCGGCATGAAGTGCAGCGAGGAGGACCCCGAGAGCTAGGCCCGTGCGGCGGAAGCGCCGACCCGAAGCCAGCGCCGGAAGCGCGAGAAGAAAGACCGCCAGCGCGTTCATCGCGTTCGGACCGACAAGCGCCGAGGACTGCATGAGCAGAGGCACCGGCATGGCCATCTGGCCGACCGGGTTCCACGGGAAACCGGTGAAGGCGAAGCCCCGCAGCCATTCGGTCAGACCGAAAGCGGCGCCAAGGGCTGCCAGGCGCCCCAATTCGTTGCGCCAGCAAAGCGCGGCAAGGGCGGTCGCAAGACCGAAGGTCAAGGCAAGAAATGCGGGCAAGGCCAGGATGGCGAACGGCAGCGCCCAGGCGAACTGGTCGGCCTCGACCAGCATGGCATTGCCGACCCACCAGAGCCCGGCGACGAAATAACCGAAGCCGAACCACCAACCGGTGGCGAACGCCGGCGCGAGGCGGCGAACAAACCCGGCGCCGGCGGGACCGGACGCGCCGTCGAGCAGCCAGACGAGAACCGGAAAGGAGACAAAAGCGACCGCGGGGAAATCCCACGGCGGAAGGGCCAGAACGGTCAACGCACCCGCCAGGAACGCCACAAGGGCGCGACGCCATCCCCAAAGCAGGATTATGCGGCCGGCCAGTCGCTCCACGCTTCACCGTTGCTGCGAATCACGATCACCGATGTAGCAAGTGCGCCGGATGCCCACAACGCGGCGGTCAGGTCGTTTCGGCGACTGTGTCGGAACGCGGGCGGCCATCGCCGTTTCGTTGCGTCACGATGCGGATGCGCTTGATGCGGCGGGCGTCGGCATCGAGGATGTGGAATTCGAACCCAGGGATCGCCTGCACCACTTCGCCGCGCGCCGGAACGCGTCCGAGCGCATTGACGATCAGCCCGCCAATGGTGTCGACATCCTCGGCCAGTTCCTCATCGGCGAGGACCTCGCCGATCGCCTCGGTAACGTCTTCGATCTCGGCGCGCGCATCGACGACATAGACGCCATCGCCGGTCCTGGTGACCATCGGGACATCCTCGTCGTGCTCGTCCTCGATGTCGCCAACGACTTCTTCGACGATATCCTCAAGAGAGACGATGCCGTCGGTGCCGCCATATTCATCGATGACCATCGCGATCTGGATGCGGCTCGCCTGCATGCGGGTCATGAGTTCGGACGCCAGCATCGAGGGCGGAACGAACAGGACTTCGCGCACGAGATTCAGGTCGCCGATGGTGCGCGACAGGTCGACATTGGCGAGGTCGAGCACGGGCGCCACGGCCTTGGCCGTCTTGCGGGCGCCTTTTTTCTTCTGCCGCGCCAGCGTCGTGATGCGTGCGACCACGTCGCGGATATGGACCATGCCGCGCGGATCGTCGAGCGTCTCGGAATAGACGGGCATGCGCGAATGGCCCGATTCCTCAAACAGGATCAGCAGCTGGCCCAAGGTGGTGTCGATATCGACGGCGTGGACATCGGCACGCGGCACCATCACGTCGGCGATCCTGACCTCGCGCAGGCGAAGGATGTTGTTGAGCATCGCCCGTTCGGCCGGGGTAAAGGCCTCGCCGGTGCCGTCCTCGCCGGCCAGCACATCTTCCAGGTCCTCGCGCAGGGTGGTTTCGTTGCGCTGCCTGAAAAAGGACGTCAGCCGGTCGAGCAGACCCGGACGCTGTCGGTCTTCGCCAGCCGCCTCGGCGGATTCGGACGGACGCGCGGCGCGCGAACCGGAAACTTGTGTCTTGTCGGATTCGTCGTTCATCGTGGCTCAGCCATCGCTGTCCGATACTGCATACGGGTCGGGGATGGCAAGGCGGGCAAGCGCATGCCTTTCCACAGCCTCCATCCGCTCCGCCTCCTCATCGGCCTGGTGGTCGAAGCCGACAAGATGGAGAAACCCGTGGATGACCAGATGGGCAAGGTGATTGTCGAAGGTCTTGCCCTGTTCGGCAGCTTCGCGGCGGATCGTCTCGAGCGCCATCACAATGTCGCCGAGAAGCTTCGGCGGATCGCCTGTGCCATCCCAGGACGTCGCCGGAAAGGACAGCACGTTGGTGGGCTTGTCCATGCCGCGCCACCGCGCATTGAGGACCCGGATCGCCGCGTCATCGGTGAAGACGACAGACAGTTCCGGCTTTGGCTTGGTATCCGAAAATCCGATCTCCAGCGTTGCCGCCGCGACGGCCTCGCGAACCAGTTTCGACAGGCGCGATTTCGACGGCCAGCCTTCCGCGTCGAACGACCGTGCGATGCGCACCGGCAGATGCGGCGCGGGGTTCGGCTTTTCCATCGACGTTACCTGACCGTATCCCGATCCCATGCCGTGACGATTGCCGAAACCAGGGGATGGCGGACAATGTCCTTTTCAGTGAAACGGACGGTCACGATGCCGGTGACGCCGTCAAGGATGCGCAGGGCCTCCACCAACCCGGACTTCGTGCCCGACGGAAGGTCGACCTGGCTCGGATCGCCGGTCACCATCATGCGCGATCCTTCGCCGAGCCGGGTGAGGAACATTTTCATCTGCATGACGGTGGTGTTCTGCGCCTCGTCGAGAATAACCGCGGCGTGCGCCAATGTGCGACCGCGCATGAACGCGAGCGGCGCGATCTCGATGACGCCTGCAGCGATGGCGCGCTCCACCTTGTCGCCCGGCATCATGTCGTAGAGCGCGTCGTAGAGCGGCCGGAGATAGGGATCGACCTTCTCCTTCATGTCTCCGGGCAGAAAACCGAGGCGTTCGCCCGCCTCCACCGCCGGGCGCGACAGTACAATGCGCTCGACCATGCCGCGCTCAAGCAGCATGGCGGCGTGCGCGACGGCCAGATAGGTCTTGCCGGTCCCGGCGGGGCCGACCCCGAACACCAGTTCGGAACGCTCCAGCGCCCGCATATAGGCGTCCTGGTTCGGCGAACGGGCATGGATCGTTCGCTTTCGGGTCGAGATCTGGGCGGCGGCAAGGCGCCCTTTCTTCTCCAGCGTCGGCAGCATCGGCTGATCATCGGCCGCGGCGGCGAGACGAACGGCGCCGTCGACATCCGACGACGCGAGGTCCCTGCCCTTGACGAGCAGATCGTAGAGATATTCGAGGGCACGGCGCGCCTGTTCGGCCGCGGACGGGTTGCCCCGGATGGTGATCTGGTTTCCCTTCGACCGCAGGTCGACGCCGAGCTTCTGCTCCAGCCGCGCCAAATTCTCGTCGAACTGCCCGTAAAGCGCGCCGGCCAGACGATTGTTGTCGAAGGTGAGCACGATGTGCGCCATGTCGGAGGCGCCGGCTTGCGTCCTGAATTCAGGCGGTGCGTTCAACCGGCGATCCTCATTGGTCGGCGGCCATCTCCTTTAGCGCTCGATCCGGGCGAGCAGGCTGTTCGTGACCGCCTGCTTGATTCGGACCGGAACAATGTCGCCGATTTCCACGACGTTTTCATCAACAATCACCGGAACCAGCCAGGGAGAGCGGCCAGCCATCTGGCCGGCTTTGCGTCCGGGCTTCTCCATCAGGATATCGGTCGTGCGTCCGACTAGCGAGCGCTGGAAGGCTTTCTGCTGTTCGTCAATCAGCGCCTGCAGACGGGCGAGGCGCTCGCGCTTGACCTCTTCGGCAAGCTGGGTGTCGAGCACGGCGGCCGGCGTTCCGGGACGAGGCGAATATTTGAACGAGAAGGCACTGGCGTAACCAACCTCGCGGATGAGCGCCATCGTCGCGTCGAAATCCGCGTCGGTCTCGCCAGGGAAACCGACAATGAAATCGCCCGACATGGCGATATCGGGCCGGGCGTCGCGAATGCGCTCGACGAGACGAAGATAGTCTTCCACCTTGTGGCGTCGGTTCATCGCCTTGAGAATGCGGTCGGATCCGGACTGGATCGGCAGATGCAGATAGGGCATCAGCGCCGGCAGGTCCCGATGGGCAGCGATGAGGTCGTCCGCCATGTCGCGCGGGTGGCTGGTGGTATAGCGCAACCGTGCCAGGCCAGGAATTTCGGCCAGCCTGAACAGCAGGTCACCCAGCCCCCAGCGATGGCCGTCGGGGCCTTCGGCCTGCCAGGCGTTGACGTTCTGGCCAAGCAGGGTGATTTCGCGCACGCCGGCGGCAGCGAGCCGTTCGGCCTCGTCGACGATGCGGGCAACGGGCCGTGAGATTTCTGCGCCTCGCGTATAGGGGACCACGCAGAAAGTGCAGAACTTGTCGCAGCCTTCCTGCACCGTCAGGAAGGCGGTCACTCCGCGTGACGTGACGGCGCCGCGATCGGGCGCCGGCAGGCTGGCGAATTTATCGGCGACGGCGAATTCGGTTCCAATGACGCGCTCACCCGAACGGGCTCGGACCACCATCTCGCCGATACGATGATAGGCCTGCGGCCCGACAACAAGGTCGACCGCAGTCGCGCGCTCCATGATCGCCGCGCCTTCCGCCTGAGCCACACAACCGGCAACGGCAATGACCGTGTCCCGGCCGCCCTCGGCGCGGGCCTGTTTCAGTTTCCTCAGCTTGCCAAGTTCGGAATAGACCTTCTCAGCCGCCTTCTCGCGGATATGGCAAGTATTGAGAACGACGAGGTCGGCATCGTCCGGCGCTTCGGTCGGCGTATAGCCCGAAGCGGCGAGCGCGTCGCCCATGCGCTGGGAATCGTAGACGTTCATCTGGCAGCCATAGGTCTTGATAAAGACCTTGCCACCTGAAGGTTCGTCTACCGATGTCGGGGTCACCCGTTCGTTCATGGCGGCCTTTTATCGCCGCGTGCCATCCGCGCCAACCGGAATCAGCGCACGGCCTGGCGGCTGGCGCCTATCGCACCCCGAATGGCCTGTTCTGCTTGCCGCGCGGCCTGTTTGCGATCCATCCCGCCAGCAAAGGCGAAAGGCGCACACAGATGAATGTCGACGTCGAGGACGTCGCGCGCCAGGAAATCGCGAAGGTGGGGCACAAGATCTTCGTCACCGATCCAAGACGCTCGCATGCGATGGCCGCGGCCGACCGGGATCCCGTAGTTGCGGGTATAGTCGATCGCCACGGGCTGAACCATCGGCGAAGAGCCGTTACCGAGACCAAACAGCATTTCGGCGGCGCCGAGGAGCGAGCTCTTGAACGGCCGCAGGCGATTGCCGTCACCGGTCGTACCCTCGGCAAACAGGACGACGGCGCTCCCCGCGGCGAGGTGGCCCGCCAGCTGTCCCGCCTGTTCGGCCGAGCCGGTGCGACGATTGCGATCGACGAAAACCGTGTTTCCGAGCTTTGAGAGCGGACCGATCAGCGGCCATCGGATCATGTCGCCGCGCGCCACGAAGCTGATTTCGCCGATCGAGCCCAACGCGACGATATCCAGCCATGACACGTGATTGGCGACGATGAGCAGCGGGCGTTCGTCGGCCAGTTTCCCGTGAATCCTGACGCGGAGATCGAGGACGCGAACGAGAAACCGGAACCATATCCTGGGCAACCGTGTCGGGCGGGCCCAGCCGGTCCTGAGGATGACAAGCTGCGCCGATGCGATCAGCGGCGTGAATGTCGCCGTCAACCCCAGAGCAACCGCGGTGCGCACCCTGCCGGCCATGAAAGGCTCCGCTTCTCTTCGCCGGCGCTAGCGAAGATCTCGGCGCATGACAAGCGCCGACGTCGGGGGCTCGCCCTTGCGCTCGTTGTAATAGCCGGGCCGTTTTCCAACCTGGCGGAAGCCAAGCCGGCGATAGAGCGTCACGGCCGCCACATTGGTCTCGTCAACTTCGAGAAACAGCGATTCGGCGCGCTCGGCATGCAGGCGGAACAGAACCGCATCCATCAGGCGGCGGCCAAGACCTTGTCGGCGAACCTTTGCCGCGACCGCGAGGGTCAGGATCTCGGCTTCGCCGGCGACCAGACGCGCCAGAACGAACGCGGAGACCGGCGCGCCGCCCTTGCCTTCCTGGCGAGCGCCGAAGCCGAAGACCGGGTCCTGAACCAGAAGCCGGGCAAACTCGCCATCGTTCCAGGGCCGGACGAAGCCTTCCTGGTGAACCGTCGCCATTGCCGGAGCGTCGGCGGCCTCGAGGCGCTGGATCACCCAGTCACGCCGGATAAAGCCTGGCAGGAAAATCACGGGCTCTTCCTTGGCAACGCGTAGCCAGCCTGCACCTTGGCGTCGGGCTTGCGCAAGTAGAGCGGCGTTGCGGGAGAGCGCACTTCTCCGCGCAACGCAAGACGCGCGACGGCCCCGATATCGGGCGCGGCCGTGGTGCCCGCGACAACGTGCTCGCGGCCATCGGCTGTCAACACGGGAGCGCCCGACCCGGTCAGGACCGCATCGTTGGCCACGGCGACTGCGCGTGCAGCGGCAATGTCCAGGGCCGCCGGTCCGGTGATCGGCAATCCGTCGGGAGACCACGCCATCACATAGACCTCGCCGCGGCGGGCATCGATTGTCGCCATCACCGCACGCCCGGGAAAATCGCGCCGAACCGGCTCGGCCAGCGCCTCGAGTACACCGACGCCGATGGAGGGAATATCGAGTGCGAGCGCCAGCCCTCGCGCAGCGGCCACGGCAATGCGTACGCCGGTGAAGGAGCCCGGGCCGGTTGTCGCGGCGATCCTGCCGATGTCGCGATAGGTTTTTCCGGCGGCGGCGAGCGCCTCGTCGATGACGACGGTAACCGCGGTGGCGTGTCCCGTCGTCATCGGCCGCACCGAGCGCGCCAGTTCGCGGCCTTCGCCTGCGTCGAAGACGCAGGCGGCGCACAGGTCCGACGCGGTATCGATGGCAAGCACGATCATGTCATCGAGCCTGCCACCAAATACTCAACAAGGCGTTGTCGACGGCTCACCCGGAGAAGCGGGCCTTCAATTCGAGACGGCGGCGATGCAGGACCGGCTCGGTATAACCGTTCGGCTGCCTGGTTCCCTCGAAGATAAGTTCGCAGGCCGCCTGGAAGGCAATCGAGTGGTCATAATCGAGGGCCATCGGCAGATAGGTCGGATCCGAAGCGTTCTGGCGGTCGACGACCACGGCCATGCGCCTCATCGTGTCCAGCACCTGATCCTTCGAGCAGATACCGTGGCGCAGCCAGTTGGCCATATGCTGCGACGAGATGCGCAGTGTCGCGCGATCCTCCATCAGCCCGACATCGCTGATATCGGGAACCTTGGAGCAGCCGACGCCCTGGCTGACCCAGCGCACCACATAACCGAGGATGCCCTGGGCGTTGTTGTCGAGCTCCTTCTGGATCTCCTCGGGTGTCCAGTTTGGGCGCACCGCGACCGGCACGGACAGAATATCCGCCAGCTTTGCTCGCGGACGAATGGACAGCGCCTTCTGCACGGCGAAGACGTCGACATGGTGATAATGCGTCGCGTGGAGCGTGGCGGCGGTCGGCGACGGAACCCATGCGGTGTTGGCGCCGGCCCTCGGATGGGCAATCTTGGTCTCCAGCATCGCCTTCATGAGGTCGGGCATCGCCCACATGCCCTTGCCGATCTGGGCGTGGCCGGAGAGGCCGCATTCCAGCCCGATATCGACGTTCCAGTTCTCGTAGGCCTGGATCCAAGGGGCGGATTTCATGTCGCCCTTGCGGATCATCGGCCCTGCTTCCATCGAGGTATGCATCTCATCGCCGGTACGATCGAGGAAGCCGGTATTGATGAAGACAACGCGGGACCGGGCGGCGCGAATGCATTCCTTGAGGTTCACCGTGGTACGGCGTTCCTCATCCATGATGCCCATCTTCATCGTGTCAGGGGCCATGCCGAGCGCCTGCTCGACCCGCCCAAACAACTCGACGGCGAAAGCCACCTCCTTCGGCCCGTGCATCTTCGGCTTGACCACATACATCGAGCCTTGACGCGAATTGGCGTGGCGGCCACCAGGACCGATATCATGCAGTGCGATGGCCGCCGTCATCATGGCGTCCATGATACCTTCGGGCACCTCGTGGCCATCCTGGTCAAGGATCGCCGGATTGGTCATCAGGTGACCGACATTGCGCACCAGCATCAGGGCACGGCCAGGCAGCGTCAGCGTCTTGCCACCGGTCGCGTGATAGTCGCGGTCGGGGTTCAGGTTGCGAGTGATCGTGCTGCCGCCCTTCTCGAAGGTGTCGGCGAGGTCCCCCTTCATCAGGCCGAGCCAGTTGCGATAGACAACGATCTTGTCTTCGGCGTCGACGGCGGCGACGGAATCCTCGCAGTCCTGGATGGTGGTCACCGCCGATTCCAGAATGACATCGGCAATGCCGGACGGATCGCTCTTGCCGATCGGATGGCCGCGGTCGACGACGACTTCGACATGAAGGCCGTGACGCTTCAGCAGGATGGCGGTCGGGCCGGCGGCATCGCCTTTCCAGCCCGCCAGCTCGCTCCCATCGAGCAGCCCCGTTACAGCGCCGGACGCAGTCGTGACGGTCAACCGGCCGTGGGTCACGGTGAAACCGGTGACCTCCGCCCATTTGGCATCTTCGAGGGGCGCCGCGACATCGAGGAAGTCCTTCGCCCAGGCAATGACGCGCGCGCCGCGTGCCGGATCATAGCCGCCACCCTTCGGCAGATCGCCCAGCGCATCCGTGCCGTAGAGCGCGTCATACAGCGAACCCCAACGGGCGTTGGCCGCATTCAGCGCATAACGGGCATTCATCACCGGAACGACGAGTTGCGGCCCGGCTATGGTGGCAATCTCGGCATCGACATTGGCCGTGGTGATGTGGAAGTCCGGCCCTTCGGGCAGCAGATAGCCAATCTCGCGCAGGAAGGCTTCATAGGCGGCCAGGTCCGAGGGCGCGCCATTGGCGTGGTGCCAATCGTCGATCTTCGCCTGCAACGCATCGCGCTCGGCGAGCAGAGCACGATTCTTCGGCGCCAGATCATGCACAATGGCCGCGAATTCCGCCCAGAAGCGGGCGGGCGCGATACCCGTGCCGGGTAGCGCCTGGGAATCAACGAACTCCTTCAGCGCGCGGTCAACCTGTAATCCGTCGACGACGATGCGCTCAGACATGGCTGTGCTCCTTGCGATTCCGACAGTCGCGAGGCTTTCACCACGCGCGGGGCCCCGGGTCAATTCGGCGAATGGCGCAAGCTGTTTACGGTAGGGCGATCAAATCGATTCAGGAGGCGATCCGCGGGCGGCCGGTCGCAATGGATGTCACGGTCGCTTCGATGAAGGTGCGATTCCCCTCGATGGTTGCGACCTTGAGATCGCGGACAATCTCGACATGGGCATCCGCGGCACCCGCGTCCGAAGCGAGCCGGAAGGCCTGGTGGCGGGTTTCCGCCTCCGCTTGGGCGAGGGCTGAAGCCTCATCGGTAAAGTCGGACAGGCTGGGGCCGGCCTGAACCCTGAACAGCCCTTCGCGCGGCTGGGAAACGTGTGCCTCGACGGCGACGCGAACCTGGCCGACAACGGCGCCGACCGCGTTGGCGACATCGGCATGGTCCGGAACGATGACTTCCGTTCCAAGCAGGTCCGACAAATGCGCGTAGTGAAGGCCGGCCGAGGCCCCAAGGCCGATGACGGGCCTGTCGAGCGAAAGTTTCAAGCGGGCGATGCCGGATGCGTGATCGAGAGCGCGTCGCAGCAGCGGATGCGTGGCAAAGGAGGCATCGAGGTCGTCTTCGACCAAGGCGGTTTCAAGAATGACCTCGGCCGAACGGCGGGTGACGGCGGCGAGTACCCGCGCGGATATTTCTCTGGCGTCGGCCGCGATGGCGACGCCGCGCCCGTCCTTCTTGCGCGCAAAAAGGGTGGCGCCGAGATCCGCGGTCGCACTGTTCCAGTTTTCCTGGCGTTCCAGCACATGGGCGGCATCCGACGGCGTGTATCCGCACAGGTGAACGAGCCCGCGTCCGGCGAGGCGATCGAGAACCGCCGCATCGCTGTTGATCGCGATCAACCGATCCAGCGGAGCCGGCTCGATGCCGATTTTTTCCAGCAGCCGGGCCTCGGGCGGCGAAAGTCCAACCGGGGAGAGACCCGTCGCCAGCGCGAAGCGACCCTCGAAACGGTGCGGATGCGCGGCCTTGAGCTGCCGGTCGAGATGGAACTGGACCTGGTCCGGGAATTTCTGCCCCAGCAGCGCGAGAGGCACCAGCCGCCTCGGTCCAAGCTTCAGCGCCGCGCCGAGCCCGTCCGGGACGAGCGAAACTTCCGAATCGCCGCCGAGGCCGAAGGTGCGCATGGCCACCGCTTCCACCATTGTTCGCCATCCGCCCACGGTCGCGCCCTCGGGATCAAGGCGCGGTCGACCGTCGGCGAGCACCGCGACGTCCGTTGTCGTACCGCCGATATCCGAGACGATCGCCGCGTCGACATCGGCAAGGAACCTCGCGCCAACGAGGCTCGCCGCGGGACCGGAAAGGATGGTCTCGATCGGCCGCTGTCTGGCGAAGGCGGCCGAGACCAGCGCGCCGTCGCCGCGCACCACCATCAGCGGCGCGGCAATCCGGTGGGCGGCGAGCCACCCCTCCACCGCACCTATGAGACGGGCGATCATGGGCACGAGCCGGGCATTGAGCAGCGTCGTCAGCGCCCGGCGCGGTCCGCCGAGCCTTGAGGTGAGTTCGTGCGAACCGGTGACAGGCAAGCCGGCCGCCCGCAGCTTTTCCATCGCCGCGAGTTCGTGGGCGGGATTGCGTGTGGAAAAGAGGGAGCAAACGGCGACACCGGTCACTTGGCCGACCCATTGCGGGATGGCGTGGTCCAGTGCCGACAGATCGAGCCCGCGCGCATTTCCATGCACGTCGTGGCCGCCCGGGCAGAAGACCACCGGGTCGGCGCCGAGCGCCGCCCTCAGCCCGTCGCGCTCGAGATCGGCTTCGCCGAAACCGATCATGACGAGCCCGGCGCGCCCGCCCTGCCCCTCGACGAGCGCGTTGGTGGCGAGCGTGGTCGAGAGCGAGACGAGCGCGATGTCCGTAGGCGGAAGGCCGGCGGCGGCGAGCGCCTTTTCCGCAGCCTCCTCGACACCGAGTGCGAGGTCGTGGCGCGTCGTCAGCGCCTTGGCCTTGGCGACCACGCCGGTCGCGGGCGAAAAGACCGCCGCGTCGGTGTAGGTGCCGCCGGTGTCTATGCCGAGGAAATAGGGTCCGTGCATGCGCGATCCGTCCGTTTCGGCTGCGATAGCGGATCGCGGCGGATTTGCGAAGCGGCAGGCGCATCGGCGGCGGCGAATGCGTTTGACTCTTTCTTGCACGCACCGCAGTTTCGCCGCGGACCATCGGCAAGCACGCCATCGCGGAACGGAGCCTCGTGTCGGACAGTTTCGACTTTGTCGTGATCGGAGCGGGTATCGCCGGGGCCTCGGTCGCCGCCGAGCTCCAACGCCGCCACAAGGTCCTGCTTGCCGAGATGGAAAGCCGGCCGGGCTATCACTCGACCGGGCGGTCGGCGGCGGTGTTCGCTGAGGCCTATGGTCCGGCACCCATCCGCGCGCTGACTCGAGCCTCCCGGACATTCTACCTCGATCCGCCCGATGGGTTTGTCTCGACCCCGCTGCTTTCGGAACGCGGCGGCCTTTTCGTCGCCAATGACGAACAGGTCGCACGCCTCGATGCGTATTTCGATGAGTTGTCGACTGAGCAACAGGTGGAACGCCTGGATGCTTCACAGACGCGGGCGTTGTGTCCGCTCCTGCGCCAATCCTACGTCGCCGGCGGCATCTTCGATCCGTGGTCGATGGATATCGACGTCAGTGCGCTGCACCAAGGGTATCTCGCTGCCTTTCGCAAACGGGACGGCGTAATCCGCACGTCCAGCCCGGTCACCGGCCTTTCGCGCAGCGCCGGCACTTGGACCGTCGAGATGGGCAGGTTGAGGGCGCAGGCAGCCGTCGTAGTCAATGCCTCTGGAGCCTGGGCGGACGATGTCGGCCGGATGGCGGGCGCTGTAGAAATCGGCCTTGCGCCGAAGCGCCGTACCGCGCTGATTGTCAATGCTCCGCCCGCGGTCGATCCGGGCCGCTGGCCGCTGACCATCGACATGGACGAGGCCTTCTACCTCAAGCCCGACGCGGGGCGCCTGCTTGTCTCGCCCGCCAACGAGGACCCGGAGCCGCCCTGCGATGTCCAGCCCGACGAAATGGACGTCGCGTTGTGTATCGACCGGATCGAGTGCGCGTTCGATCTCCGGATCGGCCGTATCGAAAGCAAATGGGCGGGCCTGCGCAGCTTCGTCACCGACAAGAGCCCGGTCTGCGGCTTCGATCCGCGGGCCGAGGGCTTTTTCTGGCTCGCGGGGCATGGGGGCTATGGCATCCAGTCGGCTCCCGCGCTGTCGCGCGCCGCGGCGGCGATGGCATGCGGCCACGATGTCCCGGACGACATCCTGGCTCACGGTCTCGATCCCGCGGCGATCAAACCCGAACGCCTGATGCAGGGACGGCGCTGACACTGCTTTGACCCGCAGCTACTTGCCGCCGGTCAGGTCATGGCCAGCAGTTCGATACGCTGTTCACGAAGGCGCTTGAAGATGCGGAAATCCCGCTCGTAGAGGTCCGACGACCGGGGCTCGACGACGACGCCGATATCCTGGCTCATGGCCGCTGCCGCCGCCGGGAGATCGCCGAACAGGCCAGCGGCAACCGCCGCGTTCATCGCCGAGCCGAGCAGCATGGCGTCCGTTCCGGCGGCAACACGAATCCGGCACCCTGTCACGTCGGCGTAAAGGCCGGCCAGAAGGGGGCTGCGCGAATGGCCGCCGGTCAAGTGAAGCGTATCAATCCTGAACCCGGATGCGTTCATGTGTTCCAGGATGTGGCGGACGCCGAGTGCAATCGCCACGCAGCTGCGCCAGTACAGGCGGCAGAGCCCATCGAAGCTGTTGTCCAGCGACAGGCCGGAAATCACGCCGGCCGACGCCGGATCGCCATAAGGGGTGCGGTTGCCGTGAAAATCCGGGAGCACGTGGAGGTCGCTCGCAAAATCGTCCCTTTCGCAGGCGCGCAACTCGCCGATCCGCAGGGCGATACGGTTGTGTGTTGACTGGTCCGGCGTCAACCCGCAACCGAACTGCGCGATCACGTGGTCGAGCAGTGCGCCGGTCGCGGACTGCCCGCCTTCCGAGAGCCAGTAGTCCGGCATCGCCACGCCCTGGTAGGGTCCCCAAAGGCCCTTCGCCGGCCGGGGCGCGGGCGCGATGGCGACAACGCAACTCGACGTCCCGGCAATGAGCGCAAGATGACGGTCCACCTCCTCGCCGACGCGCGCGCCAATGGCGCCGAGCGTCCCCGCGAAGGCGTCGATCAAGCCCGCCGCGACAACGCATTGTGTCGACAGGCCGAGTTCACCCGCCGCCCTTTGCGACAGCGAGCCGATGACGCCGCCCGGCGGAACAATGCCGGCGTCCAGGCCGGCGCGCTCAGACAGATCGTCCAGGCCGACCGCGTCGAAGAAATCGTGCTGCCAACCGCCGGCATGGCCGAGATAGGTCCATTTAGCCGTCACCGTGCTCATGGAACGGGAGGCCGAACCCGTGGCTTTCCAGGTCAAGAAGTCGGCGAGATCGAGAATGCGAGCCGCGCGCTTCCAGGTGGCGGGATGGTGTCGCTTCAGCCACATCAATTTCGGCGTCTGCATTTCCGGGGACATCGCCCCGCCAAGAAATTCGAGGACCGGATGGCCCGTCGCGGTGCATTCGCCCGCTTCCCTGATAGCGCGGTGATCCATCCAGCAAATCGTATCCAGGTTGGCTGGCCCGCCGACCGAAACGGACAGAGGATCGCCGGCGGCGTCGCGGACGACCAGCGAGCAGGTGGCGTCGAAACCGATCGCCGCGATCCTGGCAGGTTCGATCGTGGCGCGGGCGACCGCCGATCTCACAGCGCCACAGACAGCCCGCCAGATGTTTTCGGAATCCTGTTCGGCCCAGCCGCCGGCCGGCCGCACCAGCGTGACCGCCTCACTGGCGCGCGCCAGAAGGTGACCATTGCGGTCGAAGATCCCGGCGCGCGCGCTGCCAGTTCCGACATCGACGGCACACAGGAATTCCACCATCAGGACGCCTTCTTCCGCCCACCCAGCCGTTCGAGGATCCAAGGCACTTCGCTCATGCTGCCGAAGATCGCATCGGGCCGCAACCTTTCGATCGCCGGACGCAGTCCCGCCGGCGCGATGTGAGACCCGCCGGTGAACGCCAGAACCCGCATGCCGGCGCGGCGCGCGGCAACGATCCCGGCAGGACTGTCCTCGATGACAATGCACCGGTGCGGCGCGACCTGCATGGCCTTTGCTGCGTGGAGGAACAGGTCGGGCGACGGCTTGCCGCGCTCGACCATGCTCGCGCTGAAAATATTGGTCCCGAATTTTTCGCGCAGACCGGTGATATCGAGGGACAGGCGTATGCGCTCGGGTTGGCTCGACGAGGCAACGCAAAGCGGCCATTCGATCCCTTCGAGGACGTCGGCGACACCATCCATCGCCTTGAGCTCGCGTCGAAACCGCTCATAGAGATCGCGGCGCATGTCGGCCAATTGCGAAACGGTGATCGTCAGCCCGTATTCTGCGGCGAGGTCGGCAACGACAGCACCGACCGAGCGGCCGAGGAACCGCTTGTAGGCGTCCCCGATCGCAATATCGCCCCCCGCCCGGCGGACCGTTTCGGTCAGCACGGCGATGGAGATCGGCTCGCTGTCCACGAGGACGCCGTCGCAGTCGAAGATTACCAGGCCGTCCGAAGCCGCCAGCAACCCGGACCCTCAGCCGCCCAGATAGCGGTCGATGGCCGCTTCCATGCCGTCGGCGTGAATCATCGCGAGCCACCGACGGAATGCGTCGGCAAAACGCGGTTCTGTGGCCAGATCGCCGTAGATATGGCTCATGGCCAGCCATGAGGGTGGCTCGACCCGGGCTTCGCGGGCGCGATCGGCAAGCTTTTCCCAGAACGGATCGTTGGGCTCCACCAGGCTGCCATCCTCCCGAACGCCGAAGCAATAGCGCGCCCAGGCGGCCGACACCAGTGCGAGACCCTCGACCGGCGTGCCGGCTTTCAGGCCGTCTCGTACCGATGGCAGGATGAAGCCCGGTTGCCGACTGGACCCATCGAAAGCGACCCGCCGCGTGGTGTCGACAATGGAGGGATTGGAGAACCGGCGATCAATCAGGTCGACATAGTCTGCCGGCGTCATGCCGGGAACCGGCCTGACGTGGGGAACGATCTCCTCATGCTCGACCTTGCGGTAGAGCGCATGGACCTTCGGGTGCGCCATGCAGCCCGAAATCGTCTCGATCGACAGCAATTCCCCAACCGGGGCGATCACCTGATGGCCGCCATTGAGGATGCGAATCTTCATCACCTCGTAGTCATGGACATCATCGGTGAGAATCGCGCCGACATGGTCCCAATCGGGACGGCCGGCGCAGAAATCGTCCTCGATCACCCACTGGCGATAATTTTCATGCGTGACCGGCGCGGCATCGTCGACGCCGAACTCGCGCACGAGGCTGAGTTCCTTAGGTCCCGTTGCCGGAACGATGCAGTCGACCATCGAATTGGGGAAGGTGCAGTTCGCCGAAATCCAGTCGGCCAGGTCCGGGTCGGAGAGGCGCGCCAGCGCCACCACCGTCTGGCGCAGGATGGCGCCATTGTTCTGGAGATTGTCGCAGGACTGCCCGGTGAACGGACCGACGCCGCGTTCGCGCCGCAACCGGAGCGCGGCGATGATGGCGCCAAAGGCGGTTCGCGGCCGCAGCGGGTTTTCAGCGTCATGGCGCATATCGGGGTGGCCCGCGTCGAAGCCCTTGGACGCCGGGTCGATGTAATACCCGCCTTCCGTCACCGTCAGCGCGACGATACGGATCGCCGGATCGGCCATGCGTTCGATCAACGCCGCGTTGCCGTCCTCGATCGGCACATAGTCGATCATCGAACCGACGACTTCCGCGGACTTGCCGGAGGGATCGAGCTCGATCAGGGTGGTCAGCCAGTCCTGCGCCTTCAGCTTCTCCCGCATCGCGGCGTCGTAGGAGCGAACACCGGCGCCGACAATGGCCCAGTCGCGGTTCCTGCCCTTCTGGAAAAGGCGGTGCAGGTACCAGGCCTGGTGCGCCCGGTGAAAATTGCCAAGGCCGATGTGAACGATGCCGGGCGTCAGAGTCGAGCGGTCATAAGCCGGCACCTTGATGCCGGCGGGCAACTGATCGAGGGTGGCATTGCTCAAGCGGATCGCCATGACTTGCCCTTCACGTCGTCCTCAGCATGCCGCCATCGACATGATAGGTGGAACCCACACTGTAGGATGCGCGAGGCGAACACAGGAAAACGCAGAAATCCGCCAGTTCCTCCACCGTTCCGAAGCGGCGGATGGGCGCATGCTCGTCGGCGACCTGCTGGAGATAGTCCTCCCATCCCTCGCCGGACAGTTCGCGGGCGGTCTTCTCCCAATCGGGCGTACGGATCAGCCCGGGGTTGACCGTGTTGACGCGGATTCCGCGCTTGATCATTTCGGTCGACAGGCACTTGCCGAACATCAGCAACGCCGCCTTGGTTACGTTGTAGATCGGCTCGTACCACAGCGGCTGCACGGCGCAGATCGAGGCGTTCATCAGCATCGCGCCGCCGCCCTTGGCCTCCATCTGGTCGGAAAGTGCGCGCGACAACCTGACCGCCGCCATCACGTGCAGGTCCCAATAGGCCTGCCACTTCTCGTCCGGGGCGTCGGCAACGGTCTCGTTTGAACCGGTACCCGCGTTTGAGACAAAAATGTCAGCGCCGCCCAGTTCGGCCGCCGCCTCGGCCACGGCGCTGCACCCTTGTGCGGTTGCCACATCGGCCACGACGGGGAGTGCAGTCACGCGGAACTCGCCGGCAATCAGCCGTGCGGCTTCCTCGACCGCATCGCGCGAGCGGGCATTCAGGACGACATGGGCGCCTTCACGGGCGAAAGCGCGGGCAATCCCGAAGCCGATGCCTTTTGAAGCGCCGGTGATGACGGCGACCTTGTTTTGGAGACCGAGATCCATCAGCTCATCCAGTTGCCGCCGTCGACATTGTAGGTCTGGGCGACGATGTAATCGGCTTCCGTCGAGGCAAGGAAGATCGCCATGCCCGTCAGGTCTTCGGCCGTGCCCATGCGGCCGTAGGGGACTGCCGCGCCGACTTCCTTTTTCTTCTGGCCAAGCGCCTTGTGCTCGTATTTGGCGAAGAAGGCATCGACGCCGTCCCAGTGTTCGCCGTCGACCACGCCCGGCGCGATGGCATTGACGTTGATGCCGTGTTTGATGAGGTCGAGGCCGGCCGACTGGGTCAGCGAGATGACCGCCGCCTTCGATGCGCAATAGACGGCAACGAGCGCTTCGCCGCGACGACCGGCCTGGCTGGCCATGTTGATGATCTTGCCGCCTCCACCCCGCTCGATCATGTGCCGAGCCACCGCCTGCAGCGTGAACAGCACGCCGGCGACGTTGACCGAGAAGATGCGATCAAAGTCCCTGCGCTCGATCTCGACGATCGGCGCGGCCGTGAACAGCGCCGCGTTGTTGACGAGAATGTCGATGCGGCCGAGCTTCGCCACGGCGTCGGCGACCGCCCGGTCGATGCTATCCTGGCGCGTGACGTCAATTTCCACCGCAACCGCCGCATCGCCGATCTCCTCAGCAGCGTGCCGGGCCCTGGCGAAATCGACATCGGCAATGGCGACCCTGGCGCCCTCGCCGACATAGGCCTTTGCGAACGCGAGGCCGATGCCGCGCGCCGCGCCGGTGATCAGGGCCGTCTTGCCGGCGAGATGGTTCATGACAGGCGAAGCCCCTTGTCGTCGAAGCGATGCAGATGCTGCGGGTCGGGTGTCAGAAACACCTTCGACCCGTATTTCAGGTCGACTTCGCCGCTGGCGCGAACCGTCAGCGGGTTTTCGAAACCGTCGCAATGGACGTGGAAGAAGGTATCGGAGCCGAGATGCTCCGAGACGCCGACCTTGCCGGCCCAGTCGCCGGCCTCATTGGAGATGGCGAGGTGTTCGGGGCGGATACCGATCGTCTTGGCGTTGTGCCTGGCCGCCTCCGCGCCGCCGAGCAGGTTCATCTTTGGAGAACCGATAAAGCCGGCAACGAAAATGTTGCGCGGCCGGCGATACAGCTCCAGCGGGCTGCCGACCTGTTCGATATTTCCGCTTTGCAGCACGACGATCTTGTCCGCCATCGTCATCGCCTCGACCTGGTCGTGCGTGACGTAGATCATCGTGGTCTTCAAGCGCTTGTGCAGTTCGGAGATTTCAAGCCGCATTCCGACACGCAGCGCGGCGTCGAGATTGGACAGGGGCTCGTCGAAGAGGAAGGCCGCCGGTTCGCGCACGATCGCACGGCCGATGGCGACGCGCTGACGCTGACCGCCCGAGAGCTGGCCCGGCCGGCGGTCGAGATAGGCCGCGAGGTTCAGCACTTTGGCCGCCGCATCGACCTTGCGGTCGATTTCCGACTGGTCGAGGCCCGCCATCTTCAAGGGAAAGGCGATGTTCTTGCGTACCGACATGTGCGGATAGAGCGCGTAGGACTGAAACACCATCGCCAGGCCGCGCTTTGCCGGGGCGGCTTCGGTCATGTCGGCACCGTCGATGGTGATGGTACCGGACGTCACGTCCTCCAGACCCGCGATCAGCCGCAGCAGCGTGGACTTGCCGCAGCCCGACGGGCCGACGAACACGACAAACTCGCCGTCCTCGATTTCCAGGTCGAGACCGGGAATGACCGCTGTCGCACCGAAGGACTTGGTCACGTTTTTGAGCGTGATTTTTCCCATTGCTTTCAAGCCCCTATTTGACGGCGCCGAAGGTGAGGCCGCGGACGAGTTGCTTCTGGCTGAACCAGCCCATGATCAGGATTGGCGCGATAGCCATTGTGGAGGCCGCCGAGAGCTTGGCGTAGAACAGCCCTTCCGGCGACGAGTAGGAGGCGATGAAGGCGGTGAGCGGCGCGGCCTTGGCCGCCGTCAGGCGCAACGTCCAGAACGCCTCGTTCCAGGCGAGGATGATGTTCAGCAATAGTGTCGAGGCGATGCCGGGTATCGCCATCGGCGTGAGGATGTAGAGCACCTCCTCGCGCAGGCTGGCGCCGTCCATGCGTGCGGCCTCGAGGATCTCGCCCGGGATCTCCTTGAAATAGGTGTAGAGCATCCACACGATGATCGGCAGGTCGATCAGCGTCAGCACGATGGTCAGGCCCAACCGGCTGTCGAGCATGCCAAGGTCACGGAAGATCAGGTAGATCGGCACGAGCACGCCGGCCGCCGGCATCATCTTTGTCGACAGCATCCACATCAGCAAGTCCTTGGTCCGCTTGCCCGGTACGAACGCCATCGCCCAGGCCGCCGGGATGGCGATGATCAGGCCGAGGACGGTCGAGCCGACCGAGATGAGAACCGAATTGCCGAAATGCTTGAAGTAGTCCGAACGGGCCTGGACCGTCGCGTAGGCTTCCGTCGTCCACGGCGAAGTCAGGATGTGCCAGGGCGTGCCGATGGCATCGCCCTCGGCCTTGAACGACAGAACCACGATCCACAGGATCGGGAAGAAGATCAGCAGGCCGATGGTCCAGGCGGCGACCGTGGTCGTCAGGACGCGGATTTGCTTGTCTGCGCGTGCCATGGCTCAGGCCTCCAGGTTCTTGCCGATCGCGCGCATCAGGAAGAAGGCGACGATGTTGGCGAGAATGATGGCGATGACGCCGCCAGCCGCGCCGATCCCGACATCATTGTCGATGATCGAATTGAGGTAGACGAGGAATGGCAGGTTCAGCGACGCCGTGCCGGGGCCGCCATTCGTGGTCACCAGGATTTCCGCATAGACCGACAGCAGGAAGATCGTCTGGATCAGGATCACCACGGTGATCGCCCGCGTCATGTGCGGCAGGATGATGTAGATGAAGCGATTGAGCGCCGAGGCGCCGTCCATCTTGGCCGCCTCGATCTGCTCGCTGGACAGCGACTGCAGCGCCGTCAACAGGATCAGCGTGGCGAAGGGCAACCACTGCCAGGCGACCATGATGATGATCGACATCAGCGGCGATTGCCCGAGGAAATCATAACCCTGGAAACCGAACGCCTTGGCCAAATGGCCGAAAAGCCCGTTTACCGGATTCATGAACATGTTCTTCCACACCAGCGCGGAGACGGTCGGCATGACAAAGAACGGTGCGAGAACAAGAAGGCGGATGATGCCCTGGCCCCAGAAACGCTGGTCCAGCAGCAGGGCGAGCAGGATGCCGCCGATCGTGGTGATGGCCAGCACGCCGAGTACCAGTTCGAGCGTATTGCGAATGGCGGGCCAGAAGCGGAAATCGGTGACGAAGTAATGGAAATTGTCCCAGCCGGCGAAACCGGTGCGGTCGGGATAGAGCAGATTGTACTGCTGGAAAGAGAACCAGAGGGTCATCGCCAGCGGCACGATCATCCAGACCAGGAGAACAGCCACGGCCGGCGAAATCATGAACCTGGCCATCGAGCGCGTATGCATGGTCGCCATGACGAAATCCCCCTGGCGGTCGGGCTCCCGCGAGCGCCGCCTAAGCGGCGGTCACGCCCGCACCGGCAATCGAAAAGGCGGTGGGCCGCCCGCCCCGTCGACGGGCGGCCCGTTTTGGCAAAGGCGGTCTACTTGATGTAGCCGGCCTTCTTCATCTCGCGCTCGGCGATCTGCTGGGCCGCCGCCAGCGCATCGTCAGCCGAGGTCTGGCCGGCAAGTGCCGCCGAGAACTGCTGGCCGACCGCCGTCGCAACACCCTGGAATTCGGGGATCGCAACGAACTGGACGCCGACATACGGGACCGGATCGACCGTCGGATGGGTCGGATCGGCCGAGTTGATGGAGTCGATCGTCATCTTGGCGAACGGTACCTTGGCATATTCCTCGTTGGCATAGAGCGAGGTGCGCGTGCCGGGAGGAACGTTGGCCCAGCCTTCCTTCGAAGCGACAAGGGCGAGGTAGTCCTTGTTGGTCGCCCAATCGATGAAGGTCTTGGCCGCGTCCACCTTCTGCGAACCGGCCGGAATGGCCAGCGACCAGGCCCACAGCCAGTTGCCGCGCTTGCCGAGACCCTTGTCGGGCGCGAGGGCGAAGCCGACCTTGTCGGCGACGGTGGAATCCTTGCCGGTCACGAAGGAGGCGGCGACGGTGGCGTCGATCCACATGCCGCACTTGCCCTGCTGGAACAGCGCCAGGTTCTCGTTGAAGCCGTTATTGGAGGCGCCCGGAGGACCGTAGTTGTTCATCAGGTCGAGATAGAAGGTCAGCGTGTCCTTCCAGGGCTGCTGGTCGAACTGGGGCTTCCAGTCCATATCGAACCACTTGGCACCGAACGAGTTCGACATGGCGGTCAGGAATGCCATGTTTTCACCCCAGCCGGCCTTGCCGCGCAGGCAGATGCCGTACTGTTCCTTCGCCTTGTCGGTCATCTTGGCCGCGGCGTCCTTGATGAAATCCCACGATGGCGCGTCCGGCATGGTGAGGCCGGCGGCCTGCATCAGGTCGGTGCGGTACATGACCATCGAGGATTCGCCGTAGAAAGGCGAGGCATAGAGGTTGCCGTCGACGGTCAGGCCGCCGCGGATGGCAGGCAGCAGATCGTCGGCATCGTAGCTTGCCGGCAGGTCGTTGAGCGACACCAGCCAGCCCTGCTTGCCCCAGATCGGCACTTCATAGGTGCCGATGGTCAGCACGTCGAACTGGCCGCCCTTGGTGGCAATGTCGGTGGTGACGCGCTGGCGCAGCTCGTTCTCTTCGAGCGTCACCCACTGCACGTCGATGTCAGGGTGCTTGGCCTTGAAGTCGTCCATCAGGCCCTGCATGCGAATCATGTCGCCATTGTTGACGGTGGCAACCGTGATGGTTTCCGCCTGGGCGCCAAACCCGAGCATCGCAAGGGAGCTTGCCGCAAGCAGCATGGCTTTGAGTTTCATGTGTTCCTCCCGAGAACAAAATTGAGCATATGCCTAGCTCGTGGGCAATTACTCAGCATATCGGGCGCGAAGTCAACCCGGAATCGATGCTGCAACGCACCATGCGGGCGCCGCCAGACGCATTCCCGGAGGATGTTCAGTCGACTTTCAGAAGTGCCTCAGCCGTCACCTCGTCGGTGATCAACCCGGAGACGAGGCGGCCGCGAAGCGCCGCGGCAATGGCGGCCCTTTTACGCGGGCCCCTGGCAATGGCGATGACGAGCGTAGAAGCGCGACCAGGGATCGGCGAAGAGGCGACCCGGTCATTGGTGTGGCCAGCGATCAAGCGCCCCTGGCTGTCGTAGCTCCAGCCGGTAATCTCGCCCACCGCGCCGGCCTCGCGCAGGTCGGCCAGCTCGTCGCGCGAAATGAACCCGTCGACAAAAAGCGGCGCATCGTTGTCGATCTCGCCGACACCCACGAAGGCGACATCGGCGCGCGCGGCGAGATCGAGCGTTGGACGCAGCATGGGCTGGGCGTGGAGCATCTCGCGCTCACGCGCCGAGGTGGCAATCACCGGCAGCGGCATCGGGAAGGAACGGATATTCACCTGATCGGTCATGGTGAAGATCACATTGTAGTAGGCGGCGGAACCATCGGGCGAAATGTTGCCGGTCAGCGAGACAACCTTGTGCTGGGGACAGTCGAGATGCGGCAGCTGCTCGACGGCCGCCTTGAGCGTGCGCCCGGTGCCGACCGCGATGACCACGGGCCTGCTGCGGCGAAGCCATTTCTCCATTTCGCCGGCCGCGAGCTGGGCGACCCCGAATGTGGTCGAGGTGGCGTCAGGATCGCTCGGCGCGACATCGCAGAAGGCGAGGTCGAACTTTTCGGCGAGCTGCCGCGCCAGATCCAGGCAGCTGGCGATCGGGTGGTCGATGCGGACCTTCACGAGTCCTTCCGAAACCGCCAGTGACACGAGGCGCTGGGCCGACTGCCGCGATATGCCCAGCTTGGCGGCAATCTGGTCCTGCGTGTTGCCGCCCACATAATAGAGCCAGCCTGCGCGCGCCGCGTCATCGAGTTTGTGATTGGTGCTCATTGTCTTCCCGGTTCAGCGATGGGTAAGCGAAAACGGGCGCGCAAAAAAGCCCCGCATGTGCGAGAGGGGCGATTGGCGCAGGTTGGCGCCATTGGCGTATCCTTCAAACCATCGCAAAATCCTCATAATGTCGCGCCAGAGCCTATCCGGGCAGCAGAGAAAGCGGGGTGGACCATGCAGGCGACTGGCAGACTCGCAGTGCGCACCGCTGCTTTTTTGTTCTTCGCGATGTTTGCAGGCGCCTTTCCGGCGCGCGCGCTCGATCCGATCGCTGCACTGGCGATCGAAGAGCGCGTCAATGCCGGCGAGACCGCGGAAGCGCTGAAGCTGATCGAGACGGCGCTCTCCACCGAACCCGAAGGCGAGGCCCGCGAGGAGCTTCTCCAGCGCAAATCCGAGGTCGCGGAGAAAAGCGGCGATCTCGCCGAGGCCCGGAACGCGGCCGTGGCCTGGGCCGAAGCACTGTCGACCCGGCTCGGCGCCAATGCGCCGGAACTGGTGGAGCTGTTTTCCCGTATCGCCGATCTTTCGGCGAAAACCGGAGAGACGGCCCTGGAAGCCGAGGCATTGGCAGAGGCACTGCGGGTGTGTGACGCGAATGGCGACACGGTCGGCGCGCAAGGATTCGCGGCACGGCTGAAGCCGATCGCGGTGGGCGACGGCGAGATTGCCAATGCCGCGCGCGAAGCACTTTCCGCCCACGACGCAGCCGCACAATCGCGCGAGGCCCAGCGCGACCTCGGCCCCGGCGAGGAAGGCTTTACCCGCGTCAAGCTCTACTATGCCACCGACCGCGCGCGCACCGGCGACCGGTCGCCCTCCAGCTTCTATGGTGGCGATCGCAGCGACGGTCTGGAACTCGGCGAACTGGAGGTCTCGGTCCCCAACACGCATGTGCCAGGCAAGATCGAGAAGCCATCGATTTGGACTTTCGATTTCCGCGAGGACCCGGAACGCCACATTGTGCTGCAGTCGGTCACGCCAATGCCGCAAGACAAGGTGTTTGCGCACATGCGCTCGCATCTCGGCGAAACCGGCTCGGATGAGGCCTTCGTGTTCGTGCACGGATTCAACGTCTCGTTCGAGGGCGCGGCCAAGCGGGCCGCGCAAATCGCCCGGGACATGAATTTCGACGGCCTGCCGATCGTCTATTCGTGGCCGTCGCGCAACTCGATCTTCTCCTACATCGCCGATACGGCGGTGGTGAACTTGTCGGGCCGTCGCCTGCTCGGCTTCCTGGAAGACGTGGTGCGCCAGTCGGGCGCAAAACGCATTCACCTCATTGCGCACTCGATGGGCAACCGCGCCCTGACCGACGCGCTCGAACTCTACGCGGTGATGCATCGCGGCGAGCCGCCGGCATTCGACCAGGTGCTGTTTACCGCGCCCGACCTCGACGCAGGCCTGTTCAAGGCAATGGCGAAGACCATCCGGCCGGTGGCGCGGCGTCTGACGCTCTATACCTCGGACCACGATTGGGCATTGGCGGTGTCGCGCCGCCTCCACGGCGACATGCCGCGTGCCGGGCAGAGCGGCAAGGAGATTCTCTTGTCCGACGATTTCGATTCGGTCGACATGTCGCTGGTCGGGGAAGACATGCTGGCGCACTCCTATTTCGCCAACAACCCGTCAGCGCTCACCGACATCCTGTCGCTGTTCTGGCGCGATACGCCGCCAAGGGACCGGTGCGGGATGGTGGCGCCGCAATCGGAGCGCGGGTGGTGGCTTTACTCGCCGGAGCGCTGCGATTCGAATGCCATGCTGTCAGCGCTCGCCATGCTGCGCGAACACGGCGACACCACGCTGGCTTCGGCAAGCCGGAACCTGCCGCTGGAGGGTGCGACGCCGGAGGAAAAGCAGCGGATCGAAGCCGCGGTCGGGACCCTCATGCGCGCGGCGAAACTCGACCAGTGATTGGCCGCCAGTAACCATTCCGGCAGAACGGCGCGGACCGTTGATTGACTCCGCAACGACCGGCTCTTAACCTTTCGTTAACGATGTGCGTTTGCGTGAGGGTTGCCGGGGATGTTCGCTCGCCTGCCGATGTCGGCTTTGCGGATGGTAGCGCCGACCGCTTGCGCGATGGCGCTGACGCTCGTTTCCACCGGCGTATCGGACGGCGCGGCCAAGGCGGCGCAGGTCATGGTGACGGGTGACGTCACCTCGCAGCCGATCGGCCACTACCAATTCTGCAAGGTCAACGCGACCGAGTGCTCCATCCATCCGGCGGATCGCGGTCCGGCCAAGCTGACTCCGCAACTGTGGAAGAAGGTCGTTGCGGTCAACGCGCGGGTGAACCGCTCGGTGCAGCCGGTCAATGACATCGATCTCTACGGCCAGGACGAGGTGTGGACCTATCCCGACAAGGCCGGCGACTGCGAGGACTACGTCCTGCTGAAGCGGCGGCTGCTGGCGCGCGCGGGCATATCATTGTCGAACCTGCTCATCACGGTGGTGCGCAAGCCCGACGGCGAGGGCCACGCGGTGCTGACGGTGCGCACCGACCGGGGCGACTATATCCTCGACAATCTCACCGATGCCGTGCGCGGGTTCGAGGATACCGGCTATCGCTTCCTCAAGCGCCAGTCCACCACCGACACTGGGCGGTGGGTTTCGATCCGCGCCGGTTCGTCCAGCCTCGTGGGTTCGGTGGACTAAGGCCTGCTTCCCAACATAACCACGTGACGAGCGACCGCGGCGAGCGACCCGTTCAAGCCGCCTTGGCGGCGCGTTCGCCGGGCAGCCGGTAGGCGATCGCCTCGGCGAGATGGATGCGGCCGACCTCGTCACGGTTGTCGAGGTCCGCAAGCGTACGCGCCACCTTGAGCACGCGATGGTAGGCGCGTGCCGAAAAACCGAGCTTCTGCGAGGCGTCCATCAGCAGCGCCAGGCCGGCGGCATCGGGTTCGGCGACGCGTTCGATCAGCGAAGACGGGCACTGCGCATTGGTCATCGCTCCCGGCAGCCCGAGCGTCTCGTAGCGGGCGCGCTGGCGCGCGCGCGCCGCGGCGACGCGCTTCGCGATCACGGCACTCGGCTCTGACGCGGCCGGGCGGATCAGATCGGCGGCCGAAACGGCCGGCGCATCGATCCTCAGGTCGATGCGGTCGAGCAGAGGGCCGGAAATGCGCGCCTGGTACTCCGAACGGCAGCGCGGGCCGCGCGCGCATTGGTGACCGGGCTCGCCGGCCATGCCGCAGCGGCAGGGATTCATAGCCGCGACCAGTTGGATCCGTGCCGGATAGGTGACGCGGTGATTGACGCGCGCGATGAGGCATTCGCCGGTTTCCAGCGGCTGGCGCAGCGAATCGAGCACCTGCGGCGCGAATTCGGGAAACTCGTCGAGAAAGAGCACGCCGTTGTGCGCGAGCGACACCTCGCCGGGGCGGGCGCGAAGTCCGCCGCCGACCATCGCAGCCATCGGGGCGGAATGATGCGGCGCGCGAAACGGCCGCCGGTCCGTCAGCTTCCCGCCCTGCAACTCGCCGGCCATCGACGCGATCATCGAGACTTCGAGCAGTTCCTTGGGCGAAAGCGGTGGCAGGATGGAGGGAAGCCGCGCCGCCAGCATCGACTTGCCCGATCCGGGCGGTCCGACAAGGAGCAGGTTGTGGCCGCCGGCGGCAGCGACCTCAAGCGCGCGCTTGGCGCTTTCCTGGCCCTTGACGTCGGCCATGTCCGGCATAGTGCCGGAGACGGCGCGCAATGCGGGCTCGGGCCGCGCAAGCACCTGCGTGCCGCGAAAATGATTGGCGAGGGCGATGAGGCTGCGCGGCGCGAGAATGTCGAAATCGGGGCCGGCCCAGGCGGCTTCCGGCCCGCATCCGGCCGGACAGATGAGCCCCTTACCGAGGGCGTTGGCACCAATTGCCGCTGGCAGCACACCCGCGACATCGGCGATGGTGCCGTCGAGCGACAATTCGCCGACGACGCACCATCCCGAAAGCGCATCGGCCGGGATCGCCCCGAGCGCCGCCATCAGGCAAAGCGCGATGGGCAGATCGTAGTGGCTGCCTTCCTTCGGCAGGTCGGCGGGCGCGAGATTGACGGTAACACGCTTGGCCGGCATCGACAGCCCCGAGGCATGCAAGGCCGCCTGTACGCGCTCACGGCTTTCGGCGACCGCCTTGTCGGGCAGGCCGACGATCTGCATGTTCATCTTGCCGGGCGCGACCATGACCTGGACATCGACCGGCACGGCCTCGATGCCATGAAAAGCGACCGTACTGACTCGCGAAACCATGATGACAACCCCGCCCGATCGTCGCCCGCGAATGAACTTGCGCGAGCATTCATCTGTTCATGCAATCGGAAATTCGGGCTCAAGTCAAGAACAATTCGGGAACAAATGCGTTTCCAAGTTGTGCGGAGGTTGCAGGCGATGGAAATATGCGAACGAAGTGCCAACGCCTGTCAGCCGCGCCTCTTCGCCTCAGCCGCATCCCAGAACAGCGCCGCGATGTCGGCGCCGCCGAAGCGTGCGACCTCGCGCACGCCGGTCGGCGAGGTGACATTGATCTCGGTGATGAAGTCGCCGATGACGTCGATGCCGACGAGGAGGAAGCCGCGCTGGCGCAACGCTGGCCCGATCGCCGCGCAGATCTCCTCCTCGCGGCGCGTCAGGTGCGTCTTCTCGGCGCGCCCGCCGACGTGCATGTTGGAGCGCGCCTCGTTTTCCGCCGGAACGCGGTTGATGGCACCGACCGGTTCGCCGTCGATCAGGATGATGCGCTTGTCGCCTGCGCGTACCTCCTTGAGGTAGCGCTGGACAATGAAGGGCTCGCGGAACATCTGGCCGAACATTTCCAGGAGCGAGGCCAGGTTGCGGTCGTCCTCGCGCAGATGAAACACGCCGGCGCCGCCATTGCCGTAGAGTGGCTTGACGATGACGTCGCGATGGGCGCGGCGGAACGCGGCGATCTCGGCCGGATCGCGGGTGATGATGGTTTCCGGCATCAGGTGCGGAAACTCCATGACGAAGATCTTTTCCGGGCTGTTCCTCACCCACATCGGATCGTTGACGACGAGCGTGGCCGGGTGGATGCGCTCGAGGATGTGGGTCGTGGTGATGTAGGCCATGTCGAAGGGCGGGTCCTGGCGCAGCAGCACCACGTCCATGCCCGAGAGGTCCGCGCGCTCCGGCTCGCCGAGCGTAAAGTGCTGGCCTTTCTGGTCGCGCACGGTCAGCGGTTCGACGCGGGCGAAGACCTGATTGCCTTCGAGGCTGAGACGATCGGGCGTGTAGTAAAAAAGCGAGTGGCCGCGGCGCTGTGCCTCGAGCGCCAGCGCGAAGGTGGTGTCGCCGGCGATGTTGATCGTGGCGATGTGGTCCATCTGGATGGCGACGGAAAGGGTCATGGCTGAACGCGCTCGCGAGTGATCGGGCCCCTCATGTAGCGAGGCGGAGCGGCCGGCTCAATGCGTCACGATCAGGCGCGGGCGAATACCGCGCGCGAGTAGCCCAGATAGGACAGCGCCATGGCAGCGCCCGAGGCGATGACCAGCGCGCCGAGCGGACCGATCGCCGGAACCAGGATGACCAGCGTCGAATAGAGCAGCCAGTTGAAGCCAGCCACTGCGATGGCGACGGCACCGTAGCGTGCGCCCTCTTCCGCCACGGAACGACCGCTCGGACCGAAGGTGAAGGCGCGATTGAGCAGCCATGTCGCCGCCATGGCGAGGGCAATGGAAAAAACTCGCGCGATGAAGGGACCAAACGGCGTTTCCGCCATGAGGACCGCGAGAACCACGGCGTCGACGCCAAAACCGATGGCGCCGACGACGGCAAAACGCAGGAAACGCATCAAGCGGCGCGGCGGCGCTGGCCGGAATCCCCGGCGCGCCGCCCTTTCGGGGTGGCGATCTCGACCCTGCCCTCACCGCGCGCCGGCGCCAGGGACAGATAAAGCATCCGCTTGGTCTCGGCGCGGCCGCGCGCCACCGAATCGAGGATCGTGCCGGTGACAGCCATGAGAAGGCCGAACAACGCAAGGACCGCCGAGAAGACGAAGGTGGGCAGGCGCGGTACCAGGCCGGTCTGCGCATATTCGATCAGGACCGGCGCGACGAACAGGGCACTGAGCGCGAAGAAGCCGGCCGAAAGCAGACCGAAGAACGCAAAGGGCCGCGTTTCCTTCATCAGCATCGCGAACATGAAGAGGATTTTGGCGCCGTCGCGGAAGGTGGACAGCTTCGACGACGACCCCTCCGGCCGGCGACCATACTCGAGCGGAATCTCGGCGACGGGAAGCCGAAGCTCCGAGGCGTGGACCGACATTTCCGTCTCGATCTCGAAACCGCCGGAGACCGCCGGGAAGCTCTTGACATAGCGGCGGGTGAAGGCGCGGTAGCCGGAGAAAATGTCGGTGAAATCGCGACCGAACATCCGGTGGTAGAGCGAGTTGAAGATCTGGTTGCCGAAGGCATGGCCCTTGCGCCCGGCATCGTCGGTCACGCCCATGCGGGTTCCCACGACCATGTCGCAGCGTTCGCCAAGCAGCGTGGCAATCAGCAGCGGCGCATCCTCGGGCGCGTAGGTGCCGTCGCCGTCGGCCATGACATAGATGTCCGCGTCGACGTCCGAGAACATGCGGCGGACGACATTGCCCTTGCCCTGTCGCGGCTCGCGCACAACGATCGCGCCGGCCGAACGCGCCCTCAGCGCCGTGAAATCCTTGGAATTGTTGTCATAGACATAGACCGTCGCGGACGGCAGCGACTGCCGGAAACGCGTCACCACGTCGCCGATAGTGAGTTCCTCGTTGTAGCAGGGCAGCAGGACCGCGATCTTGAGGTCCCGGAAATCATCTTGACGCATGACAGGTTCCCGATGGCGCGGCACACCACACGGCGCCGGCGCTTTACTCTTTCTTGATCGGGTTAAGGTTAGGTTTAGGTCGACGAATTCGACACGGGGAACAGCGCATGAGCGGGAACGCCGCGGCAATCGAGGTGCGGCCCGCCGCGCCCGGATCACTCGCCCGCATGGCGGGCAGCGACCTCGCGGTGGCGCTCCTGTCGGCGGTGGTGCTTCTTGTCCTGTCGATCCTGCCCTACCTGCGCGGCCGCTCCCTGCTCGGCGACGACAACGATTCCATGCTGCGCCTCGTCGAGGTGCGCGACCTCATCGGCGGCCAGGGCTGGTTCGATCTCACCCAATACCGGATGGGCCTGCCGGGCGGGTTCGAGATGCACTGGTCGCGCATCATCGACACCCCACTTGCGGCACTGGTCCTTGCCGGCGAAGCACTGGGATTGTCGCAGCATGCGGCCGAGACCTTCACGCTGTACGCCTGGCCGGCGCTTCTGTCGGTACCGGCGCTTTATGCGATCCTGCGCGCGGCGCGCAATCTCGGCGGGCATGAGGCCGTGTTGCCGGCGGCAGCCCTTGGGATCGCGACGCTGTTCTATACCGGCCAGTTCGGACCCGGATCCATCGATCACCATTCGGCGCAGGCAACGCTGGCGCTGCTCTTCGTCATGCTGCTGGCCACGGATCGGCTGACCATCAATGCCGGCCTTCTCGCCGGCATCGCTGTCGCGTTCATGGCAGGAATCGGTGCGGAGACCCATCCGCACGTCGCCTTTGCGGCCATTGGCGCGTCGATGGTCTTCGTTTTCGAAGGGCAGCGCGGGCGCGCGTTCGCCATTGGGTTCGGGCTTGGGTTTGCCGCTTCGCTGTTCGTCCTGTTCTTCGGCACCATCTCCCCGGAGCATTACGGGCGCACGACCTGCGACGCGCTGTCGATCGCGCAGGCGGTTCCCGGAATTGCCGGCGGACTGGCGCTCGCCTTGGCGGCTGGTTCGGCTCCTGCAGAAAGCGGTGCAGCGCAGCGCTTCATCAGGCTCGCCATTGCCGGGGTTTTCGCCGGCGCGGTCGCGCTGAAATTCGCCGGCCCGTGCCTTGGCGACCCATTGGCCGGCCTGGACCCGCTGGTACGCAAATACTGGCTCGATTCCGTCGAGGAAGCGCGTCCGCTCGGCGCCGTCCTGCTCGAAAATCCGGCGATCGGCCTCGGATACGGCGTCACGCCGCTCATCGCGCTCGGGTGGCTTGCTTACCTCTTGGCAACGGGGACGCGCCGTCCTGCCTTGTTCGTCGCGGCGGGCGCCATCGCGGTATCCTTCGCCATCGCCCTCATCCAGGTGCGCGGCGCCATCCTGGCGATGCTGCTGTCCACCATCCCGCTCGCGACGATGGTCGCCGCGGCGCGGGCGCGGGCCATGGTGAACGGCGCGCTGCGTCATCAACTCGTCATGGTCGGGGCCTGGGTCGTGTCGGTGAGCCTGGTCTGGGCACTCATCGGTGCAGCACTTGACCGCTCGTCTCCCGAAGATTCGGGTGGGCAAGCCGTCGCTAACACTGCCAAGACCTGTACCGACGCGGAGGACTGGGCCGGGCTGGCGGACAAACCGCCAGCAACGGTTTTTGCGATTTCCAATCTCGGACCGGCGATCCTGCTCAACACGGCGCACCGGGCCGTCGCCGGCCCCTATCATCGCAATATCGCCGGCCTTCATGCCACCATCGCCGCGTTGATCGCCACGCCGGAGGATGCCGAGCCGCTGGTGCGGGCGACCGGTGCGACGCTGGTTGCCGCCTGCGCGGGCAATCCGGAAACGAGGTTCTACGCCAATGTCGAGCCTGCCGGCTTCGGCGCGGCGCTGGCCGCGGGGAAGGTACCGGTATGGCTCGCGCCGATTGGCGACGGCACCGGGCCGGTCGCGCTCTATCGCGTCCGGCCGCAGTCCTGATTTGCGTGACGCTTAGCCGGGAAAGCGGCCGACCGCCGGACTAAAGCCGGGCGTAGCAGACCTTGGCGTGTCCGGCGCCGACAAATCCAAGCTGACGGGCGGCACCCTTGGAAAGGTCGAGGACACGACCCTTGATGAACGGGCCGCGGTCATTGATGCGGACCACGACCGATTTGCCATTGTTCTGATTGGTGATCTTCAACCGCGTGCCGAAGGGCAAGGAGCGGTGCGCCGCGGTCATCGCATCCGGATTCATGCGTTCCCCCGAAGCTGTGCGCGAGTGAAGCGCATACCAGGAAGCGCGTCCGCAGTCGGCGGTTGCTTCGGCAAGAGACGTCGTCGCGATGACGAAACCGAAGGCGGCCGAAACGGCCAGGATGGATTTGTGCATGTCATGCCCCACATTATCGTGCTTCGCCTCCCCTCGAAGCTGCTGCTGATGAACCCGGACTTTCCGGGCGCGGCGCAAATGCCGCCACAATCCGGCCTCGATGTGTTCGGGCCGATCAAGAATTGTTTCCGCGGGTAACCTGCCACTCAGGATCGAAAACCCGGGTCCGGCAGATCGAGCGCACCGAAATTGGCAGTTCAGGAGACGATCTCAGCCGTCCTTCCGCTGTCTCGAAGGCGCCGGCGGCAGCTCGGTCTCAAATCCCGGAGGCAAACGGCCTTCGCGTGCCGCGGCCGCGACGAGAGGCCGAAAGAGGCGGACCCACCACGGCACCGGGAGGTTCCGCTGGAGGAGCGCATCGAGGACAACACGGTCGCTGTCGCGCCGGCGATCACCGATCGAGTGGCGCAGGAGCCGGAACCATGCCGTCGCGCGGCTCGCACGATAGGCGTCGAGATCGAAGCTATCCGCGAGCCGGTCGAGGATGCCGAAGGCTTCCGCCTGGACGAGCACCGGCGCGCATTTCGTGCAACGTCCGCAGTTCAGTTTCCCCTGCTTGGGCGTTTCGCGGGTGCAGACCGTAAGGAAGCGGAGCGCGACGGGATCATCGAAAAGGGCTTCGATTTTTTCGAAGCGCGACCATTCGGCGCCGGCCGCGCGGAAATCGCTTGTCCGCGTCGACAGGGACCGCAGCAGATTGAATTCCACGGCGCTGATGCCGGCAAATCGACTCGAGGAACGACCGGCGCCGAAATGGTGGGTCGACGAATAGAGAAGCGTATGGAACAGGTGCTCAACGGCGAGCGCCGCCCCGAGATTCCGCATCGTATGGCTTTGGACGAAACGGCACCGATGGAAATCGTCGAGATTGGCTTCGACGCTGACGAAGGAAGCCCCCGATCTCTCTGCGTAACGACGTGCGTTGTCGCGATGGCGTTCGAATGTCGCGTCGGTGATATGGGCGCCGACATTGTTGTGCAGCATCGTGCGGACGCGCAACTGTTCGGGGGTTGCGGCGGAATCGGAAAAAAGGCGGTGTGAAAAGAGGCTGTCCACACCGCAGCTCATTCCCAGCGCAGCGCCCCTGGAATAATCGGGTTGCCTCGTCTCCCGGCGAGGCGCGGCATGCACGCGGACCCGGCGCCAGCGGCGATCGACGTGGGCGAGCGCAAGCTGTGCAATGCCCCGCGCCGAGGCCAGAAGCTCTTCGTCGACATCGCCCTCGATGACGAGGTCTTCACCTCGTTCCATTGCCGGAATCAGCATGGATACGAGGAACGGATCGAGCGACGGGGTTGCATCGTCAAGACGCGGGTGATCGCCGGCGCAGGCGAAGCGCAGCTTCCGCGTGCGACCGTCGCAGAAAACATCCGCCGACAATTCGTAGCGCCCGTTGCGGCGATCGGCCTCCAGGCGAGAAACGGTCACGGTCATGCCAGCTGGTTCCTTTTGCGGATGGCGCGGCGCACTGACCGAGGAATCTGCGAATGTTCTTCGAAGGGAAAGGCGAAAAGGCCGCATTGGCGACACGATATGCCCTTGCCGCACCGCTCCTGCCAGCAGCGGACGTCTTCCGTGAAAGCCATCGCGATACGTTCCAGATGCTCCTTGGCCGAACCCTTCAGGAGAACGAGTTCGTCAGGTTTTGTCGTCTCGCGCAGGAACTCGTGGGCCGCGCGCACCGATTGAAATGCCCGGAAACGCCCTTCGGCGATATCTTCGTCTGAGGCACGCGACCGAGTGAGATGATCGTTGCAGAAAATGACCTGGTCCGATCCCCTGCGCGCGGCCGCGTAAGCATCGCGGTATTTCGGGCGCGGGTTGCCTGGATAATCGGAAATCGTACCGAGAACAAAGCGCTTGTAGGGCGCTCGCGCCTTTCTCAGGGTTTCGATGGCGAGCGGCAAGGAATGATAGGGCGCCTTCGCCGTGTCGAGCAGGAAGGTCGGGCCTCCGGGAACCTCGATCAGGCTCATGCGCATGAAAACCTCCGGCGCTACGCTCAGGCGCGCAACGGCGGTCTCCGGCGGGACGCCGAGCTCAACGGCCGCGACAAAGGCTGCCGTGACCGGAAGCCAGAAGTGCCCCGCCACATGCGGGGTGGCAATCCGCCACTCGCCCTTCTGTCCCGAGACCGTCAACGTCAGCCGTTCCGGCCACGCTGCGTGAATGTGGGAGACACGGTAGTCCGCGTGAGCGTCGAGACCGAACGTCACGACACGCCCTTTCGTCTGGCGAGCCGCAGCCATCGCATGCGGGTCGTCGGCATTGACAACAACCGTCCCAGACGGGCGGGTGAAGCGGGCCAGCCAGGCTTTTTCTTCCGCGACCCGTTCAAGCGTGCGGAATTGCGAATAATGTTCGAGCCGCACCATGGTGATCACCGCAAGGTCGGGCCGAAGCATCCGCGCCGGCTCCCGCAAGCTCTGCGGCCCGCCGGCGCCCGCCTCGACAACAACGTGCGTTGCCGAGCGGGGAACGGACAACAGAGCCCGGCGAATGTCCCCCAAAGCATTGCCCAATGTCGGCGGGCCCCAGGCGGTGGCATGGCCGTTGATGATGTGGCGCAGCAGGGTAGTCGTGGTCGACTTGCCGGAGCTGCCCGTCACTCCGACGAAGGTTTTCTTGCTGGCAAGACGCAGAGCCGTTGCTGTCCATCGGCGTACCGGCTCGATCAGGCGGCCGCGAACGGCGCGTTCCACGGCCCGCAGAACGTCACGTGGCGGAAACGAAGTGAACGTTCTCAGCCCTGAAGCGGCCTTTTTCATGCGCGGCCCTCCCCCAGGCGCTCAACCCACTCATCGAGGGAGGCTTTCATCCGGGCGGCATAGACGTCCTTGTCGAACCGATAGCGGCCGACCGAGAAGGCTCCGAGGGGTGGCCTTGCAAGCAGATCGCCGCTTTCCGTGTACATCGGCTTTGGAGCGTCGAGGGTTGAAAAATAATCATCGAATTTGAACCTCCCGCCGATCATGGCGGGTGTCGGGGCTATCCACAGGCTCGGAATGGCGAAGGCATCGGCGACAATAAGCCCGTGCAGCGACTGGCTCATCACCAGTTCGCTCGCGGCAATGTCGGCGATCACCTGCCGGGGATCGCCGGACGGGTCGATGACGTGTACCTCGCGGCCTGCCCGCCTGCGCGCGGCATCGATGGAAGTGACATGGGGAACCCAGGCAAGCCGATACCGCTTGGTCGGCAAAGGCATGAAGCGGTCGCAGAGTACCAACGGGTCGCCCAACAGGGCGGACCCGACATCACCCAGCGCACTGAGCGACAATTCCCCGCGCACGGCTATGACGGCAAGTGGCCTTTGGGAGACCCTGTCCTCGGGGCGCAGGAACCCCGAGCCGACGACGATCGAGCCTGAACTCGCCCGATTGAGAACGGAGCCAATGCCGAGAAGATGCGGACGGGTTCGATCGGATACGAAGCGGACATGGCGGCCGCCCAGCCATTCCCAATAGGCGGGATTGATATCATCGCCGAAGTTCGGGCGGCCGATGTGCCAGAAGGCAGGGATTGCACTGCGAGGGCGCAATTTCGATTGCCAAAGGCGGACATGCTTTGCGAAACGACCGCCGGTCATGCAAGGTCATCAATCTGCGAACGCAATGCGATCCAGCCGCGATAAAGTGGCCTCAACGCCTCATGCCGAATACGCGATACGGTGGACTTGCGCTGGTGAATGGCACTGCCGCCCAGCCGTGCCGAAATATGCGACACGCCCGACGGCGTCACCGCAAGCAGCCGGACGCCGGTTTTCCAGCGCATCTGCAGAGCGCTGTCCACCGGGCGATCGAAGATTTCAGTCGCGTCCAGCAGCCGCCGCGCCGCCTCGCGGCCGACCAACTGCGCAAACATGCCAAGACCGGGCCGGCGGGGGCATAGGAGCCGGATTTCGCCATCCCGGGCAATCGTGGGCCCGTCGCTGTCGTAGCCGGCGACCGGAAAACGGATGACGCTTGCGCTGTCGAGATTCGCCACCGCGAGGCGCAGTGCCGCACCGAAATGGCCGAGCTCGATCGCGACGTCATCCTCGACGATCAGCGCCCAGTCGAGGCCTTCGTCGACAATCGCCTGCCATCCCGCGCGATGGCTCATGAAAGCGCCGATCTCCCCGCTTCGCAGTCGGAATGGATAGGGCGGGAACCAGCGCAACCTTCGGTAAGTCGTTCGGGCCGGGTCGAGACGTTGCCCGTCCACAGCATCCATCACGCGGACGGGCGCAGGCAGAACGGAGCTCAGGTCCGAGACCTGGGACTTGCGGGCGACGGCCCGGTCGAGATGGATGATGAAAGACGCTGACAACATGGACGCCGCCGATTAGGCATGTTTTCTCGCCGTTGTGAAGCGGGGCTATTCCTGCCGCCCAATTGCGGCAGGCGGAACAATTGCCGGCGCGGCATTGCCCGAAGCGTGCCAAAGGTCCTGCGCAAATATGCCTTCCTCCGGGCAGGGTGGCATACATCTTGCTGATCAGCAGTCGAGTCAGCCAGGCTGACGCCAGTCGCGGATAAGGCCATAGGTATGAATTTCCAGTTTCGTCTAAAAAAACATAGAGATGCGCAAATCCGAAACACCCATCAACGCGCACGGGATCACGTTGTAAAATTGCATGCAATTCGTGGAAACTGCCTAATCATTAAGCAAGAGGCTATGCAGTGAACCCTTCCGCAAGGACATTCGCTTTCTGGCGATCGATTTCTCCGGCCGATGCGATCCGTCACGCCTACAAGGCCATCCGGGACAATTCCGATCCCGCCATGTTCATCTCGCTGAAGTCGGAAGCGGAAGCGCTGGCTGAGGCCGAGGCGCTGACGAAGGCGGGCCCTGTCGGCAGGCCTCTCTTCGGACTGCCGTTCGCGGTGAAGGACAATATCGACGTCGCGGGACTTGAGACCACCGCGGCCTGCCCTGCATTCGCCCATCGCGCCAAAAGGTCGGCTTTCGTAGTGGCTCGGCTGGAAGCGGCAGGGGCCATCTGCATCGGCAAGACCAACCTTGACCAGTTCGCCACCGGACTCGTCGGCGTGCGGTCGCCCTATGGCGTGCCACGCAACAGCCTGCGCGGCGACCTCGTTCCGGGCGGATCGAGCTCAGGTTCAGCGGTCGCTGTCGGCGCCGGGATAGCAGCGTTCTCGCTCGGCACCGACACGGCCGGGTCCGGGCGCGTTCCCGCCGCGCTCAACGGCATCGTCGGGCTGAAGCCGAGCCTCGGCCTGTTCTCGGCCACCGGCATGGTCCCCGCCTGCCGGACGCTCGACACGATTTCGGTGTTCGCGCCGACCGTTTCCGATGCGGCAGAGGTGGCCGCGGTGGCGCAGGGGTACGATGCCGCCGATTTCCTGTCGCGCCGGCTTCCCGCCGCCGGGCTGACCCCGGTGCAGCCGCGTTTCACCGTCGGCGTGCCCCGAACAGACCAGCGGCCATTCTTCGGCGACGAAGAGGCGCGGCGCGCCTATGAGGCCGATCTGGAGGTGCTCGCCTCCTTCGGAGCCTCGATCAGGGAAATCGATTTTGAGCCGTTCTATGCGGTGGCGCGATTGCTGTACGAGGGACCTTGGGTCGCCGAGCGCTACCACGCGGTAAAGACGCTGATCGAAACCGATCCCGAGGCGCTGTATCCCGTGACGCGCGCCATCATCTCCAATGCCTCGAAATATGATTCGGTGGCGACGTTCGACGCGCTTTACAAGCTGGCCGACCTGAAGCGGTCGGTGCAGCCTGCCCTCGATTCGATCGACTGCATGGCAGTACCGTCGATCCCGACCGTATACTCGGTCGAGCAGGTGCTGGCCGACCCGGTTCAGCTCAACTCGAACCTCGGCACCTACACCAATTTCGTCAACCTTCTCGATCTCGCGGCGATTTCTGTTCCTGTCGGCATGCGGACGGACGGCCTTCCCTCGTCTCTCACCCTGATCGGCAGGGCCGGAGCCGACGCATGGCTGGCGGGCGTCGCCGACATGCTTGAAAACGGCACACGACGCGAATTGGCAGCGACCCTGCCGGAAGGCCATGTCCCGCTCGCGGTCGTCGGCGCCCATCTTTCGGGAATGCCGCTCAACCACGAGCTGACCTCTCGCGGCGCCGTCTTCCTGCGGGCGGCCAACACCGCGCCCGACTACCGGCTCTTCGCCCTGCCGGGAACGCAGCCCCCCAAGCCCGGGCTCCTCCGCGTGCGGGACGGCTCCGGCAGCGCAATTGCCGTTGAACTCTGGGCGCTGGACCCGGCGGCCTACGGATCGTTCGTGTCCAGAATTCCCGCGCCCCTCGGCATCGGTACGCTGCGACTTGCCGACGGCACCACATCGCAGGGCTTCCTCGTCGAGGCAGAGGCGGTCGCGGGCGCGCGGGACGTCTCGTCCTACGGTTCCTGGAGGGCCTTCGTCGCTTCGGGTTCGTGAACCCGGTGCGAGTAGCGGTACCAGGCGTGCTCGACGAAGTTCAGATGCGCCTTCATTGCGCTGTCGGCGGCGTCGCGGTCGCCGCGCAGGATCGCTTCGATGACAAGCGTATGTTCAGCATGTGAAGCGGCCAGGCGGCCGAGCGTACCGAACTGGGCGCGCCGGAAGGGCTGAACGCGCTGGCGCGTCGCCCGCGTCATTTCGGCCAGATAGAGGTTGCGGGCCCCGTCATAGATGACGTTGTGGAACACTTCATTGGCGGCGGTATACCGCGCGATATCGCCCGCCCGCACCATGGCGCCCATGTCCTCGTGCAACCGTTCGAGAGCGCGCCGTTCAGCGGGGGGCATGTTGACGGCGCAGAGCCCCGCGCACAGCGCCTCCAGGTAGCTCATGACCGTGAACATGCCGGCAAGGGTTTCGTCGTCCGGCTTCGTGACGATCGCCTTGCGGTGGGCGCGTTTCTCGACCAGACCGGAGGAGGCAAGCAGGCTCAGCGCCTCGCGAACCGGCGTGCGCGAGACCCCGAATTCAGCGGCCAGATCGGATTCATCGAGCGGCATTCCCGGTTCGATCACGCCAGAGACGATGCGACGGGCCACCTCTAGGCGGATCGTGTCGACTGATGTGGACGGGGTGTTCGTCGTCACCGGGGGACCGGATCGCCGTGAATCATTTCGGATCATCAATTATACTGACATGGGCGGCGACAACGCGCCAACCATCGGCCATGCGGACCCAGCTCTGCATCTGGCGGCCGACCCTTGCCGGTGCGCTGTCACGATGGAACAGCGTCGAGGCGGTGGCGAAGTCGGTGCCGAACGTGGTGATGACCGTTCGCGAGAGGTCCCTTTCCAGACCCTTCGGCGAACGTCCCTTGCGGAATTCGAGGATCTCCGAGACACCGTAGAGGTTTTCGCCGCCGCCGTAGCGAATGGTTTTCTCGTCCTGCCAGAACATCTCGTCGAGCACAGCGACATCATTGGTGACGAGCGCCCGTTCGTAACGCTCGAATGCGGCGGTGACCTCCGCCAGGGTAGCCGGGTCATTGACGATCATGCGCGGCGCCTTTCCATGCGGATGCGCAAGGCGCGCAGGAAAGGAATCTGCTCGAACTGGTCCTCCTGCACGAAGTCCCAGGCAACGCCTTTCGGCCTCGGTTGCGTATTGCCGGTGACGATCAGTTCTTTTTCCGTTGCCACGAAGTCCAGCGGGGAATCGTGGGCAAGCATGAAGACCTTGGAATTGTCCACCAACTGGGAAGAATGGACGGTCGTTGCCATCGGCGTTTCAGGCCCGATGATGCCGAGTTCACGGAAAATACCGGTTTCGAGGTCGGCAAAACCGGCACCCTTGCCGGTCCGTCCACCTTCGCGGCTGACCGCGACCGACCCGACGACGCAGAAATCGAGCGGCTCGACCTCCTCGAACTCGATGCGCTCGCCATGCATCATATAGCCCTCGGAAGTGGCCGCGAGCTCGAATGAGACCCCCTTTTCCCGCAGCCTCGCGGGATCGATCCGCAGATAGGGAAATTCGCGGGTCAGATACGGCACCGGCGCGTAGAGCACCTTGCCTTCGTAGAGCGCGCGCAGGCGAACGGGGATTTGCGGCGGATCGGGATTGCACTTCACCGTCTTGGCCTGTCGCCACGCATCGGTCTGCGCCAGATGCCATGCGGCCAAGTCGGCGCCGATGAAATTGGGGATGTGGCTCCAGGTCGGCCCCATCGCCATGCCACCGGTCTCGAGCGCACCCCAGACGGCGCCACGGACGGCATCCTTGCCGCTGTTGCGGCCGGCCCAGCGGCCCTTGTGGTCGTTCATGGGATTCCTTTCCAGTTTGCGGCCGGCGACGCGCAGGCACCGCTCGTCTCCAGCCAGCGGGCAACGCGCAGGACGATGTCCTCCCGCCAGGGGGCGGCGATGACCTGCACGCCGATCGGCAGCGCCGAACCGTCGAGCCAGACGGGAACGGAGACGACTGGCAACCCGATGAACGAGATCGGCTGGGTGAACAGGCCGAGGTTCGGCCGCACCGCCATTTCCTTGCCGTCAAGGATCATGGTGCGCTGCCCGATCTTCGGCGCCACGCACGGCGTCGACGGGGCGAGGATGACGTCGATGCCGCCGAACAGCCGGAGCACGTTTTCGCGGTAGACCCTGCGAACTTTCTGCGCCTTGGTTACCCAGGAACCGGGGATCATGTTGCCAGCGATCAGACGGTCGCGCACATCCGGATCGTAGTCGGCGTGGCGCGTTCTCAGCCTGTCGAGATGGAGCGAGGCACCCTCGGCCATGGTAATCAGATAGGCTGCGCCTCGCGCCGCGGCTGCATCGGGAATCTCCACCATCGCGGTCGCCCCGAGTGCGCTCGCCACATGGTCAACGGCGCGGAACGCTTCCGGCATCGCAGTGCTGGCGAAATAGCCACCGGCCTTGGCGATGGTCAGGCCCCCGATTCCCGCCTCCAACCCGGCGGAGACCGGACCGGAACCGATCTCGGCACAGGCCGGATCGCCGGCGTCGGGCCCGAGCATCGCGTCATAGGCCAGCGCCAGGTCGGCGGCGCAGCGCGCCATCGGACCCAGATGATCGAGGCTGGCGACGAACGGGAAAGTCCCGGTGCGCGGCAACCGGCCGTAGGTCGGCTTCAGGCCGAACAAGCCGCACAGCGATGATGGCACGCGGATAGATCCGTTGGTATCGGAGCCGAGCGTGAGCGGCACCATGCCGGACGCCGCCGCCGTTCCCGACCCGCCGGACGAGCCCCCCGACATGTGATCCGGCGCATGTGGATTGCGTGAAGGCCCGACATGGGCATTCTCGCCGGTGAAGTCGTAGGCGTATTCGCCCATGTTGAGGCCGCCGAGCAGGATGGCGCCCGCCGCCTCCATGCGGGAAACCAGCACCGCGTCGTCCCCGGCCGGATCGTTGTCGCGATTGATCTTCGATCCGGCAAGCGTGACGACGCCCTTGATGTCGAACAGGTTCTTGACCGCGAACGGCACGCCGGCCAGCGGACCGGGGTCGCGGCCGCCGGCAACCGCCGCATCGATCGCATCGGCGCGGGTCAGCGCACGCTCCGCCGTCACTTGCGTGAAGGCATTGAGGTACGGGTTCTGCTGCTCGATTCGGGCAAGCGCGGCTTCCGTCACGGCGCGCGCCTTGACCTGCCCGCGCCGGACGGCGGCGGCGATCTCGTAAGCCTTTGCCTGCGGTCCAATGATCATGGGCAGTAAACCGGGGCCGGCTCTGTGTCGTCGCCGGTCTCAAAAGCGAGTACATCCTGCGCGATCTGGTGGGCAACCGTCAGGTGGACCGTGATGCCCGGGCGGTACTCGGCCTCGACGGGGAGGCCGAGATACGGCGCCATCGCGTCGATGATCGCCTCCGTGTTGAAATCGTCCTTCATCGACCGGCCTCTCCTGCGATCGCCTGCTCGAGCGCGGCGAGCGCCGCCGCCCATCCGACGATACCGCCCTGCGCGACGATCATCGCGATCGTCGCCGCCTTGAATTCGGGGAAATAGCTTTCGGTCGCGTCGGTGACGAGCAGGCACTCATAGCCCCGGTCATTGGCCTCGCGCATCGAGGTCTGGACGCAGACCTCCGTCGTCACCCCGGCGAAGACAAGGTGGGTGATGCCAATCCCCTGCAGTCGCTCGTGCAGCCCGGTCGTCCAGAACATGCCCTTGCCGGGCTTGTCGACGACGATTTCGCCATCGACCGGTTTCAATTCCGGGACGATGGCGTTGCCGGGTTCGCCGGTAACGAGCAACCGTCCCATCGGGCCAACTTCGCCAATCTTCACAGGCGCGTTGCCGCGCGCGATTTTCGACGGCGGGCAATCGGACAGGTCGGGGCGATGGGCCTCGCGCGTGTGGATGACGGGCCAACCCTTGCTGCGGAACAACCCGATCAGTCGCGCGGTCGCCGGAATGATGGCGGCCAGCCGCGAGACATCGTTGCCGAGCGCCTCGCCGAAGCCGCCCGGCTCGATGAAATCGCGCTGCATGTCGATGACGACCAACGCGGTTCGCCCGGGATCCAGCCGGTAGTCGTAGGGTTCCGCCTTCACCGCGATCATCTCAATGCCCCGCCATGTGCTTGCCGATGGTCGACCGGTCCGTCTCCCCGATCGGCGATACGTAGGTGATGTGACCCTCCGACATCACCGCGACGCGGTCCGACAGTTCGAGAATCTCATCGAGGTCCTCCGAGACGAGCAGCACGGCCGCGCCCTTGTTGCGCTGGTCGATGATCTGGGCGCGGATTTCGGCCACCGACGCGAAATCCAGACCGAAACACGGATTGGCGACGACCAGCACATCGACCTCGGAGGACAGTTCCCGCGCCAGAACCGCGCGCTGCACATTGCCGCCCGACAGGTTCTCGATCGGCGTGTCGGGCGTCGGGGTCTTGACCCTGTAGCTCTCGATAAGCACCCGCGCCTTGTCGCGCATGGCGAGCGGTTTCAGCCACCACCCGAGGCTCGCCAGCGGCGGCTTGTCGAACGAACGGAAAGCGATGTTTTCGGCGACGCTCATGCGTCGGACCGTGGCATTCCTGAGGGGTTCCTCCGGCAAGCCGAAAACCTTGAACCGATCGAAATCGGCGCGCGTGCGCTCGAAGGGCTTGCCGTTGATGAAGATGCGTCCGTCCTTGAGGGCGCGCTGGCCGGAAATGGCCTCGACAAGCTCCGACTGCCCGTTTCCCGAAACCCCGGCGATGCCGAGGATTTCCCCGCCCTTGATCTTCAGGTCGACCGCCTCGACCGCGGGCATGCCTTCATTGTCGTCGACAAACAGGCCGGCGAGTTCGAGCCGAACGCTGCTTTCGACGTCGGCGATGCGGTCCGCCGTTTTGCGGATCTTCGTTTCGCCGATCATCATCCGCGACATTTCCTCGGTGGACAGTTCGCCCACCGTGCCGCCGCCGGCATAGGCGCCGCGCCTGAGCACCGACACGCGGTCGGCGAAAGCCGTCACCTCGCGGAACTTGTGGGTGATCATCAGCACCGTGATGTCGCCTGCCCGCGCCATTTCGTGCAGCAGGCCCAGTACCTCGTCGGCTTCGCTCGGCGTCAGCACGGAAGTCGGCTCGTCGAGGATCAGGAATCGCTGGTCGAGATAGAGCTGCTTCAGGATTTCGAGCTTCTGCTTCTCGCCGGCCGAAAGACCCGAGACCGGACGGGACAAGGGAACCCGGAACGGCATCCGCTCCATGAATTCCTCAAGGGCACGGTTTTCGGCGGTCCAGTCGATCACGGCGGGAACATTGGCGCGCGAGATCACCATGTTTTCCGCCGCCGTCAGGCACGGGACGAGGGTGAAATGCTGATAGACCATGCCGATGCCGGCGGCGCGCGCATCATGCGGCGAGCGGATTGTCCGTTCGCTCCCGTCGACGATCAACTGGCCGCGGGTCGGCTGGTAGAACCCCATGATGCATTTCACCAGGGTCGACTTGCCGGCGCCGTTCTCGCCGAGCAGTGCATGGAATTCGCCGCTCCCGACCTTGATCGAGACGTCGTCCAGCGCCACCAACGAACCGAAAATCTTGGTCATGCCGACGGTTTCGAGGCCGAACGCGCGATGTTGCGGCGCGCCGTCGGGCTGTTTGAGGGCTGCAACGACCGTCATGACGCACCTCCTGCGCGGCGCGGCGCGATGATCGCGACGGGTCCGCCGCCGTCGGCGCTACGGTGCTCGGCGGCGAATGAGGACATCCCGGAAGAGCCCGCCAGCGCAACAAGCGCGCACCGCGGGCCGGACATGCCGTCAGAGCTTCGCGGTGCGATGCGATGGACCGTGCCTTCGCGCATCAGCGGATCCCGTCGAGAAACGTTTCGCTGGTCGCGACTGCCCCGAAGACGCCGCCCTGCATCTTGATCATGTCGATGGCCGCGAGGTGGTTCTCGAGTTTCGTCGCGCCGCAACAATCCTCCAGCAGCAGGCACTCGAAACCGCGGTCATTGGCCTCGCGCATTGTGGTGTGGACGCATACGTCGGTGGTGATGCCGGTCAGCACGATGTTTCGAATGCCGCGCGTGCGCAGGATCAATTCCAGGTCCGTCGCGCAGAACGAGCCCTTGCCCGGCTTGTCGATGATCGGCTCGCCGGGAAACGGCGCAAGCTCCGGGATGATTTCCCAGCCTGGCTGTCCGCGCACGAGGATTTTCCCGCAAGGCCCCGGGTCGCCGATGCCCGCGCCGATGCGCTGGGATCGCCAGCGCTTGTTCGCCGGCAGGTCGGCCAGATCGGGGCGATGGCCTTCGCGGGTGTGGATCACGTGGTAGCCGCCCGCCCGCATCGCTGCCAGGACGCGGCTGATCGGTCCGATCGGCGCTCGCGTCAACGAAAGGTCGTAGCCCATTGCATCGACATAGCCGCCGGGCCCGCAGAAGTCGGTCTGCATGTCGATGATGATCAGCGCCGTGTTTTCCGGCCTGAGATCGCCGTCGAACGGCCAGCGATAGGGATCGGCCCTGACCGGGCCGGCTTCGTCGATTACGTCGGTTTTCGCGTCCATTACCCTACTCCGCCGCTTCCGTGGCCTTCTCGCCATAGCGCCTGTCCGGAACCGGAAAGCCGCACGAGGCACCGTCGGTGTGGATGACCTCGTCCTCCCAGGGCAGCCGGTACTTTCCGGCGACCATGTCCTGCATGAAGGTGTAGGGGCAGTCCTGCGCGCCGCCCTTGACGGCGACGTAGCCGCGATGGCCGAGCTGGTAGATGTTGTTCTCTACCGACCAGTGCCGGCGCGCCTCGCGGACGAGGTCGGGACGCACTTCCGCGGTGATGATCTCGTCGGCGCGGCCAGTGGTGCCATGAGCGAGAATCGTCCCGTCGAAATTGACGATCATGCCCTCGCCCATCGAATCGAACGTCCCGTCGGACCCGCACATGCAGACATTGGCGGTCACTATCAGATTCTGGAACGCATTGGCCTGGTTGGTGAACCGCCAGCTTTCCCGGATCGGCGCGGTGTAGCCGGCCGTGCGCAGCATGACCTCCGCGCCCTTGTAGGCGCATTCGCGCGCCATTTCGGGGAACATGCCGTCGTGGCAGATGATCAGTGCGAGCTTGCAGCCCTTCGGTCCGTCGATGACCGGAATGCCGAGGTCGCCCGGTTCCCACGGCTCGACCGGAACCCAGGGGTGGAGCTTGCGGTAGTACAGCTTCAGTTCGCCCTGGTCGTCGATGACGATGCCGGAATTGTAGGGCATGCCGCCGGGATTGTACTCCATGATGGAGAAGCAGCCCCAGATCGCGTTGTCCCTGCAGGCCTTGCGGAAGGCGGCGACCTCGGGCCCGTCGAGCGAGCACATGATCGCCGGATTGGTATCCATCGACAGGCCATGCAGGGCGTATTCGGGAAACACGACCAGGTCCATCGTTGCCATGTTTCGCCGCGCCTTCGCCACCATCGACACGATCCTGGCCGTCTGCCGGGCGAGATCGTCCGGCGTTTCGACCACGGGCAGCTGCAACTGGACGAGACCGATCACGATGCCGTTCGGTGTCCTGTTCAACCCGCCGAGTGCGCTCATCGCTCCAGTCTCCGTGCTTCGGTTATTTCGTGATCGACAGTTCGCCCGGCACGTCGCGCGCCGACGACGAGGAACGCGCCGCGGTGATCATGATGAAAAGGGTCAGGATGTAGGGGGCGGCATTGAAGAAGTAGTAGCCTTGGCTAATGCCGACCGACTGCAGCGCCGGTCCGATCGCCCCGGCCGCTCCGAACAGCAGCGCCGCCATGATGCAGCGCAGCGGATTCCAACGGGCGAAGATCACGAGCGCGACGGCCATGAGACCCTGCCCCGAGGAGAGGCCCTCGTTCCACGACCCCGGATAGGACAGCGAGAGAAACGCGCCGCCGGTTCCGGCCAGGAAGCCGCCGAGCGCAGTGGCGGCAATCCGCACGCTGATCGGATTGATCCCCATGGCGCGGGCGGCCGGTTCGCTGTCGCCCGTCATCCTGACGATCAGACCCCACCGCGTGTTCGCGAACGCCCACCACATGGCAATCGCCAGCAGGATCCCGGTAAAGAACAGGGGATTGATCTCGAGCGCCTTCTGCAGCGACGTGTTCGACGTCCATGACCCGAGCGGCAATGCTTCCAGGCGCGGCGCCGAGGGCTGGATGTAGGGCTTGCCGAAAAAGAAGGCGACACCGGTGCCGAAGCTCATCATCGCGATGCCGACGGCAATGTCGTTGACGCGCCTGAGACTGCAGATCGAGCCATGCATCAGGCCGAGAAACAGGCCGGAGACGCCGGCGGCGAAGACCCCGATCCATGGCGAGCCGGTTTCGTAGGACACAGCATAGGCGACCATCGCGCCGAGCACGAGATTGCCCTCGAGGCCGAGATTGATGCGGCCGGACTTTTCCGTCAGCGTCTCGCCAAGGGCGACGAACATGAACGGCGTCGAGACGCGGATCGCGCCGCCGAGCATGGCGATGAGGATCGTGGAAAGGGCGCCGTCGCTCATGTCCGCTCGACCTCGCTCCTGGGCCGGAAGATGGCGAAGCGCCCGTGCAGCGTCTCGCTGGCGAGAAGCACCACGAAGATGATGCCCTGCAGCACCAGCGCGGTCGCATCGGGCATGTCCATGCGTCGCTGCACCAGGCCGCCGGATGCCTCGATTGCGCCGAACAGGATCGCCACCGGCACGATCAGCAGCGGGTTGTGGCGCGCGAGGAACGACACGAGGATGCCGGTGAAGCCGTAGCCGGCGACCAGTGACGCGTTGGCCTGGCCGTGGATCGCGGCAACCTCATAGTAGCCGGCAAGTCCGCCGCAACCGCCGGCGATCGCCGAGCAGGCGACGATCAGCCGCCCGACCGGCAGGCCCTGGGCCAACGCGGCTCGCGGGTTGCCGCCGGTGACGCGTGCCGCAAATCCGAAAGTGGTTCGCGACATCAGCAGATACAGGAGGATCGCCAGCGCGATTCCCACGACGAACCCCCAATGAACATCGGTCCCGGGGATCGTACCGACCATGTAGTCCTTGCCGATCGGCATGGTCGACGGCTTGTTCGCCGAGCCGGGATCGCGCAGCGACCCTTCGACGAAGAAATTCATGATGGCGATAGCGATATAGGTCAGCAGCAGCGTCGAGATCGTTTCGTTGACGCCGCGCGCATGGCGCAGCCAGCCGGCCATCGCATTCCAGGCGGCGCCGGAGGCGACCGCCGCGAGCGCCATCGCGGCCATGGTCGGGGCGACCGGCGCCGCCGAGGAGACGAGCGGGATCGCGATCGCGGCGGCGGCAAAACCGCCGAGCACGAGGGCGCCTTCCGCGCCGATCATCGTCAGCCCGATCTGGGCCGGGATGGCGAAGGCCAGGCCGGTGAGGATGAGGGGCGCGGAGCGCTGCAGCGTGTTCTGGAAGGAAAACGCCGTGCCAAAACCGCCGCGCCAGACAATCTCGAAAAACTGGAGCGGGCTTTTTCCCAGCGCCAGCAGGAAAACGGAGAACAGGACGGTCGAGACGACCAGTGCGCCGAGGGGAATGACGACCTTTTCGATCGCGCCGGGCAGGCGCGCCGATGTCGGGCGGAAGCGAAGCGGGGCTGTGTCGGTGGCAGCCATGGGTCCGTGTCTGTTGGCAAGCGGGAAGGCAGGCCGCTCCCGAGACGGAGCGGCCTGCCGTTCTGTGCGATCAGGTGATCGAGCCGATGACCCCCTCGAGGAGGTAGTTCATGCCATCGAGATACGGATCGTAGTTGTCATAGGTCTTGTCGATGACGAGGTTGCCGTTGTTGTCCTTGAGGGGACCGACATAGATCGGCTTCTTTTCCTTCAGGCCGGCAATGGCCGCGTCGGCGGCGGCGATCGCTTCCGGCGTGGCGCCGGCGCCATAAGGCGTGTTGCGCACCATGTCGTTGTCGTAGCCGCCAACAACCATGTTGGGCAGCGCTTCGCCCTTGGCCAGCAGGTCCGCATACATCTTGTAGATGGTTTCCCACTTGTATTCGGCGCCGGTGATGAAGCCCTCGGGGGCAAGCGGCGCCTGCGAGGCATTGTGACCGCAGGATTTCACGCCGCGGCTCTCGGCAGTCTCGATGACCACCTTCGGCCCGTCGACGTGGCAGGTGATGACGTCGCAGCCCGCATCGACGAGAGCGTTTGCCGCTTCCGCCTCACGTACGGGGAGCGACCAATCGCCGGTGAAGATCACCTGCACGGTCGCGGCCGGATTCACGCTGCGCGCGCCAAGCAGCACCGAGTTGATGTTCGACAGCACGCTCGGAATGGGCTTGGCGGCCACGAACCCGATCTTGTTGGACTTGGTTGACAGGCCGGCGGCGACGCCATCGACATAGTGCGCCTGGTTCAGGTAGCAGAAATAGCTGCCGGCGTTCGCCGGGTCGGTATCCTTGTTCCACAGCGGCGCGGCGTGGCGGAACTGCACGTCCGGATATTTCTTGGCCAGGTCGACGACGAAGGGCTTGTAGTAGCCGAACGAGGTCGCGAGGATCAGGTTGGCCCCATCGAGATTGATCATCGATTCCATCGACTTGGCGACGGCGTCGGTTTCCGGGACGTTCTCCTCCTCGATGACCTTCACGTTGGCGACGGATTTCAGCACGTCCATCGCCACCGCATGGGCCTGGTTCCAGCCAAAATCACCGCGCGAGCCGACATAGACAGCACCGAGAACCACTCCCTCAGCCGCCTGCGCCTTGCCGAGCAGGCCCATGGGAAGGGCGGTGGAAGCCAGACCGGCGAGGCCTGTCTTGAGAATTGTACGACGAGAAACACCTTCGATCGGCATGATCCAACTCCTGTTTTCGCCTGGGAGGCATTCTTGCGATGGGCCGGACCCGGCTCCATCCCCGTGACAATTCAAGGCAAGGCCCGTGCCACTTCTGTTCGGCCGCTCGCCCGTCCGGAAATTCTAGCGTTTTCAATCTGTTGGGTTTTGCCCTGCGACGGGGAGCCAAGACACTGAATGCCGCAAAACCAGCAAGTGAGCTTATTTTTTCATCAATTGAAGCTGTTCGATTATTTTTTAATCATGCATCGTCTAATTGCATACATTTCGCAGTTGCGAAGAATGCCGGCAGGCAGCCTGTCCGTGCTTACATCAGGCCGCTTTTGGCGTAGGTGGCATTGAGGCGGCTTTCGAGATAATCGGCGCCTGTGATCGGCGGGTATTTCGCCGGCCCTTCGGGCGTCGCACAGGTCGGCAGGCACGCCACGACGGCATCGGGATTGGGATCCAGGAAGAAGGCGACGGAGTAGCGCTCACGTCCGGCCGGGTTGACGACGCGATGCGGCGTCGAGACGTAGATATCGTTGGTCCAGCGCATCAGGCAGTCGCCGATGTTGCACACGAAGGCATCGGGAATATGCGGCGCGGCAAGCCATCGACCGTCGCGCGTGCGGACTTCCAGGCCGCCGGCATCGTCCGTCGCCAGCAATGTCACGCAACCGTAATCGGTATGCTCGCCGGCGCCGAGTTGCCCCTCCTCCAGCGTTGCCGGGCGCGGCGGATAGTGAAGAAGCCGCAGCGTCGCGAGCGGGCGGTCGATCTTGTCGACGAAATAGTCCGGATCGACGCCCAGTTCGACGGCGAATGCCTGATGCAGTGTGCGACCCAGGGCGAGGACGGCGTCGAAATAGGCCAGCATCGTATCGCGGAACTCCGGCATGTCCGGCCAGAGGTTGAGCGCGCGGAAGCGGGCGCCCGAGAGGATTTCCGGATCGTCCGGCCGCAACTCCAGGCCGACATTGAAGGCTTCCTTGACATCCGCCGGCTTGGTCGGATCGAGCGCCTCGCCGCCCATCGGAATGTAGCCGCGGTTTCCGGTCGCCGCGGAAAACAGCGCCTTGCGCTTGTCGGACTCGGGCGCGCCGAAGAACTGCGCCGATTGTTCGAAGACCCTGTGCATCAGCGCAGCCGGAATGCCGTGGCCGGTGATGTAAAAGAAACCGATGCCGCGACATGCCCGGCCGATCTCGGCTGCGACAAATTCAAGTCCTCCCGGCTCACCATCAAACAGGGGGGTCAGGTCGATGACGGGGATGTCGGTCACGGGATGTTCCTCAATCGAAAAGTTTGGCCAGTGCGGAATGCTCGGCAATCAATGCCGCGGTATCGAACCCGGGAATGATGCCGTCAACAACGCGCCACCGTCCCGCCACCATGACGCGATCCGCCCGGTTCGCGCCACAATGGACCAGCGCCGCGATCGGATCGTGGTTTCCCGAAAAGCGAAGTTCGTCCAGCGTGAACATGGCGAAGTCCGCCTGCTTGCCGACTGCAATTTCGCCGATGTCGGATCGGCCGAGGCAGCGCGCCGAGCCCTGCGTCGCCCAGCGCAGCGCATCGCGGTGCGTCACGCGCTCCGCCGACATGTAGCCGAGCCGGTTGACCATCAGCGCGTGGCGTACCTCCTCCATTAGGTTCGATCCGTCGTTCGACGCCGATCCGTCGACGCCGAGGCCAACGGGGCTGCCGGCGGCCTCCAATTCGAGCGTCTTGCAGAAGCCGGAGGCGAGCACCGCATTGGATGTCGGGCAATGGCAGACGCCGACGCCATGGGCGCCGAGCCGTTCGCAATCCTCGCAGGTGAAGTGGATGCCATGGGCCAGCCAGGTGCGCGGTTGCAGCCAGCCGGCATCGTCCAGCCAATCGATCGGCCGGTATCCGAAACGCTCCTTGCAGAAGACTTCCTCGTCCGTGGTCTCGGCAAGATGCGTATGCAGACCGCAATCGTATTTTTCGGCGAGCGCGGCACTGCCGCGCATCGTGTCGATCGAAACGTTGAACAGGGCGCAGGGCGCGAGCGCGATCTGGGTCATCGCGCCGTCGCTGGTGTCATGATATTTCTGCAGTACCCGCTCGCTGTCGGCGAGGATCGTGTCTTCATCCTGCACGATATGGTCCGGCGGCACCGCCCCGTCCTTCTTGGACAACGACAGCGAGCCGCGCGTGATCGTGGCGCGGATGCCGAGCGCGCGCGCCTCTTCCACCTCGATGTCGGTGGCGTCCTCGATGCCGCCGAAGACCATGTAGTTGTGGTCCATCGCCGTCGTGCATCCGGACAGCAGCAATTCGGCCATGGCGAGGCGCGCTCCGATCCGGAACATGTCGCGGTTGAGCCGGCCCCAGATCGGGTAGAGCGCGGTCAGCCAGGGGAACAGTTCCTTGTCATAGGCCTGGGGGTGAGCGCGGCTCAGCGTCTGGAAGAAATGGTGGTGGGTGTTGATAAGGCCAGGCAACACGACGTGGCGCGAGGCGTCGAAGACTTCATCGACCGGCCCGGAGGGCGCCCTACCCGCCGCAACAAGCTCGACGATGCGGCTGCCGTCGATGACCACTCCTCCGCCCGCGCTTTTGGCAAGAATGGCCAACGGGTTCTTGATCCAGGTCCGCATGTCGTCAGATCCTTTTCGCATGATCGCCGGAAGGTCCGTCTGTCCGGCGCGGTTTCAACGGTTCCGGTTGCCTGCGCAGGAAGCTCTGGCGTCCGCTTTTGCGGCCCTCCGGCTCCTGCGGCTTGTTGCGGACGGCGGAGGCGGGATCGGGTGCCGAGACCGCGCTATCCGCAATGGCGATGGCGCCCGTTCCGTCCTGGCCAGCGCCACGCACGCCGAAAATGACGAAGTCGACCGCCATCCGCTCACCCGCCGGCTATTGGATTGTAGCGGTAGGGCGCAAAGGGGTCCGGCGTATGCGCCCGGTGGAAGGCCTCCAGATAGGGCATCATCCTGGCGACCATGCGCTTCGATTCCGTCTCAACCGCGCTCTCTGGCCTGTCTAGCCGTTCCCTGATTTCCTCCAAGACGCCGTCACGATCGATCGAGATGACCCTCCCGCCATCGACAACCTGCCTGCCGCCAACGAAGACCTGGTCGACCGCATGGCGTCCGCCGCGATGCAACACGGCTTCGGCCACCGGCGTCGCCGGGTCGAGCCATGGCCGCGCAACGGCGCTCCTGTTCATCAGCACAATGTCGGCTTGCATCCCCGTCTCGATCCGCCCGGAAATTCCGGCAAACCCTGCGGATATGGCCCCATGCTCGGTGGCCATCTGCAAAACGGCAGCGGCGTCGGGCCTTTCGTTGAACAGGCCCGTGCCGCGATGCAACGCCCAGACCAGCTTCATCTCGACGGTCATGTCGCGGTCGTCGGCGATGTTCGACTGGTCGATCCCGAGCGCCAGCGGGATACCGCGCGCCCGCATCTCGTTGACGGCGGCGATGCCGCTGCCGAGCCTCAGACCCGAACTGGCGTTGTGGCAGATCGTGCAGCCGCATGCGGCGACGAGGTCCATGTCGTCGCGGTCGAGCCAGTTGCCATGCCCCAGTGTGACGTTCGGCTCCAGCCGGCCGCTCGCCGCCAGATGCGCCACGGCCGAGCGCCCGAAACGGCGGCGCGCGTATTCCGCCTGCCTAGCGGTCTCGGCGAGGTGCATGTGGATGTTGGCGCCAGCGTCGCGCGCGGTGCCGAAGATCAGTTCGAGGCTCTCATCGCTGCACCAGTGCAGGTTTGCCGGCGCGAGATGCAGCCGGACGAAGTCCTTCCGCTCGGCCTCCCAGCGCTTCTTCGCCGCGGAAAAGAACGCCATGTAGTCTCGCGTCGGCGTCGACGTCGGCGTCAGCCGCGGGCGGAGCCATTCGCGGACATCTTCGGGCAACGCGGCGAGGACGGTGGCGTCGTCCTCATAGGCAAGGGTGTTCTGGTCGCGCATCATGAAGGAATAACCGGCGCGCATGCCGATCTCCCCATAGGCCGACAGGATCGTGCCGGTCGCCGCCTCCCAGTCCTCCGGCGTGCCGACGAGCCCGCTGTTGATGTGGTGGACGGTGGTCGTGCCGCTCTCCAGCATCTCGATGGCCGAATAGAGCGTATCGAGCCGCGCACCGACCTGGCGCATACCGCGAAACCGCGGCAACCAGAGTTCCAGCGGCGCGAAAGGTACTCCCATCATCAGCGGCGTCAGGCCGAAATGATGATGGCTGTTGACCAGACCCGGCATGGCGATCATGTCGCGGGAGCCGTAGCGAACGGCATCGCCGGCGGACGTCTCGTCGATCGACGCCAGCGCGGCGATCATTCCATCCCGGACGACGATCGCGCAATCCTCGCGCAACTGCATCGTGCCGTCGCCGGCAAGGCCGCACATTACGGTGCCCGCCTCGATGATGCAGTCTGGCGCTCCCATCGCCATGATCCTACGCGACGATCCTACGGTGGGTCAGGATTCGATCGGCGCTGTCGTTCGAGACGTCCACGCTCACGATCTCGCCGTCGCGCACGATGAAACGGCCCATCCGCTTCTTTGCCCATTTATGCCGCGCAGCATTGAACTCTGCCGTCCCTAGGGGATGATCGAACGCCCGTCCGCCGATGCAGGTGATCACGGAGGTATCGCCGACATTGCGGGCCGCCGCGACCGGATCGGGCATCGTCGAGGCTTCAATGTCGAGACGGACCAGTTCCGCATCGTCACGTCTCGCCGAATCCCCTGCCATCGTCGTTTCCATCAGCCCAGTTCGAAGGTCGTGATGCCGAAAATCCTCCCGAGCGGCAGTGCCGGCACTGGCCCGCGATACATCCGCGCCGTCTCGAAGACCGGTTGAAGACCTGCGTCCGCCGCAATCGCGATCGCGGGTTTGTTGGCTTCCGGCGTATCCAGAGAAACCGCCACGTCGGCGGGAAGCACCTTGCAAAGCGCATCAAACAAGGCGCGGGCCACACGCTCGTTTTCGGCGGTCAGCGGCCCGATCTTGAAGCCCTCCCGACATTGCCGGACGGTGCCGAAGCCGGCGATCACGCCGTCCGCGAGGGCAACCAACGTGTGTCTCCCGGAAGCCTCCGTTGTCGGGTGGACCCACTCGCGGATGAACTGCGACCGGTCGCCGGGAAAATGCATCGCGTCATAGGCGACAACCGGTTCCAGAATTTCGGCGCCGAGCGAAACGACCGAGACGCCCGGCTCCATCGTTCCGCCACCGTGGCGAGGCACGCCAGTATGGCGGATGTTGCGTCCGTACAGCACGAAGCCGGACTTGCGGTAATTGTGCTGCTGGGCGACGACCCCATCGAGGCCGATGACGCGGTCGCCGAGATGCTCCATTCCGGCGTTCCATGTCGCCAGACCAATCCCGAGTTCACGCATGTCCGGCGTGACCATGTAAAAACCCAAGAATCCGAAACCGCCGCCGTAGCGCACGACCGAAATCGAGCTGACCGGCTCGCCGTCCGACCAGCCGATCAAAAAGCCCTGTGGATCGGAAGGATAGAAGGCATCGAGATCGCCGATACCGGGGTTCCACCCTTCGCGCGCCGCCCAGTCAATTGCGTGGGCGAACTCGGATTTCGTCGCCGGCAGGACCGAGACCAGTGTCATGAATATGCCCCTGCCAATGGAGTGCCGGCAGCCCCGTGACGGGCTGAGGATTTGCCGCACCCCGATCGATCGAGAAGGTGGCAACTTGTTCCAGTGGAGACGAAAATCGCGGCGGAATCGACGGTGGCGGCCTGATCGTACCGCTTGGCGACCGCTGCAAGCTCGAAGTCAGCGCCCGGCAATTCCAGCCCCTTTCTGAAGTAATCAGAACCGAAGTTGCAAGACGCGTGCCATGCGCGACGAATGACAAGATTTCTCTAACTTATTGTTATTAATTGATTTTTTCTGTCAGCGGCACGTCACGCGTTGCGCACAAAACCGCCAAAGCTGGCGAAAAAATATGCACCTTCGAGATTCGCATCATTTTCGTCCGCCTATGCCGTGGCTGGCACTGCCACGCCGGTCAGACCGGCTCCGCCGGCCTTGTCGTGCTCTTAGGAGATGTCGCTGCCTTGGGGTTGGCCTGTCACCTGGATGACCCGGCGGACAATGAAGCAATCGAGATATCCCGATGGTGGGTTCTCGAAGTCCTAAAGAACACCCGGCCGGACTATCGGGAAAATCGCAATGGCGGATTGAAAGACGGAATTGGGCGAGCAAAGCCGTCGGTAATCTGAACGGGAGAAAAAATCGCAAACCGCGTTCCTAGGGCCGCGTACCAAAACCAGCCGCCAAATCGGACGACCGCCATGCCGGAAACCAGGCGCAACGTTGAGCGCGAACGGAATTTCGCAAAACATTCCGCTATTTGTCTGAGGAGTTTGGTGGAGCCAAGGGGAGTCGAACCCCTGACCTCTTGAATGCCATTCAAGCGCTCTCCCAACTGAGCTATGGCCCCACTCAGGGCAAAACCCGTCTCCGGCTTCGCCATCAGGCGCGGTTTGGGAACCGCTCCCGTATCAGTCTGGCGCGGCTCATAGCTTCGAGCCGCGCGGGAATCAAGGGCGCTGAAGCGCGGTCACGCGCTTTTCGCGCTCAGACCTCTTCGTCGCCCTCGGCGTCCACGTCGATGACACCGGCAATATCGTCATCGCCGTCTTCCTCTTCCTCAAGGAAGGTATCATCGTCGTCGTCGCCGATATCGACGTCATCGTCGTCGATATCCGCGTCCCCGCCCTTGGCCTCTTCGTCGGCGTCCTCGAGGCTGACGAATTCGACCGCCGCGTCCTCGGAATCGACGGCCTTTTCCTCTTCCTCGTCCTCGTCGCGCGACGAAACCGTTCCGGCTTCGAAATAGGTCCGGGGATAGGAAACTCCCGTGTACGGAGACACGATCGGATCGCGGTTGAGATCGTAAAATTTCTTGCCGGTTTCCGGGCAGGTGCGCTTGGTACCGAGTTCGGGTTTGGCCATGAAGTGTCGCTCGCGGAAAAGGCGCGGTCATACGCGCGCTAGCCAGTCATGTTGAAGCCGGTCCCCTTATCTGCAACCGCCGGGCCTGTCAAAGCCCATTCGCCGTTCGCGAACAGGGTGACCGCGTCCGGCCGCCATGCTATGCGCCGGGCCAACCCCACGCGCCGCCCGAAGGTCCAGCCGCATGAGCCATGTCCACCAACCGAAACCAGCGACCGCGCACCGGGCCAAGCCGCTTGGCGGCGTGGCGCGCGTGCCGGGCGACAAATCGATCTCGCACCGTTCGATGATGTTCGGCGGCCTGGCCTCCGGCCTCACGCGGGTCGAAGGCCTGCTGGAAGGCGAAGACGTGCTGCGCACCCGCGACGCGATGGTGGCGATGGGTGCGGCGATCGAGAAGAAGGGCGATGCCTGGCACGTGCACGGGGTCGGCAATGGCTGCCTGCTGGAACCGGAAGGCCCGCTCGATTTCGGCAATGCCGGAACCGGATCTCGCCTGACGATGGGGCTTGCCGGCGTCTACGACATGAAAACGACCTTCATCGGCGACGCCTCGCTGCAGTCGCGGCCGATGAAGCGGGTGCTCGACCCGCTGCGGCTGATGGGCGTCACGGTCGACGCGGCGCCGGGCGATCGCATGCCGTTGACGCTGCGCGGCCCCCGACAGGCGACGCCGATCACCTATCGCGTGCCGATGGCCTCGGCGCAGGTCAAATCGGCCGTGCTGCTGGCCGGGCTCAACACCCCGGGCATCACCACGGTGATCGAACCGGTGATGACGCGCGACCACACCGAGAAGATGCTCGCCGGCTTCGGCGCGCGGCTGGAGATCGAGACCGACACGGAGGGTGCGCGCCACATCCATCTGCACGGTCAGGGCGAACTCATCGGCCGCGACATCCTCGTGCCGGGCGATCCGTCCTCGGCCGCCTTCCCGCTGGTCGCGGCGCTGATCGTGCCGGGATCGGACATCACGATTGAAAACGTGCTGATGAACCCGACGCGCACCGGCCTGATCCTGACGCTGCAGGAAATGGGCGCCGATATCACGCTGGACAACCGGCGCGACGCCGGCGGCGAGGAGGTGGCGGACCTGCGCGTACGCCATTCGATTTTGAAAGCGGTCACCGTGCCGCCGGAGCGCGCCCCATCGATGATTGACGAATACCCGGTGCTGGCCGTCGCTGCGTCCTTCGCCGAGGGCGAGACGACGATGCTCGGGCTGGAAGAATTGCGGGTGAAGGAGTCCGACCGCCTCGCCGCCGTGGCGCGCGGGCTGGAGGCGAACGGCGTCGAATGCACGGAGGGCAAGGACTTCCTCGCCGTACACGGCCGGCCGGACGGATCGAAGCTCGGCGGCGGCATCGTCGCCACCCATCTCGACCATCGCATCGCCATGAGCTTCCTCGTCATGGGCCTGGCAGCGGAAAAGCCGGTCCTGATCGACGACGCCACCATGATCGCCACGTCTTTTCCCGAGTTCATGGGGCTGATGCGGGGACTGGGGGCGGAGATCGAAAATGTTGACATTTAAGTCTACCAGTGACTCAACTGCCCGAGAGGTAAACGACATGAACGAATTTGTCGGGACGGGCGCGTATACACCACGTCAAGCGTCAAGGCTAATCGGCGTCCCCGCGCCCAAGCTTTCGCGGTGGCTTCGGGGGCATTCGATCGGCGAGCACCATTATGCCCCGCTGTGGGAGCCTGAAATAACTATTGATGGTGACATTTATCTTGGATTCCTCGACTTGATGGAAGCGCGCGTGGCGAGCGAGTTCATTCGAATTGGTTTGTCAGCAATTCAAGTCCGAAGAGCAATTGAGATAGCTCGCGACGAAATCGGGAATACACACCCGCTTTCGACAAATAGATTCCGAACGGATGGGCGAGAAATATTCCTTGAAGTCGTAGAAAAGGATGATGTTGGGCAAACAAGGGAACGGTTGTTAAATATTTTCAGAAAGCAATACGAGTTCAAAAACGTAATCGATCCAATACTTAGGACAGTTGATTTTGGATCGCATGGCCAACCTTCAATTTGGTGGCCGCGAGGTCGAAATGTCAAAATACTGATAGATCCAAAACGCTCATTCGGCCATCCTATTGAGGGTAGTTCGAGTGTGCCAACTGCTGTACTTGCAAACGCGGCAGCGGTTGACGGCGTCCGGCAGGCGGCGATTAATTTCGACGTGACGGAGGCTGCCGTCACTCGCTCTGTGGAATTCGAAAAATCCCTGCATTAAAGATTGTGGCGTGAACGTCTTCTTTGACAACTGCACTTCACCAGTTCTTGCTACAACCCTTCATGGGTTCATCCAACACGAACACCACAATGCTTGGCACATCCGCGATGTCCCCGGTTTACCGAACGGACGTCACTCAACAGACATTGAATGGATATCGCACCTTCGCGAAAGTCCGGAAAATTGGATGTTCATTACTGGGGATGCCGGAGTTTTGAGAAATCGTGCGGAGCGTATGGCACTAAAGAACGCCGGTCTCCATGGTTTTGTACTGGCGCCGGCGTACCAAAAGACACCTCTCCACCAAATCGCTTCCTTATTGATTTGGAAATGGCCAGAGATGTTGACCATAACGGAGTTGCTAAGCGCGCCATCGATGCACGAAATACCAATTCGTAAGACAACAAAGCTCAAACAGATTTCATTGTAAATGGTACTGACTTGCGCAACAAAAGACAATTGGAGGAATACACACTCATCGCCATCGACGGGCCGGCGGCATCCGGCAAGGGCACGCTGGCGCGCCGGCTCGCCACGCAGTTCGGCCTGCCGCATCTCGACACCGGCCTGACCTATCGCGCGGTGGCGAAAACCATGCTCGACAAGGGGCTCGACCTCGGCGACGAGCAGGCGGCGATCGCGACGGCGAAAGCGGTCGACCTCACCACCCTCGATCGATCGGCGCTGTCGGCCCATGCCATCGGCGAAGCGGCATCGAAGATTGCTGTCCTTTCTGACGTCCGTCGCATCCTCGTCGCCAAGCAGCGCGCGTTCGCGGCGCAACCGGTCGGCGCGGTGCTCGACGGGCGCGACATCGGCACGGTGGTCTGCCCCAATGCCAGCGTAAAGCTCTACGTCACGGCCTCGCCGGAGGTCAGGGCGCGGCGGCGCTACGACGAGATCATCCACAATGGCGGGCAGGCCGATTTCGCTGCAATCCTCGCCGACGTGAAGCGCCGCGACGCGCGCGACAGCGAACGGGCCGATTCGCCTCTGAAACCCGCAGCCGACGCCCACTTGCTCGATACCTCCGAGATGGATATAGAGGCCGCGTTCCGTGCGGCCCTCGCCATCGTCGAGGCGGTCCGGAACGATTGAGCCGCATCCCAGCCGGTCTTGTCACGCGCCGGACGCCTTCCCGAGAAGGAAGGACAGCCCCGAAATCATTCAACGGGGCGGACGGGCTGGGAAGTGAAACGCAACACGAACCACGGCGCCGGGGCCCTTTGATATACGGCCCGCACCAGGAGCACCAATGTCCAAAATGAATCCGTCGCGCGACGATTTCGCCGCGCTGCTCGACGAGAGCTTTTCCGATACCCAACCGGCCGAAGGGTCGGTGATCCGTGGCACCGTCACGTCCATCGACAAGGACATGGCGACCATCGATGTCGGCCTGAAGGTCGAAGGCCGCGTGGCGCTCAAGGAATTCGGCGCCAAGGGCAAGGATGGCTCGCTGAAGGTCGGCGACACCGTCGAAGTCTATGTCGAGCGCATCGAGAACGCTCTGGGCGAAGCCATGCTGTCGCGCGACAAGGCTCGCCGCGAGGAAAGCTGGGGCAAGCTCGAAGAGAAGTTCAACAAGGGCGAACGCGTCGAAGGCGTCATCTTCAACCAGGTCAAGGGCGGCTTCACCGTCGACCTCGACGGCGCCGTCGCCTTCCTGCCGCGTTCGCAGGTCGACATCCGTCCGATCCGCGATGTCTCGCCGCTCATGCACACGCCGCAGCCCTTCGAGATCCTCAAGATGGATCGCCGCCGCGGCAACATCGTCGTCTCGCGCCGCACTGTGCTTGAGGAAAGCCGCGCCGAACAGCGTTCGGAGCTGGTGCAGAACCTCGAGGAAGGCCAGGTGGTCGAGGGCATGGTCAAGAACATCACCGACTACGGTGCGTTCGTCGACCTCGGCGGCATCGACGGCCTGCTGCATGTCACCGACATGGCATGGCGTCGCGTCAACCATCCGACCGAAATCCTGTCGATCGGCCAGACGGTCAAGGTGCAGATCATTCGCATCAACCAGGAAACCCACCGCATCTCGCTCGGCATGAAGCAGCTCGAGAGCGACCCGTGGGGCGATATCGGAGCGCGCTTCCCGCTCGGCAAGAAGGTGTCCGGCACGGTGACCAACATCACCGACTACGGCGCGTTCGTCGAGCTGGAGCCCGGCATCGAGGGCCTCATCCACGTCTCCGAGATGAGCTGGACCAAGAAGAACGTCCATCCCGGCAAGATCCTGTCGACCTCGCAGAATGTCGACGTGGTCGTGCTCGAGGTCGATCCGGTCAAGCGCCGCATCTCGCTCGGCCTCAAGCAGACGCTCGAGAACCCGTGGCAGGCGTTCGCGCGCAATCATCCGGCCGGTTCGGTGGTCGAGGGCGAAGTCAAGTCCAAGACCGAGTTCGGCATGTTCATCGGCCTCGACGGCGACGTCGATGGCATGGTGCACATCTCCGATCTCGACTGGAACCGTCCCGGCGAGCAGGCGATCGAGGACTACCAGAAGGGCCAGATGGTCCAGGCGCAGGTGCTCGACGTCGACATCGAGAAGGAGCGCATTTCGCTCGGTATCAAGCAGCTTGGCCGCGACGCTGTCGGCGAGGCGGCGACCTCGGGCGAACTGCGCAAGAACGCGGTCGTCACCTGCGAGGTTACGGCCATCAAGGACGGCGGCATCGAGGTGAAGCTGGTCGACCACGACCTCGACTCCTTCATCAAGCGCTCGGATCTGTCTCGCGACCGCGACGAGCAGCGTCCGGAACGCTTCGCTGTCGGCCAGAAGGTCGATGCGCGCGTCATCGCCTTCGACAAGAAGACCCGCAAGCTGCAGGTCTCCATCAAGGCGTTGGAAATCGCCGAGGAGAAGGAAGCGGTCGCCCAGTACGGCTCGACCGACTCCGGTGCCTCGCTCGGCGACATCCTCGGCGCGGCGCTGAAGAAGCAGAAGGGCGAGTGATCGCCGTCAGCCGAAGCTGAACGAAACGAACCCCGCCGGCGGCAGCGCCGGCGGGGTTTTTCTATGCGCGCGTTGGTTGTTGACCAAGGACTCGAATCGTAACAATATATCTTTAGGAATGCGGTTCCCGACCTGTTGCCAAGTCAAAACACCGCGAATTTTCGCTTAGCGCCACTCACCCCTTAAGTGGTCGGAATTAAATGGCAACCGCCGACCTCTTCAAAGGAGTGGGCGATGCGCCTTTTTGTCCATTATTCCGAACTGACTGAAGTGAAACGCGCATTGAAGCGGGTTTTCCCCGAAATTCGTGCGACTGGGCGCGTCGAGAAATTTTCAAGATTAGTTGGGTATAAGACTTATACCAACGGCCCTCACAGTTGACCTGTATGAGCCCATTGGCGCATTCCGATTGATGTGATGACGGCGGGCTGGGCGATCAGGCGGTTCCAGGCGTTGCAGGCGGCATCGATGATGTCGTCGTAGGT